>ERZ857521.1690-NODE-1690-length-24426-cov-3.391326_pt1 | contig 24426 bp, 29 predicted proteins | sample MGYA00519701_ERZ857521 | MGnify/ENA primary metagenome ERZ857521 (study PRJEB31778, sample SAMEA3449346) | human gut metagenome | biome: human gut; feature: human-associated habitat; material: faeces | place: United Kingdom | collected 2010/2012 ...
TGTTGCTGTAGTTGCGGTAGGCGTTCATCGCCATGATGTTGTGCTGAATACGCATGATCTTTATTCCTCCTTGATGTTTTGCGGGCAAGTTCCTTCTTGCCCTGCTCTGATCTCCCAGCCTCCGCAGGCCTTCACGGCGGCCAAAAGATCCTGCTGACGAGCAGGCGGGAGACTCCGGATCTCTCTGCCTCCTCTGTGAGTCTCATCGTCCAGGTTTTGAAAAAAATAAGGGGAGCAGGAAAATTTTCCGCTCCCCTGAGACTGCCCGGGAAAGCGGCTCCGCCGCTTTCCCGGGCAGTCTCACAGTTTTATTCCGCCGCCTCCGGGGGCGCCGTGTCCGTCTCAGGCGCCCTTCACATGGCGGGCCAGCTTCTTGTCCTCGATCCGGATGTGGGACACCAGCACCCCCACGATCCGGTTCAGGTCGCCCAGCGCCTTGACGGTGGGGCCCTCCGCGATCAGCGCCTGAGTCGTCTGGGAAAGCTGGCGCTTATAGCCGTCATGAAACTGCTTGTGGGCCGCATAGCCGGGATACTTGCTCTGGACCTGCAGCTTCTCCTCGTCGCCGAAATGCTTATTGACATAGCTGTTCAGAAACTGGGTGGTGGACATGATCTTCTCCCGCCCCACCCCCTGGGCACAGGCATCCATCAGGTCATTGATGGCGTCGAACAGCTGCTTGTGCTCCGCATCGATCAGACTGTTTCCTGTCATCAGATCACTGGTCAGCTCATATTTCATTGCCATAGCTCTATCTCCCCTCAAAATTATGATCGGTCGGATCTTGTTTTGGCGCCTGGGGAAGGTTTTCCTTTCATGCTCCGCCCATCCGCCAGAGAGGGAGCATCCCAAAAACCGCGGCTTATTTTTTATAGGTCTCCCCTATTTCTATATCGTTCAAATATTTTAAAAAATAACCCCTTGCCCCTGACAAAAATTTTTCTTCACTGCCTGCAAACGGGCATGCTCTCCAAGAAAACTTGCCCCCGCCGCTTAACTTTTAGATTTTCCGGACGATATTTACAGTGTACTGGTCCGGGGCTTTGGAAGGATATCCGCAGCCGTCTCTTATCCCCCCCTCCTATCTTCCCGGCTGTCCGCTCCCCCAAGTCCCCGGACCAGGGTCCCGCTCCATATTTGTTGAGCATCCGCGAAAGGAGACATTTCCATGGAATTCCGTATCGATCGCGGCGGATTCTCTCCCTTGGGAGAGGTCGGCCGGTATTCTTCCTCCCGCACCCAAAAGGTCTCCGGGGGCTTCCGGCAGAGCTTCGATCAGATCCAGTTTTCAGGGCAGCCCGCCGGCATGCAGGGGCGGGTGCGCCAGCTGACCGCGCAGATCTCTCAACAGATCCGGACCCGCCCCACCTGTCACGAGATAGAGGCGCTCCGTCAGCAGGTCCAGGACGGCCTCTATTCCGTGGACCCCGGTCAGATCGCCGCCCGCATGCTGCTGCAGGGAAAGGACTGACATATGGTGGATTTTTCTGAATATCTGAATTTTCTGGAGGAGCTGGAGCACACGCTCCAGCAGCTCGTTGACGTTGAACAGAAGAAGGCAGCCGCTGTCAGCGCCCGGGATCTGGATGCGCTGAACGACTGCATGAAGCGGGAGCAGGCCTTTTCCATGACCCTGAAGGGCTTTGAGCAAAAGCGCGCGCGTCTCCTCGCCGCACTGGGGCTGGAGGATGTCTCCCTCCGGGAGCTTCCCAGCCGCTGTCCTCCAGAGCACCGGGAGGCCGCCAGGCGCATGTCAGAGCGGCTTATCAACCAATACCGCATCCTGAGCAGCGCCCAGGAGCCCTCCCGCATTTTGATGGAGAGTCGGCTCCGGCTGATCGAAGAGGAGCTGCAGCGCAGAGGGCTGGAGGAAGAAGGTCCCTCCACCGCCAGCCGCACCGGCTCCGACACACACACCGATCTCAGAGTCTGAGGAGGCCGATCATGAGCAGTACATTTGGTTCCTTCAATACAGTCCGTCTCGGCATCTATGCCGCCCAAAAGGGGCTGGACGTGACTGGAAACAATATCACCAACATCAATACAGCGGGATATACCCGCCAGCGGCTGGATCAGGTCAGCCTGATCACCTCCGCCTCGGACCGGTATTATTCCCCCTATAAGACCCGGGTGGGGCAGGGCGTTTTGACCACCGGGGTCTCCCAGCTCCGGGACCCCGGGCTGGATATCGCCTACCGCAATGCTTCGGCTGACGTGGGCGCCGCCGACGCCAAGCTGGCCGGTCTGGAAAAGCTGGCCTCCATCCTGGATGAGGTGGGCAAGGGGGACGGTGAGCAGGATGACGGCGTTCTCCTCAACCAGCTCAACGACCTGCGCGATCTGATCAACAAGGCCATCACCAGCGGTCTTGACTCCACCCAGGAGGGACTGATCCGCGCCTCGGCCAAGGCCCTCTGCTCCCTGTTCAACGATGCCGCAGATAAGCTTGCGGACATGACGGAGACCTGGGAGACTCAGCTCAAGGACCAGGTAGACACCGTCAATAACATCCTGACCAGCCTGCGGGACCTGAATATATCCATCCGGGATGCGGACATCCGGGGAGATGCCGCCCTGGAGCTGCGGGACCAGCGCAATCTCCTGCTGGATCAGCTGAGTCAGTACATGGATATCGACGTAAAATATGAGATGGAGGACGTGGGCGCCGGCCTGATGGTGGAAAAAATGACCGTTACGCTGGGCACCGGCGGCAAGGACAAGCTGGTGGATGGGGGATTTTCTGCCAAACTCCTGGCTGGCAGCGCCAAGGACGGCTGTCCGGTCAGCCTGTACGCCCTGCGGGACAAAAACGGGGAGAAGCAGGAGCCCAACGCCACCGATCCGAAGATCTTGGATGATAACGACCTGTACGGCGCACTCCAGTCCACCCGTGAAATGCTGACCGAAGCCGGCGAATACACGATAGACGGCACCACCAATGACCCGAATGCCGCTGTAAAGCGGGGCATCCCCTACTATCAGAAGGCTTTGGATTCCCTGGCCCATGAATTTGCCGCCGCTATGAACGAGCTGAATCATATTTACGATGATAAGGGAAATCTGCTCGCGGGTGGAAATCTGTTCAGCATGGGCAGCGCCACCAACGACGCCAGCGCCATCACCGCAGCGAACATCTCCATCTCCCAGGCCTGGGCAGAGGATAAGGTTTCTCTCCAGGCCTCCACCAAACCGGATGCCCCCAGCGGTGATACCTCCAATCTCTCCAAGTTCCTGGCCCTCTTTGACCAGAAGATAAAATTCGATCCCGACCACGTCGCCGGGGGAGATGCAGTGGGAGAGGCTTATCACGGCACCTTCGAGGACATGCTGCTCCATGTGCAGTCCGTTCTGGCCGAGGACCAGATGACCACCACTGCCCTGCTGACCAACTACTCCGCAACGGCCAGCGAGGTCTATACAGACCGTGAGGGCGTCATGGGGGTGGATCTAAACGATGAAGCCACCAGCCTGATGACCTATCAAAAGGCTTATACCGCCGCCTGCCGGCTGATGACCGTGCTGGAGGAGGCTTTGGACTCCCTCATCAACGGCACTGTGGTCTGACCTTCGGCATTTTTTCATAATGAGGTGAATCAACTATGATCCGCGTGACCACCAACAGCACGCTCCATATGTATCAGTCCAATCTGATGCAGAGTTCCAATCAGCTGTACAGCGCCATGGAAAAGCTCATGACGGGGCGGAATTTTGACTCCTACGCCTCCAATCCCGCCGGGGCCACCCGCGCCTTTAAGCTTCACAGTGCGCTGAACGCCGTCAATGCCCAAGCTGCCAACAACGAAACTGTCCTGAATAAATTTGGCACCGCTTACTCCATTTTGGATGAGGTGACCAACGAGCTCACCCACGACCTGGCGCAGGCTCCCGCACTGGGCGGCCTGGACAACAGCCATCTCAGCTCGCTCAACTCCTACGCCCAGGTCATCCGCTCGGGCGCGGACGCCATTGTTCAAGTGCTCAATGGCAAGTATGAGAACGACTTTATTTTTAACGGCTCCGAAACAGGAGAGGCTCCCTTCGCCATTCAGGAGGATCAGAGCCAGAATCCCCCCGTGGATGTGCTTACCTTCCGGGGCTGGAGGGTGGATGTTCCGAACAACGATGATGTCTATCTGGACCTGAACGGAAAAGAAGTTCTGGAAAATGGAGTGCCGTTGACAAACTCAGACGTCCACGACAAGCTGACGGACATGGCCGGAGAAACTCTGTATGTGGATGTGGGACTCGGCTTCCAGCTGGACAGAAATGGAGCCGTGATCCCCTCCACCGCCTTTGATTCCGCTCTGTCCGGGATGGATATCCTCGGCTTTGGGCTGGATGAAGATGGAGATCCCAAAAACATCGTTTCCATCATGCTGCGCATCTCTGATGTGTTCGGCGGCTATCAGCACAATGACGCGGCCAATACAGAGGGGACATGGGGCCCCGCCGGCAACTATGACGATGCCAGCCGTCTGGTAAGCAAATTTGAAAAAGCCCACAACGGCCTTATTCAGGAGCACGTGGAGCTCAGCTCCCAGGCCGACTATCTGGAGACCAATCAGACCCGCCTGAAAAGCACCTTTGACTCGCTGAACAATGAGCTGGTCGCCATTGAGGACATCGACCGGGTAGACGCGATCCTGCAGCTCTCCTATGCCCAGACCTGCTATAACGCCGCTCTTCAGGTAGGCGCTAATGTCATTCCCCAGTCTTTGATGGATTATCTGCGGTAACGGCTCTAGGGCCGGGCCGGAAGGAGACCCGCCCGCCCGTGAGATCGAAATCCCAGCTGCGGATCTGATTAAAAAGGAGTGTGAACATCGATGTATCCGTTGATCGAAATCACCACAGTTCCAATCGAGATCCAGATGAAGGTCACTGACGCTCACCTGGAATATGCCCGAGGAACGGCTCAGATGGAGATCTCCCGTGAACAGGGCGGGCTCAATATCCGCAGCCATCCCATCCGGGTCAATATTGACACCTTTGAGGCTCGCAGCTCCGTTACTCCCACCACGGCCCAGCTGATCCAGCAGCAGGCGCAAAACGGAGTACAGGGTGCTTATCAGGCCACCTCTGTATTGGCCCGGGAGGGGCGTATGATGATGGAAGCCAAAATCGATCAGGATATCATTCCTCAGCTTGCCCGGCAGCAGACTGCGGAAGGACCTTTGAATGTAAACATCGATTTTCTCCCCAGCGCCGCCCCTGACCTCTCCTGGGAGGGAGGTGAGCTGAGCATCCGCTATGAGATGGACAAACTGAACTTCAACTGGCGCATGAATCAGATGAATTTCACCTTTGTACCCGGGGATATTGAATTTACCATGACTCAGCGCCCAGATGTCATCATCAAATATGTGGGCGGTCCGCTGTACGTCCCCCCCTCCTCTGATCCAAATTATGAGCCCATTGATATGCAGGCATAACAGGAGGGATCGATCTTGCATCTCATGACAAAATATTTTGGCCAAATCGACTATGATCCCACCGAGGTGCTCTCGTTTCCGAATGGGATCTTTGGATTTGAAGAGGAGAAGCAGTTTCTGCTTCTCCCCTTTCATGGGGGCGGAGGCAATCTGCTCTGCTTTCAGAGCGTTGGCACCCCTTCACTTGCTTTTGTAGCCATGAATCCTTTTTCTCTGGATCCAAATTATGCTCCTGTTCTGTCAGATGAGGAACTCTACCTTATGGGGGTCTCCTCCAGCCAGGACCTGTGCTATTATGTCCTGTGTGTCGTCCGGGAGCCTGTAGGCGAGAGTACCGTGAATTTGAAATGTCCCATTGTGATCCATGCTGAGGAGAAAAAAGCGGTCCAGGTCATTTTGGATACCGGAACTTATCATATGCGCCACCGGCTTTCTGAGTTTCGATCTGAGGAGGCGGGGTCTGTATGCTGATTTTGCGTCGAAAGGGCGGAGAATCGCTTGTCATAGGCGATCAGATCAGTGTGACCATCCTCTCGGTCGACGCCAGCGGCACCGTCATGCTGGGCATCAATGCCCCAAAAGACGTGCTGATCCTGCGCAGCGAGCTCCAACAGGCGGCCTCTGTCAACCTTGACTCGGCCAATGTGGATTGCGTCAAATTGGTGGAGGATCTGGAAAAATCTCTGCTTCATCCCTGATCCCAGCTCTTGCGTACTGTGCTCCATCCCGGACCTGTGCATGTTCTTGTTGATGAGCACCATGTTAAGATCTGGAATACGTTTGCTGCCGCAGAGGGTGGAGATCTGGGTGATGTATCCCTGCAATCGATACTCTTCAAAGTCCATGTTCACAGGTTTCGTTCCTATCGGAACAGCTTCTTGTCTGGGGGCTCCAAATCCCTACTGATAGTCAAGGATATATTTTTCCGGCTGAGGCAACAGTTCTTCCTGAATGATCTTTCCCGTCAGAGACACCATGGTGTTCTGTAAGGCTTCTGGAAATGGAAGTTCATAAGCTAATGGAATTGCCCTGCCGGGCCAGCCTGTCCAGGCCACCCGCTTCCTGCAGCGCGCCAACAAATAGGGCAGTGTCACAAAATGAAGGACCAGGTCAAATGACTTGGTCCTTTATTTTGTTATCTCGGCAAAAGCGGCCGCATTTTTTGTGAAAAATGGGACTAGACCAGTGAAACCGCGGCAGCACAAGGGTCCCTACTGATTATCCCAATTATATCAGGTTCCCCCAACGGCGCGGCCGGCCCCATTGGACCTACCGGGCCCACGGGAGCCACCGGGGCTACGGGTGCCACGGGCGCAACGGGCGCTACCGGAGCCACGGGTCCCACTGGACCGGCCGGTCCTGCCGGTCCTATCGGCCCCACAGGTCCCACCGGCCCTGCCGGTGAAGGGCTGAATGATGTCACACAGTTCGTTCCCGGGGTACCGTATGACCTGGGCACACTGGTCTACTACAACGGTGCCCTCTACCGCACCAACCGCAGCGGCGCTACCGGGACGCCGGGCTCCTCGGCGGACTTTGATCTGGTCACCGTGACCGGCCCCACCGGAGCCACAGGCCCTGCCGGCGCCACAGGCGCGACAGGTGCCACCGGTCCTACCGGACCTGCCGGCCCTGCTGGTGCGACAGGCGCGACGGGTGCGACGGGTGCCGAGGGCCCCACCGGGCCTGCTGGTCCTGCCGGACCCGCTGGCGCAACGGGTGCCCCCGGCCCTGCCGGCCCTGCCGGGCCAACCGGTCCTACTGGACCTACTGGGCCTGCCGGTGCAACTGGAGCGGCGGGTGCCGCCGGCGCTGAGGGCCCCACCGGTCCCACCGGCCCTGCCGGCGCAACGGGCGCTACCGGACCTGCCGGCTCTCCTCCCCCGCTGAATGCACTGTATGCCACCAATGTGGGGACTCAGACACTGGCTTCCACCGGCGATGACGCCTCCTTTGACACCAACCAGGTGGAAGAAGGATCTGCCATTACCCATACCGCCAGCACCCCCACCTTTACGCTGGGTGAGTCAGGGATTTACCTGATCTCCTACTCTGCGGTGGCGTCCAACACCACCAGCACCGGGACTGTAGGTGTGGAGCTGGAGAACAACTCGACTCCCGTCCCCGGCAGCGAGAGCCAAGCCACCATTGCCACCACCTCCAATGTCGCCAACCTGGCGGCCACGGTGCTGGTAAATGTGACCGGAACGGCTACCATTACACTGGCCTCTACCGAAAACAATGTGACCCTGACTGAGGCCGCCATCGTGATCCAAAAGCTGAACTGATCAAAAGATACTGCCCGGGCAGAGCCTTGAGGCATAAAGCGGGGTGGATGGTACGATGTGCCGTCCACCCCGCCTCTCAGAAGGAGGAGTGACAGTCATGAGGATCGCGGTCTATGCGATCTGTAAAAACGAATCCCAGTTTGTGGACCGGTGGATGGATTCCATGTCCGAAGCAGATCAGGTGGTGGTGCTGGATACCGGTTCTACGGATGACACAGTGGAACGCCTTAAAAAGCGGGGCGCTCAGGTCACGGTAGAGCTCATCTCTCCTTGGCGGTTCGACGTGGCCCGCAACCGCTCTCTGGACCTAGTATCGGAGGACACAGACATCTGTGTGTGCACCGATCTGGATGAGGTGTTTCACCCCGGATGGCGGGCTGCGCTGGAGCGGGCCTGGCAGCCGGGGGCCGGACAGGCGACCTACCGCTATACTTGGAGTTTCAACCCTGACGGCAGCGAGGGGGTGGTCTTCTGGTATGAAAAGGCCCATGCCAGGTACGGCTATCAGTGGATACACCCGGTCCACGAGGTCCTTAAATGGGTGGGCGAGGGGGTCCCCGGCCCCACCGTGACGGTAGAGGGGATGCAGCTGGACCACCACCCCGACCCCACAAAGTCCCGGGGACAGTACTTGCCTCTGCTGGAACTGTCCGTGGAGGAGGAGCCGGAGGATGACCGGAACACCCACTATTTGGGCCGGGAGTACATGTACCGGGGCCGCTGGGACGACTGCATCCGCACCCTGGAGCACCACCTGTCCATGCCCACCGCCACCTGGAAAGATGAGCGGGCGGCCTCCATGCGGTATATCGCCCTGTCCTGGCTCCGAAAGGGAGACCGGGCCCGAGCACGGGACTGGTATCTCCGTGCCATTGCAGAGGCCCCCCATCTGCGGGAGCCGTATATGGATCTAGCCAGGATGCTGTATGACATGGAGGAATGGGATGGAGTGCTCTACTTTACCGGCTGTGCCCTGTCCATCACTATCCGCCCAAAAACCTATATCTGTGAGGCGGACTCCTGGGGCAGCTTGCCCCACGACCTTCGCTGTCAGGCCCTTTTTCAGACTGGGCGGAGGGCCTTGGCGCTGGATGAGGCCAGGGCTGCCCTCGCCTGTGCTCCATCGGACCCGCGGCTGCGGGGCAATGTAGCGGTGCTGGAACAGCTGCTTGGAGAGACGGAGAGGTCCGCCCCCTAAGGGGCGGACCTCAGCCCGCTTCCGGGCGCTGTTATCCTGGGACATTCTCCCTCTCAGGGGGCAGGCGGCCGTCCTCTCAGTCCACGATCTTGGCGTTGGGGTAGACCCGCTCAATCCGCTGGTCGGGGTAATGGCGGTCCAGGAAGAGCCCCAGAGTAGTCTGGGGGGCGTCCCCGGCGCTGCGCTGGGTGTATCGGTCCAGTGCCAGGGCAGATATGATGATGTTGCACACCATAAAGACGATAAGCACCCAGGTGCCCGCCTTTCCCCAGCGGATGGGGATCCGCTCGATCCACGCTGAGAGTCTGGGATAGAGGCCCTTCAGCCATACCACGGCCGCAATTCCCCAGAAAAAGCAAAACAGCAGATTGATCCGTCCCCCAAGGTTGAAGGGAATATGGCTGTAATCCCAGAAGACGGTACCGAACACCAACTCAGTAAAGACGGAGCAGCTGTACTCGTATGCGCCCCCCAGCACTGTGCCGGCCAGGAAAATATATCGGTCGCTGCGGTCCTTGTATTTGTAGAGCAGCGCAGTGAGCAGGACACAGCCCAGCCCCCAGACAATGGAGAAGGGGCCGTAGAGCACACTGCTGCGGCTCATCAGCTTCCCCAACACTGCCCAGCACCAAATAGTTTCGGTGATATCCCCCAGGAAAGAACCGATGAAGAACAGCGCGGCCAACTTGTAAAAGCCGCATCCCTGGGCAAACCGCTCCGGCTTGACCTTTGGAGCCTGCTTTCCGCTCAGCCGTTCCCGCTCCAGGCTGGGGTATGCCCTTTCCATACGTCTCTGGATGTGTCGGGTCACGGTGGTATCTAGGGTATGGGTAAGCCGGCTCAGGAAGCGGGAGATATGGGTAGGCTCGCTCAGGGCGCCGTGGAGCTGGAGCACAGCGGCCCAGGAGCCAACAAAGTCCACTCCCAGCAGAATATACACCACCAGCAGTACGATCTCTCCCGCCGTCCTGGGGATCAGGCCCACCAATGTAAGGAAGATGGGATTCAGAACAAAGATGGCCAGCAGAGCGGACAAGCCCCAGATAACAGAGTATTTCAGGCAGATATGTCCTTCAAACTGAAACCGCTGGCCGGAATAGTCCCACCATTTCTGATGAAAGATGCGCTCCAGGAATACACCGGTAACAAACTCCAGAAATGTGGCGAGGATCATGCCCAAAAGGAAGAGGAAAAATGGGTCTTCCCGCAGTTCAGGCAGAAAAATGGCAAAAAGCAGCGCCCCCAGGCCATAGGTGGGAGAGAAGGGGGCGCTGAGGAAGCCGCGGTTGAGGAGGCGGCGGCGTTTCAGCGCGGCTAGAACGGTTTCGGCCAGCCAGCCCAGGAAGGAATAGAACAGGAAGAGCCAGAGCAGCTGATAGACAGTATAATCCATAGGATCTCCTTATCAAGATGGTCGAAAGGCAGTATGCCGTTTTTCCCGACCTCTGTGCCGGGAGGCGTACACCATTTGTTTATCTCTGTTTTTCGGCGGACAGGAACTCCTCTATGGCAGTCCTCCCGGCCCGGACCGAACCCTGAACAAAGTCCGGCCTGCCTCCGCCCCGGCCGTCCAGGGCCTGATTCAGTTCCCTCACAAAGGAGCGCAGATCTCCGCCCCGCAGGCCGATGGCGTATTTATACCCCTCCCCATCGCCCCCGGAAAAGCAGGCACAGCGGCCGCCGCAGACTTGGAGGACTGCGTCACACAGGCGGCGCAGTCCGTCGGGAGACAGCCCCTCCTCGAAAAGGATCACATCCCCCGCCCCAGCCAGACCATCGGCCAGCTGGGCAAACCGTGCCTCCTCCATACGGGCGAGGCGGGTCTTCAGGTCCTGATTCTCCCCCAGCAGGCGCTCCACCCCGCCGGCCGTCTCAAAGGGCTTGGCGGAAAGCAGATTAGAGATCCGCCGGTTCTGGCCCAGCACCCGATCCAGATAGCTCAGGGCCCGGCCGCCGCAGAGCAGCTCCACCCGCACGCCCTCCCGGAACTTCTGTACGGAGAGAAGCTTGACCAGCCCCACCTGCCCGGCGGATGCCACATGGGTCCCGCAGCAGGCGCAGGTGTCCGCCCCAGGGAAGGAGACAATGCGGACCTGCCCAGAGATCGCCTTTTTGCTCCGATAGTCCAGCGCAGCCAGCTCCTTCGTCGTGGGGTAGGTGACCGATACGGGGCGGTCCTCCCAGATGTACTGGTTGGCCCGCAGCTCGATGTCCCGCAGGTCTTCCTCCTCCAGCGGCCCGTTGAAATCGATGGTCACCAGGTCGCTGCCCAGATGGAAGCCCACGTTGTCATAGCCGTAGGTACTGTGGATCAGGCCGGAGACGATATGCTCCCCGGAGTGCTGCTGCATCAGGTCGAAGCGCCGCGCCCAGTCTACAGCCCCCTCCACCTGAGTCCCCGGCTCCAGGCGGGCGGCGCAGGTGTGGACCACCGCTCCATCCTGCTCCTGGACCTGGGTGACTGGGATGCCGTTCAGCGTACCGGTGTCCCAGGGCTGCCCTCCCCCTTCAGGATAGAAGGCCGTGCGGTCCAGCACCACAGACCACCCACCCTTGTCAGCAGCACAGGACACCACCTGGGCAGTGAAGCGTGTCAGGAAGGGGTCCTGCTGGTACAGCTTTTCCATATGAAAAACTCCTCTCGGATCGAAATGGCAGAAACAGCATACCACATTCCGTAGGAAAATGCAAAAAAAGAGAGACGGCTGATCTGGGCGGTATCGCCTTCTAAATCCACGACAGCCGGCACTGTCCAAAAGACAGTGCCGGCTGAGCGTTCTCGATATTCCAGAGCTCCTTTTTCAGGGGGCCCCGGCTCACCGGATGGACAGGGCATCGCCCTCCAGGGTGACTGTGCGGCCCAACATCTCAAAGAGCCGGGCAGGAGCCCAGGTGGTGCCGGGGGCGGCAATGTAGGGGGCCATCCCATAGTCCGCAGGGGCGGTCATCCCCACTGCCCCCTTGATCTTCGTCACGCCAATGATCTGGTCCTCTCCCACCGTCATCTGGACAGAGAACTGATCGCTCTCCACGGCGATCCTGTCACCCTCTCCATCTTCGCCGGGGGTGTAGATCACCTGATAGCCAAGCGCCTGGGCCACAGCGGCCACGGGGACCATGGCGGTGCCGTTTTCAACGAGGCCGGTAACGGGCAGGACCATATCTCCCTCCAGCACCAGGTCCAGCGCCGTGCCGTTCTCCGGGAGAACGGAGGACGGTTCCTCCTTCTCACTGGGCAGGAGCATCAGGCCGTCAGCGTGGGTCTGTCCGGGATAGGACAGGGCCACCGCCTGATACCAGGCCATGATCCGGTCTCCTGCCTTCAGGTCCTCCAGTGCGGCAGAGCCGCCCGCATAACGGACAGTCTGGGTATCACCGTCCAGATAGATCAGCAGTCCGCCGTTGTCTGTCGTGACGATCAGGCCGCCGTCCTCCCCCTCTGTGATCTCCTCCACCACATGGTACTGGGCGCAGGAGATATCCTGAGGGATATTCCGGACCACCGCATAGGCTGCGGACTGGGGCGGAAGGGAGCGGGTGGAAATGGGGCTGTGGAACACATAGACGCTCTCCCCCTCCTTCAGGTCCGCGGGATCTGATGCAGTGCGGTTCCCGCTGTCGATCCATACTGTATCAGAAGAAATATTCATGATATACTCACCGTAGCGCTCAGAGGAGAGGACCAGGCGGGTGACTGTGCCCGCTTCATCCCGAACGACCTGGGTCACTTGTCCAAAGTACAGCACGCTGGCCGGGAGAGTCTGGGCCTGAGGTGCAGAGGCGGCGGCGGAAGCTCCAGGCTGACCTTCGGCTTCTGCTGCCATACCGGGGACCGCAAGGGTGCAGAGCAGGGCGCCGCTTATCACGAGAGCAGAGAAGGTTCGTTTCATATCATAACACTCCTTTTTCTTTCAAACGCTCGGAAATTTTTCCTTGCACTGAGATAGACGGTCAAAGGGTAAAAAAGTTCCCCCTCTGGAGAAATTTTTTTGTTCCCTATGAGATATTTTTCCGTGTCCGGGGATATTCCTGGTGAAAAGCTTTTCAAGATCCCGCAAAGGAGGTGAGCTCCCCTGACAGACGAGTCCTTTACCTCGGCCGTTCGGACCTATGGAGACACAGTCTACCGCGTGGCCTATCACGCCCTGAAAAACCGGGCCGACGCCGAGGATGTGATGCAGACCACCCTGCTCCGGCTGCTGGAGCACCGGCAGCCCTTTGAGAGCGAGGAGCACATGAAGCACTGGCTGCTCCGGGTGGCCGTCAACGAGAGCCGGAAGCTGCTGCGCTCCTTCTGGCGCAGGCACGCCGTCCCCCTGGATGAGTGGCGGGATGCCCCCGTGTTCCAGGACCCGGCCCAGTCCGAGCTGTTTCAGGCCGTGATGGCTTTGGACGCCAAATACCGCCTGACCATCTATCTCTACTACTATGAGGGCTGCTCCGTCAGCGAGACGGCAGCCGCCCTCCGCGCAAAGCCATCCACCGTTCAGACCTGGCTGCAGCGGGCCCGGGCCCGCCTGCGCCGCACACTTTCTGAGGAAGAGGAAGGGGAGGGACCTGAGCATGTTCGACCGCAGATCGTACCTTGACACCATTTCGGCCCTGCGGGCCGATCCCGACAAGCTGGAGGAGATCATCAAGATGAAAGAGAATGACCGCAGACATATCCCGCACTCCCTGCGCCCCGTGGCCGCGGTGGCCGCCGCCCTGGCCCTGCTGGGCATCTCCGTGGGCGCTGTCAACACCGAACCGGTCCAGGAGTTCCTGTACCACATCTCCACCGCCGTTCAGGTGGGCGTGTTCCGCCAGGACATCACCACAGAGGAGGGGGTGGACCTCACCATCTACCACATGCCTGAGGTCAGCCTGGAGGACCGGGACGGCCGGGCGATCCTCCTTCTGGACGGGGAGGAGACGGACATCACAGACGCCCTGGCCCAGGATGGGCACTACACCTTTCAGCAGCAGAGTGAGGGCACCGTACTGGACCTGACCGTCACTGGCAGTGTGCAGGACTGGACCCTCATCTGCTCGGTCCACGGCGAGGGCGAGGAGGGACCGGTCTACACCTATACCGGCGGGGAAGCGGATTCCTCCACCGTCACGGTGGACACGGGAGACGAGGTCTCCGGTGTGGTCTCGGCGGAGCCCAAGGAGTCGGGGCTCACCGCCGCCTCGGTCACCCCGGCCGGCTGAGCTCTGAACGCCAGCCGCGTTTCCCCGGAGGTATCCCCAGAGGAGCAGCGGGTCCCCCGGCGCGGCGATGCCGCCCGGGGGACCCGCTCATTCTCTCAGGTGACCGGCTCAAAATCAGAGGCCGGACGGCCGCAGATGGGGCACCGGAAGTCCTCCGGCAGGGTGTCCGACTCGTAGATGAAGCCGCAGATCTTGCAGATAAATCCCTTGGCCTTGGGGGCGTCCGCCACCGCCTGCTCCGGCGCTTCCTGCTCCCCCCTCACGGAGGCGGCCAGGGCATCGGCCAGCGCCTCCAGCTCCTGGTCCTGCCCTGGAGCCAGGGCGGACTTCAACGTCACGGTCTGCTCCAGCAGCTCCATGTTCTTCATCTCCCCCAGTATCTGGGCCATCAGCTTTCCGCTGGCTGGAGCCCAGGAGCCGTTCTGGATCAGAGCCACCGTCCGATCCTGGAGGGCGTGATGGGCGATGTCCCGCAGCAACTCCTCCATGGGGGTGAAAATGCCGTTGTTATAGGTGGCGGAGGCAAAGACGATATGGCTGTACTTAAAGGCGTCAGACAGCACGTAGGAGCAGTGGGTCACCGACACGTCATACAGCTCCACCGGGATGCCCCGCTCCGCCAGGCGGCAGGCCAGGATACCGGCCGCCGTCTCCGTCCCCCCGTAGATGGAAGCGCAGGCAATGAGCACTCCCCGCACTTCCGGCTGGTAGGAGGCCCACTTTTTATATTTGTCCATCAGATAGCCCAGGTCCCTGCGCCAGATCGGACCGTGCAGGGGGCAGACCATCCGGACGTCCAGCCCCTCCACCTTTTTCAGCAGGGCCAGCACCTGAGGGCCGTACTTGCCCACGATGTTGGTGTAGTAGCGGCGGGCCTCGTCCAGCCAGTCCCGGTCAAAATCCACCTCATCGGCAAACAGCACGCCGTTGAGGGCGCCGAAGGTGCCGAAAGCATCGGCGGAGAAAAGGATGTGGTCCGCAGCATCGTAGCTCACCATTACCTCCGGCCAGTGGACCATGGGGGCGGAGTAAAAGGTGAAGGTGTGCCGCCCCGTGCACAGGGTGTCCCCCTCCTTCACCAGCATGGCCCCCTTGGGGGCGCTCCAGTGGAACTGGCGGAGCAGGTTCATCGACTTCCCATTACAGACGATGGTAGTCCCGGGGTAGCGGACCAGCAGGTCGCCCAGGGTAGCGGCGTGGTCGGGCTCCATGTGGTGGACGAATACATAGTCCAGCCTCCGGCCCTGGAGGGCGTGCTCCAGGTTCTCGAAGAACTGGTGCTGGACCGCCCGGTCCACCGTGTCGAAGAGCACCGTCTTCTCATCCAGCAGCAGGTAGGAGTTGTAGGACATCCCCCTGGGGACCGGGTGGTCACTTTCAAAGCGGGGGCTCTGCCGGTCGTTGCCGCCGATCCAGATCAGATCCTCTGTCACGTTCCGCACACAATGCATATCATAAACCTTCTTTCGTATGGAAAATCCTTCTGCTCTTTTATCCTACCACATAGGTTATCCCGGCGCAACCGGCCTCATTATGATTTTCTCGTTTTATTTTGTCTGTGTTCCCGTAACTGGCTGGAAGGACCGACGCCCCAAAGAGAACGGTCCCCGCGGAAAAGGGGTTTCTTTTCCGCGGGGACCGTTTTTATGCCTCTCCGCCCAGGCCGCAGGCCTCGATCACGTGCTGTTCCATCTCCTTGGCGTCGATCCTTACGCCGGCGAAATACTCCAGGGCGAAGACCGCCTGATAGATCAGCATCCCCAGGCCGTTGGCCGCTTTCAGCCCCCGCAGCCGGGCCTGCCGCAGCAGCTCGGTCTCGGCCGGGCTGTAAATGAGGTCGAACACCGCCGCGTGCCCGGGCAGTTCGTCCAGGAAGCTCAGGTCCCGGAACTGGCTGTTCGTCCCTGTCATGCCCAGACTGGTGCAGTTGATGAGGATGTCGCAGTCCCTGGCGCCCCGGCGCAGGTCCTCAAGGGCGAAACCGATGTGCCCCATCCGGCCCTTGGCCAGATTGCACAGGGCCTCCGCCTTCTGGGGGGTCCGGTTGCACACGGTGATGGGGCCCGCCCCCTGCTGCACCAGCTTCAGGGCCACAGCCTTGGCCGCGCCCCCCGCGCCCAGCAGGGTGATGCGGCGGCCCGGCACCTCCACCCCCAGGTCGGTGAGAGCCTGGTAGAAACCCATCCCGTCGGTGTTGTGGCCGATGCACCGCTTTCCCCGGATGCACACGGTGTTGACCGCGCCGTACAGCCGGGCATCCTCCCCCAGCTCATCCATCAGTGGGACCAGGGCCACCTTGTGGGGCATGGTGGCGTTGAAGCCCGCGAAGCCCTCCCGGCGGGCGGTATCCAGCCACTCCTGGGTATCCCCCTGGTGGACCAGGCGCTTGGTGTAGTGATAAAGGATGCCCAGCTTCGCGATCATCGCGTTCTGGATCAGGGGCGATTTGGAGTGCTCCACCGGGTCACCGATGACGCACAGCCTGCCCAGGCCCTGCTCCGTTTTTTCCATCATGATGTCAGCCTCACTTTCCCACGCCGGTCTCCCGCCCCTCTCCGGGCGGCGGGACACGGCGGCGCTCCTTCTCGGTCAGCGCACGTCCTGGCCCCGCCGCACCAGGGCCAGGACGGAGTCCACCGTCTCATCCACCGTGGTGCTGGGGACGGTGTACCGGGCATATTTGCGGTACAGGTTGATGCGCTGATCATACAACAGGAATACCCGGTCCCGCCCCCCGCTGAGCAGTGGCCGGCCGTCCAGCTCCGTGTTGGCGATGTCCCTGGGGTCCCGGTCCAGGAAATAGACGGTGCCGGTGGCGCTGAGGATCTCCATATTCTCCGGCCGGAGGATGATCCCGCCGCCGGTGGAGATGACCGTCCCCTCCATGGCCGCGGCCCGGCGGGCGGCGGCGGTCTCCTCCCGGTGGAAGGCGGCCTCCCCGTCCTGGGCAAAAATGTCCGGGATGGAGCGCCCCGTCTTTTCCACCACCATGGCGTCCGTCTCCACCAGGGGCATCCCCAGCCGCTCCGCCAGGGCCGCCCCCACGCAGGACTTCCCGCTGCCCGGCATGCCGATGAGCACCACATTGGTCTTTCGGACCGTGCCAGTGCCGCTGCGGTCGATCAGCTCCTGCTGCCGGCGGCGGCTGATGGCCATGATGGTCTGGAATAGCTCCTTTACGTCCTCCTCCTGCCGGATGTCCACCGCCAGGCTGGCCCGCTTGGCCAGCACCCGGCGCTCCCGCTCCCGGTCCAGCACCTGCATCCCGTGGGCCAGCTTGTACTCCCCTACCTTGCCAGTGACCTCCATCCGCCGGAGGAAGAGCCGGACCAGCTGTTCGTCCAGCTCGTCGATCTCCTGTCTGTACTGTTCCAAATCGCTCATATCGCGTCCCTCTCTCTGTCCAAATCGGTCATAGGTCCATCAGCTGGCAGGCAGCCAGGGCGGCGGCGGCCTCGATCACGGGCAGCGCCCGATGCAGGATACAGGGGTCGTGCCGGCCGGTGATGGTCAGCTCCGCGTCTTTTCGCTGGACCAGATCCACCGTCTGCTGAGGCTGGGCGATGGAGGGGGTGGGCCGGATGCATACCTCGAACTCCACCGGCATCCCGTTGGTGATGCCCCCGTTCACCCCGCCGGAGTGGTTGGTCCGGGTCTTCACTGTGTCTCCATCCATATAAAAGCTGTCGTTGGCCTGGCTCCCCCGCAGAGAGGCAAAGCCCACTCCGTCTCCGAAGCCCACCGCCTTCACCGCGGGCACCGCGAAGAGGTACTGGGAGAAGATGCCCTCCACGTTCTCCCCGTAGTCCGGCGCCCCCAGGCCGGCGGGCAGACCGGTGACGGCGCAGCGGATGCACCCGCCTACCGAGTCCAGCTGGCTCCTGGCCTCCAGCACCGCCTGCTCATACTGCTCCGGCGTGGGGTCCGGGATGCCCGCCACGTTGGAGATGCGTGCGGCCACCTGGACTCCCTTCTGCTCCAGCAGCTGCTTGGCCACCGCCCCTGCAAAGACCAGCGGCGCAGTGAGCCGGCCGGAGAAATGGCCTCCGCCCCGGTAGTCGTTGCACCCCTGATAGCGCACATAGCCGGCGTAGTCCCCGTGTCCTGGGCGGGGCAGGTCCTTCAGCTTCGCGTAGTCCCTGGAACGGGTGTCGGTATTTGCAATCACCGCGCACAGCGGGGTGCCCGTGGTCCTGCCCTCAAACAGGCCGGAGAGGATCTCCGGCACATCCGCCTCCTTCCGGGCGGTGGACAGGGGACTTCCCCCCGGGGCCCGGCGGGCCATCTCGGCGGACACCCGCTCCAGGTCCAGCTCCAGCCCCGCAGGCACCCCCTCCAGCACCACACCGATGGCGGGGCCGTGGGACTCTCCAAAGATCACATATCGCATGCTTCTCGCTCCTCTCTCTGCCGCAGGACGCGCCCGCCCAGGCTCTCATAGACCTCCCAGAAGTCGGGGTAGGACTTGGCCACGCTCTCCGCGCCCCGGATGGTCACTGTCCCTTCCGCCCGGGTGGCGGCTACCGCCAGCATCATGGCGATGCGGTGGTCGTTGTGGCTGTCCGCAACGCCCCCCAGCAGCCGCTCCACGCCGCGGATCTCCAGAAAATCCGCCCCCTCGGTGAGCTGGCCGCCCAGCTTGTTCAGCTCCTCCGGGATAGCCGCCAGGCGGTCACACTCCTTCAGCCGCAACCGCCCCGCGTTGACCAGCCGGGCCGTCTGCCCGGGCCGGAGGGCGGCCCGCACCGCCAGGGCTGGAGCCAGGTCCGGACACTGGGCAATGTCCAGCTCCACCCGGCCCGGCCCGGCCAGCTGCTGGAAATAGGGTACAGCACACCGGTCCCCCTGGGTGGAGTCCGGGTCCAGTCCCTCCACCGTCAGCGGGCTCCCCAGCCCGGCGGCGGCCAGCCAGAAGGCGGCCTGGGAGTAGTCCGCCTCCTCCCCCAGAGTGCCGCGGCCGTACTGCTGGCCTCCGGGCACCCGGAAGCCCTCGGGCAGCTCCTCCACCCGGATGCCCCGGTCCCGCAGCACCTGGAGGGTCATGTCCACATACCCTCTGGACTCCAGCGGGGAGGTGAGCCGGATGATGCTCTCCCCCTCCAGCAGAGGCAGGGCAAAGAGCAGGCCCGTGACGAACTGAGAAGACACATCCCCCGGCAGGGGATACTCCCCGGGACGCAGCCGGCCCCGGACCGTCAGGGAGTCCCCCTCCCGGCGGTGGGTGATCCCCATCCCGTCAAAGATCCGGAAGTAGGGCTCCTGGGGCCGGTCCATCAGCCTCCCCCGTCCCCGAAACATGCCTCCGCCCCGCAGGGCCAGCGCCACCGGGATCAGGAACCGCAGGGTGGAGCCCGACTCTCCGCACTCCAGCACCGGGAGCTCCCCCTCCCCTTCCCGCAGGCTCTTCAGGCAGTCCCGGGTGGCCCGGATATCCTGGGAATCCGCCCGGTGAGCGGGGTCGTCTATGTTCTCCCCCGCCAGCGCCCGGGCGATCAGCAGCCGGTGGGCCTGGCTCTTGGAGGGAGGCGGCGTCACCGCCCCGGCCAGCAGCCCAGGCTCGATCATCACTGTCATATGTTTCGCCCCTTTTCTCGCTGTGCTGCAAAAAAACGGGGGACACATCGATGAAATCGATGTGTCCCCCGCATCAGCATCCAGATCTGATCACACGGAGAGGGCCGCCGTCCTACTCTGGGACCGGCACATCCATTCCATCTCTCTGTATTTTCCCAGCACGAAATAGCCGGTGCTCATAAATCGAGCCCAGCTGTTGGTAAAATAGAAAGATGCAGTTGTGAGGATGTGCTGCTTCATGTGGCACCTCACTGAAAATCATTTTTTCTTAGTTTAACCCGATAAAGTGAAAATTGCAATCGCCGTTTCATCTATAATTCCAGATTATAATCGCTAAATTTTTGTATATATTTAACATATTTTAGATGTTTTTCCCCTTCCGGGGCCGAAAGCCAGGTCTCCAGCACCCGATCCAGAGACGTCCGCACCTGCTCCTCCGTCCCAGACTCCCCCACCGCGCGGATGGTATAGAGCACGCTGCCTCGGGCATGCTCCGCTTGGATGGAGCACCAGCTCGCCCCGCTCTCTGCGGTCACCACCGGCGTCCCCGCCTCCGCCGCCTCCAGATAGGCCTGCCGCGCCAGTTCTGTCCCCCAGCCCTTGTCCGAGGGCATGTCCTCCGCCCGGGTCCCGTACAGGGCCGCGGATACCATCACCCGGACTGCTCCGTCCCGCCAGCCCGACTGGACGCTGACCCACTCCACCTGGCCCTCCCGTGTGCCGTACCACTCGGCCTTCACCCGCGGGGCGTCGGAGGCTTCCAGGGGCATGCCCGCATAGGTGGCCTCCTCCAGCCAGCCGCAGTCCGCCGCCGGGTCCGGGATGGACGGCCCCAGAAAATCCGCGCACTGCGCCCAGCTGTCAAACTCCTGGGCGCAGTGGCCCAGAAGTGTGCTGCTCAGCATGCGTTCCAACTCGTCCACCGCCTCCCAGGCCGTCCAGTTCTCCTCCAGTGCGTCGTACACCCCCTGAGAGAAGCCCTCTGCCGGGATGGGCGCCAGAACGCCGCTCTCCCCACCGCATCCAGCCAGTAGGAAGGCGCCCCCCAGTGCCAGGACCGCCGCTCTGATTCCCTTCATCTCCACCGATCCCTTCTTCTCTGTGGTTTGGCTGTATTTTACCATATGAGATACCCCCGCAACAAGCCCGTCTTTCCTGGCGGAGGCCTCCCGGCATCGTGTCCTGCTTAGTGCGCATGGCTCCCGGGCCCCCTCTCTACGCCCTGCAGCACCGATCATACTGGACTGGCGGGCTTTGCGCCGCCGGTCCTCTTGAAAAGCCCCCCCTTCTCCCTTTACAAAACGCCTGCCTCTGGTATATGATAATATGACATCTACCCGTCACACCGGGAGAACAGGAGGACCCTATGGAATACATCATCGTCCCCATGGACCGGGGCCATATCCCCCAGATCGCGGCGCTGGAGCGGGAGTGCTTCTCCACGCCCTGGAGCGAGAACATGCTCTCGGACGCGCTCTTTGACCCCAAGGCCAGCTTCATTGTCGCCGAGGACGGGGAGGGCGGCGTGCTGGGCTACGCCGGTCTCCAGGTGGTGCTGGACGAGGGCTACATCGACAACATCGCCGTGGAGGAGGCCGCCCGCCGTCACGGGGTGGGGGATGCCCTTCTGGACGTGTTCTGCCGCTTCGGGCAGGCCCATCTCTCCTTCCTGACCCTGGAGGTGCGGGCCTCCAACGCCCCCGCCATCGCCCTGTACCGCAAGCATGGCTTTCAGGAGGCGGGCCGCCGGAAAAACTACTACCAGCAGCCCCGGGAGGACGCCATCATCATGACAAGGGAGTTTGAACACCATGAAGCTGAATGAGCTCTCCCCACAGCAGCTGGCCCAGCTGTACCGTCAGGAGCTGACCTCCGCCTTTCCCCCAGAGGAGCTCAAGCCCCTGCGCTCCATGCTCTCCCTCATGGAGCAGGGACGCTACCAGGCCCTGGGCCTGTACGACGGGGAGGATCTGGTCGCCTACGCCCTGATTTGGCTGGAGCCGGGCTGTCCCTTTGCCCTGCTGGACTACCTGGGCACCATGGCCGGCCTGCGGGAGCGGGGCCTGGGCAGCCGGATGCTGGACCTGCTTGCGGAGCACTACGCCCACTTCCGGGGCATCTTCGGGGAGGCGGAGGCCCCTGAAAACGGGGACCCCGCCGGGGAGCCCCTGCACCGCAGGCGGCTGGCCTTCTATCAGCGCAACGGCTTCCGCTACGGCGGGTACGACTGCGCCCTGTTCGGCGTCCACTACCGGGCCCTGATCCGTGGGGCGGAGGATGTGACGGCTGAGGAACTGCTCCAGGTCCATCAGTCCATCTATCGCCGGCACTTCCCGCCGGCACTCTATCAGCGCTTCATACAGATCCCCCTCCGGCCCGGGGAGCGGCCCAATCCCCCCGGACGCTGGATGGAAGAGGAAAAGGACGGTGTTTCCCAATGAACATTCTGGCCATTGAGTCCTCCTGTGACGAGACCGCCGCTGCGGTGGTGCGGGACGGCAGGACTGTGCTGTCCAACTGTGTGGCCTCTCAGATCGAGATGCACACTATCTACGGCGGCGTGGTGCCCGAGATCGCCTCCCGCAAACATGTGGAGGCAGTGAGCGGTCTGGCCCGGGAGGCCCTGGAGCGGGCCGGCCTGAGCCGGGAGGAGGTGGACGGTGTGGCGGTGACCTATGCCCCGGGCCTGATCGGTGCGGTGCTGGTGGGGGTCAACTTTGCCAAGGGGGCCGCGCTGGCCCTGGACCGGCCCCTGATCCCTGTTCACCATGTGCGGGGCCACATCGCCGCCAACTACCTTACCCACCCGGACCTGGAGCCCCCCTTCGTCTGTCTGTGCGTCTCCGGCGGCACCACCGCCATCGTTGATGTGCGCTCCTATACAGAGATGGAGGTGCTGGGCGGGACCCGGGACGACGCCGCCGGGGAGTGCTTCGACAAGGTGGCCAGGGTGCTGGGCATCGGCTATCCCGGCGGTGCCCCCATGGACCGCCTGGCTGACGGGGGGGACGACGCCAAATATGAGCTGCCCCGGGCCCACGTCCAGGGGGCCGAGCTGGACATGTCCTTCTCCGGCCTGAAGACCGCCTGCCTGAACCTGATCCACAACGCCCAGCAGAAGGGGGATGCCCTGGACCTGCCCTCCTTTGCCGCCTCTTTCGGCCGGGCGGTGAGCGAGAGCCTGGTCCCCCGGGCCATGGAGGCCTCCCGCCGGAAGGGATACGGCAGGCTGGCGGTGGCCGGAGGGGTGGCGGCCAACCGCCGCATCCGGGCCGACCTGGAGGCTGCCTGCCGGCAGAGCGGTGACCGCCTCTTCCTCCCGGAGCTCAAATACTGCGGCGACAACGCTGCCATGATCGGCTGCCAGGGGTACTACGAATTTCTGGCCGGCCGCACTGCGGGCCTGGACCTGAATGCCTATGCCACTCGGGACATCTCCCTGGGATGACACCTTTTTTGTCATTATGTCACCTGCGTTTCGTTTACCGGCCCTCCGCCGCCCGGCCCTCCTTCCCCGCCACAGTCCTACGCTCCCCGGTTGGAGAGCCGGAGTTTTCCACACAGGCTGTGGATAATCCTGTGGAAAATGTGTATAACTTTCCGTAAACAAAAATTCCATGTCTGTATTATGTAAAATAAAAAGCCAGTCGGTGCGCTGCCTTATTTGGCTGGAAACTCCGGATTTTTTAGGCGCCTCAGAGAAGGCCGGAGCAGGGAGAAGTCTCGCCCTCTCTGCCCGGCCCCTTTTGAAATACACTGGGTAATCTCTGAAAATCACCCTTGACAAGGACGGAACTTTCTGATATAGTAGCTGAGCAAAACAAAGCAGGAACGGTACCCCGTCCTCACCCCAGGCCAGCGCCGAAGGGTCAACATGGATCTGCTCCGCCGGGTCTCCCGGCGGTAGTCTTCACGTGATGCGGGTGCCTGTTCTGGCAGCTGCATTTATTTTTTGTCAGGAGGTGCTTTCCCATCGCTAACACAGGTCATCAAACCAATGAAGAGATCCGGGATAAAGAGGTCCGTCTGATCTCTGAGTCCGGCGAGCAGCTTGGCCTCATGTCCTCTCAGGAGGCGCTGCGCATGGCCGAGGAGCAGGGGCTGGATCTGGTCAAGATCTCTCCCAACGCTGTCCCCCCCGTATGCAAGCTGATGGATTACGGCAAGTTCCGGTTCGAGCAGACCAAGCGCGAGAAGGAAGCCCGCAAGAATCAGCGCGTGGTAGAGATCAAGGAGATCCGGATGTCTCCCAGCATCGACGTCAACGATTTCAACGTCAAGCTCCGCAACGCGCAGAAATTCCTGGCCGACGGCAACCGGTGCAAGATCACCGTGCGCTTCCGCGGCCGGGAGATGGCCCACACCAACATCGGTCAGGACCTGCTTCTGAAGTTTGCCGAGGAGTGCGGCGAGATCGCCGTGATGGACAAGAGCCCCAAGCTGGAGGGGCGGCACATGTCCATTTTCCTCTCCCCCAAACCCGCCAAGGACGCGAAAAAGTAAGTAAAGGAGTTCTCTGTTATGCCGAAGATCAAGATCAAGACCCACAGCGGCGCCAAGAAGCGTTTTTCCCTCACCAAGACCGGCAAGGTCAAGCGCGCCATGACCAAGAAGCGTCACCTGCTCAACGGCCACGGCAAGACCACGAAGCTGAAGCGCCACCTGCGCAAGGAAGGCTTCGCTGACGCTACCAACGTAGCACAGCTCAAGCGTCTGCTGCCGTACAAGTAATTTCGAA
>ERZ857521.1695-NODE-1695-length-24402-cov-40.873701_pt1 | contig 24402 bp, 19 predicted proteins | sample MGYA00519701_ERZ857521 | MGnify/ENA primary metagenome ERZ857521 (study PRJEB31778, sample SAMEA3449346) | human gut metagenome | biome: human gut; feature: human-associated habitat; material: faeces | place: United Kingdom | collected 2010/2012 ...
ACAGCGCAAGCAAGGCAAGCTCTGACCACTTTGTACGTGCCTTCCACGACACTTATGGTATGCCAACAATCGTGACCAACTGCTCTAACAACTACGGCCCTTATCAGTTCCCGGAGAAACTGATACCTCTGTTTATCAACAACATACGTCACCGTAAGCCGCTGCCGGTATATGGCAAGGGCGAGAACGTGCGCGACTGGCTATACGTTGAAGACCACGCCCGTGCCATCGACCTTATTTTCCATAAAGCTTACGTTGCTGAACCGATGGAGCAGCGAGAGCAGAATCAAACTTCGAAGAATTTGAGTTCTGCCGAGTCGCGACAGAGGAAGGGCGAATGCCCAACATATAATATCGGCGGTTTTAATGAGTGGAAGAACATCGACATCATAAAGGTTGTTATCAACACTGTTGACCGTCTGTTAGGACGTAAGGAAGGTGAAGACATGGACCTTATCACATACGTTACCGACCGCAAAGGACACGATATGCGCTACGCTATAGACAGCAGCAAGCTGCAGCGTGAGCTTGGCTGGGAGCCGAGCCTGCAGTTTGAAGAAGGCATAGAGAAGACAGTCCGCTGGTATCTCGACAACCAGGAGTGGATGGATAACGTTACTTCTGGGGATTACCAGAAGTATTATGAGAGTATGTATAAGAAATAAATATTATTATCTTTTTGAATTGATAACAAATACATTAAATATTGTATATTTAGTAAAATGTTATAATGTAAACTATTCTATGGCTAGTTTAAAAAAGAATGTCATCTATAGTAGTCTTTTAACTACAGCAAATTATATATTTCCTCTATTAACTTATCCTTATGTATCTCGCGTACTAGGAGTAGATAAGATAGGGGTATGTAATTTTGTGGATAGTATAATAAATTATTTTGTGTTATTCTCTATGCTCGGGATAAATATCATGGGTATAAGAGAAATAGCAAGTTGTAAAGATAATAGAGAAGAATTAAATAAAAGATTTAGCAGTCTTTTTATATTGAATACAATTTCTACATCTATTGTTCTAATATTACTCATCATAGCTATAGAAACAGTACCCAAATTATATGAACATAGAGATATCATGTATATTGGAGTATTAAAGTTAATATTTAGCTATTTATTAATTGAATGGTTATATAAAGGTCTTGAAAACTTTAAATTCATAACTACTAGAACTATCATATTGAAATGTATATATGTACTTGCTGTATTTCTGTTTGTTAAAGATGTAGACGATTATAAAATATATTATTTTATAATGTCTATCATGATTGTAATAAATGCGATTATAAATATAGTATATTCTACTAAATTTGTTTCGTTAAAATTAAAAAAAAATTGTATAAAACCTTTTCTACGTTCTTTCTTTGTTCTTGGATTTTATATGATATTAACTTCTATGTATATATCATTTAATGTTACATATCTTGGATTTGTTAGTGGAGAGACTGAAGTTGGTTATTATACTACAGCCACAAAATTACATGGTATTATTCTTTCTATCTTTACAGCCTTTACTGGGGTTATGTTACCAAGAATGAGTTCCTTGGTTTCAGAAAATAATATCAGTGAATTCAAGTTAATGTTGGATAAGTCAGTAAATATATTATTTAGTTTTAGTATTCCATTGGTTTATTTTTGTATAATTTTTGCTGATAAAATAATCCTTCTTATATCCGGAGAAGGGTATGAAGGAGCTATTATACCAATGCAGATAGTTATACCATTAATACTCATAATAGGATATGAGCAAATTTTAGTAATACAAATATTAATGCCTCTAAAAAAAGATAAGTATATTTTGATAAATTCAATTATTGGTGCAAGCATAGGCCTATTATCTAATATATTATTAGTTGGAACATATAAGTCTGTCGGTTCTTCTTTAGTATGGTTAATATCTGAATTTTCAGTATTTATTTCTGCGCAGTATTTTGTATGGAAAAGTGTAAAAATTAATTTCCCCTTTATTATTTTCTTTAAGGCAATTATCTATAATTTACCACTAGGTATTGTATTATATATTATTTATTCATTTAATGGTATAAACCCAATATTAATGTTGTTTTATTCAATACTAGTTTTAATTTTTTATAGTTTATTTTTACAATATTATATTATAAAAAATCCGATATTAATTAATTTAGTTACAGTTATTTTCAATCGTTTACATAAAGATTGAAATAACAGAATATTGTAGGTTTATAAAAAATATTCAAAAATACAAAAATATTTATGAACAAGATTATTAAGGACTCTATACTTTTAATGACGGCTTGTGTCAATCCTAGCTCTATGATTTTTACTAAACTTCAAAATAGTGAAGATCGTTTAAAACAATATATTGAAGCTGTTAGATTTTATCTTGATAATTATTCTTATAAAATCCTATTAGTAGAGAATACAGAAGTAGATCTTTCTATATATTTTAGAAAAGAAATTTCAGAGAATAGGTTAGAATGTTTAACCTTTAATGGAAATTCTTTTGATAAATCATTAGGGAAAGGATACGGAGAGGGGTTAATAATAAAATATGCTTTTGAAAACTCTATTCTTTTAAAGAATTATAAATATATAATTAAAATTTCAGGTCGACATAAAGTTTTAAATTTACAATCAATAATATTGACTTCTGAATTTTTTCTGAATTCAAATCAAAAACTTATAGTATGTGAAGTTGAACCTTCAAAAAAATTTGCACGTAGTGATTGCTATATAACTTCGATTGATTTTTATACTGAATACCTAATAAAAGATTTACACTTATGTAATGATAGCAATAATATTTGGTTTGAACATATATTGTACAATTCTATTACAAAAGCCAAGAACGATGGTTTCCAGTTTCTATACCTCCCCTTTGCTCTTGATCAAAGAGGCTATTCAGGAACTAATGGAGAAAGATTCAGGAAGACAAGGCTTAGGAGAAAAATACGTTTCTTTTTAAGGATGTTATTATATAAAATAGGTCTTATTAAGATTAATTAAAAACATACAAATGAAAACATATTTTTTATTCTTTTATTTCTTAATATCTTCATCGTTTTGGGGATTAAAATTTATTGACTCCACTATAATAGGACAAATTAATACAGTAATTTTTTTTATTCTGTTTTTCTATTCTTTGTACAAGAGAAGTAAAATACAAATAAATAATAATTATTTTTCTAAATATCTTGATTTCTTTTGTTTTTTTCCACTATTAAGTTTTATTGGAGCTTTTATTTTTTTCTCTCAATCACCTTTAGACACAATACGAGTTTGGGTTAAAACATGTCCAATATGGATGCTCCCATATAGTTTAATTGCTTTTAGATACACCAAAGAAGAAATATATAAAGCGATCTTGTTATATGTAATAGGATTTGGAGTTATCTCGTTACTTACCAATTTTAACGACGGATTTGCTTTAATGTTTGCAGATATTAATGATGATGGTACTTTTGAAATGAGAAATGGTCAGATACGTATGAGAATACCTGGTGATTCATTTATCGTATTCTCATATATTTATACTCTATTTAGGATTATAAATAAAAAATCAACGAAATTTGAATATATAGCATTTATAATGAGTATAATATCATTATATAATATGCAAACTAGACAAATTCTTCTTGCTGTAGCTATAATGACTATATATATATGTTTGAAGGATAAACGTACGAGAAGATACGGATTTTTAGTATTAATTTTAGGATGCATATATTTAATATATAATTTTAATAATATATTTGGAGATTTTGCCGAACAGACACAAAATGAACTTGATGATAAAGATTATAACAGGTGGAAATCGTTTGAATTCTATTATGATAAGATAACAGATAATATTTTAGTATTTTTCCTTGGATATGGACAATCTGCAAATAATACAGAATATTATAAATTTGTAAATAATTTGTGGACAAAATATGGAATAGCCGCCCAAGATGTAGGTTTTGTTGGTACATGTTATTATTATGGCATAATTTATGTATTGTACTATTTTAGGGTTGTTTATATAATAGGATGGAAAATGCGAAACAAAATAAGTAGTGAGATATCAATGTTTATTTTGTGTACCTTTTTATATTGTATTTTTATTTTTCCTTTTACTGAAGACAGTTTTCGAGCTATATTATGGAGTCTTATATTCTACATTATTATAATTGAAAAAAACAGAATTAAGTTAAAACAAACATAAATAATAAATTGAAGAAATCCGTAGTAGTAAAAATTATTACGAGGAATGACAATATATAAGCACTATATATTATTAAATTAACAAATAGTTAAACGATTATGAAAGTTGTACACATAGAATCAGGTTTGGGCAATCAAATGCTTTCGTATTGTGAGTATTTAGCTATGAGAAAGGCTAATCCTACTGATGATGTTTATATAGAAAATATCATTTATGACATTCCTGAATGTAATGATATAATTTGTCAATGGAATGGTTACGAATTGGAGCGGATATTTGGTATAAAAGCCCCCAATATACGCGATTATTTTAACCATGAGCAATGGCAGCAAGTGATAGCCGACATCAGGGAGAGTGAATTCTGGCTCCGTAATTGGAATTATCCTGTGTATTTTACAGCTGCATTTAATCGAGCAGGCTTAAATATAAAAAACATACGAGGAGACTTTGAAAAAGAAAAAGGGATAGTTGGTTTTGATTATACAAGAAAGCCAACGTGGAAAAACTATTTTCGGAATTATGATTGGTGGATTGGCATGAGATATGCAAAAAAGATGATCAAAGACTATATACTAAGTAAAAAGATTGATTATCATGAAAAACTATTTATTACTTCAAATGAAAATTTATTTACAGGTCAGCAACTCGACTTTAAACATATAAATAGTGGTATAGATGAAATATCATGTGATATTAGGAGTGCGTTTCGTTTCCCCCCACTAAACGATAGTAAGAGCTTGTCAATTGTTGAAAAAATTAATAAATGTAATTCAGTTGCAATACATGCTCGTCGTGGTGATATGATGGGTATTAACTATTGTCTTTATAGATTTGGATATTTTCGAAGGGCCGTATCTTATATACGTAAGAGAGTTGAAAATCCTGTTTTTTTCATATTTTGTGATCCTGGTAGTGTGGAATGGGCTAAAAAAAATGGAAAAACTCTTGGTTTGGATTTAAAATACGATGAGGTACATTTCGTTGATTGGAACAAAGGAGAGGATAGTTTTCGTGATATGCAGATAATGGCACAATGCAAACACCAAATTATCACAAATAGTTCTTTTGGTTGGTGGGGAGCATGGCTCAATGATAATCCTAGTAAAATTACTATTTCACCTGATTTTTTAACAAATACTACAAAAACCATCTAATAAAATCTATGATAATGGTAAATAGATAAAGCTGTCAAAAAACTATTTATTGAAAGATTTATCTTCGCGGTGAATAAAATCTAAATGATTTATGTACAGCAGTGAAGATTGTGGAAAATTTTACTTTCAGGACCAAGATAATAGCTTCATATAAAATCTGTTCAGCCCTTTTGTGTAGATAATAATGTTCCTTATAACATTTTTCAAAAAAATCTTTAACAGATGCATGGGTTATGTCAATATGGTTCCTGACAAAATCATCTGAACTGTCAGCCAATGTTAATTTAAAACCAATTATTTGACAGGATTCGGTTTAGGACACAGAAAAGTGCCCTCTAAAAATGGTATGCACAAAATAGAGTGCTTACATATTTATAAATTCTAATATATATATATTCTTAATAAACTAGAAGATGGTTTAATAAGGACAATGCGTGTTTTATCAAAATTAGATGCTCTAAAACTATTATAAATTATAAGAATATGGATATTTCTGTTGACACTTATAAGTACATTAGTCTCAAAAGTGTTGAGAAAAATTATTTTTGGATGACCATTTTTACTCCAGCTTACCAAAGAGAAAAAACAATGAAAAGATTGTACAAGTCTCTTATTGATATAAAATTGCCCAAAGATCAAAATGGGAATAGTGTAGAGTTTGAATGGTTAATAATAGATGATGGTAGTACAGATGGAACAGAAGAGCTTGTAAGTAAATGGTGTAAAGAAAATATATTACCAATTCGATATTATTATCAGAAAAATCAAGGCAAACATGTAGCCGAAAATTTTGCAACTTTGCATAGCCGCTCTGAAATGGTTTTAACGATGGATAGCGATGACACGTTACTTCCAAATGCACTAGAAGTTTTTTACTCTGAATGGCAAAAAATTGATAATAAGCAAGAATATAAAGGTATTACATGCAGAAGCATTGATCCCGAAACGGGAGAAATTATGGGTTCTAAATTGCCATCTAATACATATTATTTTGACGCAAATACTAGGGACATGCGACTGAAATATCATATAAAGGGTGAAATGTGTGGTTTTAACAGACTAGATTTAAAAAAAGCATACCCTTTTCCTACTCCTGATGATAGAATGAGATTCTGCCCAGAGGACATTGTTTGGTATGAAATGGCAAAGAAATATAAAGAGAGAATTGTTGACATACCAGTACGTAAATATTATAAAGATACCTCAAACTCAATAACAGGTAAAAATAAAAACAGATCTATTTCAAATTACTATTTTTGGCAATATATGGTTAACAATCTCTTATCATATATGATATATAGTCCTATAACAATATTAAAATCTATTGTTGGTATGAGTATGGATGGGTTTAACACGGATAGGAGTGTAAAACAAATATTAAACGACATAAAGCCATTATTGGGGAAAATTTTAGTTACAATATTTATTCCTGCAGGATTTATATTGTCAAAACGATAAATAATTGTATATGGATTTTAAGAAAATAGAAATTAATGATGATACAATCATTATACCCATACCTCAAAATTATAAGGATTGTATCAATTTAATTAATAGTGATTATTACCGTATAAAAGGTAAAAACGCTTCTTTAATAAAATTGTGGATAGCAACATTCCGTAACCATAGCTTTAGATACAATTTTTGGTTAAGATTTTCTGCATATAAAGGTATCTTATATCCTTTTTGTAAATGGATGCTTCATCGCATATCATTGAAATATGGCATAGATATTCCTTCCAAGACATTAATAGGTTATGGTTTTTTTTTAAGTCATGGTTTCGGTACTATAGTTAACCCTACTACCATTATTGGAAATAATGTTAATCTGTCTCAATATTCGACCATAGGCAGTAACGAAGGGAAAGCTGCAATAATTGGAAATAACGTATACATAGGGCCAGGCGTATATATAGTAGAACATGTCAAGATAGGTTCAAACGTATGTATCGGTGCCGGTGCTGTTGTAACAAAAGATATTCCACATGGTAAGACGGCAGCAGGAGTTCCTGCAAAGGTTATTGGTGAAAATAGACATGCCAACTATATTTTAAATGAATGTCCGTATATGAAATAAGTAGAACTTGTTATACAATAGTATAATATTAGAATTATGAAAATAGTTCATGTATTTTGGAGCTTGTCTTTCGGCGGTATAGAGACAATGCTTGTTAACATTGCCAATGCTCAAACGAAACTGGGTGCAGATGTAAACATTTTAATTATAAATGAACAATACGATGACACATTAATGAATTCATTGAATCCAGATGTAAAAGTATTATGTTTACATCGCAAAAAACATTCAAAAGGTTTTGGATTCGTTTTGGCTCTTAATAGAGCTTTAAATGGTTTACATCCAGATGTAATTCATTTACATGATCCACATTTATTTGGAATTATCTTTAATCGCAGTTTAAAAGATATATCATGTGCAACACTACACGATATGCCTTACGGCATTATGAAAAGCCAAAATGCTTTACAAAATATTTTTCCTGCTTTAAAATTTAGATTATATGGTAATGTAGTTTATTTAGATGAAATACCGAAAGTATATTCTATCAGTAATTCAGTAAAAGATGCTTTATCAGAAAAATATGGTGTTAAAAGTGTTGTTGTTAACAATGGCATTATGACAACAAACTTTAAAACGTTAGAAAAAACAACACATCAAACACCTATGCGCATTGTACAAGTTAGCCGTTTGGAACATGAAAAGAAAGGCCAGGATTTGATTTTAAAAGCAATTGCAAGTATGAAAGACAGCGTAAATGTTGATTTCATTGGCGAAGGTTCTAGTTTAGAACATTTGAAAAGAATGTGTGTTGAATTAGGCATAGAAAACAATGTGCATTTTTTAGGAAAAAAAACACAATCATATATTGCAGAACATTTGTGCAATTATGATCTTTTTGTACAGCCGTCACGTTTTGAGGGCTTTGGCTTAACTGTTGCAGAAGCTATGGCTGCAGGAGTGCCTGTTTTAGTCTCATCTGGTGATGGACCGGCAGAAATTACATGCAGAGATAAATATGGTTGGGTATTTTCTAACGGTGATATTGATGATCTTATTTATAAACTAAAATACATAAATAATAATTATGTAAAAGCTATAGATAAAGCGACGTTAGGTAGAAATTATGTTGTAGAAAATTATGATGTATCTGTAACAGCAAGAAAGTATTTAAATGAATATAAGACATTGGAAAATAGAAGATTCTGTAACAAATAATATTTACTAATAAATTTTGTAATGACATAATATTCTTATTTATGGCTCAAAAACATAATAGCATAAAAAGAATTCTTCATAGAAGTATCGAAGAATTAAAAGCGACATATGATGTTGCAAAAGTAATATCTTGGAAGGCAGCATTAATAACATTCAGGGCTAAGGTTGACATTCAGATAATGAACAGAAACGGGTTTAAGGAGCCTATAAATGTTAAGAACCGCCTAATGGAGAAGCATAAGATAATGCTCGACTTCCTGGAAGATAAATATAAGGACTATTGGGCAACATATAAGTTTACCAAGAACTTGCCGGAAAGTGACGAACGCTTAAGAAACAAAATATGGATATGCTGGTGGCAAGGACTTGACAATGCGCCTGAAATAGTGAAAGCCTGCGTAGGGTCAATAAAACGTTATGCCGGTGATTATGAAGTTATATGTATAACAGACGATAATTATAAGAATTATGTAAAGTTCCCTGACTGGATAGAAAGGAAATATAAAGATAAGATATTTTCACGAACTCATTATTCAGACCTGTTGCGTATGAATATTCTTGCAACGTATGGCGGTATATGGATTGACTCAACATTCTTCTGTACAGGTAAGAGCTTTGAAGATTATATGCAAATGCCTTTATGGTCGATTAAACGTCCGGACTATCTGCATTGCTCAATAGCCAGTGGATATTTCGCCGGATATTCATTAGGCTGCAGTTATCAAAACAGATGGATATTTAAAGTAATAAGAGACATACTTTTCAAATACTGGCAGGACAACGACAAACTTGTAGATTATCTGTTAGTTGATTATGCCGTAGTACTCGCTCAAAAACACTATAAAGAAATAGCTGATACATTCAGCAAAATAGAGCCGAACAACACCTACTGCGATGAACTGTATAAGGTGTTAGGACAGCCTTATGACGAAAACATCTGGAAGAAAATAAGTAAAGATACTGTGTTATATAAACTTACATGGAAACAGAGCTTCGAAAAAGAAGTTGATGGCAAGAAAACTTTCTATGGTAAGCTGATTGACGGAACGTTAGTGTAATAATAAATTTACGTAAAAACACTAATCATAAAAGATGAAAGTACTTCTAATCGACGTATACAATTTCAACAAAGGCGGAGCTGAAACAGTATGCTTCAATACGGGAAAGATGCTGGAAGAGCATGGGCATAAGGTGGTTTACTTCACACTGAAGTGGGCAGACAATAATCCTTCACCATACAGCAAGTATTTTCCTGAGTCGAAAGAGACAAGACGCGGGCCACTGAAACAGGTGAAAAATATGATAAACTATTTTTATCACTTTGAAGCAGCACGCAAGATAGAACAGCTGATTGGGGACGAGAAGCCGGACATTGCACACATACATCTGATGTGGGGACAGATAACGCCATCGATATTTCCTGTGTTGAAGAAATATAATATACCGATATTGTTCACTGTTCATGATTATCGTATAGTATGCCCGGCATACACCTTCAGAAACGGTAAAGGACAGATATGTGAAGAGTGTAAGGGCAAGCACTTTTATAAATGCTTTACCAACACATGCTGTAAAGGCAGCAAGCTGATGAGCGCAGTGATGGCAGCAGAACAATATTTCAGAAACAGATATTTTAATCCTGCAAAATATATCGACGGCTTTATATATGTGAGCAACTTCGCAAAAGAGATACAGGAGCGATATATGCCGGCAGTAAAGGCAAAGAAGAACATCACGCTGTATAATTTCTCTACGTCTATTGTTGAACACGCAAAAGAAATGCCTAAAGACAAGTATTTTCTGTTCTTCGGACGCTTGTCGTATGAGAAAGGCGTAAAGACATTGCTTGAAGCATTTAAGGACATTAAGCAGTGTAAGCTGAAAGTGGTAGGTACGGGTCCTAAAGAAGATGAGCTGAAAGAATATGCCAAGAGCAACGGCATGAACAATGTGGAGTTTCTCGGATATAAGAGAGGTAAAGAACTTACAGATCTGGTAAGCAACGCATATTTCGTGGTAGTGCCGTCAGAATGGTATGAGAACAACCCGATGACTATAATAGAGGCTTACTCCGTTGGCACTCCTGTAATTGGAGCAAAAATAGGCGGAATACCCGAAATCGTGGTTGACGGAAAGACCGGCTACCAGTTTGAGAGCGGAAACGTAAAGGCATTAAGCGAAATAATATTAAAGGCAGACGGCCTGAATGACGAAGAATATAAAGCTATAAGCGGAAACACAATAAAATTCGCTAACGAGAATCTAAGCAAAGAAAGCTATTGGAATAAGCTGATAGCATTTTATAACAGCTTTTTACGAAAGTGAAGAGCAGGCGCAAAAGCGCAACTAAAAAAGAAAAGTGAAAAATCCAATTGCTAAGTTATCGTAAAATTGTGATATAATGTGAAATAGTAAGTTAGCGGATTGAAAAATCCTTATATTTTTTACCGGCGGATTGCAAATCCACCGGAACATTACCCAACGTAGTGCGTCTTACGAAAGTGAAAAGTTAAAAGTGAGAAACGAAAAATCCAATAGTCTTGTGGATTCATGTCGCAAGCACTACGTTGGCAATTGGATTTTTCACTCTTCATTCTTCACTCTTAACTTAAACATGCACTACGTTGGCATATGGCTCTAACTCCTAGTCAACTTGTTGGCGATAACTACTTTAACTTCTTTAACTCCTAGTTATATTATTTTATTCTCTTCCCTCTAATCAACAGCCAAAGGGCGGAGAGGCACGAAAGAAGAATTATGCCGGCGTGTTGGGCTGATTCTTTTATATTGAGAAAAAACTTTGACATGGACTTTTGCTTATGACGAGGCAAAAGTAATGATTTATTTTTAATCCGGAAAATTTTATGAAAATTGTTGTTACCGGTACCCGTGGCATCCCTAATGTCATGGGCGGAGTGGAGACACACTGCGAGGAACTGTTTCCGAGAATAGCAGCCATGGGCGAAGACGTAACGGTGATAAGGCGTAAAAGCTATGTCAGCGACGGTCTGAAAGAATGGAAAGGCGTAAAGCTGGTGGACATTGAGACACCGAAAAAGAAGTCGTTTGAAGCCATTATACATACGTACAGAGCCATAAACAAGGCGAAGAAACTGGGGGCAGACATACTGCACATACACGCCATAGGACCGGCTCTGCTGGTGCCATACGCCAAGATGCTGGGCATGAAGGTGGTGTTTACGCATCACGGTCCTGACTACGACAGGGACAAATGGGGCAGGGCTGCCAAAGCGGTGCTGAAGCTGGGTGAGCGCATGGGGTGTATGTTTGCTGACGACGTAATAGTGATCAGCGACGTGATACGCAACCTGATTAAGGAGAAATACGGACGTACAAAGAACGTGCATCTGATATATAACGGCGTGTCGGAGCCTGAGGTGTGCGACTATCCCGAGTATTTTGAGGAACTGGGCATCAGGAAGGGACGCTACATATTGGGGATGTGCCGCTTTGTGCCGGAAAAGAACCTGCACCATCTGGTGGAAGCGTTCGGGAGAATTAAAAATGAAAAATTAAAAAGTAAAGACGGCGGCGACGATGACATAAAGCTGGTGCTGGCTGGTGACACAGACTTTGAGGACGACTACTCAAAGGGACTGAAAGAGATGGCGAGGAAGAACGGCGTGGTGCTGACGGGATTCGTGAAGGGCCGTAAGCTGCACTCGCTGCTGACCAACTGCATGTGCTACTGTCTGCCGTCGAGTCATGAGGGCCTGCCGATAGCGTTGCTTGAAGCCATGAGCTACGGCGTGAAGGTGATAGTGAGCGATATACCGGCAAACCTGGAGGTGGGCCTTGACAAAGACGACTACTTCCCGGTGGGCAACGTGGACGAGCTGGCGAAGAAACTGAAAGAGGTGATAAGCCGTGAGCCACAGCACATAGACTACGACATGGCAAAGTATGACTGGGACAAGATAGCGAGAGAAGTTAAAGACATTTATTTAAGTGAAAAGTGAAAGCCCCACCAAACCTCCCCCGTAGGGAGGCTTTTGTTTCTAGGTAGTTAGAGGGGCATTTTCTTGTGCCGGATGATTTGCAATTGTCGTGCAAGTGAGAGCAGAAACAAATTATATTTGGTTATGCCGAGCGCAGCCGACAATCAATGAAATTAATCTGCCGGAATTAAGTATAAGGATCTGAGATCCGCTTAAAATACCGCATATTTAAGTGAAGAGTGAAGAACGAAGAGTGAAAAATCCAAATGTCTTGCTATGAAAAGAATCAACGAAGCATTTGACTCTAACTCCTAGCCAACTTGTTGGCGATAACTTCTTTAACTCCTTTAACTCCCGACTCGAAAGCACATATCCGCCGGAACAAAGGTTAATACAAACTTATAGCCCGAAGGGCTACACTTAAGTAACCGTGGGTGATACACCCACGGCCTGTAACAAAACAAACTATAAGCACCCGAAGTGGTGCTATATTGGAGCAAATAATGGGCATAAAAGTAAACAAGTAAGTAACATAATAACAAGAGTAGCACCACTTCGGGTGCTTTAACTTATTACGCCATATCCGTAGGTAATAACCCACGGTTACAAAAGTTAAGCCCTTCGGGCAAAATAGAAAGTAATCAGACGGTTCAGGCTAAAATTATTGTGCCGGCTGATTTGCAATTGTCGTGCAAGTGAGAGCAGAAGCAAATCTCATTTGGTTATGCCGAGTGCAGCCGACAATCAATAGAATTAATCTGCCGGAATTGAATATAAGAACCGAAGGTCAGCGTAGCTAATTTGCGATCCGATTATTTCCAATTCTGTCATTATCATGTTGTTTTAAACTCGCTTAGACATTTAGATTTTTAACTTTTAATTTTTAATTTTCGCCAGAACTGTCCGATTACTTCCTATTTTGTTTTTAGGTAGTTAAAGTAGTTATAGTAGTTGTCACTAACGGAGTTGGCTAGGAGCATATTTAAGTGAAGAGTGAAGAACGAAGAGTGAAAAATCCAATTGCAAACGTAATGCTTACAAGTAGAAACCACAATACATTTGGATTTTTCGTTTTTCACTTTTAACTTTTCACATTCGTAAGACGCACTACGTTGCTATTGTGCCGGCGGATCTGCGCTCCGCCGGAAGTGAGTATAAAGATTTGCAATCTGATTACTTCCTATTTCGTTTCTAGGTAGTTAAAGTAGTTATAGTAGTTATCACTAACGGAGTTGGCTAGGAGCATATTTAAGTGAAGAGTGAAGAACGAAGAGTGAAAAATCCAATTGCAAACGTAATGCTTACAAGTAGAAACCACAATACATTTGGATTTTTCCTGTTCACTATATTTATACATAAAGAGGTCATGCCATTACTCCTGACGGGGTAGTGGCATGACCTCTTTTGCGTTGTATATATGATGACAGGTTTGTAGGCAGTGATTTTTATATATGGAATAATTCAGAGAAAACATGTCTTCTATGGACGACATATGTCGGTAAATATGCTTTCTATAAAATAACTAATAATACAAATGGTTGGAAGTAGTTTAATGTTTTTGTTATTTTTCAGTTAAAAATATTGTATAAATCTCTTTTTGTTGTTACTTTTGTAAGAGTAAGAAAATTATTACTTGTGAAGTTAAATCTATAAACAGCAAAACAATGAGTAAATACATATATAAGCTTAGCGATTATCATGCAATTAAAAAAGCTGCCATATCAATTGACGGAATAACAGTGCTTTCCGGAATAAACGGATGTGGCAAAAGTACATTGTCAAAGTGGCTGTATTATATAGTTAACGGAGCAAACCTATACGATGAATTTATTTATGACAGATATGTCAGTCAGATTCAGAATATCTTTACCGGACTTAACTTTGCAAGAAGGGATATAGACAAGGATACAGACCATAGCAACTCTTTGTTTTTCAGAGAGGCGTCATCAAAGATACGCAGTTTAAAAGATAATGGCGAACAGGATAAAGTCGAAATTATACAGCATATAGCAGAAAAGGTTATAGAAAGATTCTGTGATATTCTGTATATATATTTAAAAGATTCACCTTCGCCAACCAAAAGAGAAAGAGTGTTTGGCTTTCTTGGTATAAAATACAATGAAAATGAAAATTTTGATGATGTATTAAGTTCCTTCAGATATGCAGAATTAAGCGAGATAGAACACATAAAAAATAATTATTATGAAAGTAAGAGAAAACGTTCAATGGATGATTTTCTTATGCTTTTGCATGATAATTTTGATATAGATGAGACGAGTCCTAACAATATAAATGTTGAAGAAGACGGCGTAAAGCTGTTTCAAAAAGGCAGTGTAGGCAACTTGTATAATCTTACTAAGGCAATATACGTTGACACCCCGATGGCTGTGTCGGAAGAAGGTAAGGATGACAATGTGTTCTGGAACGACCTGAAGAGCCTGATGCTGGATGAAAATAAGGACTTTGCCGGCACTGACGCACATAAAAAAATAATAAGAAGAATAACACATCTGATGAATGGGCGTGTTGATGTAGAAAAAGATGACTTTGGTCAGAAAGAACTGCATTTTGTGAGTGAGGACGGACTCAACATAAAACTAGATAAAACGGCTACAGGATTTAAGTCGTTCTCATATATATTGAGACTTCTTGAAAACGGGTATCTTAATGAAAAGACTTTGTTGCTGATTGATGAGCCTGAAGCTCATCTGCATCCGCAATGGATTGTAGAGTTTGCACATATTCTTGTTCTGCTCAATAAAGAAACGGGTACAAAGATAATGGTGGCAAGCCATAACCCGAATATGGTTGACGCGATAAACGCTATTGCAAAGAAAGAGAATGTTGAAGACAGAACACATTTCTATTTGGCAGAAGAGTCGGAGCAACGCTTTAAATATATCTATAAAGATCTTGGTCAGGACATTGAGGAAATATTTAAATCGTTCAATATGGCATATCATAAAATAGAGCAATATGGAAGCCTTGGTATATGATAACAGAATAATAACTGGGCATAAATTGTATCCTGTATGCGGAAAGAAACTGCAGGATGTTTCGGAAAAAGACTATCACGGCAAGAAATATTTTGATGACTCCATTGAATGCCTTGACATGGACAAATATGAGGAGACTGAATGTGCCGGGGATAAAAAAGAAACTGTAGATGCTGTTATCGGCATAAAGAAGTACTTAGACAAAAACAGATTCTCGAGTCCTTATCTTATGCTTTTGGAACTCAGAATGGGATATGAAAATGTAATGAACCTGTCGGGAACTAAACTTGCCGACAAGGTTTCACATACAAATGAGATATTAGGCAGAGACATACCTTTATATGATACCATTTATTTCGTATTTAAAAATAATGTAGCTCAAAGAACTATATCTATGTTTCATAATATGAAAAATGGAAACAAGAATCTAAAGAAATGTGAGCCTATATCAACAGATGACTTTAACACATATATTAAACCCATAAAAAAATATCAGGATAAACCGGAAAATGATGTAGTGGAAATAAGAAGGCAACTGGACATAAATAACTATCTAGAGGATATAAATAAGTCTCTTGGCATAATGACATATTGGTGCCAAAGGGCGAATCATTACAAATATAAATATAATATTAATGAATATAATAGCATTATCGGAGAGCTGAAGATAATATGGCATGAGTTTCGTGCAAATAAAAAAATCAGACTGACAGACGATAATGAATTAGATTCCGAGATAATAGAAGAGGATTATCCGGAACTAAAGAATTTACAATAGCATTGTATTCACTAAAATAGTTTTGTATGGTTAGCTGCTGTGCCGGCGGATCTGTGCTCCGCCGGAATTGAATATAAGAACCGAAGGTCAGCGTAGCTAATCTTTAATCCGATTACTTCCTATTTTGTTTCTAGGTAGTTATAGTAGTTCTCGCCAACAAGTTGGCTAGGAGCATATTTAAGTGAAGAACGAAGAGTGAAGAGTGAAAAATCCAATTGCAAACGTATTGCTTACAAGTAGAAACCACAATACATTTGGATTTTTCGTTTTTCACTTTTCATTATTCACTTAAACAATCACTATGTTTGCATTTATTTCGTGCAAGTTTAATGGGTTTCTGCATTAATTTTATGCAATTTTGGCAGAATTCTGCATTTATTTTGTGCAATTCCTGTAAAATACAGTATATTTGTCATGATATAAAATAGGATGGGTATGGAAAGGCTGTATGAATTTTTCTATAGAAAACTGAAAAATACTCCGGTGGAGTTTTTCAGATATAAATATAACCAGATAAAATGGGAAAGTAGAGCTTTCGGACTTGTCGGCCCACGAGGCGTAGGCAAGTCTACTATGCTGCTGCAATATATCAAACAGAATTTGGACACAAAAGATACGCTGTATGTATCGGCTGACAATCTTTATTTTGCAGAACACAAACTTGTTGACCTGGCTGACCGTTTTGTAAAGATGGGAGGCAAACACCTGTTTATCGACGAGATTCACAAATATGAAGGATGGTCGAGAGAGCTGAAACAGATTTATGACAGTTATGACGACTTGCAGATTGTAATCTCCGGCTCTTCGATACTTGACATTTATAAGGGCATGGCAGATCTTAGCAGACGTATGCCTATTTATGAGATGCAGGGGTTGTCGTTCAGAGAATATTTGCGCCTATTTCATAGTATAGACGTACCAGTTTACAGTCTGAAAGACATACTTACGCACAAAGCAGTGATTAGTGGTGTAGAACATCCCCTTCCACTTTTTCATGATTATCTTAAAAGAGGCTATTATCCGTTCGGACGCGACGCTGAATTTGAAATTGAGCTGATGCAGGTGATAAACCAGACGATGGAAATAGACATACCAATGCACATAAAGACCAACATATCTGTGGGCAGAAAACTGAAGAGTCTGATAATGGTTGTATCTAAAAGTGTTCCTTTTAAGCCTGTGATGCAGAAACTGGCTGATGTTACGGGTATCAGCAGAAATGACATTCCTGACTATCTGATATACATGGAACGTGCCGGAATGATAAGTCAGCTGCGTAATGCAACCGGAGGACTGAGAGGCCTAGGCAAAGTGGAGAAACTGTATCTTGACAATACGAACCTGATTTATACCCTTGCACCGGAACGTGCTGATATAGGAAACGTAAGAGAGACGTTCTTTATGAACCAGACAAGGGTATGTAACGACGTGAGAAGTTCTGACATCTCAGATTTTGAGATAGACGGCAAGGTGTTTGAAATTGGAGGACGGAAAAAAGGACAAAAACAGATAGAAAGTGCAGACGACGGCTACATCGTGAAAGACGATATTGAAAGCGGATACGCAAACGTGATACCTCTCTGGGCTTTCGGACTTAACTACTAATGGTAATTCACAATTAGCTTGCGCTGAACTGCGTTAGGTTGGCGATTCGGTCGCGCTATGAACGATAGCCACAAGACTAGTGGATTGTTTCCCTAGTGGCGCAATGTAGGGACGTACCCCAGGTGCGTCCACCTTTCATTTAGCATTTTGTCATGTCGTAAATCGTTGAAATACAGGATTTTATCAGTTGAACGCACCTGGGGTACGTCCCTACAATCAACCCTGAGTAATGCTGTTTAATTTTTACTTGCGCTTACAGCCTGCTCTTCACTTAAATAAGCACTACGTTTGCAATTGACTTTAACTCCTACAAAAAATCCACAATGCACATGAATTTTTACTTTTTAATTTTTCATTTTCGTGCGAAACAATTCGCACGAACTGCGTCTCGGCAATAAAAATAAAAAAATTATGTTTTTTCATTTTGTATTGCTCTCACCTTTTTTTTAAAAGAAGATAAGCTGCATCTCAGCATAACGTTCAAGCACGCTTGACGATTCTGCCTTCGATTTGCATTATCTTTCACTATCTTTAAATAAGATAGGCTGCGGCTCGGAAAAGTCAAAAATAAAAACTACGTTTTTTATTTGCCTTTTCACTCACCTTGTTCTATCTTTGAATAAGATAGGATGCGGCTCGGCAATAAAAATAAAAAAATTATGTTTTTTCATTTTGTATTGCTCTCGCCTTTCACTATCTTTGAATAAGATAGGATGCGGCTCGGCAATAAAAATAAAAAAATTATGTTTTTTCATTTTGTATTGCTCTCGCCTTTCACTATCTTTGAATAAGATAGGATGCGGCTCGGCAATAAAAATAAAAAAAATATGTTTTTTCATTTTGTATTGCTCTCGCCTTTCACTATCTTTGCAGAAAAATACTGTGATGCAGAATACGGAAATTTTAAGTATTAAGAATTTCGGTCCTATAAATAATGCTGTCGTAAGAATTAGTAAGATTACTGTCATGATTGGCGAACAGGGCGCCGGAAAGAGTTGCGTGGCTAAGCTCTATTCTCTTTTTTCATGGCTTGAAAAAGCGCTGATGAGACATGTTCTTACTGAACGCTACGTTACGCGGTATTCGAGATTCAGAAAGACGTATGCTGCATATAATGGTATTGACGGATACTTTAGGCCTGATACGGAGTTGAGGTTCGACGGCTTTCACTATTCGTTTGTTTATGAGAATGAAAAATTATCTATAATAGAAAATAATCAAGATGGCAATTTGTTTAATATTGCCAAAGTGATGTATGTGCCGGCTGAACGTAACGTCTTGGGAAGTGTTGAGCATCCAACAAGATTGCGTGAACTGAGCGATCCGATGATGACATTTCTTGATGAATATGATAAAGCCAAAAACGATATAAAAAGCGGATATAAAATGCCATTCGGCGAGGTGGATTTTGAGTATGACAAACTGAACGACATACCCAAACTTAAACATAAGAACTATGAAATAAAACTGTCGGAAGCGTCAAGCGGATTTCAGTCAGCATTGCCTTTACTGCTTGTATCAGAAAATCTGTCGAACATTGTACGCGACAATTCGGCAAAGGCTGAACTGTCGGACAAGGAACGCAAGGCGTTGCAAAAAGAGGTGAATCTGATATTAAGCGACAACACGCTGAGCGATGACGTGAAAATGGCGTCATTGAGAATGGTGTCGTCAAAGTATAGATATTCCCGCTTTGTAAACGTTGTAGAAGAGATGGAACTTAATCTGTTTCCAGACTCTCAAAAAAATGTGCTGTACGAACTGGTGGCTGATGCATATAAACTGAATGAAAACAGACTGGTGATGACAACACACAGTCCTTATGTGATAAACTATCTTACGTTGTCTGTTAAAGCTAAGCAACTGGCAAAACGTGCGGAAGGATTGGAAGATATACTGGAACGTATCTATGATGTTGTACCAATGTCAGGAATGATTAATGCTGACGACCTGATTATATATGAATTGCATGACGGCACCGTTGAGCAACTGAAAGATTATGAGGGGCTGCCTTCTGACGACAATTATCTTAACATCAAACTGAGAGATACTAATAGCGTTTTTGACGACTTATTGGAGATTGAGGAGGGCTTGGACAGCTATGATGAAAGAAAGAGTGATTGATTTCTTTAAGGATGAAATGCCTGTTGGAGATGCTTTATTCGGAATATGTGATGATGAGGATGAAGCAGCAAAGACTCCGGCTTATGTGGATGCCGACGCAAAACATAAAGAAGAATGGACAGCCGTAGTAACTAACAGGTCTGGAAAGATAATCTCGTTTATAGCCGTAGACAACAAGATTGAGATAAGGCGTGAAAACGGACAAATGGAGAACCGCTGCGATGCCATGCTGCACAATGATGAATATATTATATTCATAGAACTGAAGGATCAGAACAAGGACTGGATTAAACATGCCGTAGAAGATCAGTTGGCAACAACCATCAATGTATTTAAACAGTGGCATGACATTTCTTTATTCAAGCATAAACTGGCTTATGCCTGCAACAAACGTCACAGGAGATTTGCATTCAGTAATAAAGAAGATATGCAACGTTTCCGCAATCAGCATGGCGTAAGACTGAATATAGGATGTGATATAATGATAAAATAACTATCGTTTTAGGCGGATTATAATTCATACTTTGTTAATTGTGTTTTGTTCCTATTGTGCTTATTTAAGTGAATGGCAGTTTATTGCTATAGCACGGCATTTGGATTGACTAACGTCGAACTTTGTTTTTTCACTGTTCACTCTTAACTTTTCATTTCCATCAGGCGCTGTTTAATTTATACTTTTTAATTTTTCATTTTCATGCGAAACAATTCGCACGAACTGCGGCTCGGCAATAAAAAAGAAAAAAAGTGTTTTTTCATTTTGTATTGCTCTCGCCTTTTTTAAAAAAGAAGATAAGCTGCATCTCAGCATAACGTTCAAGCACGTTTGACGATTCTGCCTTCGATTTGCATTATCTTTCACTATCTTTAAATAAGATAGGCTGCGGTTCGGAAAAGTCAAAAATAAAAACTGCGTTTTTTATTTGTCTTTTCACTCACCTTTCACTATCTTTGCATTTATATATTATGTAATGATAGAAAACGTTTATGGAATTATCAATAAGTAATTTCGGCCCGATAAAAGAGGCAAATATAAATTTTGGCGACCTTACATTTCTTATAGGTCCGCAAGCAAGCGGAAAGAGTTTGTCTTTGGAACTGCTTAAGCTTATCATAGATAAATCTCATATCGTTTCAACCCTTCGAAATTATAATTTTAATTTGAGTAAAACGGATGCAAAGAATATCTTAGACTGGTATTTTGGCGAAGGATTATCAGGATTATTTAGGGAAGATACGAAGATAGTTTTAGATAATGAGGCGTTTTCTCCGCAAGATTTACTTAATGTAATATCTAAGCAAAAGGCTTCCGGACAGAGAAAAGAGTCTGTATTTTATGTTCCGGCACAAAGAATATTGAGCATATCGGAAGGACGTCCCAGAAATTTTATGGAATATGATACGTCTACTCCTTATGTGTTGAGATGGTTTAGCGAAACGTTACGCGTATTTATGCAGGGGGGAATGGGTAATCCTGACACAATATTTCCAATTAAAAGCCGACTGAAGGGAGCTGTAAAGAGATCGATAAACGATAATATTTTTCATGGAGGTAAGGTCGTTCTTGATAAAACAGGGGTGCAACGGAACATGAAAATGGAAGTGGCCGGTATGAAAATTCCTTTTATGGCATGGAGTGCCGGACAAAAAGAATTTATGCCGTTACTATTGGCAATATATTGTTTGTCAGGTCCTCCTACACAGGTCATTGATAAAAATGATTACAAATTGGCTATTATTGAGGAACCAGAAATGGGGCTTCATCCACGAGCAATACAGTCGGTGTTGTTGGAGATATTCGAACTGATTCAGAATGGCAAGAGAGTGGTTGTGTCAACTCATTCAACAACATTCCTTGAATTTGTTTGGGCGTTTAACAACTTGGTTGATTTGTCTGAAGAAGAGTTCAAGATTGCCATGTGTGAGATGTTTGGTATAAGCAGAAATTCAAATGCCGCAGGTTTGTTTGATAACTTGAAGGAGAAGACAATAAAAACGTTTTACTCGACAAAGTCGTATACAAAAGAGGGCGTAACATTCTCGGATATATCAACGTTAGATGCCTTTAATGAGGATACGGATATATCTGAATGGGGAGGACTATCTACATTTTCAAGCAGGACATCTGAAATAGTCAGCCGCTATGCAGAACAATAAGAAGAACAGCGGTATGACTAAATTTGAAAGTGCAGTGAGAAATACGCCTGATATTGCTGCCGGATACAAAAAGGGTATTCAAGCTTTTGGCGCAAATTCATCATGCGTGCAGGTGGATGATACAAGAAAACTGGAGGGAAGTGTAGACATTGATAAATGTACAAGAGATATTTATCCTGACAAGTCGCGCTGGGACTATGCTTTAGGTTATGACGAAAAAGCATACTTCATTGAGGTGCATCCGGCAAGCACAAGCGATGTGGCAACGATGATTGCGAAGTCAAAATGGCTGAAGGAATGGCTGAAAGAGAAGGCTAAAGATTTGGAGGTATTAAAGGCTAATGATAATTATTATTGGCTGGCAACAGGCAAAATAAAGATTTTGCCTAAATCAAGACAATATAGAATGCTTATGGAAAATAAGATTTTATTGCGTAGTAAATTTAAACTTCCGCTTGAATAGACTAAATATTTGTAATCGATATAATAGTGCACTAACAATAAAACGACTAAACCATGCTTTATCCATTATTATTTAGAAACAACTTCTTTTCGAAAATATGGGGCGGAAGCCTGCTGAAGAAACTTAAGGGCATAGAAGACAATGACCCTACGCCTATAGGCGAGAGCTGGGAGATAAGTGCCGTGCCGGGCAAGGAATCGGTAGTGGGCAACGGCTCATTGCAGGGACGCAAGCTTAACGAGCTTGTGACGGAATATAAGGAAGAGCTGATAGGACGCACGGTGTATGACATGTACGGCGAGACGTTTCCGCTGCTGATAAAGTTTATCGACGCTGCGAAGGACCTGTCGATACAGGTGCATCCCAACGACGAGATGGCACGTAAATATCACGACTCGTTCGGCAAGACGGAGATGTGGTATATTATGGACACAAAGCCGGGAGCTAAGCTCTACAGCGGCTTTAAGAGCAGGATATCGAAATATGAATACGGCAAGCGCATAGAGGACGGCAGCATCTGTGACGTACTGGCATCGCACGACGTGAAGGAGGGCGACGTGTTCTACATTCCTTCAGGGCGCATCCATGCGATATGCAGCGGTACGCTGCTGGCTGAGGTGCAGCAGAGCTCTGACCTGACATACCGCATATTCGACTATAACCGTCCGGGACTTGACGGCAAGCCAAGGGCACTGCACACGGCGCTGGCATCGGAGGCGCTGGACTATAAGGTGGAGGACGACTACCGCACGCACTACACGCGCAAGATGAACCATCCGGTGCTGCTGGCGGAGAACAGGTTCTTTACGGTGAAGCTGCTGGAGGTGAACCGTGCCTTCCACAGAAAGCTGTATAAGTATGACAGCTTCGTGGTGTATATGTGTCTTGAGGGCAGCAGCGACATCGTGATAAGGTCGTGGAAGGGCGAGGAGCCAGAGATAAAGCAGGTGCATCTGACAAAGGGCATGAGCTGCCTCGTGCCTGCCTGCGTGGCTGACATGGACGTTGTTCCGAACAACGAAGACCGCGTGTCGAAGCTGCTCGAGGTGTATATTGATAATAAGAACTACTGATTTAAGTGAAGAGTGAAGAGGGAAGAGTGAAGAGCAGGCGCGGAGCGCAAATAAAAATGAAAAATTAAAAGTGAAAAATCCATGTGATTTGTTGGTATTATCATTTGGAGTTAAAGTAGTTAAAGGAGTTATCGCCAACGGAGTTGGCTAGTAGTTAAAGCCAAATGCCTTGTTGATTCTATTCAATGTAATACAATTGACAATAATCTACGAAGCGCACGCACTACGTTGCTATTGTGCCGGCGGATCTGTGCTCCGCCGGAATTGAATATCAGGATTTATTCAATCCGCTAACTTCCTATTTCACATTATATCACAATTTTATGCTAACATTGGCTATTGGATTTTTAACTTTTCATTTTTCACTTAAATTAGCGGTATTTTAAGCGGATCAGGAAATTAGCTGCGCTGAACTTCGTTTCTTATATTCAATTCCGGCAGATTGCAAATCAGCCGGCACATTAGCCTTGTTGGTTCTTGTTGCACGCACTACGTTAGCATTTGGATTCCTAATGACATGCTATTGTGCCGGCTGATCAGTGCTATTGTTTTTGGGAGTTAAAGTAGTTAGAGAAGTTATCGCTCACTAAGGTGAGCTAGGAGCATATTTAAGTTAACGTGAGTTCGGTATAATAATCTTATGCAATAAGCCTGCTTTTATCAATGA
>ERZ857521.1706-NODE-1706-length-24270-cov-3.781706_pt1 | contig 24270 bp, 18 predicted proteins | sample MGYA00519701_ERZ857521 | MGnify/ENA primary metagenome ERZ857521 (study PRJEB31778, sample SAMEA3449346) | human gut metagenome | biome: human gut; feature: human-associated habitat; material: faeces | place: United Kingdom | collected 2010/2012 ...
CCGGACGGTCAGATCCACCGTGCGCACGTCGTCGCCCACGTAGCCGTAGTTCCAGACTTGTTCCATCAGATCCGTCCGGGAGTAGACCTTGTTGGGATGGCTTGCAAGAAAGGTCAAAAGCTCATATTCCCGCTGGGTCAGGTCAATGGCCTTTCCGGCCCGGAAAACCTGATGACTGTCGGTGTTGATGGAAAGATCGCCGGATACAGGCATGGCATTGGCCGCGGCGGAGGTGCCGGACGGCACTGCCATGGCGGTTCGGCGGATATTGGCGCCCACCCGGGCAATGAGCTCCCGCATGGAAAAGGGCTTGGTGATATAGTCGTCAGCGCCGATCTCCAGGCCGAGGACCTTGTCGGCCTCCTCTTCCCGGGCGGTGAGGATGATGACGGGGACGTTGTTTCCTGCCTCCCGCAGGCGGCGGCAGACGTCAAAGCCGTTCATTTTGGGGAGCATGACGTCCAGCAAAATGAGGTCGGGATTGGCGGAGAGCGCCTGCTTGAGGCCGTCCTCGCCGTCGTAGGACTCCAGGGTCTGGTAGCCCTCCCGCTGGAGATTGAACCGCAGGATATCCACGATGTTCTTCTCGTCTTCCACGATGAGAACCGTTTTTTGGTTGTTCATAGAGGCCTCCGAAACGTGTGATTTTCAGATTTTAGAGATTCAGCAGAATCTTGGCTTTCAATACGGCGGTGACGGTCTTGGCGTCCTCGATCTCACCGTCCATGACCCGGTGGACCATCTCGGCAAAGGGGATGCGCTCCACGCTCAAAAACTCGTCCGGGTCCAGGTGCTGCTGTTCCATATGGAGGTTTTTGGCCAGGAAGAGGTGCAGCTTTTCCCCGTAGCAGCCGGGGGCGGGCAAGATCACACCCAGGGGCAGCAGGGTATCCGGCACGGCGCCGGTCTCCTCCTTGAGCTCCCGCAGGGCACCGGTGACGGGATCTTCTCCCTCGTCCAGCTTGCCGGCAGGGATCTCCAGCAGTGTCTTGCCGAATACATAGCGGTACTGGGTGACGGTCAGCACATTGTTGCGTTCATCCAGGGGCAGCACCGCCACACCGTCCACGTGATCCACCACTTCCCGCCGGGAGGTATTGCCGTTGGGCAGCAGGACTTCGTCCACATGCACGCGGCACAGCAGCCCGTCGTACAGATCTTTTCTGCTGATCATCTTTTCCGTCAAATCCATGATGGTTCCTCTCTCTCTTCACAAAACGTATCCGGGCGGGGCGTTCCCGCTGCCGGACATACCATAACCATTATAATGGTTTAGTATAGCATGTACGGGGGGAAAATGCCACAGGCAATTTCCCTGCTTGAACAATCAGGCTGCCCGTGGTATACTGAAACAATCTTCCAGACTGGAAACGGAGGTGGACTTCACGGAAAAAAAGGGGATCAAGATCGCCGCGCAGAACCGCAAGGCGTACCACGATTATTTTGTGGAAGACCGCTATGAGGCGGGGATCGAGCTCTTCGGCACGGAGGTCAAGTCCATCCGGGCCGGCACGCTGAACCTCAAGGACTCCTACTGCACCGTCAAGGACGGGGAGCTCTTTGTCCACAGCCTCCACATCTCCCCCTATGAAAAGGGCAACATCTTCAACCGGGATCCGGTACGCACCCGGCGGCTTTTGATGCACCGGCGGGAGATCCGCAAGCTCCACGCTCTCATCCAGCAGGACGGGTATACCCTGGTGCCGCTTTCCGTGTACTTCAAGGATGCCCGGGTGAAGGTGGAGATCGGCCTTTGCAAGGGTAAGAAGAACTACGACAAACGGGCGGCCACCGCCCAGCGGGATGCCCGCCGGGAGATCGACCGCACCTTAAAGGAAAGGAATCGATAACGATGTCTGAGGTAAAGAATCCCATTGCCGTCATCACCATGGAAAACGGAAAGGTGATGAAGGCGGAGCTGTATCCCGAAAAGGCTCCCAACACCGTCAACAATTTCATCGCTCTGGCCAACAAGGGCTTTTACGACGGCCTGACCTTCCACCGGGTGATCCCCGGCTTTATGATCCAGGGCGGCTGCCCCAACGGCAACGGTATGGGCGGCCCCGGCTATGAGATCGACGGAGAGTTCGCCGCCAACGGCTTCCGTCAGAACGACCTCAAGCACACCCTGGGTGTGCTGTCCATGGCCCGCACCATGGCCCCCAACTCCGCCGGCAGCCAGTTCTTCATCATGGTGGACGCGGCGCCCCATCTGGACGGGCAGTACGCGGCCTTCGGCCAGGTGACGGAGGGCAGCGACGTGGCTGTGGAGATCTCCCGGGTCCAGCGCAACATGATGAACGATAAGCCCAAGACCCCGGTGGTGATCCAGTCCATCCGGGTGGATACCCAGGGCGTAGAGTATCCCGCTCCCAAGACCCACTGAGGGAAAAGCGGGACAGCGCATCCGATGATTTATAAGGAGGGGCGCCTATGAAGACTGCCATCATCACCGGAGCATCCTCCGGCCTGGGCAGTGAATTTGTCCGCCAGCTGGCGGATGTGTTCCCGGAGATCCAGTGCTGCTGGCTCATTGCCCGGCGGCGGGACCGGCTGGAAAAGCTGGCGGTGAACCTCCCAGGCTGGACGGTGGAGTGCCTGCCCATGGATCTTTGCGATCCCATGAGCTTTGTGGCGCTCCAGGAAAAGCTCAATACGCAGAAGCCGGAGGTGGCGCTGCTCATCAACAACGCCGGCTGCGGCTACTTGGGGAACCTGGGGGAGATGGAGACCACCACCCAGACCCGGATGGTGGATCTGAACCTGCGGGCCTTGACGGCAGTGACCAATATGGTGATCCCCTTCATGGCCCCCGGCGGACGGATTTTGAATGTCTCCTCCATTGCCTCTTTCTGCCCTAATCCCCGGATGACGGTGTACTCTGCCTCCAAGGCGTATGTCTCCGCGTTTACCGTGGGCCTGGCGGAGGAGCTGCGCCCCAAGGGCATCACGGCAACCGCTGTATGTCCCGGCCCCATGAAGACGGAGTTTCTGGATGTGGGCGGGATCTCCGGCCACTCCCGGACGTTTGACATGCTGCCTTACTGCGACCAGGTCAAGGTGGCAGGGGGCGCCCTGCGGGCAGCCCGGGCAGGCCGAACCATCTATACGCCCCGGCTGTTTTACAAGTTCTACCGGGTGCTGGCCAAGGTGACGCCGGTGAAGCTGATGGTGAAGATCGCCGGAACGTAAAAAAGTTTCATGGAATTGTAACACACTTCGACGGCGGAGTGTGTTACAATTCCACACAGCAAATCCCGCGGACAGCCGCGGCGAGATCGATACGGGGGTGTACCGGTTTCGACGGGGGTATGGAGGCGGGACCAGCGGGCGGCGGCGCCTGACCGCCATAAAACGGGCAATTTATAAATCAAATAACAACAGACAAGTTGCTATTGCTGCCTAATTAAAGGCGGCCGTCTGAACCGGAGAGGCCACAGGCCGGGGAAGGCGTCGTTGATGTGGCGTCCGTGCGGCGGGTAAGAGTTGCCCCGCCCACGCATGATGACTCTCACCCGACCATCCGGCGTGACGGCTTGCCGGATGGAAGGGGAACAGGGAGAAAGACTCCCGCAATAACCGTCTGCGCCCGGAGAAAGTCCCGTTAAAGTGCTTTCGGACGGGGGTTCAACTCCCCCCACCTCCACCAAAAAGAAAGACACGACATATGTCGTGTCTTTCTTTTTGGGTTCCGCCGCCCGGAGGGCGGCTCCACCCTTCGGTAATTAAAATGCTCGGGGCAAGTGAATTGCCCCTCCGCCAAGGTTTTCGCCTCTGGCGAAAACGCTTGTACGGCGCAAATGCGCCGCCCCGCTGTGCGGGGCCCCATGGCCGCTGTCCTCAAACTGTTCACCCAGTCCATAAAAATGACCACACCGAAAGGTGTGGTCATTTTTATGGGTACCGTAGGAAATTAAATTGCTCGGGCGGAATCAATCCGCCCTGCGCCAAGGTTTGGGCCTTCAGTCCAAAACGCTTGTGGGGTACGCCGCATCGGTAAGGCGGCAAAGCCACCACCGGCTGCGCAGGCGCTGGACTGCGATTTGGCCTTGGGAGCGGACTTGAGCGTGCCATCAAAAGAGTTCGTCTGCACCAGATGGACATTATACGAACACGTGCTTTTTCAAAGGCGGCTTTGCTGCAAAAATGTGGCTGTGGTGTCAGAATAAAAGCCCGAGGGTCAAGGTATGCCAGCACCTTGACTCTTGGGCTTATTTTTGTAATTGAATTTTTTTGTCAGACGTGTTTCAATATGGAATGAGGTGATATATGTATGGCGAGAATAACTGGAATATCAACACCTGTGGGGGGTGTAAGCTGGGAATATACAGATGATGATTCCAGTTCTGTTATTATGTACATTGCTGTTCTTTTAGAGTCAAAACGTTTATTAACCATGCCGTGGTCCAGGGTGAATTGTAACTTACCATTTGAATTGGATGTTGAGTATTGTACTCGATCTGCGTCGGAACTGAAAGCCGTGATTCCCTTTATACTAAGTTCTCATAAAGTTTCGCCTTCCGTGTTATTAGCAATTCATGAGGTTATACATGCACTTAATGATTTCTTAAATGATGTTGTACCGGTGCGTGACCCTCCCGTGATGATCGACAAATCAAATCAGCAGCAGAGATTTCAAAGCATAGTAAAACAACTGAAAGAAAAAATTGCCCATACAATGGAGCCGCTTTTAAAAGACGTGGTTCCGCAAGAGTCATCCTTTGATATATGGCGTATGCTTAATAATAGTGTTAAGGTTTGATGAAGCGGAGAGAGCAAAGATCCGGGTATTATAGGGGGCAAATGCACAATTATTTCGGAACGGCAGGATTTGCTTAGAAGAGGGAGATGCATGATTGCATCTCCCTTTTTGATTGGGGACATCTTCTCCAGAGCAGTTTGGCTGCGGTTCCCTGACAAAAAACGGCCGCGCTGCCAAGCACGGCCGTTTCCTCTCTCTTGGAAAACATGCTCAAAGTTGCATGCTGCCGTCAGGCAGAACCTGAAGGGTGCGGCTAAAGTAGACTTCCATGGCCCGCATAAGAGCCCCCGTGTCGGCCACGCTGGCCACCTCCCAGGAAGCATGCATGGCCAGCTGGGGAAGGCCGATATCCACGGAAGGGACGGACAGGTGTGCACTGGAGATATTGCCCAGCGTGGATCCGCCCGGCAGATCCGCCCGGTTGCTGTAAAGCTGTACCGGCACTTCCGCCATGCGGCATACCTGCCGGAAGACGGCGGCGGAGAGGGCGTCGGTGGTGTAGCGCTGATTGGCGTTGTACTTGAGGACAATGCCGCCGCCCAGCACCGGGAACTCGTTCTTGTCGGCGTACTCCCCGTGGGCGGGATGGATGGCGTGGGCGTTGTCGGCAGAGACCAGGAAACTGGAGGCGATAGCCGCCCGGTAATCCTCCCCGGAGAGCCCCGCACCCTCTCCAATGCGGGCCAGGATGTCCGTCAGGAAGGTAGAGTCCGCCCCCTGGCGGGTGTTGCTGCCCACTTCTTCATTGTTGAAGACGCACAGAACCGGTACGCTCTCACTTTCCCCGGCTGCCAGGAATCCCCGGGTGCAGGCAAAGACGCACTGGAGATCGTCCAGCCGGGGAGCGGCGATGAGCTCCTCCTGAATCCCCAGCAGCGTTCCGGGCGTCCGGGGGTAGAGGAACAGTTCCGTGGTGAGGATGGCCTCCTCCGCCACACCCGCCTCCCGGGCGATGAGGGCGCGGAAGCTCCCGGCTTCCGTTCCCACTCCCAGCAGGGGCGGAAGATCCACGGCGGGATCCAGGGCGGTACCCTTGTTGACTTCCCGGTTCATGTGGATGGCCACGCTGGGGATCACCAGAAGATCCCGGTCTACCTGTACCAGCCGGGTCTCAATGCGGCCCTCCGCCTCCACGGTGATGCGCCCTGCCACGGAGAGGGGACGGTCCATCCAGGACCGCCAGATGCCGCCGCCGTAGGGCTCCACACTCAGCCGCATGGCACCGCCGGGGGAGGGCAGCTCTGCGTTTTCCCGCAGCTTCAAGGTGGGGGAGTCGCTGTGCCCTGCGGCAATGAGGAATCCCCGGGGCCGTCCGGCAGGCAGCCGGAAGGCAATCAGGGAGGAGTTTCCCCGCACGGTAAAGTATTTCCCTCCGGGGGCAAGGGCCCAGGGCCGGGCCTCCGGCAAAAACGTGTAGCCCGCCTCCCGGAGCGTGCGGGACAGGGCATCCACGGCGTGGTAGCAGCTGGGACTCTCCTGGAGAAAGTCCAGCAGCTGCCGGGCAAGGGTTTGATCCTGCATGGTGGTACCTCCTGTAATCGGGTGTTTTTCGCCCATCAGTATACCACATCCTCCGGCGGTGTAAAGCGCGGGCCATTGAAAGAGGGGACGCCTGTGTGCTAAAATATCCAAAAAAGAACTGCGTGGACGGCGCAAGGAGGTATCTATGGACATTCGCTGTATTGCCTTGGACTTGGATCGCACGACTCTGGACGAGTACGGACGCCTGCCGGAGGAAAACCGCCGGGCCCTGGAGGCAGCCATGGCCCGGGGCGTCCATGTGGTCATCGCCAGCGGCCGGCCCCTGGGAAGCTTGCCGGCGGATGTGCTGGCTGTACCTGGGATCGAGTATGCTGTCACCTCCAACGGCGCGGCGGTGTGGCAGCTGACCACCGGGACGTGCATCTACCGCCTCACTATGACGCCCCGCTCCGTGGAGGTCATTCTGGATCTGACGAAAAATGAGCCTGTGGCCCTGGAGATCTTTATCCGGGGAGAGGCCTGGGCGGCGGCGGACTATGTCCGTGACCCGGTGCGCTACGGTGCCACGCCCCAGGCCATTGCCTATATTCAGGGCACCCGCCGTCCGGCGGAGGATATCCGTACCCTGATCCGGGAGAACCTGGGGGAGCTGGACAGCCTGGACCTGGTGACGGGGGACAGAGCGCTGGAACAGCGCCTTCGGACTACCCTGAGACGGGACGTACCGGATCTGTACATCACCTCCTCCGTTCCCGGCCTCATTGAACTCTCCCACCGGGACGGCGGCAAGCACTCCGGCGTCCGGTTCGTAGCGGAGCGGCTGGGAATCCCTGCCGGTGCGGTAGCGGCTTTCGGAGATGGGGACAATGACGTGGATCTTTTGACCTGGGCGGGCTGCGGCATTGCCGTGGCCAACGCCACCCCCGCCTGCCTGGCGGCGGCGGACGCCGTCACCCGGGACCACCGGGAAAACGGCGTGGCCTGGGGGATCCGGGAGATTTTGCACCTGTAATTTACAACAAGCCGGAGGGCGTCCCCCTCCGGCTTGTTCCTTGTCAGTAGGGGTATTCATACTCAAAGGAGGCGCTGTCGCACTCCAGGTCAAACAGGGGCCGTCCCCCCAGGGTACAGCGGTAGGCCGCCCGGCAGGAGAGCCCTTCCCGGACGGTGCGTTCCATAGCGCCGCACACCGGAGCTGCCAGGGGCACGGCCCGGTGCTGGATCAGCCGGGCTGTCAGCACCAGCTCCCGCTGGCGCACGGTGACGGCTCCGCACCCGACCTCCTCTGCCCGGGCTCCCAGATAGGTTCCCAGCCGGTACTGCTGCCCTTGGATCTGCACCACGCCGATCACGCCGGTGAAGCGCACGCTGCCCAGGGGGATTTCCGCAACACAGAGCATCAGCGCTCCGCCGGGAAAGAAACACTGCGTCCAGAGGTAGTGACGGGGGAAGGAGCGTCCCCGGTCCCCCTCCAGATAGCCCCGGCCCTGGTGAAAGTCGTAGGCGGTGCCATTGACGGAGATGCTGCCTTCCACGGTGTGCTCCATGCTGGAGAGGATGTGGCGGCACTCCAGAAAGGGGACAAACCGGAACGGTCCCATGATGTCTCCGCCGATGGGGGAGAGGGGGCCGAAGGTCAGTTCTCCCTCCGCCTCCAGCCCCTCATCCCGAAGCCGCAGACGGATGCCCCTGGGAGAGAACAGGCTCTCTCCCAGGGCCATGCGGGGCCCCGGCCCCCGGCCGTGGACCCGGGAGGGGGGATAGGGAACGCACCAGGCCCCCTGGGGTGTGATGAGCTGGACGGAGCCTGTGACCTGATTTCCTGCGGCGTGGACTGCCGGGATCAGGGCCAGGCTGTGTTGGTCGGACTGGCACTTGAAGTACCATCCCGAAAATTTGTTATACAAAAAAAGCGCTCCTCTCCGGAAAGATTTCCTGCTAAGAGGATGCCCTGCCGGGGCCTGACTGATACCGGGCAGCTTTGTGTTTGTCAGGCCCGCGGGAATGTGGTATGATGGCGTCAGGAAATGATCTGCGCCCCATGGAGGAGTGAGAGTATGAAGCGCTGTTTTATTTTTGCTGCCGGGACTTTTTTCGGCCTGCGGGAGCGGCCGGTGCCCGGAGATCTGGTGATCGCCGCCGACGCGGGGTACCGCGTCTGTCAGACGGCAGGCGTGGTGCCGGATGTGATCCTGGGGGATTTTGACTCCATGGAGGCTCCAAAGGCAGGGGACCGGATCGTTCGGCTCCCGGTGGAGAAGGACGATACGGACACCCTGGCGGCGGTGAAGCTGGGACTGGAGCGTGGCTGTACGGACTTTTACCTCTACGGCGGCACCGGCGGCAAGCGCCTGGATCACACCCTGGCCAATCTCCAGACGTTGCTGTACCTGCGCCGCCGGGGAGCCCGGGGGTACCTGTATGACGACGAATTTGTCTGGACCGCTCTGGAAAATGAGTCTCTCACCGTGGAAAAGACGGTGGAGTGGGGCCTTTTGTCGGTTTTCTGTCTGGGAGACCGGGCCGAGGGGGTTTACGAGTCTGGCGTCCAGTACCCGCTGACCGATGCCGTGCTGACGGCGGAATTCCCTCTGGGGGTCAGCAACCACATCCTGGAAGATACGGCCCGGATCCGGGTGAATCGGGGGGCTCTGGCGGTGGGCTGGCAGCTGCCGCCCCTGTAAAACGCTATCTTTTAATTAGAATAGCGAAATCCACAACCGCAGGTTGCGGCGGGTGCGGTTTTATTGTATAATAAGCAGAGGAAAGGTTGACCTTTCCAGCACTTTGGAATTCAGACCGTGGGACCGGTACGGGCACGGCAGTTTTTGGAGGTAGTATGCCATGGCGACATTCACCGTAAACGGCCGCAGTGTGACGGTCGAACGAAATCAGAAGCTGCTGCGTTTCCTGCGGGACACCCTGCACCTGACCAGCGTCAAGGACGGCTGCAGCGAGGGTGCCTGCGGCACCTGTACGGTCCTCATCGACGGCAAGCCCACCCGGGCCTGCATCCCCCAGACCGACAAGCTGGAGGGAAAGACCGTGGTAACGGTGGAGGGCCTCAGCGACTTTGAAAAGGATGTTTATACCTATGCCTTCGGCCACGCAGGCGCTGTGCAGTGCGGCTTCTGCATCCCGGGCATGGTGATGTGCGCCAAGGGCCTGCTGGACCAGAATCCCAACCCCACCCGGGAGGAGGCGGCCTTTGCCATCCGCAACAACATCTGCCGCTGCACCGGGTATGTGAAGATCATCGACGGCATCCTGCTGGCGGGTAAGATCTTCCGGGAGGGGAAGCTGCCGCAGCCTGCCGCCGTTGACTGGCAGATGGGCAGCCGGGTCCACCGGCTGGATGTGGCGGAGAAGGTACTGGGCTACGGCCAGTACCCCGACGACGTGTACGTGGACGGGATGTGCTACGGCAGCGCCGTCCGCAGCCAGTATGCCCGTGCCCGTGTGCTGTCCATCGATACCAGCGAGGCGGAGGCGCTGCCCGGTGTGGTGTGCGTTCTGACCCAGAAGGACATCCCCGGCAAGGTGAATGTGGGCCACCTGAAAAAGGATCAGCCCACCATGATCGGCATCGGCGAGATCACCCACTATCTGGGGGACGCCGTGGCCTTGGTGTGTGCCCGTGACCGGGAGACGCTGGAGGAGGCCAAGAAGCTGGTGAAGGTGGCGTATGAGGTCCTCCCCGCCGTCCACAACCCGGAGGAGGCCGCTGCGCCGGATGCGCCGCTGGTCTTTGAAGAGGAGGAGAGCAACGTGCAGGCGTATAAGCACGTCTCACGGGGCGATGCCGAGGGCGCCATCCGCCGCTCCAAATATGTGCTGACCCGGCATTTTCACACCCCGTGGACGGAGCACGCCTTTCTGGAGCCGGAGTGCTGCGTGGCGCTGCCGCTGGAAAACGGCGGCGTGAAGCTGTTGACCACCGACCAGAGCTCCCACACCACCATGCACGAGTGCGCCTCCATGCTGGGGGTGGACTATGAGCACTGTCAGGTACAGAATATGCTGGTGGGCGGCGGCTTCGGCGGCAAGGAGGATATGTCCGTGCAGCACCATGCGGCGCTGCTGGCCTATGTGGCCCGTGTGCCGGTGAAGGTGAAGCTCACCCGGCAGGAATCCATCCTCATTCACCCCAAGCGCCACAGCTTTGACATGGACTTCACCATGGGCTGCGACGAAAACGGCATCATTCAGGGCGTCAAGGCCAGCGTGGTATCCGATACCGGTGCTTTCGCCTCTCTGGGCGGGCCGGTGCTGGAGCGGGCCTGCACCCACGCCGCCGGACCCTACGCCTATGAGAATTTCGAAATCGAGGGTCACGCCTACTACACCAACAACCCCCCTGCCGGGGCCTTCCGGGGCTTCGGCGTCACCCAGACCTGCTTCTGCACGGAGACGTTGCTCAACGAGATGGCTGATCTGGTGGGCATCAGCCCGTGGGAGATCCGCTACCGCAACGCCATCCGCCCCGGCGGTGTGCTGCCCAACGGCCAGATCGTGGACGATTCCACCGGCCTTGTGGAGACGCTGGAGGCTATCAAGCCCGCCTATGACGAGGCCGTCAAAAACGGCGATCCGGTGGGCATCGCCTGCGCCATGAAGAATGCCGGTGTGGGCGTAGGTATTCCCGACTGGGGCCGCTGCAAGCTGATCGTGGAGGCGGACGAGAAGGTGCATATCTACTCCGGCGCCTCCTGTATCGGGCAGGGGCTGGGTACCGTGCTGGTGCAGGTGGTGGTCACCAATACGGGGCTGCACCGGGACGACATCGTTTATGAGCGCAGCAACACATGGATCGCCCCGGACTCCGGCGACACCTCCGGCTCCCGCCAGACGCTGGTCACCGGTGAGGCCACCCGGCGGGCCTGCGAAAAGCTGTCGGCGGCGCTGGCGGGCAAGACCCTCCATGATCTGGTGGGGCAGGAGTTCTATGGGGAGTATCTGGCCAAAACGGACCCCCTGGGGGCCGATGTGCCCAACCCCGTCAGCCATGTGGCCTACGGCTATGCCACGCAGATGTGTATTCTGGACCGGGAGACGGGCCGTGTCAAGAAGATGGTGGCCGCCCACGATGTGGGTAAGGCCGTGAACCCCCTCAGCTGTGAGGGACAGATCGAGGGTGGTGTGGTCATGAGTCTGGGCTATGCGCTCACGGAGCAGTATCCTATCGACGTAAACTGCAAGCCTACCGCCAAATACGGTATGCTGGGTCTGTTCCGTGCCAACCAGATCCCGCCGGAAATTCAGGCCATTGTGGTGGAGAAGCCCGGCCTGAAGGTGGCCGGAGGGGCCATCGGTATCGGAGAGATCACCTCCATTCCCACGGCTCCCGCCATTGCCGATGCCTACTTCCGACTGGACGGACAGCGCCGCCTGACCCTGCCGCTGGAGAATACCCCCTACGCCCGGAAGAAGTGATTTGAATTTTTCTGCACCTCCCCCACGCAGTCCGCTGCATGGGGGAGGTTTTTTGGGACGCTGCTGCATGGGCCACGGGTTGGCCGTCCACAGGGATTCTTTCTGTGAAATTTATACAACGTTTTCCCCTTCGTTCATAATTTTTTCACACCTATGTGCTAAAATAAACTTCATTAACGGAACGTATCATAAGGAGGCTTCTGTCCCATGATGATCGAAAAGAGCGGCAGCATCCGTCTCAAGGATATCCCCATTCCCTCCGGCGCTACGCCGGAGCAGCGGGAGCTGGCTCAGGGCATGGTACGGGTGAATCACCTGTACCGCAGTGCCCTGAAGGTGGCCGTGACCCAGATGGAGATCCTGGACGAGGAGTTCGCCAGTCTGTACGACCATTCTCCCATTCACCACATCGAGTACCGCATCAAGACGCTGGAGAGCATCAGCGATAAGCTGCGCCGCCGGGGCTACGACGTCACCATCGACAATATCTATGCCTACATACAGGACGTAGCCGGTATCCGGGTCATCTGCAACTATCTGGATGACATCTACTATCTCCGCAGCCTGCTGACCCGGTCCGAATCCTTCAAGGTGCTGCGGGAGGTGGACTACATCCAGCAGCCCAAGGAATCCGGCTATCGCAGTCTGCACCTCATCATCGACGTACCCATCGTCATCTCCGAGGGGACGCTGCATCTGCCGGTGGAGATCCAGCTGCGTACCATTGCCATGGATATGTGGGCCAGTCTGGAGCATGAGCTGCGGTATAAATCCGACCGCAATTTCTCCGATTCCGACGCCGCACGGCTGCGGCTATGCAGCGAGGCCATCAGCGAGATCGACCGGGAGATGCAGGACATCTATCAGGGCAAGGAACCCAGCTATCATGAGTAAAACAAAGGAGTGCTGCGGCTGTGCAGCACTCCTTCGGTTTGGATGGTTTTTTTGCGTGCCGACGGCATGCTTTTTCCGATAGCTTTTCCCTTTGTGCCTCCGGCGGGCCCCCTTTTTCCAGCAGCTGGAAAAGTGGGCAAAAGAGCCGTTTGAAACCGATGGTTTCAAAACTTCCTTTCCTCTCAAGAGCTTCGTTTATTATAGGTCGTAACGGGAATTGACTCAGCAGCAGACCCGCTGCCGCTCCCACTCAGTTGAAGGGGTAGGAGCTTCTGGTCTATGATATCGTGCCCGGGACAGCAAATTTCTCTCCCTGATACTGGCCGTAGTACGAATACTTGCAGAAAATCCTATCCAGATACTAAAAAAGCCCTCCTGCCTGAAGCAAGAGAGCTTTCGTCCGTCTCTGCGGAGCCGCCTGCCTTACAGCGCCGCCCACTCCTCCTCCGTCAGCAGCGTGTTCAGCGCCTGCAAAAGGGCGTTGGGGGTCATGCGCTCCGGCAGACTCAGTTTCCTGCACAGCGCCTGCCGCCGGGCGGCGGAGTCGGGGCCGATCAGTCCCTTTTCCAACAGATCCGCCTTGGTAAGCCGCAAGGGGGCCGCCGGGGCCTCCTCTCCCTCCCATGTGGCGCCGCAGCGGCGCAGGGCTTCCAGCAGCACGGCGGGGGGCATCCCCTCCACGCCCAGCTTGCCCTCCTTACCGCCCTTGCGTTTGCGGCGCTCCTTGCCGTACACGTCCGGCACATAGGCCTGCAAGATCTGCTCCGGCGGCAGAACACCCTTCAGGTGATTGCGGATCACAAAGCCCGCCCCGTCCGGGTCCGTCATGAGGATGACGCCGCGGGCCGCCGCCAGACGGCGGAGATAGGCCAGCTTCTCCCGGTCGTGGAACACGGAAAATCCCCCCGTCTCCACGATAACGGCGTCCACCATCTGCAAGAGGGTGTTCTTGTCATACCGCCCCTCCACCACGATGACCTGCCGCACACGGGGCTTCACCGGCTGCCGGCCAGCTCCATGAGGAACAGCTTCAGCTCCGCCTCGCTGTCCATATTCTTCTCGCTTTTCATCCGCCGATCCAGCCTCTGGCATCGGATGACCGCCGTTTGACACCATTCGTGATCCACCTTTCCTGCCGCCTGCATCAACAGCTTGGCGGGATAATCGGAGCTCATGCTCCACAGCTGCTTGAGCCAGAACCGGTCCTTCCCGGCATCCAGCGCCATCCGGGCCGTATACAGCCGCCTCAGCTCCTTGCCCACCGCCGCCAGTATGACGATGGGCTCCGTCTGCATCCGCAGCAGCTCCCCCAGCACCTGCGCCGCCTGATCGTACTTCCCGGCGGTGATGCTGTTGGTCATGTCAAAGACCCGTGCGTCCAGCACCGGGTCCGCCACGGCGTTGATATCCTCCACCGTCACCGCCCGGCCCTTGGCATAGGCGGCGATCTTCCCGATCTCCGGCACCAGCTCCGTCATCAGGGAACCGCAGGTGAACAGCAGATGATCCGCCGTGGCGTCGTCGATGTCGTGTCCGGCGGCGGCAAAGCGGCGCTTCACCCATCGCAGCAGCTGCGCCCGCTCCTGCTGGCGGAACTCCACCTCGCACACGGACTTGTCCAGCGCAGCGCACAGCTTTTTCATCTTGCCGTCCCGCTTATAGGGCAGCAGGTCGTATACCAGCACCAGCGTGCAGTACTCCGGAAAGTCCGCCAGCAGGGCCATCATCGCCGTGCGCTGCTGCTCATCCAGCCGGAAGATGTCCAGATCCGTCACCACCACCATGGTGTGCTGGGCCATCATGGGCATGGCCTCCGTCACCTCTGCCAGCTCCTGCACTGTCAGTCCCTTGCCGGAGAGCCGGTGGTAGTTGAACTCCTCGAAGCCCGCCGGGATCAGGAGCCTGTGCAGCTCCTCCAGATAGTAGCTCCGCAGATACGTCTCCTCTCCGTAGAACAGGTATACGTTCTGTGGGGTCTGTGCCTTCAGATCCGCCCGCAGGCGATCGAAGCCGTTGTTCTTTTTTTCAGCCTTAGGGGGCATGGTCAATCTCCTCCGTGTACGGTCACTAAAATATTTCCCTGCCGGTCGGTGCGGTAAATCTCCGCTCCCGCCTGGCTCAGCCGGTCCATGGCCTCCTGCGTGGGGTGGCCGTAGCTGTTGTCGCCCACGCTGATGATGGCCGTCTCCGGCCGCACGGCCTGCAAAAGCTCCTGCGAGGAGCTGTATCGGGAGCCGTGGTGGCCCACCATCAGCACCTCGATATCCGGCAGATCGTACTGCCCCACCAGCTTGCGCTCCGTGCTGCCCGCCATGTCGCCGGTGATGAGCACGTCAAAATCCCCGGCGCTGCACAGGGCCGTCAGCCCCTGCTCATTGAGGTCGCCCTCCCCCACCGGGGGATAGAGGCTCAGCACCGCCCCGCCCAGCGGACACTCCACCGTCCGGCGGACATACACCACCTCGATGCCGTTTTTCTCCGCCAGCCGCAGCAGCCGCTCCCTCACGCCGTATTCGTCCTCGATATCCGGCAGATACAGGGTCTGCACCTCCAACCGGGCCAGCAGCTGATACAGGCCGTTGGTGTGGTCGGCGTGATAGTGGGTCACCGCCACGGCCCGCAGCCTGTGGATACCCATGCTCTCCAGCTGATCCGCCGCACGGCTCCCGGCATCCACATAGCTGTTGCTGGAGCCGCAGTCCACCACCACCGCCTGATCCCCGGCATACAGCAGGGTACACTGTCCCTGCCCCACATTCACCGCCATAGCATTCATGTCCCCATAGCGGCTGAGCCGGACATTGAGTCCCACCGTCAGCAGCAGGGTCATGGCCGCCAGCGCTGCCGCCACGGCGTATTTGCGCCGCCGCTCCCCGGTGATGGCGCAGGCGGTGAAGAGGGCGTAGGCGTATACCAGCCAGTATTTGAGATAACGGTTGGAAAAATACAGCGCATGGCCCGGCAGACGGGTCAGCGCCGACGCCATCCACAGGACATACCGCACCAGCGCCCACACGCCCCAACCCAGCACCCGTGCCGCCGGAAGCCAGAGAAAGCCCGCCAGCGTCGCCACGAAGGCCAGCATGAAGCTCCATCCCGCCGCCGGAAGGATGAGCAGATTGCTCAGCGGCGCTATGAGGGAAAATGTGTTGAAGTAACAGGCCGTCAGCGGGATGGTGAACACCATGGCCGCCAGCGAAGCGGAGAGATTGGCGGCCACGAAGGACACCACTGCCCGCACCGGCCGCTTCTTCCCCCGGTACAGCCCCTTGAAAAAGCCGCTCAGCTTTTGGGAGAAGCACACCAGTCCCAGCGTGGCAGCGAAGCTCAGCTGCAGGCTCACCCCCGCTGCAGCGAAGGGATCGGCCAGCAGGATCACCAGCAGCGCCGCCGACAGGCTGGTAAGCCCGTCGCTCTCCCGGCGCAGCAGCGGAGCCGCCAGCAGGAATATCTGCATGATGCAGGCCCGGACCACCGAGGGTGTCAGACCCACCATCACCATATAAAACAGTAGCACCGCCATAGAGAGCCCCGCCCCCAGCGCCCGCCGCCGGACGGGGAGCAGCAGCCCCAGCAGGGACACCAGAAAGGCACAGTGCAGCCCCGATACGGCGAACAGATGGGCCACCCCCGCCTGCGTCATGACGGCAGCGTCCTCCTCCGCCATACCGCTGCGGTCGCCGGTCAGCTCCGCCGTGACGAAGGCCGCCGTGTCGCCGTCGGGCCATATGGCGGCGATCTTCTCCCGCAGGGCGTACACCGCCCGCTGGGGCAGCCACCGGATGCTTCCGGCGCTGCCCTCCTCCGCCGTCAGCGGTCCACGGGCATACAGCAGAGCGAACACGCCCCGTGAGGTGAAGGCCGTCACATCGTTTTCCCGGATGCGGGCGGCGTCCTGCCATTGGGCCGTGCCGGAGAGCTGCTGCCCCGGCTCTAAACCGGCATATTCCGCATCGGCGTAGACCTCCGCCTTGGCCGCCGAGCCGGAGAGGCGGATGGTGACACGGACGCCCCACTCCGTCTCCACCGGGCGGGAGAGCACCGTGCCGGAGAACTCCCCCGTCTGCCCGCAGCGGGCTGTCACCGGAGCCTGTACCAGTGCCTGAAACAGCGCCGTGTACACCAGCGCCCCGCACAGGGCAAAGAGGATCAGCATCCCCCGCAGCCGCAGCCGGGCGGGCATCGTCCGCTTCAGCCCCAGCAGCACCAGTCCCGCCAGCAGGCAGGCCCCTGCCGCCCACAGCTGCCAGACACCCACGCCCAGCAGCACGGCGGCAAAAACGCCCGCCGCAAAGGACAGCGCTATGGTGGCCAAGGTCCGCATCCTCTCTCCCCCCTCCCTGCTGCTTTTCGTCTTATTATAGCAAACCTCACCGCCCCCGGCAAGGCCTTTCCTTGACAGGTGCCTCATGCGTGTGATAGCATCCATATGTGCTATCCGCTATCACATGAGAGGGAACCATGAAGCTTCTGGTAAACGATCTGAAGCTGTACTTCGGTCTGATGTTCCTGCTGCCCCTGACGCTGGCCGGTCACAAGCTGCACCTGACCCTCCCTGCGGGCAGCTTCTTCCAGCTTCTGGTTTTCCTGACCCTCATCGGGGGACTCTCCAACAACGACGTGATCTCCTCCGACCAGGACAAATACTACGCCGTGTTCCCGCTGCTGGTTTAGCGGCTGGCTCCCCGCACCTTCCGTCTCCGCATCTGATTTCACGAATTATAGCAATGGAGGTTCTGCACCATGACTGATCTGGAACGGGCCAAGGAGGCCCTGACAACCATTGACTGCACCTGCGCCCTGTGCCGGGACGAGGAGGTCCGCACCACCCAGCTTCGGGGGATAGCGCCCCTTCTTAGCTGGCTGGAGGAGGGCCTTTCCGGCTGGAGCGTGGCCGATCGGGTGGTGGGTGCCGGAGCCGCATGGCTCTATACCCTGCTGCACCCGGCGATGGTCTATGCCCCGGTGATGAGCCGCCGGGCCACGGCCATTCTCACCCAATACGGTGTTCCCTATACCTGCGATGAGGTGGCGGAGTCCATCCTGAATCGAACCGGCACGGGCCTCTGCCCCATGGAGGAGGCCACCGCCAATGCCGCCGACCCCCAGCAGGCACTGGCGGCCATCCGGCAAAAGGTGCAGGAGCTGAGGGCCATGTCCGGCCGCTGATCCCCCCGCTGCCCCAGCCCATGCCCGCACCGCAAACAGCTCAAGCCCCGCAAACAGCGCAAGCCCCACAAACAGCGCAAGCCCCACAAACAGCGCCCCGGCCGCATGGCCGGGGCGCTGCTTTTCCGCAATGTTCTTCCGTGCTGTTCCCGTAGGGGTATCCTCACGCCGGGAAACACCTCTCATTCGGGAAAAATCCCCCTTCGGAAGCACACTCTCCCATGAGGAAATGCCCGCCGCAGGCCGAAGCCTGCGGCGGACACGCTTTTGCAGTTGGTGCTTATCCTCTCATGTGACGGTCACACAGACCTCTCACAGCGAGTGATTCAGCGAGCCTTACGCTTCAGGACCACCACAGCGGCGGGGATCATACCGCAGCTGATAACGGCCACAGCCACCCACAGCATCACGTTGCTGCTGTCGCCGGTCTCGGGAGGCGTAGTGGGCTTGGGATCGGTGGTACCGGAATCACCGGGCTTAGGATCGGGCTTGGGGTCGGGGTTGTCGGGCTCAGGATTCTCAGGCTGCTGGACACCCTCGTAAGCGACGGCGCTCAGGCTGCGAGAGAAGATGAAGTTGCTGATGAAGGTGAATTCATCCGTCTGATGGATCTTGTGGTTCAGTACATTGGCAAACAGAGCGATGTCCATGTTGCCGGACTGATACTCGAAGCCCACCACACCGGTGTTGTAGGCGTTGAACTGCTCCACCAGACCGTCGTCGGTCAGGCAGATGCAGCCCTGCAGGGGATCCTTCCCGGCGTTCTGCACCAGAACGGTAGCGCCTTCGGGAATCTCGGTGAACCAATAGGTACCATACTCGTACATCACGTCGTCACCCTCGTTGATATAGGTGGCGTTGATGAGAGTGTTGTTGGGATACACCACGCGGCCCAGGAAGTCAGTACCCATCTCGCAGGAAGAAATCTCCAGACCCACCAGCTCCTCGACCCGGCTAACGGCGGTGGCGGTATAGCCCATGTAGGGAGTACCGGCCTTGACAGCGCCCAGAGCCTCATCATTCAGAGCACGGGAACCCACGATGACGTTGGCAGCGGAGAGGTCGTCGGTGACGGTGAAGCCCATATTGGTCAGAGCCAGCCAGTCGAAACGATAGTTGTAAGAGCCGGAGCGCAGAGTGGTCTCCACGTAGCCGCTGGTGTTGTTGGCGGGCTTACCGGGCAGATACACGGTGGGGTTGTCGATGACGGCAGCCTTGTAGTTGGCGCCGTACACGCCGGTGGCGGTCACGACATACTCATCGGCGATGGTCAGGAAGTCCTCATAGGAGCACAGGAAGTTGCCCTTCTCCTCGCCCTCGGTGATCATGGCCACGGTCTTGCCGGCGTTCAGCAGAGCGTTGACGGCATTGGCGGAATCGTTGGAGACGTTGTCGATGATGACATCGGCATTCTCAACGCCGTCGAAGTCAGCGGTGCACTCAGCCAGAGCGGCCAGAGTGCCCTCATAGTCGATGGTGGCCTGGCAGGACTGCATGATGGTCTCATAGGCGGCGGGCTCAGCCACGATGATACGGTCATAGCCGCGGGCATGGCTGCGCTGGGCAAAGCTCTCGGAGTACAGGCCGGACCACACGCTGATGAAGGTGCCGTCGTACAGCTGGCTGTTAGCCAGAGAACGCTTGGCCTGATACATGGAGATGACCATGGTGCCCTCGGGATAGGTCACGCCGTCATAGACGAAGGACTCGGTGGCCACGTTGACCTTGACATCGTTGCGGGTCAGATACTTCAGCTCCGCAGCGGCGTCGAAGAGGTTCTTCTGGTTGTCACGATCCAGAGGGATGATGTAGCACTCGGGATAGAAGTTGCCGTTCTGGCCCTCGCCGTCGTACACGGGACGCATCAGCTCAGCCTGAGCGCCGGTCTCGTCGTACTGGTTCACGTACCAGGGAGCCACATCGGCGTTGGAGTTGGTGTTGTTCACGCCACGGGAGAACAGCTTGGCCTGATTCTCCAGCATGGAGATCTTGTTGTCACGGATGAACATAGCCTGGGTCATCAGGCCGTAGGGAACCATGTACTCGGCGCTGATATCGCTATACACGGGCAGCTCCCAAGTGATGCCGGCGGTGCCGATCAGCACGGGATACTGAGAACCGTAAGCCGTGGTCATATCATCCCAAGGCTGGGTCCACTCCTTGCCGGTAGGGGAATCCTCGTTGCCTCTCAGGAAATCCCGGAAAGGCATCTCGAAGCTGTTGTGATCGGGGTTGTTGGCGATGGCGCCGATACCGACGGCCTCGCCCAGCTTAATGAACTGCTCAGCGATCAGGTCATACTCGTAGTTAGGCTCGTGGGGAGGCGTGCAGGGCTCAATGAGGACGGCGTCCACACGGCCATGGATCTCGGTAAAGACCATGGGATTGAACTTGTTCACCAGAGCCATAGCGTTGGCATCCTCAAACAGAGTCTGGTTGGCCTCGTCACGGTTGGGGTCATAGCCCTGACCGCTGGTACGGGTCATGTGCTCATAACCCTCCACGTTCTGCTCAGGAACGATGACGACGAACACGTCGGTCAGCAGTTCCTTAATATTCACGGTTTCGCTCTCAACGTTGTAGTACTTCTCCAGATCCAACTGCCCGGAGTACAGGCCCTTGGAGGAACCGCTGGTGGTCCAGTGGTTGTAGCCGTTCTCGCCACGGATGTAGCCCAGATAGGAGGCGTAATCCTTGATGAGGTCGGGGGTCTTGGCATTGTTTCTTGCCATTTCCTCGGCCAGAAGCGCCTTACCGGCATCCGTGAAGCCCGTCAGGGTCTTGACGTCAACGGTCTCGTTCTCCAGCAGCATATGGCCGAACTCCAGAATACCGTTGACGGCGGCATTCTCGTTGGAGTGGACGTTGGAGGCGAACATGGGGACACGCAGGTCATCCCACTTGCCTTCCTTCAGCTGAGCCAGGACCAGATCGGGATCCTGCTCCACCAGTTCGGTGTACTCCAGCCAGCGATCCACGGACGCCTTCTGGTCGGCAATGATCACGTAGGGGATGTCGTAGCCGTCGGTGGTGGAACGGCCCATGGACTCACGGGAGACGTACAGATCGGTCTCGGCGTTGGCCAGAGCATCCACATCGTCGTACAGCTCATAGATGGTGCGGAAGGTGTCATAGGGAACGACCTTCGTAGCCACGCTGCCCACGGTCTTCTCCGCCACGATGGCGTTGAAGTTGAAGTAGCCGCAGACGTCCAGATACGCACCGCCGTTGTTGTGGGGAGCGCTGTAGTCAACGGCGCCGAAACGGGTGGTGTAGAAGTAGCAGTTGATGTCCATCAGGAGGTTCAGATACACCTTACCGTCGTTGTCGGTCTCGACGACCATCTCCTTGATGTCAAACATCTGGACGGTCTCTTTGTTGTTCTGGGTGACCCACTGATCCAGTGTGCCGCCCTCCCAGGGGTTGGGGAACTTCTCGGGGTTCAGGTACTGACGCTCGCCGTCACGTACCAGAGAGAAGCTGATGGACTGCGCCTCGATGGCGGCGGTCAGCTCGTCAGCGGTCAGGGATACGGGAACCTTTACGGTGACGTTCTTGGCGTCCTCAGCCAGAGATACCTGCCAGTCTACCGGCAGGTTGGGGTAGGTATTTGCCAGAGATTTGCCTGGAGCACGGGTGTCATCTGCCAGATCAGCTACGCTGGCGAAGGCAGACACAGGGAATACGAGGGAAACTGCCAGAACAAACGCGAGGATCTTCGCCATCAGGCGGCGGGGTCTTCTGTGTTGCATAGTTGCCTCCTCATTCTTCTCATATTGTGTTACTTCGGGTCTTGAGTCTCTGCTTGTATCCTACGCTTTTCAAACGGTCCGGCCCTTCGTCAGTGGGCTTGTGCGCCTCCTTCCGCCAACTGCCACCGTCAGGATGCCTGTCCGCCCTCTGCCGGCGGACCTTTCCGTCCGTTAGCTTGAGTGTAACAAGTTCTTAACGTATTGTCAATATTGCTATCCGTACATTTTGCGTAATATATTTTGTGTATTTCGCTGTCACTCCCGTCAGTCAAATTGGCATGTCGCCGCTTTTTTCTGTATATACTGCATAAAAGCAGCCCTTCGATATATCGAGAGCTGCTTTTTAGTAAATTTCCGCTTGTTTTTGTCAGAAAACCGTCATACAGATGTCTTGTCCCTATCCGGCGCACAGTACTGCTCCGCCAGACGCTGCACCAGTGCCTGCATCTTCTGCACCACCGGCTCCGGTGACACGATCCGCAGACCGCCGCCAAGGCCCGCCACCCAGCCCAGGAACTGGGGGCTCACCGCCACATCCACGAAAGCCTGAAAGTGCGCCCCGTCCACCGGCAGCACCGGCACCTCCTTGCCGAACCGGTCGATGAGCACGCCCACCATCTCATTCTCCCCCTCCAGCGTCACCCGCACCGGCTGACCGCCGTACATTCCGAACAGCCGCTGGGTGTATACAGCCGGGTCAAACCGAGCCATCCGCTCCTGCCCCAACCGGGGCGCCTCCAACAGGGTGATGCGCTTCATCTTGTCCACCCGATAGTGCTTCACCCGGTCCGCCTCGGCGTCGTAGGCAATGAGGTAGTAGTTCTCGTCGTCCCACCGCAGATGCCATGGGCTGACGCAGTACCACCCGCCGTCCCGGCGCAGCGCTTCCTTCTTCTCCACCGTCCACTGAAAGTACTGGAAACGGATCTGCTTCCCCTCTCCGATGGCGCTGTGGAGCTTGTCGATGTTGTAGTAGATACTCTCGTTCATGGTCTTGACCCGCCCGGCGATGATCACCTGCCGCTGCAGCTGCCGGGCGTCGTGGACGCTGACCAGCGACTCCAGCTTTTTGATGAGACTGCGGGACTTGCTCTCCGTGATGAACCGGGAGGCCTGCACCGCATCCACCAGCAGCTTCAGCTCCGGCAGCTCAAACTCCCGTGACGCCAGCCGGTAGCGGTACTCCCGCCCCTCCTTCCAGCTGTCGATGTCCAGCCCGCAGCGCCGCAGCTCCTCCATGTCGGCGTACAGGGTCTTGCGCTCCGCCTGCACGCCGTAAGCCGCCAGACGCTCTGTCAGCTCCGCCAGTGTCAGTCCGTGCGCCTCGTCCGTCTCCCGGTGAAAGATCTCCGCCAGATAGAGGAGCTTCCCCTTCTGATTCCCGCTCTTGGCCATGTCTCCCGCCCTCCTTTTTTCTCCAGTGTACCACACTTTTTCTCATACGAAAAGCCTAACTATCCGTTTTAATGGACAGTTTCTCTTTTATAATAGCCTCAAGATCAAGCAAGGAGGCCACGGATATGAAGGGTTATTTCGTCAGCGGAGGATATATGGGACTGGTGGGCGGCAGCTATCAGCTGTTCGCCACGGAGAGCGACTATCTGGAGTATCTGGCAGACTGACGCATGGGGCAGGCTCTCCCCCGCATACACTCCCTTCACAGGGCCACGCCCCATGGGCTGGCAGACAGGAGGAGCGCTATGGAAAAACGAGCCGTGCTGAAAAATTACGGACTTCTGGGGGCCATGCTGGCGGCCATGCTCACCGGCGGCGTCACCGGCTGGCTGTGGCCTGCCGCCGCCGGGACCGTCCGCCCGCTGGGGCAAATTTTCATCAACCTCATGTTCTGTGTGGTGGTTCCGCTGGTGTTTTCCTCCATCGCCGGAGCCATCGCCGGGATGCGGAGCGTCCGCCGGGCCGGGCGTATCATGGGCGTCACGGTGCTGACCTTCGTGGTGACGGGCATCCTCGCCGCCGTGCTGATGTTCCTGTTGATGAAGGCATTTCCCCCGGTGCTGACCCCGTGGCAGTCGCTGCCCACCGAGGCCGTAGGGGACTACGCCGCCCCCGGTCAGCTGCTGGTGAATTTCTTCACCGCCGAGGATTTCGTGGGCCTGCTGAGCCGCCGGGCCATGCTGCCCCTCATCGTCTTTTCCGTGCTGCTGGGCTTCGCCGCCAATCTCGCCGGCGGCCCCGACGGCCCGGTGGCCCGTGGCCTGACCGCCGTCACGCAGGTGATGATGCAGCTGATCCGCCTGCTGACCTACTATGCCCCGGTGGCCTTTTTCGCCATCTTCGCCGGGCTGGTGGCGGACTACGGCCCCAAGATCGCCGGGGCCTATGGCCGGGCCATGGCGGTGTATTACCCCCTGTGCTTCGTGTACCTCTTCACCGCCTTTCCCCTGATGGCCCGGCTGGGCGGCGGACGGGGCGGCGTTGGCATCATGCTGCGGCACATCGCCCGCCCGGCCCTGACGTCTCTGGGGACCTGCTCATCGGTGGCCACCATCCCCGCCAATCTGGAGGCAGCGGAGGACACCGGCATCAGCCGGGATGTGGCGGAGATGGTCATTCCTCTGGGTGCCACCATGCACATGGACGGCTCGTGCTTCAGCTGCGTGCTGAAGATTGCCTTCGTCTGGGGGGTATTCGGGCAGGAGCTCACATGGGGAAAGCTGCTGCCCATCGTGGCGGTGGCGGTGCTGTCCTCCGTGGGGATGTCCGGCGTCCCCGGCGGCGGCTACATCGGCGAGTACATCATCTGCTCCCTCTTCTTCC
>ERZ857521.1717-NODE-1717-length-24210-cov-3.362906_pt1 | contig 24210 bp, 15 predicted proteins | sample MGYA00519701_ERZ857521 | MGnify/ENA primary metagenome ERZ857521 (study PRJEB31778, sample SAMEA3449346) | human gut metagenome | biome: human gut; feature: human-associated habitat; material: faeces | place: United Kingdom | collected 2010/2012 ...
AGATCTCCCAGGAACGGGATTTTGAACTGCTGCGCATCGGCTGTACCTCCCATGCGGAAATGGTGATGCTCACCTCCGTCTTTACCCGGTTCCGGCTGCGCTATCCCAATATCCTGCCCGATATCCAGATTGCCAACTTCGATCAGATCCTCGACCTCTTCGAGGACGGACAGCTCAATCTGGCCTTTGTCACCGACAATATGCTGCTGCGCCGCCAGGAGGGCTATCAGTTCCACCGGTTCTGCCGCAAGGGAGGGTTTGCGGTACTGCCGTCGGAGCATCCGCTGGCAGCCCGGGACTCCATCTCCTTTTCCGAGCTGGAAAAACAGGTGATCATCCGCATGGGCAATGCCTATGTGCCCTTCAATACCGGCAATCCCCTCACCCGGCTGGTACAGCTGCACGAACTCAGCAACCGGGACATCTACTGCGATGACGACCGTATGATGATGTCCTTAGCCAAGGCGGGCTATGGCATTGCTGTGCTGCCGGGGTACTGCATTCCCGAATACGCGCCGCTCATCGGGCTCACGACGGTTCCCATCCGGGAGAGCCAGCAGCTGATCTATGGGGTGGTGTCCCACAAGGGACGGCTGCGGGAGAGCTGGCGGTACTTCCTGCACCTGGCAGAGGAAAAGCTCCTGCGGGACCTCACCTCCACCCGTCTGGACCCTGCGGACGCCCCGCCTGCCCCTTGATCTCGGCTGCCAACTGCTGAACTGTTCTCTGCCAAGAGGACAGCAAAACAATACCATTTCCTCTGACCGGCAGCATACAGACTGCCGGTCACTTTTTTGTGCTGCAAGGCATCCGGCTCAAATGAAAGGCTCCCGGAAGGGGGCCTTTTTGTGTGCCAGGCAAAGTCTTTTTCCGGGCGAAAATGCGGATGCGCCATAGCCGAAGCACTGTGTCATAATCAGTGGAATAGCTTTTGGCTATGGCTTGCCAAAAGATTTATGTATTTTACCTTCCCGGAATTTGCGCTTATAATAGGGGACATGGAAACGAAGTTGCGCATTCTGTATTCTGATAGAAAACAATCTTGGAGGAACGAACAATGCTGAATATTAAATATGATATTGTGGGCTCTTTCCTGCGGCCCGAACCCATCAAGAAGGCCAGAGCTGAATATGCCCAGGGCAAGATCACCCTGGAAGAGCTGCGGAAGGTCGAGGACGCAGCCATTGCGGATCTGGTGTCCAAGGAAGTGGCCCATGGCCTGAAGATCGTGACAGACGGTGAGTTCCGCCGGCGCTGGTGGCATCTGGACTGGCTCAAGGAGTTCGATGGATTTACCACCGAGCATCTGGATAAGGAGCGCAACGGCGTAGTCAACCACATTGAGCTGGGCTATGTGTGCGGCAAGATCCGTTATGATGCCAGCCGTCCCCATGCTGAGGTACAGGCCTATGACTTCCTGCGCAGCGAGGCTGCAAAGTATCCGGGTGTCATTGCCAAGAAGTGCATCTCCGGCCCCAATATGATTCTGGTGGATAACTATCTCCAGCTCAACCGGCGGGATGTTCCCTATTATGGCGAGAATGTGGATCTGCTCATTGAGGATATTGCCAAGGCCTATCAGGATGCCATCCAGGACTTTTATGCCCATGGCTGCCGCTATCTGCAGATTGATGACACCTCCTGGACCTATCTCATTGACGAGGAGTTCCAGAAGAAGATCGCCGGATTCGGTTATGACAAGGCCGAAGTGCTGGAGTGGTTCCGGAAGGTTTCCACCAAGGCGCTGGAGGGCCATCCGAAGGATATGGTAATTGCCAGCCACTTCTGCAAGGGCAACTTCAAGGGACATCCGCTCTTTGCGGGCTTCTATGATTCTGTGGCGCCCACCATTGTGCAGATCCCCTATGACGGCTTCTTTGTAGAGTATGATGATGAGCGTTCCGGTTCCTTTGAGCCTTGGGCTCCGCTCAAGGACAGCGGCAAGACCTTTGTAGCGGGTCTGATCTCCACCAAGAAGGCAGAGCTGGAGGACCACGACTATCTCAAGGCCCGGTATGAGCAGGCCAAGGCAGTTGTAGGCGATAACATTGCCCTTTCGCCCCAGTGCGGATTCGCATCGGTAGAAGAAGGCAACTGCATCGATGAGGATACCCAGTGGAAGAAGATTGACCTGCTGGTATCCTGCCGTGACTTCCTGTAATCCGGAATCCGACAATCCATATTGAAATGAAAAAAGCAGAGGAGAAGTTTCTCCTCTGCTTTTTTGTGTGGTATATGGGGTTACAGGACAAAGAAGGTACAGCTGCCGGGCTCCAGCCGGACAGTCCCCTGAGGCTGCAGCCGGGGAATGAGCTCAGGAATATCGCCGGTGTCCGGGAGGGTCAGCTCCTGCCCGTTGAGCAGCATAACCGGGGAGCGCAGCGACCGGGCGTGCAGTGTGTAGCGCATGGCGTCCTCGGGAAGAACCACATCGAGGGGATCGATGGGGGAGTTGTTGATTATGAGATATGTGACTCCCTCGGCTCCATCCCAGCGGGAATGGCAGTAGACATGGCAGTTTTCGCCCTGGAGTGCTGTGCAGTCATAGACCTGGGTGCCCATCAGCCGGTTCCAAAGCAGTACGGCGAAGTAGTTGGGGCGGGGTGTGAAGCTGCCATGCTCCAGAAATCCGTAATCAGAGGAGGCCAGGGTGTTATGGAAGATGACGCCATTGGTGATGGTGCAGAAACTGCCCAGCTCATTCAGGGTGCGCAGGACATCCAGATAGGTGGAGGCCCAGGTGTCCCCGCCGCCGCCGGCGTCACCGGATTCGGTCACCCAGATCGGCGCATCGGGGGCAAAGCGGTCCCGGAGAGCCGCATGGGCCCTGGCAGAGTCCGGGGCTACCGCCAGATAGGCATCGGTGTGTGCCAGCTGTCCGGGCCAGTGCGCCGAGGGCATCATCGGGGCGATCCGCTCGGAGATGCCGTTGTAGTAGTGGTAGCTGAACACATCCAGCGGCACCCGGGTCCCGGACAGCAGTTCTTCGGTGGTGCAGGGGTTGGTCAGGCTGGCGATTCCGGCGCCGAAGCCATGTCCGCCCCGGTTTGCTTCGGGGTCACCGGTGGTGCAGGGCCCGACCAGCAGGCATCCGGGGTAGTTGGCCTGCACCCAGGTGTACAGGATGTCCTGATCCCGGGCGTAATCGGCGGCGGTATAGCCCTTGGGTGTCCCGGAGAGCTCCATCATATTGGGTTCATTCATGAACTCAATGGCGTCAATGTCCACACCATACGCATGGCTGAACTCAAAGATCTTTCTGGCCTGGGTCAGATCGAGAGGGCCGCCGTCCGGGTGGTCGCCGGCACAGTTGCTCACCGAGATCAGCAGTCTGGCTCCCACATGGGAAACAAAGTCCAGCACGCCGCGCCACTGTTCCGCAGTCAGGATACTGGCATACCCGTCCGGGACTTTGCCGTTGGTTGTGCCGTCAAAGTCATAGTAGGTCTTTGTGGCCCAGGTGCCGGATACCCGGACCCAGGCGGGGCCGAGCTGCTTTGCCAGCCTGCGCAGGCGCTCATTATAGAGGTCGATGGGCGGGTAGTATTCCATCAGCTCCGGCATGGCTGTTACATCCTCAAGACCGGTGACAGCAGGGAATTCCGCTGTGCCGGCGATCTGCTCCGGTGTATAGGCTTTCCAGAAGGTGCCGCCGGTTACCTCGGTCATTTCAATGTTGTAGGACATGAGCCGCTCATCCACATGGCGGATCAGTCGTGCAGGCTGTGCGTCCAGGGTGAGGGTGGCTCTGGGGGTCAGGTTTTCTGTTTTCATAGGGTTGAATGCTCCTTTGAGGATGGGTTGGGGTTGTTTTGCAGGAGTGTAGCGGCTCAGTGCTGGTGTTTGATCAGACCGAACGCCTTGGAAAGCTCCATAACGACGATGGGCACCAGGGTGAGGGCAAAGCCTGTCAGATAGGTCCGGGCCGGAAGAACGACCAGACCAAAGGCAGTCCGCACGGGGGTGAACAGCACCAGGGCAACGAGCAGGAACGAAACCAGACAGGCCAGGTTCAGATTGCGGTTGGAGAACGGCCCGATGCGGAAGAGGGAGTGATCCGAGCGCATGTTGTAGGCCTGGACGATCTGGGACAGGGAGAGCACCAGGAAGGCCATGGTCTGACCGCCGGAGAGGGTGCCGGCGGTATTTTCTCCGATGACAAAGCCGATAAGGGTCAGGACAGCGAACATGACGCCCTGGAGGATCACCCGGAGGCCAAGACCATGGGCAAAGATTCCCTCATCCCGGGGACGGGGCTTCTGATCCATGATGTCGCTTTCCACAGCTTCCATGCCCAGGGCGATGGCAGGCATGCTGTCGGTGACCAGATTGATCCACAGCAGCTGCATGGACAGCAGCGGTGTTTTGTGCCAGAGCAGCATGGCGGTGAATACTGTGATGACCTCGCCGATATTGGTGCCCAGCAGGAAGCCGACCACTTTGCGGATATTGGCATAGATGCCCCGGCCTTCCCGGACAGCATCCACGATGGTGGAGAAGTTGTCATCGGTCAGGGTCATGTCCGCGGCACCCTTGGCAACATCGGTGCCAGTGATACCCATGGCACAGCCAATGTCGGCAGCCTTGAGGGCGGGGGCATCGTTGACGCCGTCACCGGTCATGGATACCACCTGGCCCTTGCGCTGCCAGGCCCTCACGATCCGGATCTTGTTCTCAGGCGAAACACGGGCATAGACCGAGATGTGTTCCACCTCCTGATCCAGCTGACCATCGGTCATGGCGTCCAGTTCCGCCCCGGTGATGGCCTTGTCGCCGGGCTGGAGGATGCCCAGTTCCCGGGCAATGGCAGCGGCAGTTACCACATGGTCGCCGGTGATCATCACCGGCTTGATTCCGGCTCTGCGGCAGACTGCCACGGCGTCCTTGACTTCGGGCCGGGGCGGGTCGATCATGCCCACCAGACCCATCAGGGTCAGGCCGCATTCCAGATTTTCGGTCGAAGGTTCCTGGGGCAGGGTGTCGATCTCCTTATAGGCGATTGCCAGCACCCGGAGCGCATCGGAGCTCATTGCCTCCACCTGACGCTGTGCGGTTTCCAGGTCACCGGCAACGCACCTGGGCGCCATCATGTCAAAGGCGCCCTTGACGATTACCACATACCGTCCGTCGATCCGATGGACAGTGGTCATCAGTTTCCGGTCGGAGTCAAAGGGCAGTTCCGCCACACGGGGATACTGCTGCTCCAGGGATTCCTTGGGCATGCCGTTTTTGTGGGCGGCAAGCACAATGGCGGTTTCGGTGGGGTCGCCGATGTGCTGTACCTCGCCGTCATGGAATACCACTGTGCCGTCACAGCACAGGCTGGCATACTGCAGCAGATGGCGCACCGGTTCGGTGTTCTGTTCGCTGATGCCTTCGGCGGCGGGCTGACCGTCCACATAGGCCTTTACCAGTGTCATACGATTCTGGGTCAGGGTGCCGGTCTTATCCGAGCAGATGACCGAAGCACTGCCCAGAGTTTCCACAGCCGGGAGCCGGCGGATGAGGGCATTTTTCCTGACCATCCGCTGTACGCCGATGGAGAGCACCACAGTGACAATGGCGGGCAGGCCTTCGGGAATGGCGGAAACAGCCAGGGAAACGGCAGTCATGAAGATCTCCAGGGGCGGAATGCCGTTGGCCAGCCCGACCACAAAGATGATGCCGCAGGCTGCCAGAGCCAGGACGCCCAGATATTTGCCCAGCTGGGCCAGCTTCTTCTGCAGCGGGGTCTGGCTGTCGTCCGCATTGTCCAGCAGGTTGGCGATCCGTCCCATCTCGGTGTTCATACCGGTGGCGGTTACAACAGCGGCTGCGGTTCCGTAGGTGACAGAGCAGCCGGAATATACCATATTGCAGCGGTCGCCCAGAGGGGCGTTGTCAGCGATCACGGCATCGGCGTCCTTTTCAGACGGCACTGATTCACCGGTGAGGGCGGATTCCTCGCACTTGAGGCTGACACTCCGGAGCAGGCGGGCATCTGCGGGGATAAAGTCGCCGGCTTCCAGATGGATGATGTCGCCAGGTACCAGCCGGGCGGCGTCGATCACATCCTCCTTGCCGTCCCGGATGACCCGGGCATGGGGAGCAGACAGATTCTTCAGCGCCTCCAGAGCCTTTTCCGCTTTGCTCTCCTGCATGACGCCCATAATGGCATTGAGTATGACGATCAGCAGGATCAGCACCGGCTCAAAGAATTCCTTGGGCTGTCCCTCGATGCAGGCAATGGCAAAGGAAACAGCTGCCGCCGCCAGCAGGATCAGGATCATCACATCCTTGAACTGGGCCAGAAAGCGCTGGAAGTTTGATTTCTTCCTTTTCTCCCTGAGCTTGTTTTCTCCGAACTGTTCCAGTCTTTCCTCGACCTGCTGGCTGTTCAGGCCAGTGGAAGGGCTGGAGTGCAGTTCCTGCAGGACTTCCGTGGACGAAAGCTGATGAAATGTCAAGAAAATTTCCTCCTTACTGATTCAAGTAATAGGGATATTGTAGCGGGAAAACCGGATGATTTCATTGGGCAAAGCCGGTGGGGCGTTACACTTTTCCTCATCCGTATGTACAGTGTTACATTTTGGGACAGATTCAGGGGTTTGTCCCATTGGCTGCGGCTTTCCGGCGCGGGTGGGAAAGAGGAGCGGCTGAATCTGTCTGCTGGGAGGTTGGGACAGATGGGCGAAACTGTCCAAAGCGAAAATGCCGGAATGCGGTTGAGAATGCTCCGGTGATATGATATACTTTCTGATATGTAAGGGAGTAGTCAGCACCCCCGGTGCGGTGATACCAACATCCTGGAACTTTCCTGGTATTATCTTAAATGACGAGACTTATCTGTACTTGGCAGGTAGGTCTCTTTTTTCTTACCTGCCGGAATTATTTTCAGGAGGTAAGAAATTATGGGAATGGGAGAACTTCTGGCAATCGCAGTCGGTGTATCCATGGACGCCTTTGCCATTGCGATCTGCAAGGGGCTGTCGGTGGAGCGGGCAGAGCCCAAACATCTGCTGTCGGCGGGGCTCTGGTTCGGCGGGGCACAGGCTTTGATGACGCTGCTTGGATATTTCCCCGGAAATGGGTTCAGCTCGGTGATCGAAAGTCTGGACCACTGGATCTCCTTTGCGCTGCTGGCAGCAATCGGAGCGCACATGGTCCGGGAATCCCGGGAGCCTGTCCGGAAGATGGAGGCCTCCTTTGCGCCCAGGGTCATGCTGCCGCTGGCAGTTGCCGACAGCATTGACGCAATGGCTGTGGGTGTATCCTTTGCATTTCTGAAGGTGGATATTCTCCTGCCGGTGCTGATGATCGGACTGACGACCTTTGCTTTCTCAGCAGCCGGGGTGAGGATCGGCAATCAGTTCGGAGCCCGGTTCAAATCCAGAGCGGAGGCGGCAGGCGGCGTGATTCTGATCCTGATGGGAATCATGATTCTGATGGAGCATCTGCAAGTATGAGGAAAGGGGACGGCGTATGGCAGATTCCAATATTACCAAGCGGGCGCTGGCAGCTTCGCTGAAGGGGCTGATGGCAGAACAGCCCTTTGATAAGATCAATGTGGCACAGATCTGTGAGCGGTGCGATATGAACCGCAAGAGCTTTTACTATCATTTCAAGGATAAGTATGACCTTGTGAACTGGATTTTTGATACTGAGTTCATTGCGCTGGTCAAGGAGAACAGTCCTGAGGCCGACAGCTATACCTATCAGGAGCGCTGGGCCTTTATCGAGAAGATCTGCCGGTATTTCTACCAGAATCACAGCTTTTACCGCAAAGCCCTGCAGATCAGGGGACAGAATTCATTCCGGGATCATTTCCGGGAGTATATCCAGCCGCTGCTGGCAGTCCGCATTTCCCATCTCTTCGGACAGGAGCAGATGGACCAGTTTACGCTGGATTTCTTCACTGATGCGGTACTCGGTTCGATGGAGCGGTGGCTCCTGATCAAAGAATGCATGCTGCCGGAGGAATATCTGGAGAAAATCAAGAATCTCACCGAGAAAAGTGCCCGTGCCATCTGCCGGGAGATGGATCAGGCCCAGCAGGAAGTATCCCGGTAGTTTCCAGTCCAACTGCCCCCACACAAAAAGAGCGTACCGCATGAAAATTGCGGTACGCTCTTTTTTACTGCTTACAGGGAAGAAGCAGGGGGAGATTTCGGGTAAGCACGCCGGATCAGTGAGGTGAGTCCTTCTTCAAACAGGCAGCCGAAGGAAGCACAGCCGGGATTATCCAGGGCAATCAGCTGCCCCTGTCCGTCAAACAGGACGCAGCAGGCGTCATCCGAGATGATTTCGTCCAGGCTCCGGGTGTCATAACACAGCTCCCAGGGCACTGTTTTGTAGTTTTGCCCATTGCGCAGCTCTTCTGCCGCCTGATGGGCCTGGCGCTGGATCTCGGCAGGGCAGTCGGGCTTTGCCGCCAGTGCGGTAAAGAGCGGGTGAAGCTGCTGTGTATCGCAGAACAGATCGCCGCTGCGGATGAAAGGCAGGTCATCAGGCGAATAGGGATAGTAGACCGAATAGGGGAGCCGGGCATTGCGCAGCATGGCACAGGCTTCATCGGCCTGATCGCCCCAGCGTACCACCAGCATGAGGTGCCGCAGGGGAGTGATCTCATCCAGCGCGGCGGGACTGATGTCCTCCGGGCGGCAGAAGAGGAAGAAGGCACTGTCCGGATGGTGTTCGATCAGCGGAAGCAGTTCCAGGAAGTTGCCATGGGACAGGAGAATCCAGCTGTAAATCCCCAGTTCCTCCCCTTCGGACACAGCACGGTCATACTGGGGAAGGTGTCGGGAGCAGTGGGGTTCCTCCATCAGGAAGAGCACTGTCCAGGAGATATTGAAGCCCAGCTGTGCCTCATTGGTACGGATGCGCTGGGCGCCCCAGGTGCAGCTGTTGTAGCCGAGGTTCATGCCGAATGTCACCAGATGTTCCGGGTCAATGTGGTTGGCGGCGTCCTCCACCAGGGCATAATAGGCGCTGTCCTCATGTTCCAGCATGGTCTGGGCAGTCCGGAAAAACCGGCTCTGGAAACGCCCATCCGAAAAATGCAGAGCCATGTCCACCACATTCCGGACGCTTCGTTTGGGGTCGTCCTGGAGTCCTTTGAGGGTCTGGCGGACTGTGGTTTCGATCAGAATGCGGGACATACTGTTTTCCATAGAGAGAGCTCCTTCCTGGTAAACTGCGTTATGTTTGCCAGAAAAAAGTTTAGTATATTGCTCCTGTATGAGCAATGGACATTTTGACCGGTTTGTCCAAAAAGGTAACGGCGCAAGGGGCATGTCGCAATTTTTGACCGGGGTATAGTTGTGTCCCGTGACATTTTTCCAGTGTTCTCTATAATTTGCTTTAAGAGCTGAAAACCAGAGAAAGGACGAGTGTTATGGTCAGTGTAAAAGACAGTATGCAGAATTTCGCCATTCAGCAGGCGCTGAAGTATGTGGAGGGAAACCCTGAAGTAAATATTCCGAAGCTGATGGCCCTGGCGGATCAGACGATACCGGAGGGATGGTATCAGAGCCAACGGGATGCGATCCGTCAGGCCATTGATGAGAAGAATAACTGGTACCAGCTGATCCTGCGGGTCTATGAGCTGGACCCTGGTGTACGGCAGGCCTTCTTCCAGAACTTTCTGTTCAACGCGAGCCTCAGAGGCAGTGCCATCCAGGCAGAGCATCAGGAGAAGGAAAACTGCAATATCCCCTGGGCGATTCTGCTGGACCCCACATCTGCCTGCAATATGCATTGTACTGGTTGTTGGGCAGCTGAGTATGGCAACCAGCTCAACCTCAGTCTGGAAACGATAGATTCCATCATCCGCCAGGGCAAGGAACTGGGTACCTATATGTATATTTATACCGGCGGGGAACCTCTGGTACGCAAGGCTGATCTGCTCCGGATCTGTGAGATGCATCCGGACTGCGAATTCCTGGCGTTTACCAATGGCACTTCCATTGATGAGGCGTTCTGTCAGGAAATGCTCCGGGTGAAGAATTTTGTCCCGGCTATTTCGCTGGAGGGCTTTGAAGAGGCAAATGATTCCCGTCGGGGTGAAGGAGCATATCAGAAGGTCCATCAGGCCATGGAACTGCTAAAGAAACATCATCTTCCCTTTGGCATTTCCACCTGTTATACCAGTCAGAACTATGCGGATATTACCAGCGAGGCTTTCTTTGACTATATCATAGAGAGCGGAGCGCTGTTCATCTGGTTCTTCCACTATATGCCTGTGGGAAATGATGCGGCAGTCGGGCTGCTTCCCACTCCGGAGCAGCGGGAGACAGTCTATCATCGCATCCGGGAATTCCGCAATACCAAGGCCATCTTCTCCATGGACTTCCAGAACGATGCGGAGTATGTGGGAGGCTGTATTGCCGGTGGACGCAACTACCTGCACATCAATGCCAAGGGTGATGTGGAACCCTGTGTATTCATTCACTATTCCAACTGCAATATCCATGACACCAGTCTGCTGGATGCCCTCAAGAGCCCTATTTTCATGGCATATCACGACAATCAGCCGTTCAATGAGAACATGCTCCGTCCCTGTCCGATGCTGGAGAATCCCGAAGCGCTGCGGGCGATGGTCAAGGCCACAGGTGCGGTGAATACCGATTATCAGAACCTGAAAGCGTAGATCATCTTTATGACAAGACTATTCCCTATGCGGAGCAGTGGAAGCCCACCGCGGAGAAGCTCTGGCATGGGTGCGGCAGCTGTACAGCCTGCGGGAAAAAGGAGTAACAGCGATGGCATCCTATCAGATCATGACCGATGCCACAGCAGACTGCAGTCCGCAGTGGCTGGCGTCCCTGCCCCGGATTGAAGTCATTCCCATGCAGGTGGAGATCGGGGGCAGGGAGTACCTGTACGGTCCCGCCGGGACTATTGCAACAGAGCAGTTCTATGCCTTGCAGAGAGCCGGAAACTACGCCGCCACATCACAGATCACACCGATCCAGTATTTACAGGCCTTTGAACCGGTATTGCGTTCCGAAAAAGATATTCTCTATCTGTGTTTCTCCTCCGGCATGTCCGGGACTTTTCAGGCAGCACAGCTCTGTGCCGGACAGCTACGTGAACAGTACCCCGAGCGGACCATACTCTGTGTGGATACACTGTGTGCCTCGGTCGGGGAGGGCTTCCTGGTATGTGAAGCTGCCCGGAAACAGGCCGGGGGATACACACTGCCGGAACTGGCAGACTGGGTGACCCGGCACCGCCTGGAGGTCTGCCATTGGTTTACAGTGGATGTCTTTGACCATCTCAGACGGGGCGGACGGGTATCCGCCAGTGCGGCGGCACTGGGAACGGCATTGCAGATCAAGCCGCTGCTTCATGTGAGCCAGATCGGCGAGCTGGCTGTGATGGAAAAGCCCCGGGGCCGCAGACAGGCCATTCATTCCCAGTTGGCCCGGATGCAGAGCGGCTGGATGCCTGATATGGGGAAAACTGTGGTCATAGGGCATGGTGATTGTCCCGAGGGCGCACAGGCTCTGCGGGAAGCCGTTCAGGAGGAGTTCCCGGAGGCGGAGATCTTCACAGCGGAAATCGGGCCCATCATCGGGGCACATACCGGTCCGGGAATGCTGGCGCTGATTTATTGGGGCAGTACACGATGAGTACAATCTCATCCAGCCGGACCAGAAAGCTTTGATATATCCTCGGGGCAGTGTTTCTGGCTTGCCAGGCCGCAGGACCCTTTCCGGGGGGACGAGGCCCTGCCGGCACCTTTTTGGGCTTGAGCATGGGTCGGGCAGTTCAGCCCGCCCACTGCAAAAAAGATAACCTGCCTCGCTTGAAAGAGCGCCAGAGAGCAGCTGAGTCTGCTTTCTGGCGCTCTTTGTTTTGCCGTGACGGGACAGTGAAGCCTGGCTGTGGAGATTAAAAACTGTGCCGCTGTACCATGTGCTGGCGGCTGTGCTCCTGTCGGCGGAGCGGATGGGGAATGGCCTGCTCTATGCGGTGTGGGCGGTCCCGGCAGCACGGTTCTTCCTGGGGATGGGTGCGGTGTCCTATTTGCCGAACATCAGGATGTGTGAAAAGCAGAACGGCAGCTGCCCGCCTGCAATAGAAAAAACCGTCCCTTACCGGAATTCCGGCAGGGGACGGTTTTTCTGCTCACCAAAGGAATTTATCCCTGGCGCAGGTCATACAGATGTTCATTTTCCAGAATGTCCCGCCGGTTCAGACGGCGCATCATAGTATCAAAGGCTGCTGCTGCCCGTTCCAGCACAGCCTGTTCCGATACCAGGGTCAGGCGGCGATGCTCCATCATCACCTGGCCATCTACCATCACCCAGTCCACATCCTGACCCATGGCATGGTAGACCAGACGCTGCACCGGCATTACGCCAAAGGGCGCCAGATGTGGCTGCATTACATCAACCGCAATGATGTCTGCCTTCTTGCCCGGCTCCAGTGAACCGATGAGATGATCCATTCCCAGTGCCCGGGCCGGTTCGATGGTGCAGAGCTCCAGCACCCGTCCGCAGGGCAGCAGGCTGCCGTCCTTGTATCGGTACCGCTGCAGCAGCTGGATGTTCTTCATGTCCCGCCAGAGGTCATAGCTGCGGTCGGAGGCAGTGCCGTCGGTGACAACCGCCAGATTGACCCCCTGCTCCAGCATCTCCATTACCCGGCAGTGTCCGGTAATGTTGCTGTGGGTGGTGGGGCCGTGGAATACATAGGCGCCGGTTTCCGCCAGAATCTCCAGTTCCCGGTCACTGTATCCGGTGCTGTGTACCAGCGAAAGCCGGGGAGTCAGGACCTCCGGGGTGGTGTCGTACAGGAACTGTACATCACCGCCATAGGCATGGGTGTGCAGCGGTACATCATATTCCCGGGCCAGACGGTCCATCTCCCGGTTGTGCCGGATGTTCATCTCCCGGCTCTCATCCGGGCGCAGCCCCATCCGTCCCGGCGCTACAATACAGATCTGCCGCGGATGCCGTCCGTTGTAGCGGCGGAGGGTTTCCTCGGTGGTTTTCCAGGCCATTTCGGGGGTGACTTCATACTCCCGGAAACTGCCGTCGGCTTCCCATACCCGGGCCCGTTTGGGGAAGGCTCCATAGGCGCTGCCGATGCCGGTCAGCTGCCGGATTCCCACCGAAGCAGAACCCTCCAGATTGGCACCCACCGGCTCCGGACGGTCAATGCGCGGTGTGCTGCCCAGCATGCTCACCGCTGTGGTGGTGCCGAACTTGAGCCGCTCTGCCGCTGCCAGTGCGCCTTCCGCATACCAGAATTCCTCATCGGTACAGCAGTAGTAGATTTCCTGGGCCATATCCTCCCAGTCCTCCCGGTGTTCGCCCAGGGTTTTGATCAGGCAGTGTCCCGCATGACCGTGACCATCCACCAGTCCCGGAAGCAGAACATGCCCTTTCAGCGAGATGTGCTGCCGGGCCTGGGGCAGTTCGCCGCCCAGTTCCTCCATCGGCCCCAGAGCCGCAATCCGGTCTCCGGTGATGGCAATATAGCCCTTCTCCCAGATGTGATGCTCCGGGTCCACAGGGATCACCATGGCATCGGTAAGCAGAATGTCATACATGACTGTCTCCTCCTTTATTCGGGGGTCTTTTGGCTTTATTCTAACATCCGGCCCGGCAAAGTTCAAGGCTCTGCTGTCCCTTCGTTCGGGTGGGATTTCTTGAAACCCTTGTCTTTGGGGTACAGTCGTCCGGTTTTGTCCGGATTGACTGGCTTTTTTGCTGTCAGGTGATAGAATGCGCTTTTTGAATGCGCATGGGGACGACTTTGGAGAAGACCAGAGGTTTCGCTCATCTGTTTTTGCGGCAAGGTGGGTGAGGCAGGAATAGAGGCTTTATATCTTAGAAAGTGGAAGAGGAGTCGAATTCAGAACCCAAGTTCCGGTCGGACGATGAGACCATGACTGAACCGGAGCGCAGCGGACTGCTGCTGGGTTGGCTTCCGGCTCTGGAAGCGAGAGGCACAGGAATAAGCGTATAAACGGAAATTACCTTCTTAATAAAAGAGGTCAGGCAGTTTTTTATAGCTTATCGGTCAATTCTATCTTACCGGTTGATACAGTTAAAAGCGCCTCTATCCCTTAAATCTTTTGCCGGGGATGGGCATGATTTACAGTTTGAAGCAGCACTGCTATAATGGAATCAGAAACAGATGTGTGTCGATTCCGGACACTTTCTCCGGCTTGTCCGGCACCCATCTGCACCAATGGCTTAGAAATGGAGGAATTCTGATGAAAAGATGGCTTGCGGCTGCAGCAGCGCTGCTGATAGTACTCTCCGGATGCGCAGGACATCCGGAATCCTCTTCCGGATCTGAATCGCTGCCGGAGGAATCCTCTTCAAGTTCCGGCCCGGAAGCAATGCCAGAGTTTCCGGCTGAGGATTCTTTTGGGGAGACGGCATACTACTGGACCGATGACGCCGACCGGGTATCGCAGCTCTGGGAGCTTCAGCACCGGGAAACGCTTACTGAAGAGGAAGCCCTCACGCTGGCAGAGGATCTGACAGAGAAGGCACACTACCTCAACTATCTGACCTATGGGGAAGGAGTTTATCGGGAGGAGGGGCTGGTGTCCATTATTCGCTGGGATACCGACAGTACCGATGGAGTGCCGGAAAAGGTGGAAATTCTGAGTCCGGATGGTCGGTACACCCAGGAGTTCCTGCTGGTTCATCATCTGCCCTACTCGTCTGTCGGGGAGATGCGTCAGGACCTCCTGACTGTGTTTGAACCGCAGGCAGTGGACCTGTCCCATTTCTTTTATGACCCGGAGACGGGATATGGCATGTACTGGGATCTGAACGATCATCTCTATGTTCTTGGCAGTGTGGGCAGCGTTGCGAGGCCGTTCCAATGGGATTTTGAAACGGCAGAAATTGTGGAACAGGCTGAAGACCGGAGTGCAATTGAGGCGGATGTGAGCCTGGTCGAGAGCTGGCGGGACACACTGGTGCTGGTACGGGAAGACGGAATCTGGCGTCTGACCGACAGTTATTACGCCAAGCAGGAGTAGATTTTCCGGCGGACTTCAGCCCGGCGCCGGACACAGACTGCCCCGAAGCGTGAAAGGAGGAATGCGGAATATGAAACGGATTCTGGCATTGGGAGCGGCACTTCTGATGATTCTCTGCGGTTGTGGGGAAGAACCGGCTGTTCCGGCCCGGAAAGTCACGGATGCCCAGGAACTGGAGCAGCTGTGGCAGGAGTACTTTTCCATGGCGCTTCTTCCGCTTCAGGATGAGTTCACCGCCCCGGAGGACATTGATCCGAATGATCTGGCAGAGTACTGTCTGTACAGCTATCTTCACGAGAATGGCGGAGCGGCCGGACTGGAAGAGCTTGGCTGGGGTTGGTACCGGTTCCCGGAGGAAAAGATGGAACAGCAGATGGAGCGCTACTTCGGCAAAGTTCTGGATACGGTATGGGAACTGGACCCGGAGCGGCTGCGCAATCAGCTGGAATATGACGCTCAGACCCGGGATTTCCGGATTCGCTGGCCGCTTGAGAGCGACTGGGTTTTGCCTGGATACCGGAATGGGGACAGACCCTGGGGCAAGGAGCTGGAGAGCTTTCAGTACAACGGTGATGGGACGGCCACAGCAGTGATTTCTTCGGAGGACTTGCTCAATCCGGGCGGAGAACCCCTCAGCCGGGATTTCTACACCATGGAGGTGCGGGCAGAAGGAGATCTCATCTTCCGGTCGATGCGCACTATCGCCACACCAACCGATCAGGCCAATCTGTCCGGACGGGTGATTCCCATGCTGGAAATGAGCCGTCAGGAGTGGTTTTACCATGGATTCGGCTGGTTCTATCCGATGAATGCACTGACTGTCGGTGATTCGCTGATCCTCGGCACATACAGCAGCCTGGATCAGGACTCCGAGACCTGGAAGCTCTGGGAGTACTGTCCGCCGGACTGGCAGACATCCGACTGTGTGGAAATCCGGGTGCCTTCGCTGTTCCAGGGATTTTCCCGGCTGATCCGGGTAAATGGTGCACCGTACCTTACCGGCGGGGACGGACTTTATCCCGTCCGGAGCAGCGGGTCAGAAGCCAGTGTGATCGGATTGCCGGAGGAGCTGACGAAGGCTATCGTTGGAGATGGGGATTCCAGCCGACAGCAGATCGGGGGATATGATGTGTCGGAAGATCTGCGGTACTGGGTGTGGACCGATCCCGAGGGACTGCAGTTGCTGGATACCGGAACCGGGGTAGTGCACTGCCTGCGGGAAAATAACTTCCGGAAAACAGAATATGGTACTGTGGGAGCCCAGGCTGACCCACGGATTCTGGGCGGCGGAAACTGGGTGCTCACCAGAACCTATGGATTCGAGTGGATCGAAGAGTGGATTCTGGTGTCGGTGGAAACCGGGGAAGAAGTCCTGTTTTCCCGGAATCGCTGGGAGATGAACTGTATTGGGGACAAAGGCCTGGTGTTGACCCGGCATACCGCGGATTTTGAACCCGAGGGACTTTATTACTTTGATTTCGGGACCGGAATGCTGGAGCAGCTGGACTTTGATGCCCGACAGTATACAGCGAAACACTGGATTGCCGGGGAAAGCGGGATGGCATTTGTCTGTGCCGAACAGGAACAGCAGGAGGATTCTGTGCAGCGGCTGTACCGCTTTGACTTTGCGGACCGGAGCTTGGTGGATACCGGCGTGACTGTATCTGACCGGAATAATGTGTGGATTCAGCCTCTGGCAGTGACGCCGGATGGTTGGATTCTGACCAGTTACTTTGTCCATGATGGTGAAAAGGGTGTAATTCTGGTGCCGGTTTCTGATGAGCTGTTCGGAAATGCCGGGACAGCTCCGAGTGCATAGAAGAAAAACGAATCAGAATAGCGGCAGTGTGCCGCAACACTCGGGATAGGCAACCAAAGGGAGGATGCGCTGTATGAAGAAAGGAAAAATCGGGCTGATGCTGGGACTGGCGGTTCTGATGATTGCTCTGTCCGGCTGTGCGCCGTCCGGGGAGGATGTGCTGTCGGAACAGGAGAGTCAGCTGTCCGGTTCGACCATTTCCGAATCTGAACCCCCATCGCTGACAGCGGAAGAGAGTGCGCTGCTTTCAGAGCTTGCATCGATCTACGAACTGAAGGACGGCGGAAAGACTCTGAAAGAGGGGGAAGAACTTGATTCACCAGAGCTGCTGGGATTTGGGGTTCTCAGAATGTACGGACTGGATGAGCAGTTCCGGGATTCGGAGGGAGGCTGGCGTATTCCAAAACGTGTTCTCGGAGAGGCGTGCGGCCTGTTCTTCCAGGGAGATCAGCCCGGTCTGGATTCCGATGCTTCCATACATTTTTCCACCTACCTGGACGAGCAAACGCTTCCCTTCACATTACAAGAGGAATCAGCTGTATCTCCGGAGCCCGGGATCTGGGAGGTGACCTATCAGCGACAAAGTGACCGTGGAATCCTGACCCCGGTGACCTATCGGTTTGTCTGCTGTGAGCTTGAGGAAGTACCGCCGCTGTTTGAGGAAACTTTCCAGCCAGGGGATGCACTGTTCCAGCTGGTGAGTGTAACGCAGCGTACAGATCTGCTTCCGGAACAGGAGTCCCAGGTGATTGAGATCTCTACTGCCGAGGAACTGCTGGCTGTTGCCAAGCGCATCAATGAGGGCGGGTATCTCCATCAGAATGACACTTATCTGCTTACAGCGGATATTGACCTGACCGGCGTGGAATGGACTCCCATCCGGTTCAATGAGCGGGTGCTGACCTTCCAGGATGAAGACGACCCGGAGAGGGACCCAAGCCGGCAGGGCTTCAACGGCGTGTTTGACGGACAGGGACATACAATCACTGGATTGACCATTACCGAGGAACAAGGTGCTGCTTTCATAGAGGTTCGGTCCCGGAATTTCCCCAAGGAAACCCTGAGCGGTATGGGATTGTTTGCACTGATCGGACAGAACGGCACAGTGCGGGATCTCCGGCTGGAAAATGCCCGGGTGCTGAGAGGGTCCGCAAGTGGAAGCCGCTATGTGGGCTTGCTGGCTGGAACCTGTTACGGAACAGTGGAGAGGGTCTCAGTTCAGGGAACTGTGAGCGGAAACAGCTATACCGGCGGTATGATCGGACAGCTGATGAGCCTCGGTTCCGAAGCAGTGGTCCGTGACTGCACCGCCGAAGTGGAAGTGGAGTGCAACCGGTATGTCGGCGGGCTGATCGGAATATCCTCTGGCGGCATTGCTGCGGATTGTCAGGTATCGGGATCGGTACACGCAGTTCCGGATGGGGAGGTTACCCCTTCGGACATCGGCGGTCTGGTGGGCCGCTGCTCCAGCGGTAATTTTGTGCGCTGTCATGCACAGGCGGAGGTATTCACCCATGCGGGAGCCTGGTATGTAGGCGGATTCTGCGGCATGGCCAGCGGAGGAAGCATTCTGGACTGCACTGTGGATGGCAGCCTGACCGCAGCCTGGGAGCCGGTGAATGACTACTATAATCTGGTTCCGGAGGAGCCGGAGGTTGAAATTCTCGGATAAACCCGAAACATACTCATAGCTTTATACCGCCGGCTGCGGTTATTCTGACCGATTGGATACTCTAAGGCACGCTGCCTCAGATCTGGCAGGGTAGAAAACGCCTGTTTTACAGAAACCTCAGTTACTCTGAGATTGTACTCGGGAAATTGCTCTGGGAAATTTCTTTTTATTCCTCCGGGGTTTTTGAAATCAGCGCCCATCCTTTTGCTGCACTGTTCTGGTCACTATCCTGTCAAACGGGCAGAGTGTATGGAATGGCATATTCACTTCATTTCTGCAGAACAGTTGTCTGCTCCGTCTGAAAGCAACTAAGATAAATAGATGCAGCCAGTTTAAACCATGACTGTCCCAGGATTTTAAACTACCAGTCAGTTGTCGGCACTGTTCCTGTCTGTTGGTGCTTTACTGTACAAAGCCGGCTGTCCCAAGTATGCTGGTCTATAAAAATCCATATCTTTTTCCATATTAAAGTGTGCGTCAAATTGCCGCCCTTGAGCTTATTTCCTTTCCCGCCCCGCTGCACTCACAAAACGGCTTGATGATCGGTTTTTTCAGCCATTCACCAGTAAAAGTGGGACAAATTTTCCTTATGCTCTACACGCTCTGCCTGATGAGCATATAAAAATAAATCAAAGTCTGGATTCGCAGTGGATCTGAATACTAATATAATGAAGACAGAGGTCAGCCCTGGTGGAGCCCGTTCCTTCATCTGTTCAAAGACAGCAACAAAAAGTCAAGAAGTCAGGCACGGTGGAGAGTGGGCAAAGGGACTTTTGTATGTTCTTTTATAGGGGCAGTATTCTCTTTGTAAAAAGAAACCGGAAAATGATTCGGGGGGATTTTATGAAATCCAGAATATTGATCGTATGGGGGATTGTGGTTTGTCTGTGCCTTGGTGCGTGCTCTTTTCCAAGAACAGAGCTTTCAAATGACGAGCCGGAGCAGGAGTCTTCCTCCTCCTATACTCCTGTATCGCTGGATTATGAGGTGCAGAAACTGCCCCAGGATACCATGGACACCATGACGGCTGATGGATTCTGCTGGGAAGGAATAGGAGATCCGCCGATTATTTCCAAGTGGCAGGGTGATGATGAGCTGTTGTTTTTCCTCAGTCAGATTGCTCCTCCTTTGCCAAACAATTACATTCGGATATTTTCCTATCAGCTCTCGACCGATACACTCTCTCTTCTGGCTAGGATCGATGATGATGGTTTTGCAAAAGACTATTTCCGACGGGAGGAGTTCTCCTATCTGTGTCTGAATCATCCATCTTTTGCCAAGGTTTGCCGGATCGGGAACGGTACTGCAGAAATAATGGAAATGGATTCATGGGGCGGCGAAATTTCTCCGACCGGAGAAATTGCAAAGCTTGGCCTGGAAGACTCCTCTGTAACGATAAGCGAATTTTTGGATCGGGAATCAAAACCGGGGGCTCCTCACTTTTATGTGGGAGACCAGGAGGAGTATGTCAGCTGGTCTCCGGACAGCCGGTATCTGGCCTTTTATCAGAGTGATAACAGCCGTTATGCCGGAGAATACGGGGTTCTGCATCTCTGCGATGACAGCCAGTATACCATTTACAATCGGGAGGGGAATGTGGCATACAGCGGTGCGGCAGATGGATTCCACTGGTGTGAAGAGCCGGACTTCTTTACCCTTTCTGTGTCTGTCGAAGAAGAGGAACGGTGGAAACTGATCAATCTGACAGAAGGTGAGGAATATCTCCTGCCCGCTTATCCGGATGGAGTGATCTTGCTGCAGGAGCCGGATTTCGCATTGATCCGAGCTTATGCGTCTGTAAGTTCGCCAGGGAAGATCATATTTGTGGATCACCGGACAGGGGAGCGGATTCCCATGGAAGAGATAGATCTGGAGAACAGTCAACTTGAAACAGCGGATTATAACAGGGATACACGCACGGTCGTGCTGGTCATCTGGGAAGAAGAGGCATCGGAAGGTATTACAGTAGCCAGCAGACCAGCCGGCTATCTGATTCACCTGTTTGAAAACAGCTGAAATAGAATAGCCGGGATACTGTGTTTTAGTATCCCGGCTTTATTGTACCGTAGAAAACTGTGCATCTGCCATTTGCCATACCAGAGTCAGGAGGGGAATACCTTTTTCTCGCCGTATTCAGCGCAGTCCAGCACACCGGTTACTGTAATGTCTTCGCCCATTTCTGGATCAGGATCGGTATCACTGATGACTTCAACTACCTGTCAGTATGGTTTCGTTTACCAGTTTGCAGAAAATGTGTCATGAACATTCGCTGGTAGGGGAATCCCGGTATACATTTCCCTTACCGTTGATGTCAAAAATGAGCAATCTCAAAGCAGAGGTAATATAGGAAAGAAAAAAAGCGTAAATCCCCGGAGAGCAAGTTTTGCCTGCTCTTCGGGAATTTCTGATCGTTTCAAGTTGTTTCCACTTGTGGGTCGAGGAATGGGTCAACGGCTTTTTCTAGGACCGGACCGCTAGTAAAAAAGGAGGGGGTGTTTGTGGGAGAGCCGCATGTTCCTATCATGTCCGAGTAAAGCGGAAAAACGCCCAAAGGTACGGGTTTTGCATGGGTTACAAAATCCAGAGTTCCAGAAAGAAAAGGCTTCCAAACCAGTGAGCATTTTCTTTCTGGAGTTAATGACGTGGCTCGGAATGCGCAACCTGCTGATTACGAAGGGTAGCCAGGCCTTTCAAATGGCGATGAAAGGTCATCTTCAACCCCTTTCTCTCCTCTTCCGCATCCTCTTTGGTGCTCTTTGACCCACTGGCTTTATAGGGAGGTTTCTCCGTATGGGTCAGAATGTGGGTCAGAAAAGTCTTACTAACCAAGTGTTTTGCAAAACATTTATCCATCATAGAGGGTCGGCATCAAACTTTGGGTGGCAAAATTTGCCCCGCCTGAACAAAGAGAAGACCCTCTCCCGTCAGCCCGTCTTTTTCTTTACAAACTCGCTCCCGCTCGATACAATAAAAGAAAGGAGTGATTCCTTCAAAGGGGCTTGACAAGACTGTTTCTCCGATATGATGAAGCTCCGAAAATGGAATTTGAAATAGATCCGGACTTGCTGGAGAATCCCATCCGGGGAGCGTGTCATGCTGACCATTGAGGACGCCTGCGAATTTGGCAAACCGTTGGATGACGAACCCCGGTGTATAGACTGTGGTTCCTGCTGTTACTGCTGGCAATCGGATGATTGCCTGCTTGGCGTTTGCGGCCACGAAAAATGTGGCGTCCCACTGAGGGAGAGGAGGAAAGAAAATGAAAAAGCGACTATTTGCGGTATTGGCCAGCCTGTGCATGGTGGTATCCATGGTGCCGACCATGGCTTTTGCACAGGACAGCGGCGCTGCTATCGGTGCAAGCGGGCTGTGTGAACACCACACCGAACACACCGCCGATTGCGGCTATACCGAGGGGACAGCGGAAATCCCTTGTTCCCATGAACGCACAGAGGATTGCTATACCCTTGCAGCGAAGTGTGTTCACACCCATACGGCAGATTGTTACCCTGCGGACGGCACCGCAACCCCGTCTGACGCAGAGGAAAAAGAACCGGTCTGCGGTCATGTGTGCAGCGAGGAAAGCGGCTGCATGACCAAAACATTAGCCTGCAATCACACCCACGACGAAGCCTGCGGCTATGTCCCCGCCGCAGAGGGAACGCCCTGCACCTTTGTTTGTGAAGTCTGCAGCGCACAGGACAACGGGAACCCAGGGGCTCCGTCCGACGCACAGCCGGAAACATGTACCTGTGAAACCCTCTGCACCGGGGAAGAAATCAATGCGGATTGCTCCGTTTGCTCTGCGGAGGGTGCCGAGCTGGACAAGGTTTGCGTCGGTGCAGCTTCTATGCTGCCCGTCACGGTACTGGCGGCGCCGGCAGAAGGTGCGCCTAGTAGTCTTTATGTTGGCACTTACCAGATTACAAGCAGTAGCGAGATAACCTACTTAAAAGCAGGTTCAACAGAAGGTAGTCTGGTAGAGGGCAGTGAAACCGATTGGACTGTCAAATACGATCCCAGCACCGCCACCCTGACCTTAAGCGGGGCAACGATCACGGGAAGCGGCGATATTACCTCAACTTCTAAAGGCGCCGGGATCTATGCTCAGTGCAGCAGCAATCAGTCGGTTTCCCTGACCATCGAACTGATTGGCAATAATAATACCATCACAGGCAGCTATGGAATTTATGTGAATGCAGAGATGGACACGTCTATCTATGGTACAGACGCCTCCCTGACTATTACGAGTGAATACAATGGCAGTCTGGAAGTATCTGGTTCTAATCACGGAATATTTGTCAAAAGCGGAGCAGGCGACGCCTCCCTTACCATCAACGACGCGTCTGTCATGGCAAAGACTACTCAAACCTATTCTGGCTACGCCGGTGTCTATGTGCAGTCCAGCAGTGAAGCCAACTCCCCGCAGCTCTCTCTTACCGTCAACGGCGGCAGCCTGACCGCCAGCGGTGGCGAGAACAATGATGGGATACAGTTTTATGTGGGAGCTCCTAAAGCTACCAATGCCATTACCAGCCTGATCGTCACCGATCATGCCATTGTAGACGCCAGAAATGGCGGGATCAGTGCATCAAAAATTTCGGAAACGCTTCCTACGCCGACACCAACAGGTGATAATAGCAGCGGCATCGTCTTTGACCGCACGAAAGGCACCGTGTATGGCAAGGTGGAATTGCAGAAAGACCTTGAAGTTAAGAGCGGCGAAACCCTGACCATCGGAAAGGACGCCAGCCTCACCGTGCCGGAGGAAACAGCTTTGACCAACAACGGCACCATCCTTGTGGAGAGCGGCGGCGCCCTGACAGGCGAAGTCAACAGCCAACAGCCCCCGGCAATCAGCCAGCAGCCGGGAGACCAGACTGTGACCGCAGGCGGCACCGCCGAGTTTTCCGTCACCGCCAGCGCCGGTGAGCAGCTGACCTATCAGTGGCAGCAGAAAACCACTGACAGCGGAAGTGAGTGGAAGGATATTCCCGACGCCACCACCGCCAGCTATACCATAGAGGCCACCACAACGGACATGAGCGGTTACCAATACCGCTGTGTGGTGACGGGTACGAACATCGGCGTCAGTGTCATCAGCGCCCCCGCCACCCTGACAGTCAAGGAACTGGTCACCTATACTATCACCGTCAATGCGTCGGCAGGCGGTACCGCCACCGCCGACAAGACTGCGGCGGCAGCAGGTGAAATCATCACCCTCACCGCCACCCCCGCAAGCGGGTATCACTTTGACGGGTGGAGCGTTGTTTCCGGCACCGTCACCATCCAGAACAACCAATTCATCATGCCTGCGGGAAATGTGGAGATTCAGGCAGTGTTTGACCGCAATTCCATCGGCGGCGGCTCAGACAGTAGCTATACCCAGCGCCAGGAGGAGTTCTGGGACGGGGTGAAGGAACAGATCCGGGACGCCGACCCTGGTGATACCATCAAGGTGAACGCCAGAAGCTATGACCGTCTGCCTTACTCGGTGATGAAACTGCTGGGCGAGCAGGACGATGTGATCCTGCGCATCAGCTGGAATGATGACGACCCCATTGAGATCCCGTCCGCCTTTGCCGCGAATGAGCCCCAGCGGGTCTACTATCCGTTGGAGGAGCTGGCGGAGATGGATTTCACCCACCCGGCAGAACCTGAGGCAGACAAGCCGGAGACTGAGACTTCTGTGGGCACAGACGCCACGACCGGCACAACCGGAGA
>ERZ857521.1724-NODE-1724-length-24120-cov-19.219572_pt1 | contig 24120 bp, 26 predicted proteins | sample MGYA00519701_ERZ857521 | MGnify/ENA primary metagenome ERZ857521 (study PRJEB31778, sample SAMEA3449346) | human gut metagenome | biome: human gut; feature: human-associated habitat; material: faeces | place: United Kingdom | collected 2010/2012 ...
CGCACGGCTTCAGTGTCATCCCAGACTTGTCGTCCGGTCTTGCAAGGATAGGATGCCTTTTTCGGGACCGGGCTAAACAATTCCCAATATTCATCGGGTGAGCCGAGATGCCACTCAGATGAAGTACGGGGATAAAAAAAGCGTGCACGGCTTAAAGCCTTGCACGCCTTTCTGTGGCGGAAAGTGAGGGATTCAAACCCCCGATACCCGAAAGGGGTATACCGGATTTCGAGTCCAGCGCATTCGGTCACTCTGCCAACTTTCCTTATTGCGGTTGCAAAAGTAGTAAAATCCCGGGAAAAGCGAGCACGATTGTTGCAGAACTTTCCGGTGATTAACATTTATTAGTGAAAGGAAGCCGCCAGCTTTTCATGCCTGCCGGCATCGCCCCGCTCCCCGCGTGGGCCATGCCGGACAGACAGCCGGTGCTGCCACGCCTACTCCCCACAGGAGCCGGCGCCGTCGTGCTCACCGCACCAGCCGGCCAACAGCTGCCGGTAGCGGTCGGGCTGGTCGGCAAAGGTCATGTGGCGCGCTCCGTCGAGCAGCTCCCACCGACTGTGGGGGATGCCGTCGGCCATCGTCTTGGCCAGCAGGGGCGTGCTCTCATCGTTCGTTCCGCTGATGATCAGGCACGGCTCGGTGATCTCTCCTAGCCGGGGCGTGCAGTCGAAGTCTTTCAGATTGCCCCACGGGGTGTACTCGTTCGGTCCCCACGCCACGTTGTAGCTCTCCGTGCCGAACCGCTTCTCGCGGCGGAGACACTCGGGGCTGTCGGCGGTGATCGAACAGGCATAAAGCTCCGTGTAATGGTCGTTGGCCTTCAGATATGCGGGATCGTCGAAATTGCCGGTCGCCTCCGCCTTCCGGATGGCCTCCTGCTCGGCTTCGGGCATGAACGAGATGAGCCGGTGCTGCTCGTGACCCCACAGCCTGCTCGACGACGCCGTGCTGGAGAGGATGGCCGAGGCCACGCCCCGGGGTTTGCGATAGATGAGCCAGGCAAGGATCATCATGCCGCCCCACGACTGTCCGAGGATGTGGAGACGGTCGAGATGGAGGAAACGGCGGAGCGACTCAAGCTCGTCGAGCCAGTTGTCGAGCGTCCACAGCTCGGGATGGCCGTCCACGTAGGAGCGGCCACAGCCAAGCTGGTCGTAGCTGATCACCTGCCGGCCCGTCTCGGCCAGTCCGTCGAGCAGCTCGAAATAATTATGGGTGGAGCCGGGGCCTCCGTGCAGGAGGAGAAGGGGCGTCTTGTCGCACGTCGCTCCCTCGGCAATACGGTAGTAGGTGGTGTAGCCCTTGAAGGGCATATAACCTTCTTTTATCTTTATCATAGGGAAAACAGAGGTGGGTCGGAATGAAATGTGGGACGGCGGACGTGAGGCCGTCCGCCGGCGGAGTCAGTCGCGCTTGAAGATGTCGCGGGTGTAGACCTTCTGCCTCACATCGTCGAGCACGGTGTCGTAGCGGTTGGCGATGATGGCATTGCTCTCTTTCTTGAACGCGTCGAGATCGTTCACCACCCGGCTGCCGAAGAAGGTGGAGCCGTCGGGAAGCGTCGGCTCATAGATGATCACCTTCGCGCCCTTGGCCTTCACACGCTTCATGACACCCTGGATGCTCGACTGGCGGAAATTGTCGGAGTTGGACTTCATCGTCAGACGATAAACGCCTATCACGCAAGGCTTTTCGTTCTGCGGGTTGTAGACCACTCCATCCACATAATTGTAGTATCCGGCACGGTGGAGCACCTGGTCGGCGATGAAATCCTTGCGGGTGCGGTTGCTCTCCACGATGGCCTGAATCAGATTCTCCGGCACGTCGCGGTAGTTGGCCAGGAGCTGCTTCGTGTCCTTCGGCAGGCAATAGCCGCCATAGCCGAAAGAGGGATTGTTGTAGAACGAGCCGATGCGGGGATCGAGACAGACGCCCTTGATGATGTCGGCCGTGCTCAGCCCCTTCACCTCGGCATAGGTGTCCAGCTCATTGAAATAGCTCACGCGGAGGGCCAGGTAGGTGTTGGCGAAGAGCTTCACGGCCTCTGCCTCCGTGATGCCCATGAACAGCGTGTCGATGTTCTCCTTGATGGCACCCTGCTGCAGAAGGGCGGCAAACGTGTGGGCAGCCTTGTCGAGACGCTCGTCGTCAGCGGGACGGCCCACGATGATGCGCGAGGGATAGAGGTTGTCGTAGAGCGCCTTGCTCTCGCGCAGGAACTCGGGAGCGAAGATGATGTTGTCGGAGCCTGTCTTCCGGCGGATGGCATTGGTGTAGCCTACCGGAATGGTCGACTTGATCACCATGATGGCATCCGGATTCACCTCCATGACCAGCCGGATCACCTCCTCGACATGCGTCGTGTCGAAATAGTTCTTCACCGGGTCATAGTTGGTCGGTGTGGCGATGACGACAAACTCCGCGCCGGCATAGGCCTTGCGGCCATCGAGCGTGGCATGGAGGTCGAGCTCTTTCTCGCGAAGGTATTTCTCAATGTATTCGTCCTGGATGGGTGACTTGCGCTGATTGATGAGCTCCACCTTCTCGGGGATCACATCTACAGCCTCTACATGGTTGTGCTGACTCAGCAACGTGGCGATGCTTAGTCCTACATAGCCTGTTCCTGCTACTGCTATATTCATATCGATTGTTTGATTTTTCGTTTGCGCAAAGATAAAAAAAAATAGGCGAATGGAATAGAAATCCGCCTATTTTTAAAGTATCGTAACTTATTATCTTATTTCCTCAAAATCATTCTTCGGCTCAGAGGAATAGCCTCCCTCCTCTATGCGCCTGCCGTCAAAGGGGGCAGCACCGTCGTCAAGGACCTCACGCTCCACGTCGTCGCCATGCTCGCGCGCCTCCACGCTGCCGTAGCCATAATACATATTGAACGTCATCCAAATCTCCACGAAGTAGAGGATGAAATAGGTGCAGGCAAACACTACGTAGGTGAGCACGCTAAAGGCGGCAGGCAGGCAGGACGCATCGCCCCCGAGCATGCCGGCGGCATTGGCCTGGGCGGCAGTCTCCAGTCCCATGGCGGGAAGGAAGAGGATGACGCAGATCACCACCATGATCAGGGCCACCAGGAAGAAAAGGCCGAACAGGAAGCCCCAATGGCGCCAGCCGGCCTTATACGCCTTGCCGAAGAGCATGCCCAGACGCATGTCGGGATCCATGAAGTACTTCATCCATGAATAGATCAGCGGAACAGACGCCACAAAGATCACGAGAAAGCCTAAGCTCAAGAAGGCCGTAGCGGTCAGGGCACCGCCAACCGCCATTCCAATCAAGAAGAACACCAACTCGACAACGATCATGGCCACGATCACCAAGACATAGCTCTTGATCAGCCGCCGCACATTCCATCCCGTCGTCTGGTCGTTGAGCAGACCAAGCAGGCGGCCACCCGTCCATAGAGCAGGAATGAGGCAGATGAGCTGTACTATAGAGTACTCGCCCATGGCCATCATCAACTCCGGACTGTACATACCACTGCCAGCCAGCTGTATACGCTCCATATTCTGCGCCATAAGCATGGCAACGCCCATACACAGGGAGGTGACCAATATCGGCAGCCACATACGGCGGAATATCTTCTTGAAATTGTCTGTAAACAGATGGTAGGCGCACCCCATGCAGGCGCTCACACTACGGATTTTGTAAAGTTCTGGTTCTAACATATTATAAACAAGTTAGTTAAACAATTAAGTTCTCTGTATGCTGCCGGCGACGGAACTCCGCGCAGGTCACGGCAGTGGCCACCGCCACATTCAGGCTCTCGGCCGAATCGTCGGGGTGGAGCGGGTCGAGGGGGCAGTTGGGAATGAGCAGCCGCTTCGTGACCCGGCGCCGCACGGACCCGGACAGTCCCTTGCCCTCATTGCCCATGATGACGACTCCTCTGCCACTCAGCTCCTGCGTGTAGATGTTGTCGCCGTCGAGCAGGAGCCCATAGACAGGGACCTCCCCGGGCAGCCGGTCGAGCCAGGCCGGCAGGTCGGTGTAGGAAACGCGCACGCGTGCTATGGAGCCCATCGTGGCCTGCACCACTTTGGGATTGTAGGCGTCGGCGGTGTCGGACGAGCAGACGATGTCGCCGATGCCGAACCAGTCGGCGATGCGGATGATCGTGCCCAGATTGCCGGGATCCTGCACACCATCGAGAGCAAGGAGAAGACGGGAGGCGGCGTCCGGACGCACCTCCGCACCGTCGGCGGCAGGCAGGGGGAAGACGGCCAGCACCTCCTGAGGATGCTGCAGGAAGGACACCTGACGAAGCTCATCGCCGGTAACCTCGAACACCTCGGCACCGAGGGACGACGCGTCGGCATGGCGGTCGAGCCAGGCGGCGGTGGCCACGATCATCGTGGGGGCGGCATGGCGCAACAAGTCGCCTACGACCTTCGGGCCTTCAGCGACGAAGGCCCGCTCCTTCTGCCGGAACTTCTTGATCTCCAGACTCTTGATGTATTTCAGTTTAGCTTTACTGATCATTCTTGTTGGTGGTGTATAGGATTTGTTCGTCTAATATTTAAGCAAATATACAAATTTATCCGGATTTCCGGCCTGCCTACCGCCATTTTATTTCCACTTGCGGGAGAGCCAGCGCCTGAACGGCTCGTCGTAGCACTTCAGGGCGACGAGTGCCAGGACGATGCTCACTCCCACTGCGAGCAGGGCCTGCGGCCACGATCCGGCCAGCGTATAGGTCTCGTGGGCGATGAGCCACTGGTAGAACACATACATGACGGGATAGTGGACGGCGTAAAGGGGATAAGACAAGCGGCCCATGAAGTCGCAGCAGCGCCGTGACAGGCCGTTGTCGAGCGGGGTGGCGGCACCTATCCACACGATGGCGGGAAAGACGACGACGATGCAGAAGAGCTCGTAGGCCCCGTTCCAGCACACCGGCGTCTTGCCGTCGATATAGGGCACGAGGAAGAGGGCGAGCAGCCAGACGCTGGCTATCCAGAACCAGCCCCGCACGCCCCGGCGGCGGGCACCGGACGCCGCGTCCCGGCGGACGAAACGGCGGGCCAGATACATGCCCAGCAGATAGGGGAAGAGCATGCGCAGCATGCCGCCGGCGAAATTGACCGTGTCGAGGGTCCACCCCACTCCCAGCATGCCATAGCCCGAGAGGTCGGCCAGGGCGAACCAGCCGAGCGCCACGCCTGCCACGACGGTGAGCACGCCGAGGACGCGCGTGGGCAGACGATGGATGAGCAGCACGTAGAGCAGATTGCCGATATACTCGAAGAAGAGCGACCAGGACGGACCGTTCAGCGGATACATCTCGCCGTTGCCACGCACATCGGCAGGCGAGCCCGGCACCTGCGGGATCATGAACAGGGCGCACAACAGCGACAGCATGACAAGCGACGTGGTGACGTGCGTGCCGTCCCACTTCGTGCCGCCTCCGGCAAGGAAGGCGACAGCACCGATGACCGCACCCGCGATGATCATGGGATGCAGGCGGATGAGACGGCGGCGGATGAAGCCCCGCACGGTAAGACGCCCCGTCCGCAGACGGTCGTCATAGGCATAGCCGATCACGAAACCGGAGAGGATGAAAAAGAAGTCGACAGCGAGATAGCCGTGGTTGATGCCCCAGATGGGCGTCGTGTCGCCGCCCGCGAAGGCAAGGCCCTCGAAGACATGATAGACGAGCACCAGAAGGGCTGCCGTACCGCGCAGGCCATCGAGAATGAGATAGTGGGGACGACTGTCGGCAAACGAAGTCGTCAGGGGGGTAACGGATTGAGACATACTATTATTAAAGGTAGATAATGTTGATTAGTCGGGATCTTGTTTCTGACAATTCAAAATTACGAAATAATCGCGATACTTACAAAATAATCTGTTACCAAATATCATAATGATCACGAAAAATACGTAATTTTGCAGATATGGATCCATCAGCCGTCTACATCTTCCTTCTCACGATCGTCTCGAGCTTCATCCAACGCACCGTCGGCTTCGGGTTCGGCATCTTCATCATGACGATGCTTCCCCTGCTCATGCCCTCCTACGGAGAGGCAACCACCCTGTCGGGACTCCTGGCGCTGACAACATCGGCAACCGTCACGTGGAAGGTGCGGCGCGACATACGGTGGCACAAGCTGCTGCCCATCCTTGCCACCTTCTCCGTCGTCGCCATTGCGTCGATCTTCTGTCTGAAGCAAATGGACGACCGGCTGCTGCGGCACATTCTGGGCGTGGTGCTCATCATCACGGCTATATGGTTCTCCTTCTTCAGCCGGCGCATCCATATCCCCGCCACCCTGCCCTATATGTTCGGAACGGGAACGCTCAGCGGCATGATGGGCGGATTCTTCGGCATGCAGGGACCGCCCGTGGTGCTCTATTTCCTCTCCTCGACGAAGAGCAAGGAGGAATACATGGCGCTGGTGCAGCCCTATATCCTCTGCGGCAACATCATCATGACCGTCGCACGCGGATACAACGGCTTCCTCACACCCACGGTGGGGATAGACTATTGCTACGGCATCGGCGGCGTGCTCATCGGCGTACTGCTCGGCTCGTATGTGTTCAAGTACATTCCCACCCGCATCTTCCAGTATGTCGTCTATGCCTACATCGGCATATCGGGGATCATATTCCTCATAGAGTAGATCCTCCGCGAGACCGGCGACCGACCGCCTGCGACGCCCGACGGACGGAGGAGATGCCGGACGCAGCGGTCTATCTGAACATTAATGCTATTTTTAAAGAAAGAAATGAAGAAATATCTGTTATTCGCCTGTCTGTTAGGCTTTTTATCCTGCACACCCAACCGCTCACGGCAAACGGCCTACCACAACGGGCACAAGGGGATGTACGAGGCGCAAGCCGTCGACCTGGATGAGGACGAGGACACCAACCGGACGGAAGAAGGCGGGGCCGACGGGGAAGCCATCGACACGAAGGGCCTGGAACTTCCCGCCCCGCTGGAGGACCGGCCGTCGCAGGTGCTCTACCGTGAGGGATATACCGTCTCCTACAACAAGGCCATGCTTGTGCCCAACTGGGTGGCCTGGCATCTGACAGCCGCCCACGCCACGGGAACGGCAAAGCGCAAGGGAATAGAGTTTCATGAGGACGAGGAGGTGCCTGAGCCACGCGCCACGACGGGCGACTACAGACAGTCGGGCTACGACCGCGGGCATCTGTGCCCCGCAGGAGACAACAAATGGAGCCGAACGGCCATGGACCAGAGCTTCCTCATGACCAACATCTGCCCGCAGGACCCGAACCTCAACCGGGGAGACTGGAACGAGATGGAGAACCAATGCCGGCAGTGGGCCGAGAAATACGGGGACATCTATATCGTCGCCGGCCCCATCTTCTTCAAGGGACGGCACAAGAGGATAGGACGCAACAAGGTGACCGTGCCGGAGGGATTCTTCAAGGTGGTGCTGTGCATGCGCGGCGAGCCGAAGGCCATCGGATTCGTCTATAAGAACAATGCCGGCAACAAGCCCAAGGACGCATACGTCAACAGCGTGGACGAGGTGGAGCGCATCACCGGCATAGACTTCTTCCCCTCCCTGCCGGACAAGGTGGAGAACAAGGTGGAAAAGGAACAGAACCTCGCCGACTGGTAAGCGGCGGACACCGCCCCCTACCCAGCCGGAGGGCGCAGCCCTACCATGTGGACGACCGCAAGCACTGCCGGAGAGCGGCACATTTCCTTCTTTCCCATTTCGAATACCCTACCATACAGACGACCGCAAGCACAGCCGGAGGCCGGCGCGGAGGAGAGAAACTGCAACATCAAGATTCCGCCGGAGGAAATGGCAGCACGCAGGGACGCGCCATCGTGCGTCCGCATCCCTACCCTGCGGCGGCAAAATCCCACGACACCCTCATCGGCGATGAAGGAATAGCTTTATCCCCACAAAATGCAAGAGCAACATCTTACTATTAACGTCATCACTTAATGCCCTTATCTAAAGGCTGCTACAGAGCATCACTAAACTATTAGAGCATCAACAACTTGCTATTGACACCTCGCTGAAGCATAGTAAAATTTCGATTCCACTTTCCACCACGCATAAAAAGACCCGGTATAGAACTTCCTACACCGGGTTCATCGTTTATCCTTTCTAAAACTTCAAGCCTTCTTTTCCTTACATCCTCATCCTTACCATTTGAGGAATGTACTGATTCTTTTTATCTATATCTCCCAAGCCCAGCCGGGGATAGACCATTCCTCCAATTCCGGGAATCACCTCGCTTCCCTGACGATCTTCATCCACGGCGAACTGCAGAAAGCGGAACTTACTGCTTATCTCCTCAGGAAATTCCTTCAGTAGATTAGGCTGGGCATCCTTATACATCACAGGTGCCATGATAACAATTACCTCAGGATTTATACGATCTATGAGTCGGGTCAGCTGAGTCTTTACTACGCACGATGAACTAATAATAGACTTTACAATAATCAGCAAACGGCATTTTGCTATCGGCTCCTCGTATGCCTTTACAATAGGCGAGATCTCAATCTTCCCGCCATCCTCTGACTGATACACGGTGCTACGGGTACTCCAATAAACCGATACCGGCAATTCGCCCTTGCCCAAGCCCTTCTCCACACCTTTGGCCAGCCAGTCGGCATCTTCGGATGCACACACCAACATTATTTCCTCAGCAGGAATATCGTCCATCCTCTGAGCCAGTGCACGGCCTAATTCTACGCCAAGCATCTCAAATGCGCTACGATACGCCTCTACACCCGTCGTCTTATCGGCCAGTGTATCTAAAGACTTGCGGATCGCCTTCGCATCTCCATATTGTAGATTTTCATACCTTCTCATAACACGATTGCTTTTTATGACAACATTGATATCAATTCCCACTTGTCTGTTGGATGCTGACATATTATCTCTGTCTCCATCTCACCAGGCCAAGGACAACTACCATTCATACGCCCTATGCTCCAATAGAACATTCTGCCCTTGATATAATATTTAAAGCCCTCAAGAGCATCAAGTATTTGTCTGCAATTCTCACTCATTCCCTCATCCGGGTAAATGTTGAGATTTACATATTTGATCTTCTCTACTCTATGAATTATCTCCTTCAGTGATATTCCATTCTTCGAATCACATGCCATCCAAATACCAAGAAAAGCAGAAGCTAAATTTGCCAAATCATCAGTTGACGTTTTCTCACCATTTGGAGTAATTGCCCTTAATGCATAATTTAAAGGCATACTGATAAACAACCACGGGAATCAACGATTCACTATCCTGTCCTTCGGCCAGCACCACGTACTTTCCACCCTTGAAGTGACGATAATATTTCTTCGTTTCATCCATCAGTATAGAAAATCCATTTTAATGAAAACTGCTTGTAAAGATAAGATTTCTTATCCGAATATGCAAATAAAATTTGCATATTTCTGAAATATTACCACGAGAAATGTTCTAAAACTACATATCTGTTTGAAATAAACGAATTTAACCAATCAAAATTCCATTATTGCTCATATCTTTGGAATAGGATCTGAACACAATTGAAACGGCATATTTCCCTACGACCAGCAAAGCATAAATGTTCCTCCACCATAGGGATCATGCTCTTGCCTCACGATCTCCCGACGGTGGCGGTCCGCCGTCGTGTCATTCAGCAGCCAAGGCAGAACATTTTTTGCATGGCTTGCAACTTAAGTCCCATGACATATCGTCTAACCGATAGCATCATCCAAACGACAGAATGATGACGCGGATCATCATTGCCCATGTTGCCATCAGTGCGGCAAAGCTCACGCAATACAGGCGGAACATCGGGCACAACGACCAGGACGCATCCATCATCCATCGTACGATGGTAAGAATAAAACTATTTTGGCTATGAAGATAAGAAATATTTTGTTCCTGTTCATGGGACTGTTGCTGGTAACCTCGTGTACGTTCAGGTTGTCGAAAGAAGACAAGGAGACCATGTCGCAGACCCTCTCCGTGAAACCATTTGAGAAGGTGGATGTGATTGGCGCCTATGAGGTGATCTATCGCCAGGACACGTTCTACAATGTGCGCGTGGAAGGCCCTGCCTACTGCGTGAAACGCATGCGGGTGACCTCTGACGGCACGACGTTGTCGATCTGCAAAAAAAGCAGATCGAACATCGACGAGTTCCTGTTTAACATGGAGGACTTCGACACTACGGTGAGGGTGTATGTCACCTCGCCCGATCTCATCGGGGTGAATACTTTCGACAGCGCTTCATTTGAAGCGGCGGGACTGATCGACACGGACAACCTGACGCTGAAGATGTATAACTCCAGTGACATAGAGCTGGGCAACGTACTGTGCGACAACCTGATGCTGAGCCAGTACAACTCGTCGGACGCAGAGATCGGACAGATCACCACGCAAAAGCTGAAAATCGACAGCTACAACTCCTCGGCCACGGAGATCAAGTCGATGGAGGCACGCGAGGCGACACTGCAAACCTTCAACTCATCGGATATCGACATCACGAGCAAGCTGTGCCAACGGCTGCACGCCGGAGCCTGCAACTCCTCGATCATCGAAGTGAGAGGAAAGGTGCTGCAACATACGCAGAACGCCAGCAACAGTGCCGAGGTAAACATATATAACTGATAATCCGATCCTATCAAGCGACAAAGATTGATCGTATCGGCCTATCCGACAGGCCTCGCCCCAAAGGGCGGCCCGGGATAACAAAAGAAAAAGAAGGCATTAGCAGGAGCCTTTCAACACCGTGAACCGTACCAGAAGGGCGACCAGGAGCGACACTCCACCCAACATCAGCACGATCGTGAAAAATCCGGTATAACCCACCGTGCCGACCATCGAGCCGGAGAGCATCACGGCGATCATCTGCGAGAACGACATCAGTGACAGACCCCAGTTGCGGCAGGAGGTGGAGCCGTTGCCACTGTAATACAACAGATAATGGAGATAGGCCGTCGTGCCGAATGCGGAGAATCCCTGATAGAGGGCCACACAAAGAGAAATAAGTGCCAGACCCGAAACCGCCTCCGCACTCATATAGATATAAAGGCTGACGGGCAACACCACCGCAAAGGTCATGGGGAAGAGCCAGCGACGCAGACCGTCGCGCGAGATGACAAAGTTGCCCAGCGTGCTGCCTACGGCCATGGCGAAGACACCCACCGTGCCCTGTACCAGACCGAACTCCTGCGGCGACAGGCCGAGGCCGCCGGCATGACGCGTCTCCAGCAGGAACAGCAGGGCGACCTTCAGCATCAGAGCCGACGGAACGGGAAAGAGAAGGAGGAAGAGCAGCGAGGCCCACGCCCGCCGCGACGACGTGAGGATGCGGATGCCCGACTGGATCTCGTGTACCGTCACATTGGAGACAAGCCAGCGGTGAGGACGGCGTGCTCTGCCGCGCGGCAGGGCCAGGAAATGCCACAACAGGAAAAGAAGGCAGAAGCCCGCGACGGCATAGCAGAGCAGGCTCCAGGAATAGGCGATGCTGTTGCGGTAGATCACCTGCAGATTGCCGGCCACCATGACCAGGACACCCTGACAGAAGATGACGGACAGCGTGTAGCACACCGTGCGCATGGCGATGGCCACCGGCCGCTGCCGGCTCTCCAGGGTGTAGGCATGCAGCTCATGGAGCGCCGAGGTGTGGGCCGCGCTGGCCAGCGCCATGATGCCGAAGCAGAGCAGGGAGCCCTGCAGCCAGATCAGCGAGGGAATGGCATAGGCCAGGCCGCAGAAGGTGAGCAAGGCCACCAGCTCGGACGCCACCACCCACGCACGTTGGGACAGCAGCTGACGCATGAACGGCTGCCACAACGGCTGGAGCACCCACGGCAGATAGAGCCACGCCACCAGGAACGTGATGTTGCTGACGGCAAGTCCCATCTGCTGATAGATGACTACCGACAGGATGGTTGCGCCCATGAAGGGCAGTCCCTCCACGAAATAGGTGGAGGGCAGCCACAGGTAGGGAGATGGATTATTTCGCTTGCCGTTCATATATATTCGTTGGTTTTATCACTGTCGGGACCTTGCGGCCCGCTTGTCACACATACGCCTGCTGAAGCTCCGCACCCGGATAGTAATGGGCGAGGATCTGACGATAGTCGTAGCCCCGGGCACCCATCACGGCGGCTCCTATCTGGCAGAGGCCGACACCATGGCCCCAGCCGGCACCGGTGAGGACAAAGGCGGAGGGCACAGGACCGGAGCCCTCACGGTCGACGACGAAGGCGGAGCTGTAGAGATGGGTCTTGCTCAAGGCACGCCGTATCTCCAGCTCCTTGCCGAGGATGAGCGCGCCCTTCGTGCCGACGATCTTCATACGGTAGAGACGGCCGCTCCTGCCACGGGCAACGGGAAGCAGGCTGACGATGGCGCCAAGATCGATGTCCAGCTTCTCCTTGAGCAGTGCCTGCAGCTCCTCCTGACCAATACGCACCGTCCAACGATAGAAGTCCTGCGTCTCCTGATCGTAGGTGTTGAGCACCTGCGACAGGATCGTCTGGTCGTGCGTGTTGCAGAACGAGGGAGGAGCGCTGCGGATCCACCGCTCGGCCTCCCACTCGTCCGTGAGATCGGGCAAGGCAGGACGGTCGCTGTCCGTCACGGCAAAGTCGGGACGGACGGCCCTCAGACTGTCGGCGCTGCCCAGCAGCCGGTCGGCCACGGCCCTCAGATAGGGCAGCCGCCTGTTCTCCCAGCAATACTGGAACTCCTCCGTGGCGCCACCGCAACACTTTGAGAAGCGGGCATCGCAGATCGCGCCCCCGTAGGTAAGCAGCAGTCCGCGCGTCGCCCTGACGGCCTCGGCCACATGGGGATTGGTCTCACGCGTGATGCCCTGATAGCGCTGACAATGATCGTCGGCACAGACATCGAACAGCGTGTGGTCCTCGCGGTCGTACCAGCGCATGATCTCCACCGTGTCATGGCCGGACGCCGGGCTGCCGGCAGCCCGGCCGGCCGTCACGGCAGCCGTTCCCGCATGATCCTCCGCAGCGGTAGGCCGGCACGCCGCCCGCTTCTCCATCTGGGCCAGAAGCCAGGAACGGGAGATGACGGCATGGGCCTCGAGCAGGGCGGGGCTGGACGTGGCGCTCATCTCACTGGAGATGACGCTCTCGAGATACTGCTCTACGGGCAGGACATTGATCGTCTGGATGCGGTCGCCCACGGCCAACAGGCGGAGCGTGCCGCGGAAAGTCTGCGTCTCCTGACGCTGCCAATGAAAATGCACGCCGATGGTGACATCCTCAAGCGAAAAGCTATCCTCCTCATCCGCCGGGACAAACGTCAGCTCCTGAAAGCCACGGCCCTCCCAAAGGATGGCACCGGAGGAGATACGGAGCGTGAGACGGGAGGCGGCATAAGAGGACGGAGCGAGCGGAAGAACGGTTCCGTCGGCCTGCCGGCCCTCTGCCGCATAACGGCCGTGAAGAGAAAACGTGACTTCCTTACCGCTGACGATGCCCACGGTGACAGACGGTTCGGATAGGTATGTATTTTTGTCCATGTTTCGCTTTGGCATATAGTTTTATAGTGCAAAGTTAATGATTTTAGACCTTAAATAACCGCACTTTCATCAAAATTATTGTAACTTTGCAGAATGATGAAGAAAAAACTCTTAGGAATGACCCTCCACGAACTGCGCGAGTTGGCGCAGGGTCTGGGGATGCCTGCCTTCACCGGCGGTCAGATCGCCAAGTGGATCTACACCCAACATGTCCGGACGATCGACGAGATGACCAATCTCTCCAAACATAACCGCGAGCTGCTCTCCCAGCAGTACGAGGTGGGCTGCGCCGCTCCTATTGACAGCCAGCACTCCGTCGACGGCACCGCCAAATATCTGTTTCCCGTAGAGACCACCCGGCCGGCTGCGGAAGAGACGGAAGCGGCCCAGAAGAAGTTTGTCGAGGCCGTGTTCATCCCTGACGGTGACCGCGGTACGCTCTGCGTGTCGTGCGAGGTGGGCTGCAAGATGAACTGCCTCTTCTGCCAGACGGGCAAGCAGGGCTTTGAGGGCTACCTGACCGTGACGGACATCCTGAACCAGGTGTACAGCCTGCCCGAGCGCGACCGCCTGACCAACATCGTCTTCATGGGTCAGGGCGAGCCGATGGACAACCTCGACAACGTGCTCAAGGCCACGGAGATCCTCACCGCCGACTACGGATACGCATGGAGCCCGAAACGCATCACCGTCAGCTCCGTGGGACTGAAAGACAAGCTCCGCCGCTTCCTCGACGAGAGCCAGTGCCACGTGGCGATCAGCATGCACTCCCCGATCCATGAGCAGCGCGCCCGCCTGATGCCGGCAGAGAAAGGCATGACGCTGCAGGAGATCATCGACCTGCTGCGCAACTACGACTTCACGCACCAGCGCCGGCTCTCTTTCGAATATATCGTCTTCGGAGGGGTGAACGACTCGATGGACCACGCCCGCCGCATCGTAGAGCTGCTGCACGGCATGGAATGCCGCGTCAACCTCATCCGCTTCCACCCCATCCCCCATATCGACCTGCACGGAGCGAGCGAGGAGAAGATGGAACAATTCCGCGACTACCTCACACAGCACGGGGTGTTCACCACCATACGCGCCTCGCGCGGCCAGGACATCTTCGCCGCCTGCGGCCTGCTGAGCACCTCGAAGAAGATCGAGGAGGAGCGGAAAGCCCAACGGCGATAAGCAACTGATACAGAGCGACAACCACGGATAAACCGAAGGAAAGGATGAGAGGACACACAAGGATGCTGCTGGCAGCACTCTGCGCCGTCACGCTCCTGACGGCGTGCAACGGACGGCGGGGACTACAGCCCTCCTCGGGAGGGCGCCCCTACGAGGTGCTGGTCGTCGGCGACCGTGACTCAACGGTGGCACGGGCCCTGAGCGAGGACGTGCCCGGACTGCCCCAGCCCGAGCCTGCCTTCGACGTGTCGACATGCGACAGCGCACACTTCAAGAATGCCCTGCGCCTGGCAAGAGCCATCGTCATCGTGACCATCGACCCGCAAGCGGCCTCCCGCCTGCGGATGCGCTACGAGAAAGACGTATGGGCACAGCCCCAGACGGTGGTCTACATCACCGCCGCCGACACGAAGATGCTAGAGAGCCAGATGGCCGGGCAGGCAACCGCCCTCTGCAACCTGCTCACACGGGCGGAGATCAACGCGGAACTGACAAGGCTGAAGCACCACCGCAACATAGAGATGGAACGGAAGGTGAACCGGATGTCGGGACTGCGGATCATGATACCCGAGGAGATGACCGCCTCGAAGAGTGGCCGCGACTTCCTCTGGATGAGCAACAATGGGACGCAGACGATGACGAACATAGCCATCTACCGGGCGGACAAGGCGATGCCCTTCACCGCTGCCCGCGACAGCGCCCTGCGCAAGAACATCCTCGGAGAGACGGACGCCATGTACATGGCTACCGTGCCCACGACCGTGGCGGCACAGAGAGAGACGCTACGCGGACAGAGGGTAACGGTGTACCGCGGTCTGTGGCAGATGGAAGGCGACGCCATGGGCGGCCCCTTTGTGGCCCGCCGCATCGGCGACTGGATCGTAGAAGCCTTCGTCTTTGCTCCGGGGAAAGAGAAAAGAAACACGATGCGGCGACTGGAAGCCGCATTGCTGAGTGAATGGAACGATTAAAACCATAATAAAAAGATATGAACAACAGAAAAATACGGGTGGCTATCACCCACGGCGATACCAACGGCATCGGCTATGAGCTGATCTTCAAGACTTTCGCAGAGCCCGAGATGCTTGAGCTGTGCACGCCCATCATCTACGGCTCACCGAAGGTGGCAGCCTACCACCACAAGGCCCTTGGCATCCCCGGCAACTTCACGATCATCAAGAGTGCCGCAAACGCCGAGCCGGGCAAGCTCAACCTCCTGCCGGTGTTCGACGAGGATGTGAAAGTGGAGCTGGGGGTGCCCACGCCCGAATCGGGACGCGCCGCCGTGAAAGCGCTTGACCGCGCCATCACCGACTATAAGGACGGCCTCTACGACGTGCTCGTCACCAACCCCGTGGACAAGCAGAACATGCACCTCGACGGCTTCGACTTCACCAACGACCATTTCATCGAGATGTGTCTCGGCGAGGGAAAGAAAGGACTGCGCATCCTGATCAACGGCAACCTGCGCGTGGCCCTGCTCACCAACGAGGTGCCCCTGCGCGAGGTGCCCGCCGCCATCACCACCGAACATATTGTCAGCAGTGCAAAGATCTTCATCCAGGCACTGGAGCGTGACCTGCAGGTGAGCATGCCGCGCATCGCCGTGCTCGCCCTGAACCCCAACGACACGCCTGAGCACCATGCTCAGGAGGAGGCTGAGGCCATCGTGCCTGCCATCGAGCAGCTCTGCCAGGCGGGCATGAACGTGTTCGGGCCCTATCAGGCCGACCGTTTCTACGAGCAGGGCGAATATGCTGCCTTCGACGGCATCCTGGCCATGTATCACGATCAAGGCATGGCACCCGTCAAGGCCCTTGACCCACGTGCCTCCGTACGCTTCCTCGCCGGTCTGCCACTGGTGACCACCTCACCTGACCAGACTCCCGAGTTTGGCATCGCCGGCACCGACCAGGCCGACCCGGCGGCCCTGCGCCATGCCATCTATCTGGCCATCGACGCCTTCCGCAACCGCGAGACTTATGACGAGGCCGCCAGCCATCCGCTGCCGAAGCTCTACCACGAGCGCAAGGACGAGAGCGAGAAAGTACGCTTCGCCATTCCCAAGAGGCATGAGAATGTGACCAAGGACAAGAAACAGGAATAGGCCGGAACACAATAGAAAGAAACAATGAAAAAGAAATACCAGAACGGTTTCTTCATCTTCGGCCTCGTCGTGCTCGTGGTGATGTTCACCCAGCTCGACTTCGCACAAGTATGGGACGGACTGCGTCACGCCGGCTATTGGTTTTTCGCCGTCGTAGCCCTGTGGATCTTCCTCTACCTCTTCAACACGGGAGCATGGTACCTGATCATACGGGGCGTATGCAGCGACGACCGCAAACTGCGGAAGGCGGTGTCCTTCACATGGCTGTATAAGATCACCGTGTCGGGCTTCGCCCTCAACTACACCACCCCGGGCGGACTGATGGGCGGCGAGCCCTACCGCATCATGGAGCTCGCACCGCGCATCGGCACGGAACGGGCCTCGTCGTCGGTGATCCTCTATGCCATGACGCATATCTTCAGCCACTTCTGGTTCTGGCTGATCTCCGTGATCCTCTTCCTGCTGACAGAGCCGGTGTCCTTATTCATGGGCATCATCCTGGCAGCCATCACGGCCTTCTGCTTCCTCGGACTGTGGTTCTTCATGTCGGGCTACCGCAAGGGACTGGCCAACCGCGTGATGAACCTGCTCCGCCACATCCCCTTCGTGAAGAAGTGGGCACGCCCCTTCGTGGAGTCGCACCGCGAGCAGCTCAACACCATCGACAGCCAGATAGCGGCCCTGCACACCCAGAACCCGAAGAGCTTCGTGTCGGCCGTCGTGCTGGAGATACTCTGCCGCATCGCATCGGCAGCAGAGGTGATGTTCATCTTGCTCGTGCTGATGCCGCACGTGAACTATCTCAACTGCATCCTCATCATCGCCTTCACCACCCTCTTCGCCAACCTGCTCTTCTTCATGCCCCTGCAGCTGGGCGGACGCGAGGGCGGCTTCCTCATGTCGGTGACCTCTCTCGGAATGACTGCCAACGCAGGCATCTTCGTCGCACTGATCGTGCGCATACGCGAACTGGTGTGGACAGGAATCGGACTGCTGCTGATCAAGATCGGCAAACGCAAGCTGCCAAGAAAACAGGATAACGTATAAGGACGGACGCAAAGGCACTACCGCACATATACCGAAAAGGAACATTAATACAATATAATAAAGAAAGGTATTGGACACTCCGTTGTCCAATACCTTTCTTTATATATGAACGTTTTCTATTTGAATGCCATTATATCCGCATTGACCTGGCACCCATGCTCTGAAGCCCTCCTATTCGTTTATCGCGCCACAATGCGGACACTTGCCCTTGTGCTTCAGAGGGGCTCCGCACCGTCCGCAGACATACTTCACGCAATTGTTTCTGAAATACTGACGGAGAGCGAAGAAGAAATAGGCCACCAACAGGAAATAACCTATATAATATAAGGTGGTGATGCTGAAGATGATGTAATCGATGCTGCAGACACAGAGCAGACCGCCCAGATAGAGGACGGCGGCACCGAACGGCAGCTTATGGCGCACATCGTCGATGCAGGCCACGCCCACGATCACCATGGCCCATACGGACAGGAGGAAGATGCTCAGCGTCGTCGGCACGTTGAACGGATTGAGCGTGGGATGATAGTAGAAATGGCGCCACATCTCCGGCGCGAAATTCTGGATCGTCGCATAGAACGTTGCCGCCGACGCCACGATAAGGCAGAGCAACGTGGGATAGAAAGAGTTGATGTCGTTGAAATGGACGATCTGCACATGACGGCGCGAGAGCTGCCGCAACATATAGCACGCTCCGATGACGACAAAGATGATCAGGAAGACCAGCAGATGGTTGTCGGAGAAGGTGGAGATGAACTGCGAGATGGGATCGTCGGGCACTACCCGCGGCAATAGATAGCTCTCGTGTGCCCATCCGAACATCGAACTGTCGTTGGCCAGCTGCACCCACACGGAGTCGATCGTATCGGTAGGCACCGACCGGATGTCGGCCACGACAAGATGGTCGTGCCGGTACACGGTGAACGTGTCGATCGTCATTCCGCCGACAGCCTCCTCGGGCAGCTGACGGATGAAGACCATGGAGTCGGCCTTCACCACAAAATTGTAGTTGTTGGTGTAGTGGTGGGTGGAGAAGAACGACAACGAGTCGATCTGCCGCTCACTCAGCTTGTAGGCCTCGTGAGTGACGGGAGAGCCGTGATGATAGCAGGAGCCTAATAACAGGTTGGCTACCACGGCCAGCAAAAGGGTCAGAATAGTTGCTCTCTTCATATATCAATCCCAAACCGGGCGTTTGGCCACGCATCGGGCAGTCGCCGTACAACGCCTGACCGGCTTATTCGATGTCGTCAATGTTGTAAGGCGTCTCCTGGTAGACGTAATAGTTGATCCAGTTGTTGAAGAACAGGTTGGCGGCACTGCGCCAGGTCACCAGCGGCTTCTGCTTCGGATCGTCATTGCGGTAATAGTTGAGTGGCATCTCCACATCGTCGCGCTTGCCGAAATCGCGCTTATACTCCTTGTCGAGCGTGTCGGGCGCATACTCGAGATGGCCGGTGATGAAGAACTCACGGCCGCCACGGGCCATGACAATGCTCGTGCCGCTCTCCTCCGACTCGGCGATGACGCTCAGTCCGTCGATAGCGTCGATGTCGCTGCGGTGCAGCTCCGTGTGACGGGAATGAGGCATCATGAAGATGTCGTCGAATCCGCGGAAGATCGGCAGCTCCGGCTGGAGGGTGTGCTGGCGGAAGATGCCGAACATCTTCTTCGACAGCGCATATTTGGGGATGTTGTAGAAATGATACAGTCCGGCCTGCGCCGCCCAACAGATATAGAGCGTAGAGGTGACATGCGTGCGGGCCCAGTCGAAGATGCCCGTCACTTCCTCCCAATACTCCACGTCCTCATAGGGCAACAGCTCGACAGGCGCTCCCGTGATGATCATGCCGTCCCACTTCTGCTGCCGGAGGATCTCGAAGTCCTTATAGAACATACGCATGTGCTCCACAGGCGTGTTTTTCGGCTTGTGGCTCCGCAGCTTCATGAAATTGATCTCCAGCTGCAGCGGCGTATTCGACAACAGACGCACCAGGTCGGTCTCCGTCGTGATCTTCAAGGGCATGAGATTGAGGATGACGATCTTCAACGGACGGATCTGCTGGGAATGTGCCCTGCTCTCATCCATCACGAAGATGTTCTCCTTCTTCAGCAATTCAATGGCCGGCAACCGGTCGGGCAATCTAAGTGGCATTGGCTGTTTTCCTTTCTTCTTCTTTTTTCTTTATAAACTCGTACAAAGATAACCATTTTATCTGAGACGATAGACACGAAATAAAAAAAAAGTGCTAACTTTGCAATCACGAAATAGACTGTTTCAATTATGTTTGGAAAGAAAAGAAGATGGCATTGCCTGTCGGGCCAGCCGATCACTGAGCTGGATGAGAAGGTGATGTATTGGGAAAACAAGGGTAAGGAAGTCCCTACCCGCGACATGATCAAGACTCCCGAACAGATAGAAGGCATCCGCCGCGCCGGCAAGGTGAACACCGGCTGCCTCGATGCGGTGGCCGCAGCCATTCATGAAGGTATGACGACACAGGATATCGACGATATCTGCATGCAATATTGCGAGGAGCACAACGCCCATCCCTCGTGTCTCAACTATGAAGGCTTCCCCAAATGTGTGTGCACGAGCATCAACGAGGTGGTGTGCCACGGCATCCCCAAGAAGGAGGACGTGCTCCGCGAGGGCGACATCGTCAACGTGGACATGACCCTCGACGTGGACGGCTACTACGGTGACGCCAGCCGCATGTTCATCATCGGCAAGACCACTCCGGAGAAGGAGCAGCTGGTGCGTGTGGCAAAGGAATGCCTCGAGGTGGGAGCAGAAGCAGCCAAGCCTTACTGCTTTGTCGGCGACATCGGCCATGCCATCCAGAAGCATGCCGAGAAGTATCACTACGGCGTGGTGCGCGACCTCTGCGGCCACGGCGTGGGTCTGGCCATGCACGAGGAACCGGACATTCTCCACTACGGCCACAAGGGCACGGGCATGCTGCTCGTACCCGGCATGTGCTTCACCATCGAGCCGATGATCAACATGGGCACATGGAAGGTGTTCATCGACGCTGACGATCCCTACGGATGGGAGGTCATCACCGGCGACGAGAAGCCGTCGGCACAGTGGGAGCACACCTTCCTCATGACCGAGCACGGAGTAGAAGTTTTGAGTTATTAAGACAATGGAAAACAAAGATATTTATATTTTGAGCATTGAGTCGTCGTGTGATGACACATCGGCTGCCGTCCTCCGCAATACGACGCTGCTCAGCAATGTCACGGCCTCACAGGCCGTACACTGCGCCTACGGCGGTGTCGTGCCCGAGCTGGCCTCACGCGCCCACCAGCAGAATGTGGTGCCCGTGGTCGACCAGGCACTGAAGCGTGCCGGCATCACCAAGGAACAGTTGAGCGCTGTCGCCTTCACGCGCGGTCCCGGACTGATGGGCTCCCTCCTCGTAGGAGTGAGCTTCGCCAAAGGATTTGCAAGAAGCCTCGATATACCCCTCATCGATGTGAACCACCTGCAGGGTCATGTGATGGCCCACTTCATCGACGAGGACGGTCTCGACAACCCTCATCCCCCCTTGCCATTCATCTGCCTCCTCGTATCGGGCGGCAACTCACAGATCGTGAAGGTGAATGCCTACAACGACATGGAGGTGCTCGGCCAGACGATCGACGACGCTGCCGGTGAGGCCATCGACAAATGCTCGAAGGTGATGGGCCTGGGCTATCCCGGCGGTCCCATCATCGACAAGCTCGCCCGTCAGGGCAATCCCCTGGCCTACCAGTTCGCCGAGCCCCATATCCCCGGCCTCGACTACTCTTTCTCCGGTCTGAAGACCTCGTTCCTCTACAGCCTGCAGAAATGGGTGCAGGAGGATCCCGACTTCGTGGAGCACCACAAGAACGACCTCGCCGCCTCTCTGGAGCATACCATCGTCGACATCCTGATGAAGAAGCTGCGCATGGCCGTGAAGCAGACGGGCATCAAGCACGTGGCTGTGGCAGGCGGCGTATCGGCCAACAACGGTCTGCGCAACGCCTTCCGTGAGCACGCCGAGAAATACGGCTGGACCATCTACATTCCGAAGTTCAGCTATACCACCGACAATGCGGCGATGATCGGCGTGGTGGGCTACTACAAGTATCGCGACCACGACTTCTGCTCCATCGACGCACCAGCTTTCTCAAAGGTAACATTCAAATAAGCTAACGAACAAAAGAAACGATATGGAATTAGAAACCAAAGTCCTGAGCCGTAAGATTCAGGAAGTGCTCTATGAGAGCGGAAAGACATTGGGAACGGCAGAGAGCTGCACCGGCGGCCGCATCGCTGAGGCCATCATCTCAGTACCAGGTGCCTCCCAGTATTTCAAGGGTGGCGTCATCTCCTACACCAACGAGGTGAAAGAGAATCTGTTGAACGTCTCTCACGATGTGCTCGAGGAGCAGACTGCCGTCTGCGAGGAAGTGGCACGCGAAATGGTCATCGGGGCCTGCAAGGTACTGGGCACCGACTATGCCATCTCAGCTACGGGTGTAGCCGGTCCCAGCGGTGGCACGCCCCAGATCCCCGTCGGCACGATCTGGATCGGCTACGGCACTCCTGACGACGTGCGCACCTTCAGCCTGTCGGAGGATTTCGGCCGTGACATCAATCTGAGCATCGCTACCAACAAGGCGCTCCGCCTATTCTACGACTACTTCGTAGAGAAGAATACGGAGGAGGCAAAAGCCGAATAAACGGGGGAATCGAGCCCCAAGGGCTAAATAATATTAAAAAATTGATTTCTTAACGAAGATATTTTGCTAAACTACAGAATTTTAGTAATTTTGCACACTGTTTGGAATAAGTATCTAAAATCGTCGAAATCAATAACAAAGAATAGCAATGTCTAAGATTTGTCAGATTACAGGAAAGAAGGCACAGCTGGGTTGCAATGTGTCTCACTCAAAGCATCGCACAAAGCGCAGCTTTGACGTTAACCTCTTCAGCAAGAAATTCTACTATGTAGAAGAGAACTGCTGGATTTCGCTCAAGATCAGCGCTGCTGGTCTGCGTCTTATCAATAAGGTAGGTCTGGACGCTGCTCTGAAGCGCGCTGTCGCTAAGGGCTACTGCGACTGGAAAGACATAAAAGTTTTAGGAGACTAATAACAATGGCAAAGAAAGCTAAGAGCAATAGAGTTCAGGTCATCTTGGAGTGCACCGAGATGAAGAACAGCGGTCTGCCCGGTACAAGCCGCTACGTGACGACCAAGAGCCGTAAGAATACTCCTGAGCGTCTCGAACTGAAGAAGTATAATCCCATTCTCAAGCGAATGACCATTCACAAGGAGATTAAGTAATAAATAGGAGATTTAAAACATGGCAAAGAAAGCGGTCGCTACCCTTCATGAGGGTAATAATGATGGACGTGCTTATAGCAAGGTCATCAAGATGGTGAAGAGCCCCAAGACCGGTGCTTACATCTTCGAGGAGAAGATGGTGCCCAATGAGGCTGTTCAGGATTTCTTCAAGAAGTAAATTCTTAATAACCCGATAATAAAGGTCGTATCCTAAGGGATGCGACCTTTTTATATATACAATGGCAAATGACCGGTCGGATATGACTGTGGACGTATGCACAGACACTATTATATGGCCGGACGCACCATGGATGCGTTCCTGCCCTACACCCCGTCAGGACATTGACATGCGCAGGAAAAATTGATCGGAACAGTCAGCGCGAAAAACAACCATGCTCCAACCCTTCCTCATTGCCTCCATGGCCCAACCCACCTGACTGGTCAGCCTTTAACAATAACCTATCTGATATTTTCCCATTTCATCGGCATTTATTTTCTTTTCGGGAAAATAAAAAGAAACTACTGCCCTATCTATTTTAAGACTAAACTCATGTATCTTTTGGTAACCGGTCGGAAATCGTGCCATTCCATCGGCACTTTATTCCCATGCAGGCATCCGGAAAGGAAATAAAAGCCACGTGCGTATTCCAGACTGGCAATTGACCGTTACCTTTATATATAGTCACGGCTCACCCGATAAATATAGGGGAGACATGCTACTCAGATGAAGTACAGGGACGAAAAGCAGGGGAATGGCTCAAGGGGTGCGTATGGAATGAATGCGGGGAATGAAATCCGGATGATGGCGGCATGACTCCTGCCGGCTGCCTGTGACCGTTCTTGTAGGACTTGCTGTAACGGTCATCTTGCTCTCCGTCCCTCAGAACAGATAGGATGACAGGGGCGAAGACGCTCACGGTCACCGGTTGCATGGAGAGAACAGACTGTAAATAAAAAACAGA
>ERZ857521.1730-NODE-1730-length-24012-cov-18.557207_pt1 | contig 24012 bp, 23 predicted proteins | sample MGYA00519701_ERZ857521 | MGnify/ENA primary metagenome ERZ857521 (study PRJEB31778, sample SAMEA3449346) | human gut metagenome | biome: human gut; feature: human-associated habitat; material: faeces | place: United Kingdom | collected 2010/2012 ...
CCTCAAAAACTCATCCCAAATCATCGCACGATAAATTCAAAACAGCTTCTAAAATCCTCAACTTTTTACGATTTCCACCCACGAAGCATCGAATCCTAAAGAATCCAATATCGTTTCTTTAGAAAGCAAAGGCGGACGCTTTATCCTAAACTTCAACGCATGGTCGGGAACAACCGTATGAATGGTGAATTGAGAGCCATGCGGTTGCCAAGTGAAACATATCCTGCCGGTCGCTATTTCCTTTCCAATAAGGTTTCCGTTGTTATTTACTTCCCAAACATAATCACTCCGATGATTCTCTTCCTCAAACAAGCAGTAAGAAAGCAAATCGTTACTTCGGATTAAAATGGATGTACGCACTGGGTTATAATGGTCTTGCGCAATATTGATGCGCTCATTCCAAATGCCCAAAACAGCCCTCCCTGTTTCTTGAATATCCTTATGCGGGTCGGTAATGCCGTAAGAATAATCAGGAGAGCAACGCCCACTAATGAGCCGGACGTTCCTACAACGGAATGGATTAGCGTTCTTCACCGTCTTCATTGACCAGGCCATTTTTCCCAACACGACATCGGCTATGCCTATAGGCGAATCCAAATGCACACCTCCTATAGCGGAAGAAAAAGCGTCTCCCCAATCGCCGACAGCCATATCCTTACGCCCGATATACAGCAAGTAAACAAAATGTCCTCCTATTTTTCCAATCAAATCTTCCGGAATCTCGTTTATCGGATAAGGCTCAAACGTTTGCAGTTTATAGGAATCTCTTAATTTAGGCCGTTTCATTATATTCTTGTTTTATGATGTTATCTATTTTCCTTGCTATAGCCCTAATCATAGGAACGGCGACGGAATTGCCCGTCTGTCTTCTGATTTCTTGGTGCGAAACTACAATCTTATATGAATCGGGGAAACCCTGCAACCGTAATAATTCACGAGAGAAAGGCCTTCTGTATCCATTTATCAACAGATAGTTATACGAAGCTCCCGTCCGCAAGGCACAAGCGTAATCCAGCACAGAAACGTTGCCCGACTTGTTCTCGTGCCATATCGACGGATAAAACACCTCTTTGCCTTTCGTCTTCTCTAACCGTTTTTGGACAATGCGGTCGGATGCAAACAGAGATTTGTCTACCTCCTCATCCTTTTCCAAGATGTCAGACAAATTATATCGCTGAAGGGGAAAATCAAAATTGAAGTTGAAAAAATCCTGCTCATTCCGGAATCCTACGATAATCATCCGTTCCCGTTTTTGCGGGAGGCCAAAATCCAAAGCGTTCAACACTTTCCATTTCACGAAATAGCCCAACCTTTCCAACCGTGAAAGAATCACCTTGAATGTCCTTCCCTTGTCGTGAGTGGTCAGCTGTTTGACGTTTTCCAGCAAAATGACGGAAGGCTTGTGATAAGCCAAGATGCGTTCTATCTCGAAAAACATCGTGCCTCGCGTATCCGCAAACCCCTGCATCTTCCCCATAATGGAAAATGCCTGGCATGGGAACCCTGCCAGCAGCAAGTCGTGAGGCGGAATATCCTTTTCGGGAATCTTCGTAATATCTCCCTGCGGATATTCCCCGAAATTTGCCGCATACGTTACACAGGCTGCCTTATCCCACTCCGACGAGAACACACACTGATAGCCCAACTCATCAAAAGGAATACGGATGCCCCCTATGCCAGCAAACAAATCTATGAATCTTACCATGTGGATAATTGCATTCTTGGTTAGGATGCAAAAGTACAACAAAGTGTTGAAACCTAAAAGCAAATAAGGAAGTTTTACGGACGCTTTATACCACTGTAGATGCCGTTCTGCCACCTCACGCCAACTCCTAATGCTGGGTTTAAAATCAAATCGGGGCAACGCTGAACGCGCTGCCCCGATTTGATTTTAATATAAATAATGTGTCAATACTGAATGTTGTCTATTGCAAAGATTGTGGAGAATATATGATCTGATACATCTGTTACAGTAAATGTTATATAAGCAGGAGTTCCAACATTAGGAAAATCTGTAAACTCAGCAGTAGTCCATCCGATATGTCCCGCATACTCATCTCCTGTATCAGGCATATTAGGATAATTTTTAAACTGAGCATTTTCAGTTCCTATAATATTGACGCTTGTTAAAAGTTCCGAATAAGACCCATAAGGTCCATAAACAGTCATTATTACACAATCATCGTACTGAGAGCCAACCCATTCATTAAATTCTGCAGAAATAAAATCATAGCTAAACGAAAGATTTTGTATATTCTTTTCGATAGGACCTAATATCATCATACTCGATGCATCTCCAATTGCACGACCTTCAGGAGATACTAAATAATCTCCCGAAGATATAGCGACAAAACGATTACCTTCCGATGGACACAAATCACCAGTAGTTCCTTCCATTATACTGCCATCCCCAATTAAATAAATCCCCTCATTACCGTTTTCAAAATTCTCATTGCCATCGAAATTACCTGTCCCTGGTTCATTGGTAACGTATGATAAAATCACATCTTCAAGCATTCCATTACCACCATCATCCTGCAAACCTTTCTTTATAGTGACACTTATGCTAACGTTAACCGTAAACTCATCCCAAGGAGTAAAAGTTATGATGGCATTTCCTGTAGAACTTGCATTTATTGTAATAGTACCTTTTACATCTACTCCATCTACTGTTACGACAAAATTATCTTTAATAGAAGGAAGCAATATTTTATCATTAAAGAAAAACATAATAGGCAAATTCGCAGGGAAAGTAACACTGTTTTCACCAGCACGAGTTGATGTTGGCACATAACCAATTTGCTGTTCACGTGACGTTACTTTAGCAGAATGGAGGAATGGTGCCGCAAGCGTCTTAACAGACGAAACGTCCGGCATTAATTCAGATATTGAAGGTACTGTTTGTACTATAGCTAAAGGTTCACTATCTTCTATATCTGTTGTTTCGTCTACTGCACCTTTTACTTCATCACCATTATTTATTATATTGAATTCATTATAATCAATTTCTGGAACATCTTCTTCTAATGGTATACTAAATTCAGTACCATCTTGCAAAACAAATACAACCTTATCATCCTTTACACGAACATCACTGAACCATGAATCTCCATTATCTCCATCAGAACCGTCTATGCCATCAACTCCGTCTTCACCTACAGCTTTTACAGGATTGCCTGCTTCATCTAACATTTCTGTATAAGTCAAGCCACTGTCATAACTTATCATCCAGAAGCCTTCTGTATTGACTTTCAGTTGCGGCGTGACAGCATCCGCACCCGTTACCGGTATCTTTTCACCAGCCTCATCGGTAAGCCACGATTGCTTTCCGTCAATTGTCTGTGTCCAATAATACTTACCTTCAAATTCGCCGAAACCAATGACCGGAGCATCTTTACCTGCCGCACCATCTTTACCGTTTGTCAATGTCGCTACCTCTCCATTGTTAAAATGAATAGAGTAGCCATTGGTCGTCTCTTCCACACTAGTAATAAGTAAATCGCCATCAATCGCGTTTACAATAGTACTTATAGATGAAATATTCGTATTCATCTGAGACAATTGCTCTTCAATGTTTGTCAACCGATCGTCCAACGAATTGACTTTGTTCCACAAATCGGCGTCATCATACTTACACCCAGATATCGCCGTTACCAGCAGCAATACCCATAACCAAATGCTTCTTGTTTTCATACTCTATAAATTTAAGTGATTAATGCTTTGCTAAGTTATGATTTTTCGGCAAAACACAAAAACAAGTTACAAGCCGTAAGTAACTAAGCAAACGTTTTGTGCAACTAAACGGGCGAAAAAAATGACTATAATGACAAAAAATTAGCGCAGAATCCCGCAACCAATAAACAGCTGCGGGAATCTGCGCTAACCTGCGTTTAAACGGCGTTTAAAGCCTTACTTCGCGATAATCAAATAATAGTTCTTCTTGCCGCGCTGAACGAGCAAGTATTTCCCGTCGAGCAAATCATCGGCAGTAACCACTTGGTCGAATGAAGTGAGCTTTTCCTTGTTCAGCGATACGCCTCCGCCCTGAACCATCTTGCGCATCTCGCCCTTCGAAGGGAAGATAGCGGCTTTTTCCACGAACAAGTCAACAGCTTTAATGCCGGCTTCTATCTCGGTTTTAGCCACTTCAAACTGAGGTACACCTTCGAATACGGAAAGCAGCGTGTCTTCATCCAGACGCTTCAATGCATCAGAAGTAGCGTTTCCAAAAAGAATGCCCGATGCCTCTACGGCTGCATTGTAATCTTCCTCGGAGTGTACCATGACGGTAACTTCTCGTGCCAGACGTTTCTGGAGCACACGCAAGTGTGGAGCTTCCTTATGCTCGGCAATCAGCGCATCGATTTCTTCTTTCGTAAGCGAAGTGAATATCTTGATGTAGCGTTCGGCATCTTCATCGCTCACGTTCAGCCAGAACTGGTAGAATTTATAAGGAGAGGTATAACGTGCGTCCAACCATACGTTTCCGCTTTCGGTCTTGCCGAACTTCGTGCCGTCGGCTTTCGTCACCAGCGGACAGGTAAGGGCGAACACTTCTCCCCCATTGGTACGGCGAATCAATTCGGCACCCGTAGTGATATTCCCCCACTGGTCGCTTCCGCCTAATTGGAGCTTGCATCCGCGGGTTTCATATAAATGCAAAAAGTCATATCCCTGGAGCAGCTGATACGTGAACTCGGTGAATGAAAGTCCGTCGCGTGCCTCGCCGTTCAGACGTTTCTGCACCGAGTCCTTCGCCATCATATAGTTGACGGTGATGTGCTTGCCTACGGTTCGGGCAAAATCGAGGAAGGTGAAGTCTTTCATCCAATCGTAATTGTTCACCAGTTCTGCACGGTTCGGGGCATCCGACTCGAAGTCGAGGAACTTGCCCAACTGTTTCTTGATGCACTCTTGGTTATGGCGCAGGGTTTCTTCGTCCAGCAGATTCCGCTCCTGCGATTTGCCGGAAGGGTCGCCAATCATACCCGTAGCTCCGCCCACCAAAGCCAAAGGCTTGTGTCCGCAACGCTGGAAATGCCGCAACATCATTACACCACACAAGTGTCCGATATGCAAGGAATCGGCAGTAGGGTCGATACCCAAGTAAGCCGTTACCATTTCTTTTTCCAACAATTCTTCTGTGCCCGGCATCATGTTATGCACCATTCCGCGCCATTTTAATTCTTCTACAAAATTCATCGAATGAGATTCTTAGTTTAACATTATATTAAAGTCAACGGCAAAAGTACGACACTTTATCTGAATAACCAATTTTTACCGGTTAAAAAAGAGCGAGTTAACCGTCCGGCTGACATTATCCGCCAATAAATCCGGATGGATTCCACGTATCTCTGCCGCCCTATGGTATAAGGTATGGATAGGCACACGGCTCTCATCGGTTTCCAGCAAGAAGGTTCCTTCAGGCATATACCGCAATGCATCCGCGTGATAATGTTCGCCGAAAGAGAGGTAAAACCCTTGCCTTACGAGGCTCTGCGCCAGTTCCTTCTTTCCCCGAAAGCCGTGGACAATCCAAGGCTGGGAAGGATGAATTTCTTTTTTCAAGGCAATCAATTCATTATAAGCCTTTACGGCATGGATAACCAGAGGCAGGCTGTAGTGTTCGGAAAGAGAAACTATCATGCGGAAAGCTTCCTCTTGCAAGGAAAAAGGCGCATGGCAACACTTATCAAGCCCCGCTTCTCCCAAAGCAATCACCCGCTTGTCTTTTCCCAACACAGATTCTATCCACCGGAGCTGCATCGGATAATTCTCGGAAGTAAGATACCACGGATGTATCCCCACCGAAAGCCACATAGCTTCATCGGGTAAAGGAATATACTTGCTATCGGCATTGAATATAGCTTCGGAAGGACATGCAGATAAGTGATGAGTATGGACATCAAAACACATCATAATAAATGAAGAATTAAGAATCCTCTGTAGTGAATAACTAAGGAACAGGGTCGTATCCCGAACCTCCCCACGGATGGCACCGCAACAGGCGGCGTATGGCAAGGTAAAGCCCTTTGAACGGACCGTGTTTCTTTATTGCCTGAACGGCATATTCCGAACATGTGGGTGTAAACCGGCACGATGGAGGCGTAAAGGGAGAAATGCAGTTCCGATAAAAATAAATGGGAAGTAAAAGCAAAAACGAAAGTATCTTTTTCATGCTTCATCCGACACGCTCCGCTATCAGCTGGAGCAACTTTTTCACCTTTTCATCTACTTCCGGAGAAGCATGAAGCTCATCATCGAGCCAAATGAAAGCGACCGCAAGTTTCTTGCCTTTCGCTTCTAAAGCATCTGTCAGCAGAGACTTGTTTTTACGGTAGGCTTCCCTGATTTGCCGTTTCACCCGATTGCGCTTTACCGCACGCTTGAAACGCTTTTTAGAGACACTAATCAAGACAGAGACCTCAGGAAGACCTGCATTTTCCACCGGCATATAAACAGCACGCAAAGGAAAAACAGCCAATGACTTGCTGCCTCCTGCAAACAATTTGTCAATCACCAGCAAGCTGCTTAAATGTTCCTTTTTCGGAAAAGTTTTTTTTACCGGTTCTGTCATAATTTGAATATTAAAGAAACGCAGGTTAACGCAGATTTTCACAGATTTATATTATACTATCCGCGCCAACCTGCGTTAATCTGCGTTTCAATATATACCGATGAATCTTATTTATTATGTTCGCGGATAAACATATCCAATGCGGCAGGCATCGAAGGAGCAGCTACCGTAGGAGCTTCCAAATCCAGACGCAATCCTGCATCTTTTACCGCCTTTGCCGTAGTCGGTCCGAAACTTCCGATGGCGATATCCTTCTGCTCGAACTTAGGGAAGTTCTTCATCAATGATTGGATTCCAGCCGGACTGAAGAAAATCAGCATATCATAATCAAAATCTTCTTCCGGTGTGAAATCATTACTTACGGTACGGTACATCACCGCTTCAGTATGTTGGATGTGATGTTTATCCAACAAGTCTTTCACTTCATCGTTATGCACGTCCGACATCGGAATCAGATACTTCTCCGTACTGTGCTTCACAATTACAGGCACTAAATCGACAAACTTGCCCGTAGCGCCGAAGAATACTTTCCGCTTACGGTATTGAACATATTTCTGAATATACAAAGCTATGGCTTCCGAAGTACAGAAATACTTCATCGTCTCAGGGACAGTTACACGCAACTCCGCACAAAGGTTGAAAAAATGGTCTATGGCGTGACGCGAAGTAAATACGACGGCAGTATGATCCAATATGGAAATCTTCTGTTGTCTAAATTCCTTTGCCGACAAACTCTCAACTTTTATAAACGGGCGAAAATCTATTTTCACTCCGTACTTCTCAGCAATGTCAAAATAAGGTGACTTTTCTGATGTAGGTTTAGGCTGAGAAACGAGGACTTTTTTAATCTTCAAGGCACTAAAAATTTAAAATCACAATCTGGTTCATATAGAGGATACCTTTCGCCAACAGCAAAAGGGGTACCATTTCGAGGGCACAAAAGTACAGAATAAAATGTAGAAAACCATAACTTTGGTTGAAAAAGTTCCTAAATCCCCTATAAAATAACAATATTTTAGCGGAAATCAACGTAAAAGCTATCAATATATTACTAATAATGACATCGGGACGAAAGTAAATAATGAACAAGATAATAGGCAACAACAGGAAACATTGGGCACTAAGAAGGTCGAAGTATGTCTGAATCCACGCCTTGCTTTGCTCCTTCTCAAAGAAAACCCAGTTGACAAAATTATAACTTCCCCACTTGAACAACATATAAAAAATCGACAACAAAATGTACCCACCAATCAATGCCTCGTGAGGAGTAATATAAACCAATGCCGGAAATGACTCCACCGAATAATAATAGAAAAACAGACCGTAACAAATACAAGTCAAGAGTGGAAATACCATCGTATACCCATTGTCCGTACCTTGCACCTCATCGAACAGGCTACTGCGGTCCTTGCGCTGAAACAGGCTTCTGATATGCTGGATGATATATTTCTTTCCATTCTTCACAATATGCGAAAACACAAGGAAACAAAACAAAATCAGGCACGTAACCGACCATTCGGAACGAATCTGGTAAGGTAAAACCTCACCCGGCATACCAGAAACAGTCTGCATACTTCTCACCAAGGCACTATCGAGTTGCAAGGACTCTTCGTGTACCTTTTCGACAATGTATTCGAATCCGACGGAGCATGTATCGTTCATACAGCTGCAAATTTACAGATTTTCTTGTCCCATGCCGGAAGAGAAACACATAGCTCCACAGCTTCCTCGGGAGTAAAGGCCACTTGCCAAAGCGATTCGTGTTCGCGACGCATAAATTGCTGGCCGATGGCTTTCTCTAACATTTCTATCAACGGATTATAAAACCCTTGGATATTCAAGACAACAATCGGTTTAAGGTAAAGTCCCAGTTGCTTCCACGTGATGACTTCCAACAATTCTTCCATCGTGCCACATCCTCCAGGAAGCGCAATGACAGCATCCGACATACGCGCCATCAAGCTCTTACGCTCGTGCATCGTTTCTGTCTCCACCAACTGTGTCAAGCCGGAATGATGCCAGCCCCGCTCTACCATAAACCGGGGAATAACACCCGTTACCGTACCGCCTGCAGCAAGGACTGTATTGTTAAGGCACCCCATCAACCCTAGCTTACCTGCCCCATCAATCAAGTTTATCCCTTTTTCCGCCAAAAGATATCCCAGCCTTTCGGCAGCTTTAAAATAAACCGGAGCAATTTGCGGGCTGGATGCACAATATACACAGATATTCTTTATTTCACTCATAATGTCAAGTGATTCATGAAACGCAGATTAACACAGATTTTCACAGATAAATTAAAAAATTCTTTCTGCGTTAGAAGCTGTTTTGAATTTATCGTGCGATGATTTGGGATGAGTTTTTGAGGCATTTTCGCTTCTGTGATGAGGAAGATAGCGGGCTATCTGACGAAGAACAGGAGCGAAAAAGACCAAAAAATCGCCCAAAGCACACACGAAAACGGATACATCAAGCCAAGAAAAACTTTTTGGAGAAATTCAAAACAGCTTCTTAATCTGCGAAAATCTGCGTTTCCATTATAATTATTTTACTTCAGCCCGAAAGCCGCTTTCACTTTATCCACATAGTCCAGTTTTTCCCATGTGAAAAGCTCCACTTCCACATCTTTGTTGCCTTCGTAAGCCGATTCAAAATGCTTGATCACCTTTCTCGGTTCACGTCCCATATGACCGTAAGCGGCTGTCTCACTATAAATAGGATTACGGAGCTTCAGACGTTCCTCGATGGCATACGGACGCATATCGAACAACTCGTCTACTTTCTTCGCTATCTCACCGTCACTCATGGCTACATGGCTTCGTCCATAAGTGTTGACGTAGATATTTATAGGACGTGCCACGCCAATGGCATACGACACCTGTACCAATACCTCATCGGCCACACCCGCTGCTACCAGATTCTTGGCTATGTGACGTGCGGCGTATGCAGCGCTGCGATCCACTTTACTGGGGTCTTTTCCCGAAAAGGCACCACCACCATGTGCACCTGCACCTCCGTAAGTATCCACAATAATTTTACGCCCGGTCAATCCCGTATCTCCATGAGGTCCTCCGATAACAAACTTACCAGTAGGATTCACATGATACGTGATTTGGTCGTTGAACAACTTCAACACTTCCGGATGATGAATCTCGGCTATCACGCGGGGAATCAGGATGCCGATTACGTCCTTGCGAATCTGTTCCAACATTGCCCGATCTGCCTTTTCCTGTGCTTCCGGCGTATCGTCTTCTGGCAAAATAAATTCATCATGCTGCGTAGAGATTACGATTGTATCAATACGTACCGGACGCCGGTTGTCATCATATTCGATAGTCACCTGACTTTTCGCATCCGGACGGAGGTAAGTCATCACTTTACCTTCACGACGGATTTCGGCAAGCACAATCAGCAACTTGTGTGCCAGATCGAGCGACAACGGCATATAGTTTTCGGTCTCGTTCGTTGCATAACCGAACATCATCCCCTGGTCGCCCGCACCCTGATTCATAGGGTCTTCACGTTCCACGCCACGGTTGATGTCGGGGCTTTGTTCATGAATAGCAGAGAGCACCCCGCACGAATTGCCTTCGAACATATATTCGCTCTTGGTATAACCGATACGGTTAATCACCTCACGTGCCACTCGTTGAAGGTCGATGTAAGCCTTTGTTTTCACTTCTCCTGCCAGCACCACCTGTCCGGTAGTGACCAATGTTTCGCAAGCTACTTTCGAACTGGGGTCATAAGCCAACAGTTTGTCAAGCACAGCGTCGGAAATCTGATCCGCCACTTTGTCGGGGTGTCCTTCAGACACCGATTCGGATGTGAATAAATATCCCATTTCTGTTTTATAAATTAAAAGGATTAATAAATGCCGTGTACGGACAAGAGCAGGAATACAAAGAGGGGGAAAATCAAAAACGAACTTGTGTTTTAGCATTTTTTTCCGTGGTTGCAAGCTACTCAAATCTTTCCACTTTTAAATTCGATGCAAAGATACGCATATTCCTTGGAATAAAGATGAAGTGAAAACTTATTTAACATATCGCTTAAAGAGATAATGAATGGAATCCTTTATATCAACAAGACCGGATGAATGTCCATCCAAATTTCAGGTACTTCCCAAACACTGGATTGTGGAACGCTCTTTCTCATAGCTGGAAAATTTCAGAAAGCTGACCATCGATTACGAATTCCTTGCTGAAACTGCGGAAGCTATGGTAAGGTCGCATTCATAAACCATGCTTAATAAATTTATCGAATGAAATCAAAACTGTTTCTCACTTATCATGAATAAAATCAAATCAGCTCTTTGGGCATTCCTGCTTGCCTTAGGACTACTCTCCGTAGCAAAAAGATACCAGTACCAGACCGTAGAAGGCGACACTGTGTCTTCGTATTACGATAAAAAAACATAAGCCCATACCTATATGGTTTTCAATATGTTGATGTTAACTTGAAAAAGTAGGAATTTCATGATTGTTTTTTGCCGAAAAACCATATCTTTGTGATATGAACAATCAAATGAGTTGCGAATGAAATAAAAGTTTAACAAAGACATATTAGAAAAGAAGTGTTTGCTTCTTGCCTGATGAATTCTGAAAAATTGCCAATTTAGAAGAATATATCCATCTACAGCAAGTTAGTGAATGCTCATACCATGAGGTATGGGCTTTCCTTGTTTGTATGGATATAGGTGTTTGGCGATACCTTCAGAATGACAATCAAGGTTGAGCCTGCACCTTTCTTTTTTATATGCAAGAATCAATGTGTAATGATGGAAGTGAATTTAATTAGGAAAAAAGGATATGTAAACGGTCTAAAATTAGATGATGACAATCCTGTCTTTTACAAAGCTTGTCAATTAGTATTGGATACAGATATACCTGTTATTTATCTAACAGGAAAAGCAGGAACAGGAAAAACGACTTTCCTTAAATATGTCACATCACAATATGAAGGGAATAAGGTTGTTCTGGCACCTACAGCCAGAGCCGCCGTTAATGCAGGAGGACAAATAATACATTCTTTTTTCAAATATCAAAATAAAATCTATGATGATTGAATATTATATCATAGACTTTTTGTACTTTTGCAATTAGATAATTTTACCACCAATGACTGATAATTTAAATTGGATTTCTTTCCAAAGAGAGTATCACTTGAAAAATGACACATATGTAAAAAGTGTAAATTTATTGCAACGATTACAGAATGAAACTCACTATCCTATTATTTTATACCCACTTTCACTTCGTGAACAAATCTCTAAAAAATTTGCTATTGGGTCAATAGGCTTCTTAGCAAAAAATAAAAGTTACATTTACATGCATGATTTTTTAAATTGTGCAAAGTTATTAAACCTAAAAGGTAATGATTGGAAATATTTAATTCATCCACATGAGCCCCAAAAGCCGATTCTAACTAAAATTCCTACTGAAAAAAAAGAATCTTATAAAACACGAAACTGGAAATATCTAATTCCTATAATGCTGATACCTATCATATGCACACTTCCTGCTTTTTTTTCTGAAGATCCAAGTACGGGTATAATTATTGCATTTTTCTGGATACCTTTTATTTTATTAGTGGCGTATCAAATGGGAGTTGGCAAAACTGAAACGAAGATACGTATAAAAAAATTAACACCAAAAGAGATTAACCAATTAAAGCAAGATGCTCAAATTAAATATCAAAATGATATTATAACATATAAAAAATTAAGTGTTGAATATGAGAATAATCTCATAGAATATAATCAACTACTAAATTCTCAAGCAGCACTTCTTGACAAATATTCCAAACTCATTGCTTCAAGAATATTTAAATGTTGTTTGATTAGCAAACATCAAATAAAAAATTGCGACACTCCTCCACAACGAGGTGCGTCTGAGAATATATTATTTTATGCACTAATGAAAGAATTTCCTTCTTATATCAAAGTAGACAAAATTTTGGGCATTTATTCTCCAGATTTAGTCTTATATAATGGCCATTCTTGTCCTATTGATATAGAAATTGATGAGCCTTATGAATATAAGACAAAAAAAGAAATTCATTATATTGGCTGTGGCGATGAAAAAAGAAATAATTACTTTATATCAAATAATTGGTTTGTTCTTAGATTTACAGAAAATCAAATAAAGAATCATCTTACAAAATGTGTAGAAATAGTAAAAGCACTTACCTATTTCATCGAATGGGGTGATACATCTAAACTATGTGAAGCCGAAAGAACCATTATCCAAATTCAAGAGCCACGTTGGACAAAAGAAAAATCCAGAATGTTAGCGATAGAAAATTATCGTGCAACACAATAATATTTTAATAATCCACCATATATGAGATCTTATACAGAATTATTTCATAATCATACTTCAGATGATATTTTTCAAAATTTTGAGCAAAAATTTAAATCAGCTTTATATGAAGAATATCCACATTTAAGTCTATTTTATATTGATTGCTATACAATAGATCAATACCAAGAATTAGAGAGAGTTCCTAAATTTGCAGAATTAAAGAAAGATGCGTTTGCCTATTCTATTGAGGTTAAAATTGTAGAGGAGCAACATACTATATTCGCTGCTGTTATTTTTTCACCAACCTTATGTAAAACCTTTAACTTTTCAGAAGAAGAAAAATATGCAGCAATTGCCCATGAAATAGGACATATAATTCATTATTTCAATGAAAATTTAAAAGATGCTGGAATTATGATGATTGAAATAAAAGCAGATGAGGTTGCTATCAAATTAGGTTTAGCAGAACCTTTAAAATCTGTTTTGCAAAAATTAAAATTATCGAAGTTTTATTCATGTGAACAATGTCAGCTAATTGATTTTAGAATGTCAGTATTAAATTAAAACAATTATTTCAATAATTAATATTGTTTTTTTAATAAATAATATTCTATTTTTGCAGTATTAGAGAGTTACTTGAGAAACAACTCAAAGCAGACTACGGCAATTAGAACTGTTACTTCTCATCACCATGAAATGACATAACTCTTCTAACTTTTAATTTCAAACTAGTATATTCATTATATAGATTTAACCTAATAATTTTATTATGGAAATTTCAATATTATGGAGCTTGCAAAAGGCTTATATGCCATTAGTCGTAACATACGGAAAAGTTGAAGCCTTATGCTTTCTTATAGATACAGGAGCTACACACAATGTACTTTTTTCTCATGTTTACGAAGGACTAAAGGAAGAATTGGGTGATGAATTTACTGAGGTCTTTAAAAAGACAATAGAAGAGAAGCAACATATCATGGGCATTGAGGGAAGCCGGACAGAAACTCCTATTGTAGAAGCAACATTCAATATCGAAGGCATTGATTATACTTCTACTTTTTGTATATTTGACGACTCTAACACGAATGCAATGGAACAAGTACAAGAAGAAACAGGAATACAAATTCACGGAATACTTGGAATACAATTCCTAATCGAAAACAAATGGGTTCTTGACTTTAAGAATTTTAAAATTAGAACTGAAGAAACAGATAAAACAACATAATTATGATACGATGCCAGCATATTAGTGAAATACTGAATGACTGTCTTTTGGAAAACAAGGGCAATTGTCATACGTTCAACACAGGGTTTGCGTGCCTTGACAACCTTATCGGGGGATTCCAGCCGGGAGAGCTTGTCACGATAGCAGGCAGACCTTGTATGGGGAAAACGGCTTTGTGTCTTTCCTTGGCTCATAAGTTTGCTTTGACGGACAAAATCCCCACGGCTATCTTTTGCCTGGAATCCAATCAAAGAACGTTCATCCATCAGCTTATGGCGAATGTAGCTGCATTGCCTTGCCATACGCTAAGAAAAAATGCAGTCCTTTCGCCCGAAGAAAAAGAAAAGTTGGAAAAAGCCACAAAACAACTTGCAACATCTCCCTTATACGTCAACGTTCCGCCTTACGCTGGAGGATTCTGCCTGTTGACCATGAGCGAATTGGCAGACAGCATCAAAGAAGTTGTCCAGAAGCAGGGCGTGAAAATTGTATTCGTCATCGGATTTCAGCACATCAATACCGACTGCTATATGCCCCAAAGTTACAGAAGACACGCTTTTGCACTTAAAAAATTAGCCTTGGAATGGAACGTGGCCATTGTGACCACATCTTTCCTCAACTGGTGGATTGAAAACAGGGATGGCGTAGAAGGCAAATATCCACAATTGGGTGATTTAAGGTATGTAGGAGACCTGGATGAAATCAGCGATATAGTGTTAGGAGTATTCAGACCTGCCGGATATAATGTCAACATGGATATAGAAGGAAATGACCTGACCAATACGTTACATCTCTCATTACTTAAAACAAAGGCCGGCATAGACAATATCGTGATGGATTTAAAGATAGATATGGATACTTTTTCTGTACAAGAATAAAACAACGAACAGATTACAAACAAATTAATAATACAGGAATATGTCATTTGAGATAGGTGGGAAAATAATAGCTGTGCTGGATAAGAGGAATGGAATATCCGCATCAACCAATACCCCGTGGAGTGTCCAGCAATATGTCATCGAAACGCATGAGCAATACCCTAAAAAGTTATGCTTTGATGTATTTGGAGAAGACAAAATCAATCAGTTCAACATTCAGATAGGTGAAGAATTAACGGTTTACTTCGACATTAACGCAAGGGAATATCAAGGCAGATGGTATAATTCGTTCAGGGCATGGAAAGTGGAAAGGACAACTTCGCAACCAAGTATCCCAGCACAGCCCGTCATTGATGACGAGAAAGATGAATTGGATATCTTATTCGGCTCGTCCGAGGAGGAACCACCATTTTAAACATTATCTTTGAAACTGTTTTGAATTTATCGTGTGCTGATTTGGGATGAGTTTTTGAGGCATTTCCGCTTGTGGGATGAGGAAGATAGCGAGCTATCTGACAAAGAATAGAAGCAGAAAGGACAAAAAATCGTCCAAAACACATGTGAAAACGGATACATCAAGACAAGAAAAACTTTTTAGAGAAATTCAAAACAGCTTCTTACACATTGATTAGCGAATAATTACCTATTGCCACAGGGATTCATCCTTCCAATCTTTACAAAATCCTATAGCTGTGATGTCTATTAACGGAAATTTGGATAATAATTCCGCTATTTTTCCATTAAAATTGTTGCTTGGAGAGATAGCGGAAAGGAAGAATCTAATAATGAACAGACGATAGAATACCTTTTTCTTATCCAACTTAGACGTGTCAATCCAGATTTTTGAAACCTTACGTGGCTCTGCTGGGTTAAGCATGAAATCCCTGTTCCACACCTGCGCGTGATGACAGCACATATTACGTAGGTTAGCAAGTACGGTCAACCACGAAGTGAATACCTGAGGATTCAGTCCGAAATAGTCAGCAATAAGTTTTCTCAGTCTATTACTCGCTATATTAGAGTAAATATAGTTCAAGTTACCGAAAGATAAAACTTCGGTTATCATCCATGCCGGAGGGTAATCCTCAATGTAGTTTTGCCTGAAATTCTCAATGTAATTTTCTTTACTTGCTGCCAGTTCCTTTTCTATGACGGCCAGCATCTGACGAAATTTATTAGTGTTAGCAAAATACTCCGCTTTTGTTATCCAATACTTATTGCCAAGCTCCTGACAACCAATATTGGCCAATATACTACGAATAGCCACCTCTATCTTTTCTATTTCATTGAAAAGCACGATGCGCAATTTCTTATCGAAGCGGTAAAGCATCATCATGCTGCTCAAAAGTCGTACCATCTTTCAAAACTAAGTCGCTTTTTGGATTTTTGTAGAACGGGAAAATATAAGCTGACAGCCTGTGATAACCAATGTTCATCAGATAAGATAAACTGTTTTGAATTGATTCAAGAAAAATGTTATAGTGCTACATAAAATTAGAAATCAGTCGGTCAATTGGAAAAATGTTATATCTTTAAAGGTACCAAACAATAAAGTTATGACACAGTATCCAACCGACCTGACTGAAAAACAGTGGCAAGTTATAAAAAATAGTTTAGAGCCGCAAGCGAGGAACCGAAAAACATTCGCTTAGAGAGATAATGAATGCCATCCGCCAGATAATTTGTGGCAGCCTTGACATTTTTAGAGGAAGATACAGTATTTCCTTTAAAGCACAAAATGTTTCATCAAAATTCTCAACATTTTTTCATTTTTTCATGTGAAAATGAAATGAATGCAATCCTTTATATCAACAAGACCGGCTGTCAGTGGCAGATGGAGGCTACAGAGGAAATTTGGTTGATTGGGTCAAGAAGAAATTCGAATGGATACTAGAGGTCGTACGCAAACCGGACGAATGTTCATCCAAATTTCAGATACTGCCCAAACGCTGGATTGTGGAACGCTCTTTCTCATGGCTGGAAAACTTCAGAAGGCTGACCATCGATTACGAATTCCTTGCTGAAACTGCGGAAGCTATGGTAAGGTCGCATTCATTCAAATCATGCTTATACTTCTCGCGGCATTAATTTGTGCATTTAGTCGCTTGTCACATTTGTCAAGCCGGATTTGTGCCCGTACACTTTATGTCCATCGGTGGCTTTTCCAAGCTAAGCCAAAACATTAGTTTAGTCCGATAATCCAATCCGCATGGCTGCCTTGCTTGTAAGATTATTAATCTTCATGCCGAAAGATTATTAATCTTCACGCTGTAAGATTAATAATCTTACAAGCGATGCAGTTACATTGCGGAGAGCCGTGCTTGCTTGTCATGTCGGATGTGTATTCCATTAAAATGCACAATTGCACACTGTTCAAAGTATAATATACAAAAAAACAGCAGGAAGCCTTCCTTTTGAAAAAGGAAAAAAACTTCCTGCCTTTTTGTTATGAATGAAACGACTTGATTTTATTTCGGTTGCTTACCAATGTAAGCCAGGATACCACCATCCACGTAAAGGATATGACCGTTTACAAAGTCGGAAGCATCAGATGCAAGGAATACCGTGGGACCCATCAGATCTTCGGGTGTTCCCCAGCGTGCAGCCGGAGTCTTTGAGACAATAAACGAATCGAACGGATGACGTGAACCGTCTGCCTGACGTTCGCGCAACGGAGCAGTCTGCGGAGTAGCGATGTAACCCGGACCGATACCATTGCACTGGATGTTGTATTCACCGTATTCGGAAGCGATATTGCGGGTCAGCATCTTCAGACCGCCTTTAGCTGCTGCGTATGCAGATACAGTTTCACGACCCAATTCGCTCATCATCGAACAAACATTGATAATCTTTCCATGACCTTTCTTGATCATGCCCGGAATAACTGCCTTCGCCATAATAAACGGAGCCGTAAGGTCGATGTCGACAACTTGGCGGAACTCGTCTACCGTCATGTCACACATCGGGATGCGCTTAATGATACCTGCGTTGTTTACCAAAATATCAATCACGCCCAGTTCTTTCTCTATCTGTGCCACAAGTACTTTAACCGCTTCCTCGTCGGTCACATCACAAATATAACCTTTTGCATCAATGCCTTTTGCCTTATAATCGGCAAGAGCATCGTCCAGATGTTTTTGTGAACGGCAATTGAAAGCAATTTTGGCACCAGCCTGAGCCAATGCTTCGGCCATAGCAAAACCGATTCCATACGCACCGCCTGTTACAAGGGCTACTTTGCCCTCCAATGAGAAATTAACCATAATGTTTTTCATTTTTTATAGTAAATAATTATTTATCTCCGGCATTTCGTCATACCGTTTACGAACACGGTCTGTCATTGTACCGCACAAATATACAAATTTCTTTATTATTGCGCCAATATTTCACAAATCTTATCTTGAAAAAGACGTGCTTTTCTTCCACTCATTACGTTTTGATTGATAATCACGAAAGCCAACATATCACCATTGCCGGCACGTACATATCCGGCAAGCGAACTGACTCCTTTTACCGTACCGGTCTTGGCTCGCACGTTGCGGAACGCCTTCTCTTTCCGCATACGGTAACGGAGTGTACCGTCTACACCAGCTATGGGCAACGCTTCGTAAAAAGGATGAAATACTTCCTGATGGGCATACGCATATTTCAAATAAGCCAGCAACAATTCGGGCGACACATAATTGTACATCGAAACCCCACTCCCATCGACAATACTGTAATCGTCCGGATTCTTTCCGATGTGATGACGCATGAAGTGTTCTATCTCTTTCTGTGCATCCTCGATACCGATACTTTTATGCCCGCCTCCCCGGATAGCCAAGTGATAAAACAAAGCTTCCGCCGAAAGATTATCGCTTTTCTTTAAAGCACGTTTCAGAACAGGTTCCAACGGACGAGAGACTTTATATAATAAAGTGACCGTATCGGGACAGACGCCATATTTCAACGAATCGACGGCTATATGCTCCTGAGCTAACTGGTAACGAAAAGTTTGGATAAAGAAATCCTGTGATGAAAACATGTTCAGTGTCCTGCCGGACGGACGCCCTACATTACCGGTAATGTGAATGGTATTACCGTTATATAACCAATCCCGATTTATTTTCAGACTTCCATAATGAGGTATACCACACACGGCACGATTGTCTATTGTATAATAATCCGATTTCGGATATACCTCTACTTCGGGACGTCTTCCTTTTTGAGAAGGTTTGACCGATACATTCACGCATCCCCTGTTCAGCATCAACGGAGAGAGATAAGGCTGAAAGGCATTAGGGGTATCATCCCACGCCCAACCTGTACCCCAATAAATGGAATCCATCACCGATACATCTGCCACCAGGTTTCCCTTGATGCTGTTTATACCTGCACGGTGCACGGCATCGGTCAGACGCTGCAAATCGTCTTCCATAAATTCAGGGTCGAAACCTCCCACCACGTATAAATTACCCTCCAAGGTACTATCTGCCCCGATTGTACCCGTATAAGCCAAACGGGTATCGAAGGTATAGCTTGTACCCAACTCTGCCAATGCCGTGACCGTGGTGATAATCTTCTCGATAGAAGCCGGACGATACAATTTCTGATCCTGATAAGCATAGACCGGCGTCCCTTTCGTCAGATTGAATACCGTGATGCCTACTTCGGATGTCTTCAGCACAGGCGATGATGCAACCAGTGCCTCCAGTTGTTCTGCCACACCTTGTGCACAAACCTGGCAAAAGGCCAGCAACATTCCTAAAAAGAAACCTAAACGATGCATAGTTATAAATCTCTAAACAGTTCGCCTACCGTGGGATGTGGGAATACATACCGGCGGAAAGCCTCCAAATCAAGCTCATCTTCTACCATTATGCCGCCCAATACAATGAGTTCGGATGCCGGATTGCCCAACAGGTGAACTCCCAGTACCTTATTATGCTCGTCTACCAGTACCTTCATCATGCCGTTCACACCCTCATTCTCTGCCACAAACCTGCCCGAATAAGTCATCGGGAACTTTACCGCCCGATAAGTAATGCCTTGCTTCTGCAACATCTCCTCGGTTTTTCCCACTGAAGCGACCTCGGGATGTGTATAAACCACGCCGGGAATGGCACGATAACTCATTCCGACAGATTTTCCCAAGATGGTATCTACCGCTATTTCGGCTTCTTTTACCGCCGTATGAGCCAAGAGAGAGACTCCATTCAAATCTCCGCAAGCATATACACCCGGCACAGAAGTTTGAAGCTGGGCATTTACCTTGATGCACTTCCGTTCGGTATATGCAAGAGACAAGTTTTCCAACCCGAAGCCTTGCGTCACCGGACGTCTCCCTACACTCAAGAGCAATTTTTCTGCCTCGAAACAGGTCTCTTCTGCTCCTGTCTGATAATAAACCTGCATACCGATCTCATTCTGCTCCAGACGGACAACCTTGGCTCCCAGTTTGAAGTCAACACCTCGTTTTGCATAATCGGCACGGAGCATCGAAGCAATTTCACGGTCTATACCGTTCAATATTTCGTCCATCATTTCGATAACGGTCACTTTTACACCTAAGTCGGAAAAGAATGAAGCGAATTCCATCCCGATAACCCCTCCGCCGATAATGGCAAGCGACCGTGGGATTTCTTTGTTGTCAAGCGCATCGCGATGGGTCCAATAACCGACTTTCTCTATGCCCGGAATAGGAGGAATAACCGTCTGGCTCCCCGTGCAAAGAATCAGGTTCTCGCATTCGTAGATTTCCCCAGCGCAACGCACGGTATGCGCATCGACGATGAAAGCCTCTCCGTTTACCAACGTGACATTGGCTCCCGTAAGCTTTGCCTTCACTCCCAGCACCAGCTTGCGTACCACCTTCGACTTGCGGGCTATCATCTTGGGCAAATCGAAACTAACTTCACCGGCACTTACATTATACTTGCGTGCGTGGACGCAGCTATCATAAAGCTTCGATGCATATAGGAGCGTTTTCGTAGGGATACATCCTTCGTTCAGACACACGCCTCCCACACTGTTCTTTTCAAACAGAACCACGCTCAGTCCTGCTTTCCCCGCCCTTTCGGCGGCGGTATATCCGGCAGGTCCCCCGCCGATAATCGCTACTTGGTATTTCATGGTACGTTATTGTTTTTAAGGTCAGTTATTCTTCCACATATTCCATCATCGGGTTCGCTTCCTTCAAGCTGGCGATGAACCCTTTCCGGTCTTTCGGATCCACGGTAGCGTGTCCCTTAGTATGGCGCAACACAATTTGCTGGCTTTTCCATGCCTGTTTACGGTAAATCAGTTTCGAAATGCCGTGCAAACGCGAAACTCCGGTAAATCCCCGGCGTATCCATACATCCCCGTTATCGCGTATCTGAATACGGGTTGTCAACTGGTCAACAGCAAGTCCCAAAGGAGCCAGAAGCCCCAACAATCTCCAATAATTCTTACTTTCTAAAGAAAGCCATACAATTGCCAACACCAGTACCAGCAAGATGGTCATCCATGCATATGATACTTGCCGGACTCTAAACAATTTTGCCATAATCTCTTTTTTATCTAAGTTTACTCATTATTCTTTCTTGTCTTTTTCTGTATCCAACTGATGAACTCATCTGCATCCACAGGTGAGACCTGTAGCTTATCATCTTTTCCTGCCACACGATAGACGATTTCCACTCGTTTTACCGACAGAGCCGGAGCTATGGAAAAAGATTTGACCCGGTTCATCATTTCTATCGAATTCAAATCCAACGTCCTGCCCGGCACAAACCGACCGCTCTCTATCCGCAACATTCCGTCTTCCGTCACTACATAACGGGTATGGACCAACATTTCGATTTCGAAAATCATACATATCGCCAGCAAGACCGCCAGCAACGTATAATGCAACCAAAAGAAATCGAACAATAAAAAAGCAGTAACAGCCATTAATGACCAGTACCACCCGTCTACCTTCGAATGAAATGTCCTGTTCATCATCCTTTTCCTTATTAATTCAGGGTGAAGATAGTAAATAATCATATAAAATCATTACATCCGGTAAAGTTCTTTTGAAAAAAAAGCAATATGCAGTACAGACATTTCAGTTTTTTTGTAGTTTTGCGTCAATATATACACATTATTATCATGATAAGGAAATATGATTTTCTCGTTATCGGTTCAGGAATTGCCGGAATGAGCTTTGCGCTGAAAGTAGCGCATAAAGGCTCGGTTGCACTGATTTGCAAAGCCGGGCTGGAAGAAGCGAACACATATTATGCACAAGGAGGCATCGCTTCTGTGACAAATCTGAAGGTGGATAATTTCGAAAAACACATTCACGATACGATGGTTGCCGGAGACTGGATAAGCGACCGTGCAGCGGTAGAGAAAGTAGTACGCAACGCCCCGTCACAAATCGAAGAATTAATCAAATGGGGAGTAGATTTCGACAAAAAAGAAAATGGAGAGTTCGACCTTCACCGGGAAGGCGGTCATTCCGAGTTCCGTATCCTTCATCACAAAGACAATACTGGCGCCGAAATCCAAACCAGTTTGATAGAAGAAGTCAAACGACATCCGAACATCACCGTCTTTACCAACTTTTATGCCGTAGAAATCATCACACAACATCATTTAGGCATCATTGTTACCCGTCATACCCCAGGTATCAAATGTTATGGAGCATACGTATTGAACGAAGCTACAGGAGAAGTGGACACGTTCCTTTCAAAAGTTACCGTTATGGCAACAGGAGGATGCGAAGCTGTTTACCGTCATACCACCAACCCGTTGGTAGCTACAGGCGATGGTATCGCAATGGTGTATCGAGCCAAAGGTATCGTAAAAGATATGGAATTTATCCAATTTCATCCGACTGCCTTGTATCATCCGGGCGACCGGCCCAGCTTCTTAATTACAGAAGCTATGCGAGGATATGGAGGTGTACTAAGAAATCTGGCAGGCGAAGAATTCATGCAAAAATACGACCCACGCTTATCATTGGCTCCACGGGACATCGTAGCCCGTGCCATAGATAATGAAATGAAACAGCGTGGTGAAGACCATGTTTATCTAGATGTCACTCATAAAGACCCCGAAGAAACTAAAAAACATTTTCCGAACATATACAAGAAATGTCTCAGCCTGGGAATCGATATCACTAAAGATTATATTCCGGTAGCTCCTGCTGCACATTATCTATGCGGAGGCATCAAAGTAGACCTTGACGGACAATCCAGCATCAAACGTCTGTATGCTCTAGGTGAATGTTCCTGTACCGGTTTGCATGGAGGCAACCGACTAGCTTCAAATTCCCTGATAGAAGCCATCGTTTATGCAGATTCTGCAGCCAAACATGCCATAAGCGTACTAGACCGTTATGATTTCAATGAAGATATTCCAGAATGGAATGCAGAGGGTACAATGAACAACGAAGAGCGCATTTTGATTACCCAAAGCATGAAAGAAGTTAATCAAATTATGGAAGCATACGTAGGTATTGTACGCAGCAATCTTCGTCTGGTACGTGCATGGAATCGGTTAGATATTTTATACGAAGAAACAGAACGCCTATTCAAACGCGTAAAAGCATCTCGTGAAATTTGCGAACTCCGCAACATGATTAATGTAGGCTACCTGATTACCCGTCAAGCTATGGAACGTAAAGAAAGTCGAGGATTACATTACACAATCGATTATCCACATCCTTGCAACAAGGAATCAGAATAAAAAAATAATTCTACAATTAACCAATAAACAATTATTCTGAAGCAGGCTCTAAAAAAATTTTTTAGAGCCTGCTTATTTTTTTAATTGTATTTTAAAGATGTTTTCCTGACTTTATGAGAATTACAGACCATCTGACTAATAAAATGAATATCCTCAAAATGCCTGTAGGTAAAAGGTGTTAGAAGGAGTTATACCTTCAAGTAGAAGTTAAATGGCTGAATGACATCCATGACAAGAAAAAGAATGCATAATCTCAAAAAGAGAAAAGGATCCTCCCCCGGCCATCAGACCGGGGAAGGATCCCAAAACGGCGGCTACCTACTCTCCCACTGT
>ERZ857521.1731-NODE-1731-length-24009-cov-3.818193_pt1 | contig 24009 bp, 21 predicted proteins | sample MGYA00519701_ERZ857521 | MGnify/ENA primary metagenome ERZ857521 (study PRJEB31778, sample SAMEA3449346) | human gut metagenome | biome: human gut; feature: human-associated habitat; material: faeces | place: United Kingdom | collected 2010/2012 ...
CCATCATCGCTGGTATGGGTGAGCTGCATCTGGAAATCATCGTTGACCGTCTGCTGCGTGAATTCAAGGTAGAGGCCAATGTTGGTAAGCCCCAGGTATCCTATAAGGAAACCATCCGCAAGATGGCTGATGTGGATAACAAGTACTCCCGTCAGTCCGGTGGTAAGGGCCAGTACGGTCACGTTAAGATCAAGGTTGAGCCCAACGAGAGCGGTAAGGGTTACGAATTCATCAATGCCATCGTCGGCGGTGCGATTCCCAAGGAATACATTCCCGCAGTTGACGACGGTATCAAGGGCGCTATGCAGGCCGGTGTACTGGCTGGTTATCCGGTAGTAGACTGCAAGGTTACCCTGTATGATGGTTCTTACCACGAAGTCGACTCCTCTGAAATGGCATTTAAGATCGCTGGTTCTATGGCCTTCAAGGAGGCTATGCGCAAGGCTGATCCGGTCATTCTGGAGCCCATCATGGAAGTAACTGTAAACACCCCCGAGGAGTACATGGGCGACGTTATCGGCGACCTGAACTCCCGTCGTGGTCAGATCAGAGGTATGGAGGCCGTATTCGGCGCTCAGGAGATCCGCGCTCTGGTTCCTCTGTCTGAGATGTTTGGTTACTCCACCGATCTGCGAAGCAAGACTCAGGGCCGCGGCAACTACACCATGGAGCCTCACAGCTATGTGGAAGTGCCCAAGAACATTGCGGACAAGATCATCAGCGAGCGTACAAAGAGCAACTAAAAAATCTGCGTATCTGCTTGCTTTTTCCACGGTTTATTGCTACAATAAATCTGTGGCAGCAAACGATGTTTGTGATTTCATAATCCTATAATTTAAGGGAGGACATTTTAAATGGCTAAGGCACATTTTGAAAGAAACAAGCCCCATGTTAACATTGGTACCATTGGTCACGTTGACCATGGTAAGACCACTCTGACCGCTGCAATCACTAAGACTCTGGGTCTGCAGGGCAAGGCTGAGTTCATGGATTACAACATGATCGATAAGGCTCCCGAGGAGAGAGAGCGTGGTATTACCATCAACACCGCTCACGTTGAGTACGAGACTGAGAACCGTCACTATGCTCACGTTGACTGCCCCGGCCATGCTGACTATGTAAAGAACATGATCACCGGTGCTGCTCAGATGGATGGCGCTATCCTGGTTGTATCTGCTGCTGACGGCCCCATGCCTCAGACCAGAGAGCACATCCTGCTGGCCCGTCAGGTAGGCGTTCCCTACATCGTTGTATTCCTGAACAAGGCTGACCAGGTTGACGATCCCGAGCTGATCGAGCTGGTAGAGATGGAAGTTCGCGACCTGCTGAGCTCCTATGACTTCCCCGGCGACGACACTCCGATCATCGTTGGTTCTGCTCTGGCTGCTCTGGAAGCTCCCAACGACATCACCGATCCCGCTTACAAGCCGATCCTGGATCTGATGGCTGCTGTTGACGAGTACATTCCTACTCCTGCCCGTAACGACGAGCTGCCCTTCCTGATGCCCGTTGAGGATATCTTCACCATTACTGGTCGTGGTACCGTTGCTACCGGTCGTGTAGAGCGTGGCCGTCTGAACACTGGTGATGAAGTAGAGCTGGTTGGTCTGAAGGAAGAGACTTCCAAGACCGTTGTAACCGGTATCGAAATGTTCCGTAAGATTCTGGACTACGCTGAGGCTGGTGATAACATCGGTGCTCTGCTGCGTGGTGTTCAGAGAACTGACATCGAGCGTGGTCAGGTTCTGTGTAAGCCCGGCTCCATCAAGCCCCACACCAAGTTCCGTGGTCAGGTTTACGTTCTGAAGCAGTCCGAGGGTGGTCGTCATACTCCCTTCTTCAACAACTATCGTCCTCAGTTCTACTTCAGAACTACCGACGTTACCGGCGTTATCTCTCTGCCCGAGGGCGTAGAGATGTGCATGCCTGGCGATAACGTTGAGATGGATGTTGAGCTGATCTCCCCCATCGCTATCGAGACCGGTCTGCGTTTCGCTATTCGTGAAGGCGGCCGTACCGTTGGTTCTGGCGTAGTTATCGCTATCAACGAATAATCTCGGCTTATTGCCATTAAAAATCTGATCTGATTTTCTCCGGTACAGTTCTTCGGGACTGTACCGGTTTTTTATTCCGGAGGAATGCAATATGCGTTTTCTGCTGCTGTCTGTTGTGGCAGTGCTCAAAACACTGCTCTGCAAAGGGATTTCCCTGGTTCTGCTCACCGGGTGGTTTGTGCGTGAAAACAGGGCGCACAGCGCTGCGTCCGGGACAGTTCCTGCCCGGGTCATGCTTAGAAACATGCAGCGGGCCCTTGTGTGGATCTATGGCATCGCGGCCCTGTTGTCCTCTGCGGTGAGCTGTCTCCTGCTCCGGCGGCTCCGGTTCCGCCACAGTTTCTCCCTGAGCGCCGCACTCTTTGCTGGCGGCGCTGCTGCCACCTTCTGGCGGTGGAGAAGGGGAGAGGCCAGCCGGAAGCTGATGCGCCTGCTGCGCCGGGCCGAACAGGACCGCCGCACTGCATAGGCAGAGGGTTCAGAGATAACAAAAAACGGGAAGCCAATCCAGGCTTCCCGTTTTTTATTGCTTATGATTGTGAGCGCCAAAGCACCGAAAGACTCAGCGGCAGGATTCCACAGCCTTGAGCAGGGCATCGGTGCGGTCGGTCTTTTCCCAGGCTACACCCAGTTCCTCCCGTCCGAAGTGACCATAGGCTGCCAGCTGACGGTAGATGGGACGGCGCAGGTCCAGCATGTGGATAATGGCCTCAGGACGCAGGTCAAAGACCTTTTCCACAGCCTTTGCCAGAGCTTCGTCCTCCACCTTGCCGGTGCCGAAGGTGTTCACGTTGATGGATACCGGATGGGCCACGCCAATGGCATAGGCCAGCTGGATCTCGCACTTGTCTGCCAGGCCGGCTGCCACAATGTTCTTGGCAACATACCGGGCTGCGTAGGCAGCGGAACGGTCCACCTTGGTCGGGTCCTTGCCCGAGAAGGCGCCGCCGCCATGACGGCCATAACCGCCATAGGTGTCCACGATGATCTTGCGTCCGGTCAGACCGCTGTCACCCTGAGGACCGCCTACAACAAAGCGTCCGGTGGGGTTCACAAAGTACTTGGTCTGGTCATCCAGCAGTTCAGCGGGAACAATGGGCTTGACCACATATTCCAGAATGTCGGCACGGATCTGCTCGGTGCTGACATCCGGCGAGTGCTGGTTGGAGATGACGATTGTGTCGATACGGCTGGGCTTGTCGTCCACATATTCCACAGTCACCTGGGTCTTGCCGTCGGGACGCAGGTAGGCGAGAGTGCCGTCCTTGCGCACCTGAGCCAGGCGCTTGGCGAGCTTGTGGGCCAGGGAGATTGCCATGGGCATCAGTTCGGGGGTTTCATTGCAGGCGAAACCGAACATCATGCCCTGGTCGCCGGCGCCGGTGACAAATTCATCGGTTTCCGCACCGGTCTTGGTCTCCAGGGAGTGATCCACACCCAGGGCAATATCAGCGGACTGCTCATCAATGTTGGAGATAACGCCGCAGGTATCAGCATCGAAGCCGTACTTGGCACGGGTGTAGCCGATGTCCCGGATCACCTGACGGGCAATCTTGGGAATATCCACATAGCAGGTGGTGGAGATCTCACCCATAATGTAAACCATACCGGTGGTGCAGGTGGTCTCACAGGCGACACGGGCCTGGGGGTCCTTGGCAAGAATGGCATCCAGAACGGCATCCGAGATCTGGTCACAGATCTTATCGGGATGGCCTTCTGTTACCGATTCGGATGTAAACAGATACTTTCTCATAGAGTACTACTTCCTTTCTGTCAGATAAAATGGTGGTGATCCCCTTTGTTTCGGCAAAGAAAAATGCCCGGTATGGCAACCGAGCATTTATGAAAACCTCATCTGTCGGCTTACCCGCAGGATTTGGCACCTTGCACACAGTGCAGGTTGCCGGGCATCACAGGGCCTGTTCCCTCCGCCACTCTTGATAAGGGGATATTTAATTGTGCCAAAATAATATAGCACACCCAGTCATGGATGTCAAGACATGCATGTCAGGAAGTTTGCGGGAAAAGGGAGAACCCCCGGGGAATCTGTCGCAGTCTGACAGGTTCTCCAGGGGTTCGGAAATGGAAAGGGAAGGATTTTTACTTGGGATTACAGGAACTTCATCACATGGCCCAGCTTCTTGTAGGTGACCACAGTGACGATGGAAATGACAATGCCCTTGGCAACATTGAAGGGGATGGCGCCGAACAGAATGTAGGCAGCCAGGCTGTCAATGGCGGGGTTGACGGCATTGCAGGCGGAAATGATGGCGTCAATGGGCATGATGTTCGAGAAGAAGGGAATCAGCAGGTAGTAGTTTGCCAGGGCGCCCACAATGGCGATGGCAACGGTACCGGCAAAGCAGGCCAGGGCAGTACCCTTGACCGAAGGCATCTTGCGGTGGATCAGTCCGGCTGTGACAGCAAAGGAGGACAGGATCAGGAAGTCTGCCAGTTCACCCACACCGCCGGTGGTGGTGGAAAGGACATGGAACAGGTCCTTGATGAGGGTGACAATGATTGCCTGAACCGGTCCCATGATGAAAGCGGTGAGCAGGATGGGCAGACCGCTCAGGTCAAACTTGAGGAAAGGAGGGAAAGGCGGGAAGGTGAATTCGAAGAACATCACCACAGTGGAAATAGCCGCCATCAGAGCGGTGTAGGTGAGTACCCGGGTACGCTGATTGGTGTTGGCGCTGATGCGCGGGGTAGTGGTCTGATTTGTCATAGATAAGCTCCTCCAGTAATGCAACGGAGCCTGCGCGGGGTTATTTTACCAACAAAAAAGCCCTGCCAACCCAAGCGGTCGCAGGACTATGTGCAAAAGCACTGCCGCCAGCCAAACCATGCTGACAGCACTTGTTTCTTTCATCCGGACTGTACCGTCGGTTCGGGATTCACACCCGATCATGCTGGTGAAAGCTCGCGGACTTGTGACGGAAAATTCCGTCCATCACCGCCGGTGAGGAATTGCGCCTCGCCCTGAAACAGACTTTGTTGTGTATTTTGATGTAAGACCGAAGTCTTTGACTTTATCTTAGCCATATCTGTGCAATTTGTCAAGAGTTTTTTCATGGACAATGTTCCAAATCCCATCTGCCGGCATAGGATGGTGCAGGGAGGCGAAAGGCGGATGATCATTTGGCTGATGATGGCACTGACCGTTGGCGGACTGGTGTTTGCCGGGGTGATATTCTGGGCGCTGCGGGAACCGGCAAAGAGGGTTCTGTGTCTGCCGGTGCGGGAAAATACCATGGAATATGCGCTGTGGCAGGCGGAACTGCAGGTACAGCTGGGACTCTACGGCGCTGTGGAACTGACCGGCATTCCCCATGACACGGAAACGGCAAGGATCTGCTGTCTGTTCATGCGGGGGCGGCCCTGGGTGCGGTTTGCTCCGGAGGTTTGCAAAAGCGCTGCGGGTGTATTATACTAAGAACTACCACAGATTTTTTCATTTGGAGCGGAAGGAATGGACAGACAGCAGGCAGAGGTTCTGGAAGGAACGGTAGAGGACATTGTCTTTCACAATGAGGATACCGGCTTTACCGTCATGGAGGTGGCAGCCGGAGAGGCGCTGATCACCGTGGTGGGGGAGGCCATGGGCATCCAGCCCGGTGAGGAACTGCGCCTGACCGGACGGTATGTGAGCCATCCCACCTATGGCACCCAGTTCAAGGCGGCGGTGATCGAGCGCACCATCCCGGCTACCTCCGGGGCGATCCTCAAATATCTTTCCGGCGGGGCGATCCGGGGGATCGGCCCTGCTTTGGCGCGCCGGATTGTGGATGCCTTCGGGGACGATACCCTCACCATCATGGAAAAGGAACCCCAGCGCCTGGCGGAAGTCCGGGGCATCACCCCGAAGAAGGCGGCGGAGATCGCCGAGGAATATGCCCGGATCTTTGGCATCCGGGCTGTGATGCTGTTTCTCTCCCGGTACGGGATCGATGCGGCAGTGTCCATCCGGGTGTGGAAAAAGTGGGGCGCCTATGCCCCCGACGAGATCGAAAAGGACCCCTATATCCTCTGTGCCCGGGACATCGGCGTCCCCTTTGAGAAGGCGGACGAGATCGCCCGGCAGCTGGGGTTTGCCCCGGACAGCCCCGAACGGCTCTGCGGGGGAATCCTGTATGTGCTGCGGCACAATACCGGCAACGGACACTGCTGTCTGCCCTATGAAAAGCTGGTGAAGGTGTCAGCCCGGATGCTCGAGGCGGAGCCGGAACAGATGGACGACCCCCTGACCATGCTGGCAGAGCGGGAGGACATCATCTCGGACACCGTGGACGGGACTGTCTTTATCTACCTGCCGGAGATGTACGAGGCCGAGACCTACTGTGCCGGACGCCTGATGACTGCCCTGGCATCCAGCCCGCCCGAAGCGGTGCGGGACTATTCCCGGGAGATCGACGCCCTGGAAAAGAAGCTGGGCATTCGGTATGCATCGCTGCAGCGCAAGGCCATCCAGGCGGCGCTGGGACAGAGCGTGGTGATCCTCACCGGCGGTCCCGGTACCGGCAAGACCACCGCTCTGTGCGGCATGATCGACCTGCTGGAGCAGGAGGGGCTCAAGGTGGGGCTGGCAGCGTCCACCGGACGGGCTGCCAAGCGGATGACCGAGCTCACCGGACGGGATGCCAAGACCATCCACCGGCTGCTGGAGGTGGACTTCGGCGAGGAAAACGGACGGGTCAAGTTCCGGCGCAACAGCCGCAATCCCCTGCCTTATGATGCTGTCATCGTGGACGAGATGTCCATGGTGGATATTGAGATCTTTGCCTCGCTGATGCAGGCGCTGCGTCTGGGCAGCAAGCTCATCATGGTCGGGGACCCGGATCAGCTGCCGTCGGTGGGGCCGGGCAATGTGCTCCGGGACCTCATCGACAGCGATGTGATCCCGGTGATCCATCTCACTGAGGTGTTCCGTCAGGCGGCAGAGAGCCTCATCGTCACCAGTGCCCATGCCATTGTAGCGGGTGAGATGCCCGACCTCACTGTCCGGGACAACGACTTCTTCTTCCTGCAGAAGTCCTCTTCGGAGGCGGTGCTCCAGACGGTGGTGGATCTCTGTGCCCGGCGGCTCCCTGCCAGCTATGGCTATTCACCGGTGCGGGATATCCAGGTGATCTCGCCCACCCGGCTGGGGGCCTGCGGTACAGCGGAACTCTGCCGGAAGCTTCAGGAGGTACTCAATCCCCAGGACGGACGCAAGACCGAGCAGAAGTTCGGCCCGGGTGTGTTCCGGGAGGGGGACAAGGTGATGCAGATCCGCAATAACTACGACATTGTCTATACCAGGGACGATGGGGAGCAGGGAGTCGGCGTATACAACGGGGACATCGGCACTATCGAGATGATCGACCGTCCCAGCCGGAGCCTGCATGTGCGGTACGATGACCGGGTGGCAGAGTACACCTTCGATATGCTCGACCAGCTGGAGCTGGCCTATGCGGTCACTGTCCACAAGAGCCAGGGCAGTGAGTTTGACGCGGTGGTGATGCCGGTAAGCGGCAGCCGCAGCAAACTGTTCTACCGGAACCTTCTCTATACAGCGGTGACCCGTGCGAAAAAGCTGCTCATTTTAGTGGGACAGGCTTCGGCTGTGGCAGAGATGGTCCACAACGACCGCAAAACCCTGCGGTACACCAACCTTGGCAGGTTCCTGCGGGAGGCGGTGCTGTGATGCTGTTGAAAAAGCTCGGCAGCCGGGTGCTGGATCTGATCTATCCGCCGGTCTGTGTGCTGTGCGGGGAATATTCTGCCGGGGAGCATCTCTGTCCCCGGTGCGCCGCAAGCCTGGACAGCCTCCGCAGTGATGGCAGTCAGGAGGCGGAGATCTGCCGGCTCAACCCCGGGCTGGAACTGCTGGTGACACCCTTTCTCTATACCGGGGCGATGCGCAGTCTGCTGCTCCGGCTGAAAACCACACCCGATCACCGGGCGGTGGACTTTCTGGCGGACGAGCTGGCACAGAGCCTTGCCGATTCGGGGATTCCGGAGGTGACGGTCACCTGCATGCCCATGTCAAAGGAAAAACTCCGCCGCCGGGGATACAACCATGCTGAGCTGTTGGCAAAGGCGGTGGCAGTCCGGCTGGGCTGCGGCTTTGACGGAAAGCTGCTGGAACACCATGGCGGGCTCACCGATCAGCATACCCTTTCCCGGGAGAAACGGGAAGAACATGCCCGTGCATCGCTGCGTCCGGGCCGGGGCGACCCGAAGGGGAAGACTGTGCTGCTGGTGGACGACATCTGCACCACCGGCAACAGTTTTGCGGCGGCAGCATCAGTGCTGCGGGAGCGGGGCGCCCTGCGGGTGATCACAGCGGCAGCTGCCATTACCCCGGAGGACTGAGTGGAAACGCTTCACAGCTTGACCCCCGGCTCAAAAGCGGGTATACTGGACAGAGTAAGCAGAAATAGTCCGGCTGGACAAAGGTCCGGCCTTTTTGTGATAGACAGGCGGAGGAATGAAATACTATGGCAGACATCGGCATTGATCTTGGTACCGCAACGGTACTGGTATATGACAGCGTCAAGGGACTGCTCATCAAGGAGCCTTCGGTGGTAGCAGTGGATGCTTCCACCGGCGAGGTGCTCAAGGTGGGCGAGGAGGCCTTCAAGATGATCGGTCGCACCCCGGACCGCATCCGGGCGCTCTATCCCCTCAAGGATGGCGTCATCTCTGACTTCGACCAGACCGAGCAGATGCTCCGGCACTTCCTCAAGAAGGCCAGTGAGAGCACCCTCTCCAAGCCCCGGGTGTGCATCTGCGTACCGTCGGGCATCACCGGCGTGGAGAGCCGTGCCTGTGTGAATGCCGCCGTTTCTGCCGGTGCCCGGAAGGTCTACCTCATCGAGGAGCCGGTGGCAGCGGCACTGGGCGCGGGACTGGATCTCTCGGTGCCCCGGGGACGGTTTATCCTGGATATGGGCGGTGGTACCACGGATATTGCGGTGCTGTCCCTCAACGGCATCGTCTGCAAGAAGTCCATCAAGCTGGCAGGGCGCAAGCTGGACGAGGCCATTGTGCGCTGTGTCCGCACCGACCGGAATGTCCTCATCGGCGAGAAGATGGCAGAGCGCATCAAGATAGAGGTGGGCAGCGTCTTCTACACCGAGGATAAGGAGATGGAGGCCAAGGGACGCAACCTGCACACCGGCCTGCCGGAAAAGTTTGAGATCCGCACCAGTGATATCTATGACGCGCTGATGGAGCAGGTGATGCAGATCGTCACCGCCGTGCAGCAGATCCTGGAGATCACCCCGCCGGAACTCTCGGCGGACATCTGGGAGGACGGCCTCATTATGACCGGCGGCGGCGCGCTGCTCCATGGCCTGGGCGATCTCATCAGCCAGCATGCCAAGATCAAGGTGCGCCTGGCAGAGCATCCGGTGGAGTGTGTTGCCATCGGCACCGCCCTGAGCTTCTCCAAACTGGACGAGCTGTATGATGGCTTTGTCACCCCTTCCACCCATACCCACTGAGTGATTCCCCTTTCCGAGAACAAACCGACGGCTGAGCAGTTCAGCCGTCTTTTTTTATCATTTCAAAAAGCTGGAATTTCAAACGGTACTGGAACTTTCCCTAAAAGAATTCCCAGGGATTTGGAATTATTGACAAAGATTTGTCGAAAAGATTGACTCTGTCAGAGAATGTGTTAAGATAGAATCAATCTGTTATGCCCATGTCTGGTTCATGGGCGTTGCAAGGAAAGGAAAGGGAGATAATTATGAAACACAACAAGCGGCTGACCGCTCTTCTGGCTGGTCTGCTGGCGGTGTCCATGCTGTTTTCCGGTTGTTCCGGAACCACATCGGGCACCAGCGACACCGGCCTGATCGACGGCACCTATGAGGGTACCGGCGCAGGTTACGGCGGCAACATCAAGCTGGCTCTGACCGTAGAAGGCGGCAAGATCACCAAGGCTGAAGTCCTGGAGCACAGTGAAACCGAGGGCGTCAGCGATCCGGCCTTTGAACAGATCCCCGCAGCCATTGTGGAAAAGCAGGGCACTGAGGGAATTGAAACCGTAGCGGGCTGTACCCGTTCCAGCGAAGGCCTGCTGGCAGCAGCTGAGGCAGCACTGGTTCTCGCCAAGGGCGGCGAAGCTGCCAAGGTTCCCACCGCAACCATGACCGATCCGGATGTGATCGTAGTCGGCGGCGGTATGGCTGGTATGACCTCTGCCATCACCGCGGCTGAGGACGGCGCCAAGGTTCTGCTGGTGGAAAAGACCGGTACCCTGGGCGGCACCATGGGCGGCGGTACTCTGTCGGGTACCGGCACCAAGATGCAGATCGAATCGGGCATCACCGATGATACCCCCGAAAAGTTCTTTGATGACTTTGTACGGCTGAATGCCGGCTATCAGGAGCGGGAAGGCGTTTCCGCCGATGATTACTACTGGAACCAGAGCCTGGGTATGTACTATGCCCAGCACTCGGGCGAATGTGTGGACTGGATCGTTGAGGATCTGGGCGCTACTGTCAAGGATCGTACCCCCAGCCAGCCCACCCTGTACGAGCCTCTGAACACGCCCCGTGTATGGTCGGGCGACCGCTCTTCCTATGACAAGGTGCTCAAGGCAGAGCTGCAGAAGTACATCGACAGCGGCATGGTAGAAGTGCTGCTCAACACCAAGGCAGACGAGCTCATTATGGACGGCGAGGCTGTGGTAGGCATCAAGACCACCAACACCGATGGCGTTCAGATGGATTACAAGGCCAAGGCCACCATTCTCTGCACCGGCGGTTATGGTTATTCTGAGGAACTGGTGAAGAAGTACAACTTCCAGAACTTCACCACCACTGCTCCTTCCTTTGCAACCGGTGATGGCTTCTTCATGGCAGAGCAGGCCGGCGGCGTGCTCAAGAACATGGACTTCCTCACCGCTTATGCAGGCGGTCTGAAGGTGGACGATTCGCTCACCAAGAAGCTGTCCATCCGTGTCAAGGACTTCCCGTACATCATCTTTGTCAATGAAAACGGCGAACGCTTTGTAGATGAGCTGGGCAACGAGGACGGTTCCAGCTACGATGAGATCACCTCCTGGTGGAAGAAGGGCGATAACCGCGTTTGGATCATGCTGGACCAGGCAATGGTTGATGATCTGAAGGCTCAGAACAAGCCCATCATCTCGGGCGATACCGAGTGGAAGAACTTCGATGAGCAGCTGGCAAACGGCACCGTTCTGTGGAGCGGCAGCACCATTGCTGAGGTTGCTGAGAAGGCTGGCATCAACGGCGAAAACCTGGAAAAGACCATCGAAAAGTACAATGAGTACGCCAAGAATGGTTATGATGAGGAATTTGGTCGTACCCGTCTGATGAAGGAGTTCACCGGCGGTACCTACTACATCTTCGAGACCACTCCTTACATCATGATCACTGCCGGCGGCCCGGATATGAACGATAAGGGCCAGGTAGTCAACGCAAATGGCGAGGCAATTCCTGGTCTGTATCAGGCCGGTGAAATTGTGGGCATGGCAAATGCCTTCGGTCGCACCACCATCGGCGGCGTCGGCAATACCGGCTGTCTGGTATGGGGTCGTCTGGCTGGCGGCAGCGCCGCAGAGTATGCTCTCGAGGCATAACTGCCATTTCTACGCTCTCTTGAACCCCGGGGATTTTCCCCAATGAAAAACACAGGCTCTGCTCCTCAATGGGGCGAGCCTGTGTTTTTTTGTTTGAAGAACCCTTTGCCGCTGTGCTACAATAAAGAAAAAAGACCGATTATGCGGAGGTGTTTGCAAATGCCGGAAATCCGGGAGTTTATGAAGCAGTTTTATATTCTGGACGACTGGGTGCGTCAGTTTCTGATTGTCGGGGAGGAGGAAGCCCTGCTCATCGATACCGGTGTGGAGGAGAGCCATGTGGCGGAGGCAGTGCGGCAGATCACCAGCCTGCCGGTGCGGGTGGTGATCACCCATGGCGACCATGACCACGCCGGCGGCCTTGGGGCATTCGGTTCCTGTCTGGTCCATCCGGAGGACGCCGATATGCTCCCGCCGGAGATCCGTTGGCAGCCGCTCCGGGAGGGGGATACCCTGGAATTCGGCGGCTATCGGTTCGAGGTGCTGCACATTCCGGGCCATACACCGGGAAGCATCGCCCTGCTGGACCGGGAACACGGCTTGCTGCTGCCCGGGGATTCCATTCAGAAGGAGGGCACGATCTATATGTTCGGCCCCAGACGGAACCTGGAGCGGTATCTGGAGAGCCTGCGGGAGCTGCAGCCTCTGGAGGGGGAGATCCGGCAGATCCTGCCCAGCCATGGGGAGTGTCCCATTGAGCCGGCCTATCTCAGCCGGGTGCTGGAGGACGCCCTCGCTCTGCGGGACGGAAAACTCTCCGGAGAGCCCCATCCCACCCTGCCCTGCCGGATCTGCATGGGAAAGTGGACCGGCTTCCTGGCAGAATAGCGCAAAAAAATACCGGGGTCCCTGGGGACTCCGGTGTTTTTTATCTTTGGGGGAGCGGATCAGTTCTGGGTGATATGTACATCCAGCTGGTTAAAGGGAATGGAGATGCCATTCTGATCGAAGATCTTCTTCACATCCTCATACATCCGGAACTGCAGCTCAAAGTAGTCGGAATTCTTGACCCAGACCCGGGTGGTGATCTCGATGGCGCTGGCGCCATGCCCGGACATCCGTACCACCGGCGCCGGATCATCCAGAGCCAGCGGACAATCCCGGATCACCTTTTCGATGAGAGCCTTGGCCTTGTCGTAGTCATCGTTGTAGCCGATGGTGAACACCAGATCCAGCCGGCGGTTGGGCTCGGCGGAGTAGTTGACAACCTTGGCCTTGTACACCGAGTCATTGGGGAGGGAAATGCGCTTATTGTCCGGGGTGTTGAGGACAGTGTTGAACATAGTGATCTCCCGGACTGTACCGCCGAGACCATCGATCTCCACATAGTCGCCCAGGTTGAAGGGCTTGAGCACGAGGATCACAACGCCGCCTGCCAGGGTGGCAATGGAATCCTTGACTGCCAGGGAGATTGCCAGACCCACAGCACCCAGCGAAGTGATGATGGAAGTGGTGGGAATGCCCAGTTTATCCAGGACAGAGATTGCCAGCAGGACCAGCAGGGCGATCTTGGTGACCGACAGGATCACTGTATGGAGCAGCGGATCAATTTTGGTTTTCTTGAGGAATTTGGCGATGAAGCCCAGCAGGAACTTGATCAGTAACCAGCCCACAACGCCGACCAGCGCGGCATTTACCACAGTGAGCAGCAGGCTGGAAAGCCAGGTATAGGCGCCCAGTGAAACAAACGAACCCATAAAATCAGACCTCCAATCGGGTGGATTCCCTGTTATTGTACCATTCCCGACCAAAGTTGACAAGGCGTCTCTTGCCCTTGCCATGGGACGCTGTGCAATGGTATAATACTGTGGGTCCTTCTGTACAGTCTGTTTCCCAAGGGTTGGCAAAACAGGTTGTACGGCGGGAAAAATCGTGATTTCAGAACGACCGGAGCGAAAGCCCAGTGCTTTCCCCGGTTTTATACAGAGAGGCATCAGAGTATATGGACAGAGATTTCAACCAGTATTATGCCGGGCTCCGACGGAGAGCCATTGAGAAATATTTCTCCCGCATCAATCCCATGCAGCGGCAGGCAGTTTTCCAGACCCGGGGACCGGTGCTGATCCTTGCCGGAGCGGGCAGCGGAAAAACCACCGTGATCATCAACCGGATCGCCAATATGGTGGCCTTCGGACATGGGCATGACAGCGACTTTGTACCGTCCTATCTCACCGAGGAGCACGCCGATTGTCTGGAGCGGTACCTGGCTGGGGAAGAGGTGGGCATCGACCTGCTCCGGGACTGCTGTGCCGTCGATCCGGTGCAGCCCTGGCGGATTCTGGCCATCACCTTTACCAATAAGGCTGCCGGAGAGCTCAAGAGCCGTCTGGAAGCCACCCTCGGGGACGAGGCACAGGATATCCAGGCTGCCACCTTCCATTCGGCCTGTGTGCGCATCCTCCGCCGGGAGATCACCCGGGTGGGCTATGAATCCAACTTCACCATCTATGATACCGATGATTCCCTGCGGCTCATCAAGGAGGCCTGCAAGACCCTGCGGATCGATGAGAAGAACTTCACTCCCCGCAGTCTGCTCACCCAGATCAGCCGGGCCAAGGATAAGCTGATGAATCCCACCCAGATGCTGGCAGCCGAGCCGGGCAACTTCCGCAATGAAGTGGGCGCCCGGGTCTATGAGGAGTACCAGAAGCTGCTCAAAAGCGCCAATGCCGTGGACTTTGACGACATTATCGTGCTCACGGTGCGGCTCTTTGAGGAGAATCCCGATGTGCTGGAGAAGTACCAGAACCGGTTCTCCTATATCATGGTGGACGAGTACCAGGATACCAACCATGCCCAGTACCGTCTGGTGAGCCTGCTGGCGGAGAAGTACCGCAATATCTGCGTGGTGGGTGATGACGACCAGAGTATCTACAAGTTCCGCGGTGCCAACATCGAGAACATCATGAACTTTGAAAAGCAGTTCCCCGGCGCCATGGTGATCCGTCTGGAGCAGAACTACCGCTGCACCAAAAAGATCCTGGATGCCGCCAATGAGGTCATCGAGCACAATACCCAGCGCAAGGGCAAGACCCTGTGGACCGAAAATGACGAGGGCAGCCCGGTGCGGGTATTCCGGGCGGCGGACGAAAACGGCGAAGCCATGTTCATTGCCAATACCATTATGGAGAATGTGGCAAAGGGAGCAAAGTTCTCGGACCATGCCATCCTCTACCGTATGAACGCCCAGTCCAACTCCATTGAAAAGGCACTGCTCCGGGCCAGTGTGCCCTACCGGGTCATCAGCGGCGTCAAGTTCTATGAGCGCAAGGAAATCAAGGATGTGATGTCCTATCTGAGCGTCCTGAACAATCCCAACGATGCCGTGCGCCTTGCCCGGATCATCAACGAGCCCAAGCGGGGCATCGGCGATGCCACTGTGGCTGCCTGCCGGGAGATCAGCGACGGGCTGGGCATCTCCATGCTGGAAGTGATGCGCACTGCCGATGAGTATGCCCCCCTCTCCAAGAAGTCCAAGCCGCTGATGGCCTTTGCTGAGATGATGGATTCCCGCAGCGAGCTGGCAGAGCAGAACGACCTGGATATTCTCTTTGACGAGGTACTGTCCCGGACCGGCTATATGCAGATGCTTGAAAGCCAGCTCCCCGAGAGCCAGCCCCGCATCGAAAATGTCCGGGAGCTCAAGTCCAACATCATGGCCTATGTGGACGCCGCCGAGGAACCGAGCCTTTCGGGATTCCTGGAGGAAGTGGCGCTCTACACCGACCTGGACAGCTACGATGAGCAGGATGACAGCGTTGTGATGATGACGCTGCATTCCGCCAAGGGCCTGGAATATCCCTATGTGTTCATAGCGGGTATGGAGGAGGGCATCTTCCCGGGCAGCCAGGTGATGTACTACCCCGATGAGGTGGAAGAGGAGCGCCGGCTGTGCTATGTGGGCATTACCCGGGCCAAGAAGCAGCTCTATCTCACCAATGCCGCCACCCGTATGCTCTTCGGCAAGACCGGGCGCAATATGCCCAGCCGTTTCCTGAGCGAGATCCCCGGAGAGCTCACCGAGGTCACCGATGAGACGGTGAACCGCTTCCGGGACCAGGCGGTTTCCAAGGCCTATGCCGCTGCCAACGCCCGGAAAAAGACCACCGACCGCGGCTTCTCGGGCGCGCCGGGCGCCGATCTTCCCACCGAGAGCTTTGCTCCGGGTGACCGGGTGCGCCATAAGGTGTTCGGCGAGGGAATGGTCATCAGCGTCACCCCCATGGGCAACGACCATCTGCTGGAGGTGGCCTTCGATTCGGTCGGTTCCAAGAAGATCATGTCCAACTTCGCCCGTCTCAAGAAACTCTGATCCCGGTCTGTCAGGAGGTCTGCCATGGAACAGAAGAACCGTTTTCTCAGTCTGGGCATTGCCCTTGGCCTCATCGCCGGGACTGCCGCCGGCGTGCTGGTCGATCTCTTCACCGGTTGGACCTTCTCCATCTCCATGGGCGCCGGCCTGGGCATGCTCGGGGGCATTGTCCTCGGCGCCCTGCTCGACCAGCAGCCCCCTGCTTCCTGACCCGGGTATTTCCCACCGGGCAGCAGGCCCGGAAATTCCTCTGAAAAAGGTCAGGCCCTTTTCTGCACACATTTTGGTCCTCTCCATAGAATGATAATAAGCAAGGCGGAAAACAAAAAACGCTTTCCAAATTCATCATTTTGACAGGAGGATCTTTTGTATGGCTAATACATATCAGGGCGCCTGCGGCCGTGTTCCCAGCGTGCGTCCCGGTGCAAACTTCAAGGAAGCAGTCTGCATCGATACCAACCGTGTCTATGACAGCGTCAGCGACAAGAACTGCCTGGAGGACCTGCAGGTCACCTTCCCGGACGATGTACAGTCCATTGTGAATAACTGCTGCTCTCTCAAGCTCAAGGAAGTGGAAGTGGAGAATGTCTACATGGATGTGGAGCCCATCCCCTTCAACAAGGGCTTCTATACCGTGGATATCACCTTCTTCTTCCAGGCCACCTTCGAGGCCCAGATGCCGGGTATGTCCTGTGTGACCATCACCGGTGTCACCACCTTCACCCGCAAGATGATCCTGTACGGCAGTGAAGGCAATGTCAAGGTATTCTGCAGCGACCAGAACGGCGCCAACCAGAACGGCGGTATGCCCAAGGTCTGCCTGCAGGTCAGCGCGCCGGTGGCTCTGGGCTGCCGGATCATGGACTGCAATACCGGCTGCGGCAATAACTGCGGCTGCTGCAACCCGTGCAATTCCTGCAACTCCTGCAATCCTTGCAATCCCTGTGGCTGCAGCACTTCCTGCAACCCCTGTGACTGCCAGACCGACTGTGGCTGCAATACTTCGTGCGGCTGCAATAATTCCTGTACTTCCTGCGGTTCGCAGCGGCAGGTTCTGATCACCATCGGTATCTTCATCATTGTCCAGATGGAGCGCCGGGTACAGATGCTCATGCCGGCCTACGACTTCTGCATTCCCACCAAGGAACCGGAAGCTCCCACCACCGGCGATCCCTGCGAGCTGTTCAAGAAGATCAAGTTCCCCACCGATTCCTTCTTCCCGCCCAACGCATCGGAGATCAGTCAGGAGAAGTCCTGCGGCTGCGACCGGTAACGGGAAGGATTCCCAAATATCCATACACACCATCACTGGAAAACGGGGGCCCGGAAAGGGCTCCCTTTTCCTGGAACCCAAGGAGGACAAGCATGGCAAAGGTAACACTTCTCACTCACACACCCGATCCCGAGCGGTATATTGCCGCGGCAGCCAAGCTCTGTTACAGTGCGTCCGGCGTGGATACCCTGCTGGACAAGCTCACCGATGAAAAGGCGGCAGAGTTTGTGGAGATGCTCGCCTCGATGGGACACGAGAGCCCCATTGAGCATGTGAGCTTCACCTTCGGCATTGAAGGGGTTTCCCGGTCGCTGCTGGCACAGATCACCCGGCACCGTATCGCGTCCTTCAGTGTCCAGAGCCAGCGGTATGTCCGGGAGAAGCAGTTCTCCTTTGTCACACCGCCGGAGATCGAAAAGGACCCTGAGACCCTGGCAATCTACAACCAGGCCATGCAGAATGCCATCCAGTCCTATGACGCCCTGGCAGACCGGCTCAAGGAGCGGCATACTGCCGAGCTGATGGCAGAGGGCATGGAGGAGAAGGCTGCCCGGCGTCAGGCTGAGAAGATGGCCATTGAAGATGCCCGGTTCGTGCTGCCCAATGCCGCCGACACCAACATGATCATGACCATGAATGCCCGGGAGCTGCTGCACTTCTTCCGGCACCGCTGCTGCAACCGTGCCCAGTGGGAGATCCGGGCGGTGGCAAAGGAAATGCTGCGGCAGGTATCGGAAGTGGCGCCCACTCTGTTTGTAAACGCCGGTCCGAGCTGCGTGAGCGGCCCCTGTCCCGAGGGAAAGATGAGCTGCGGCAAAATGGCAGATGTCCGGGAGGAATACCGTCAGCTGAGGGAGAGGATTCGCCATGCCGAAGAGCAGTAATACAAGCCGTCTGATTGTCATCGAGGGGCTGGACGGCAGCGGCAAGGCCACCCAGGCCGGTCTGCTGGCGGAGAGCCTCACTGCCGCCGGAACGCCGGTGCGGCGCATCTCCTTCCCGGACTATGCCCACAAATCCTCCATTCCGGTGCAGATGTACCTGAACGGGGAGATCGGCAGCCTGGAGGAGGTCAATGTCTATGCGGCCTCCACCTTTTACAGCATCGACCGGTATATCTCCTACCAGACCGACTGGAGCCGGGACTGTAAGGAAGGCCGGCTGATCCTGGCGGACCGGTACACCACCTCCAATGCCTGTCATCAGATGGTCAAGCTCCCTCAGAAGGAGTGGGACGGCTATCTGGACTGGCTGGCGGATCTGGAATACACCCGCATGGGGCTGCCCGAACCGGGACTGGTGATCTATCTGGATATGGACCCGAACACCTCCCGGCGGCTGCTGGAAAAGCGGTACGGCGGGGACGAGAGCCGGAAGGATCTGCACGAGGCCAACCTGCGGTATCTGATGGCCTGCCGGGGCGCGGCGCTCTATGCGGCGGAGCACTGGGGCTGGAAGGTGATCCGCTGCTGTGACGGCAGCGATCCCTATCCGCCGGAGCAGATTCACCAGGCCGTACTGGCGGAAGTGGATGCCTGGCTGCGCTGTCAGCATCCGGCAGAATCGGACGGATTTTGACCCATGGTGTAGACAAAAAAGCAGCCGGTATAGTATACTGGTAACAAAATCAAGGCAAACTGCCAGGAGAGAATGCAAAAAAAGGGGTGAAACCGATGCGCAAAGTGGATATCCGTGCTTATAAGAATTCGCTGCGGGACAAGGCCAAAGCCATGCGGCGGGGCATGGACCCGGAGGAGAAGGCACAGATGGACCGGCAGATCACCGACCGGATCTGTTCGCTGTACCAGTACCGGGAGGCGCAGACTCTGCTGTGCTATGTTTCCAAGCCCATCGAAGTGGATACCATTCCACTGATTCAGCGGGCTCTGGCAGACGGCAAACAGGTAGCCTGTCCCCGGTGTGTGGAAGGCACCCGGCAGATGGAATTCTATCGGATTCACAGTCTGGATGACCTGGAAAAGCGCACCTTCGGCGTATTGGAGCCCAAGGTGCCGGGGTGTGAGAAACTCACCGATTTTACCGGGAGCCTGTGCATTGTTCCGGCACTGATGTATGATCTCAAGGGCTACCGGCTGGGATATGGCGGCGGGTATTATGACCGTTTCCTGTCCGGCTATGACGGCTATAAGATCGGTATTACCTACCGGCGCAATATCCTGCGGTTCCTGCACTATGGGCGGTATGATATTCCGGTGGATATGATCGTCACCGAGAGCTTTTTCCGGCTCACCGACCGCAGCCGGCTCCATGGCCGGGACTGAGTCCTGTCGGAAGAACTACCCATGATCCAAGGAGAATGAAATGAACGAAGAAAATCAGCGCCGCCGCACAAGACGGCGGGAGCGTCCGGTCAAAAAGAAGAAAGGCAGAATACTGGCGATTTGTCTGGCGGCACTGGTGCTGGCAGGCGCTGTCTATGGCGTCCATACCTGGGCGGATTACAGCGGCAGCTTCCAGAGCAGCGCAGAGGTGACAGTCAAGATCCCCTCCGGCAGTTCCGGCAGACAGATCGCCGCTCAGCTGGCTGAAGACGGCATTATCAGCCATAAGACGGTATTCTATTATTATATGCGTATGACCGGTGCCGGAGCAGGGCTCAAGCCGGGCAGTTATGTGCTGCGTTCGGATATGAGTTATGCCGAGATCGTCGAGGCCCTGTCTGCCGGCAGCGAGCGGGAAGATGTGGCACGGGTCACCTTCCCGGAGGGTCTCTCCCTGCGGGAGATCGCGGATCTGCTGGAGGAAAAGGGTGTCTGCCCGGCAGATGAGTTCCTGGACTATCTGGACACTGCCGACCTGAGTCAGTACGACTTTGTGGCGGAACTGCCGGACGATGACCGCTATCACCGTCTGGAGGGCTATATCTTCCCGGATACCTATGATTTCTATCTCGGGGAGGCTCCTGCCAGTGTTGCGACCCGGTTCCTGGACCGGTTTGAGCAGATCGTGGATCAGGAGATCCGGGACCGTGCCGAGGAAATGGGCATGACCATCGATGAGGTGGTGACCCTGGCTTCGGTGATCCAGGCCGAGTGTTCCTATCCGTCTGAGATGGCGAATGTGTCGGGAGTATTCCACAACCGTCTGAATGACCCGGCAAACTATCCCAAGCTCCAGTCGGATGTGACAGTCTTTTATATCCGGGACGAGATCCTGCCCTATGCCGGCAGCGATACCGAGGACTTCTATGATCAGCTCTACAATACCTATGTCCATGACGGACTGCCGGTGGGGCCGATCTGCAGCCCGGGTGAAGACGCGCTGAAGGCAGCGCTCTACCCGGCAGAGCATGACTACTATTACTTCATTACCGATAAGGACGGCAATTTCCTGTATGCCCAGACACTGGCAGAGCATGAGGCCAATATCCGGGATGCGGGGATCTGACTGAAAACAGGAGGGAAAGCATCAGAATGAGCAATCGGATCAAACCGGAGGTGCTGGCGCCAGCCGGCGATTTTGAGCGGCTGCAGGCTGCGGTCAAATACGGTGCGGACGCAGTCTATCTGGGAGCGACCAGTTTCGGGATGCGTGCCAATGCCGGCAACTTCAACGAAGAGGAGCTCCGGGCCGGCGTCAAGTTTGCCCATGAGCATGGGGTGCGGGTGTACCTCACCTGCAATATCCTGCCCACCAATGAGGAGGCAGACCAGCTGGAGGAGTTCCTGCTCCGGGCAGCGGATGCCGGAGTGGATGCGCTGATCGTGGCGGATGTGGGCATTCTGATGATGGCCCGCCGTCTGGTGCCGCAGATCGACATTCACATCTCCACCCAGACCGGCGTAGTGAACTACCTCACCGCCAATGAGCTCTACAAGCTCGGCGCCAAGCGGGTGGTGCTGGCCCGGGAACTGCCGCTGGAGACCATCCGGGAGATCCGCCGGCGCACCCCTGCGGACCTGGAGATCGAATGCTTTGTGCATGGCGCCATGTGCATGTCCTTCTCGGGACGGTGCCTGCTCTCCAACTACCTCACCGGACGGGACGCCAACCGGGGCGAATGTGCCCAGCCCTGCCGCTGGAGCTACTATCTCATGGAGGAGAAGCGTCCGGGACAGTATTTCCCCATCTTTGAGGACGAGCATGGCTCCTATATTCTCAATGCCAAGGATATGTCGATGATCGACCATATCGATGACCTGGTGGATGCCGGCATCACCTCGCTGAAGATCGAGGGCCGGGCCAAGAGTGCCTATTATGTGTCGGTGGTGACCAACGCCTACCGGCAGGCAGTGGATCAGTATGTGGCTGATCCTGAGAATTACCACCTGGCGGGCTGGCTGGCAGAGGAAGTCTACAAGGTCAGCCACCGGGAGTACTGCACCGGCTTCTATTACGGACGCCCGGATCAGTGCTATCTGTCCGGCGGCTATGTACGGGAATGCGATATTGTGGCTGTGGTGGATCACTGTGCCGATGGCTGGCTCTATGGCACCCAGCGCAACCGGTTCGCTGTGGGGGACGAGGTGGAGATCCTCGAACCCGGTCAGCCTCCTTATAAGCTGACAGTGGCGGAGATCCGCAATGGGGAAGGGGAGTCGGTTCCCGCGGCACCCCATGCCATGATGGCCTTTTCCATGCCCTGTCCCGAGGGCTCCTTCACCCAGGGAACCATCATCCGCAAGAACAAAAACTGATTTTTCCAGGACAGGAGAGCGTTGGCTCTCCTGTTTTTTTGCCCTGAAATGACGGAAATCCTGCAATTACCGGAAATTGCCGGAAACCCGTATAGCTGTGACTTTATCAGGCTGCAAAGCTGATGCGCAGAACGGTGATTCCCCGGGGCGGGAAGGGGGAAGTTTTATCTAAAATGACTGTTTTCCTGCAAAAATCGAAGAAGTGCTGCGAAAGTACTTGCAGTTGCCGGGGAAATGTGTATAATCATACTGTTTTCCAAAATAGCAAACAGCAAGTGAATCTTTGAGGTGTCACATGAAATCAATGCAGAAGCTTTTCAGCCGAGAAAATCTCAAAACATTTCTGATCTGGAATGTGGGAGCGTTCATCACTGCGGTGGGCGCTTACTTCTTCAAATACCCCAACCACTTCTCCTTTGGCGGCGTCAGCGGCATCACCGTTGTGCTGGGCCATTACTTCCCCGAGCTTTCGCTGGGCGGCATCAACTGGGTGCTCAACCTGGCCCTGCTCGTCCTGGGCGCCGTGATGCTCGGCAAGAGCTTCGGTGTTAGCACCGCCTATGTCACTGTGTCCATGTCCGCCTTCCTCAGCCTGTTTGAGGTTCTGTTCCCCATGAGCCAGCCCCTGACCGATCAGCCCCTGCTGGAACTGATCTTCGGCGTGCTGCTGCCCTCGGTGGGTGCGGCAGTGCTGTTCAATGTGGGCGCTTCCACCGGCGGCACCGACATCATCGCCATGATCCTCAAGAAGTACACCAGCGCCGACATCGGCAGCGCCCTGTTCCTGGCGGACTTCTTCATCGCCGCCGCTGCCTTCCCGGCCTTCGGTGCCACCACCGGACTGTTCTCCCTGCTGGGTCTGGGTACCAAGAGCCTGACCGTCAACTTCGTGATGGAGAACATGAACCTGAGCAAGTCCTTCACCATCATCACCGATAATCCCGATCCCATCTGCCGGTTCATTGTGGAAGATCTGAACCGTTCGGCCTCCACCTACCGGGCAGAGGGCATCTATACCCACCAGGATCACACCGTCATCATGACCACCATGGGCCGTCAGCAGGGCAGCCGACTCCAGCGTGTGATCCGGGAAGCCGATCCCCATGCCTTTGTGGTTATTACCAACACCAGCCAGGTGATCGGCAAGGGCTTCCGGGGCGGAAACTGATCCCATCCGGCCCTTTTCCGGCTGGAAATATTGCACCGGCCTTTGTAGCATATCCATGAACCGGCTCTCCGTATGGAGGGCCGGTTTTTTTCGTCCTGTGACATATTTCATGCAGAAATCAGTCAAATGTGGTGGAAAGAGGTCTTTTTCGAGCCAGAAGAGGTTCATTGCGCCACTATATATTGTGGTTTGATATATTACATATTTTACCATAACTGGAAAAATGAAAACGCCACATCCGGGAAAGAGAGGATGCGAATATATGTTCTTTTTGGAATATATTACAAGGCAAAGTGTGTTTTTCTGAGGTTTCGTCCGCTTTTTGCACATAATTTTCCATTCAAAAAACTTTCGTGAATTGGTAAAAGAGTCTTGCAATTTAACCCAAGCATGAGTATAATTAACTTAAGTAAGTGGGTAAAAGTGGGGAGAAGTGGTGTTCTTCTCACCAAAAAGGGGGTGAAGGCGATGCTGATCGGGGAATACAATCCCAGTATAGATCTCAAGGGCCGCCTTCACTTTCCGGCGCGCCTGCGGGAAGATCTCGGGGACAAGTTCATTGTCACCAAGGGCCTGGACAACTGTCTGTTTGTCTATTCGCTCAGTGAGTGGGCGGAACTGGAGGCCAAGATCAAGGCTCTGCCCATGAGCCGTTCCCGGACCCTGCAGCGGTTCTTCTTTGCCGGTGCGGTGGAAGTGGAACCGGATAAGCAGGGACGCATCCTCATTCCCGCCAATCTGCGGGAATATGCCCATCTGGACAAGGATGTCACCGTAGTAGGTGCCTCGGTGCGGGCGGAGATCTGGGATACAGCCCAGTATCAGGCCCTGTGCAGTGAGGTTTCGGCAGACGATGTGGCTGCTGCCATGGACGAACTGGGATTCTGACGCAGGAGGAACAAAGACATGGAATTTAGTCATTACTCAGTGCTGCTCAATGAGTGCA
>ERZ857521.1736-NODE-1736-length-23983-cov-21.587680_pt1 | contig 23983 bp, 13 predicted proteins | sample MGYA00519701_ERZ857521 | MGnify/ENA primary metagenome ERZ857521 (study PRJEB31778, sample SAMEA3449346) | human gut metagenome | biome: human gut; feature: human-associated habitat; material: faeces | place: United Kingdom | collected 2010/2012 ...
GTCATCCTATCTGTTCTGAGGGACGGAGAGCAAGATGACCGTTACAGGAAGTCCGACAAGAACCGTCACGGGTAGCCGGCAGGAGTCATGCCACATGATCCGGGTTCATTCCCCGCATTCATTCCATACGCACCCCTTGAGCCGTTCCCTCTGCTTTTCATCCCCGTACTTCATCTGAGCAGCATATCTCCCCTGTATTTATCGGGTGAGCCATTTTTATGTCTGTCTGTGTTTGTGAAGAGACAGAGCCGTATCCCAACAGAAAAAATGTAAGGGAGAATAAAAGCTTATTTATAATTTTCATACAGATTGGAAATGATGAATTTAAGTACGAGACAAATATAATATAAAAAAATGGAAATATAATAGTAAAGACATTATTTAATCCGAATTGGTCATTGAAAATAATTGCAGTTTCATTGTAATGACCAATAAGGTCTTGATAGATTACAAAATGATAATGCTAATTTCCTTTAGATTTTAATTTAATATTTGTTATCGATATCGTGTGAAGTCATATGTTTGGCGTATCTTTGTGAGGTGGCATGTCCTATTGGAGGGTATGTGTTGCAAGTGAGTACGGATGCCGGCTGAGAGTGCCGTACTACCCTAAACTTAATGACAAATAAAGGAAACAATGAAAATATTGGTTATAGAGGATGATGCTGACCTGCGTGAGATTATAGTCAGGTCGTTGGAAAAGGAACGTTATGTGGTGGAGACAGCAGCCGACTGTGCCGCCGCACGCATGAAGGTGTTCGTTTATGAATACGACTGCCTGCTGCTCGACATCATGCTGCCCGACGGTAGCGGCTTGGATATACTGCGTGATCTGTCGGCACATGGTCGCAAGTGCAATGTCATCATACTCTCGGCAAAGGATTCGATAGAAGATAAGGTTAAAGGACTTGATCTTGGGGCAGACGACTATCTTGCCAAACCGTTCCATCTGGCAGAGCTTCACGCACGGTTGAAGAGTGTGATAAGGCGTAGCCGTAACGGCGGTGATAGTGTTATGAGAATGGCAAATGTGTGTGTACATACTGACAGTTTCAGGGTGGAGGTAGACGGAAAGCCGCTTGAGCTTGGCCGTAAGGAGTACGACATATTGACCTATTTCATGAACCGTCCTGGCCGACTCATTGAGAAACAGATGCTGGCCGAAGCTGTATGGGGCGACTATATAGATGTTGTGGACAACTTCGATTTCGTTTATGCGCAGATGAAAAACCTGCGCAAGCGACTCAAGGCAGCAGGTGCGGGCATTGAGATAAAAACGGTTTATGGATTCGGTTATAAACTTGTGGAGATATGAAACTCATTAACTATATATCGTTGCGTCTGTCAGCGATCGCAGCAGTGGTGCTGGCCTTTTGGTCGGTGTTCTTCTATTTTGCCATCATAGACGAGATAAACGATGAGGTGGACGATTCGCTGGAAGACTATGCGGAGCTCGTCATACGCCGTGCATTGGCGGGAGAGCCTCTGCCTACTGCTTCGAGCGGTTCGAACAATCAGTATTATCTTCATGAGGTGTCGGCCAATTATGCTGCTACGCACGATCATGTGCGTTATGAGGACCGCGCGGTATATATACGTGACAAGCGCGAGTTTGAACCTGCCCGCGTCATCAGTTATATATATACGACGGGCGATGGTCGTTTTTTTGAGGTTGAAGTGTCTGTTCCTGCCATCGACAAGGCCGACCTGAAGACAGCCATCTTCTATTGGCTTCTGTTCCTTTATGTTGCCATCCTGCTTGGTTTCGTGTTGCTCAATCTTATAGCCGTGAAGCGCAGTATGCGTCCGCTGGCGGTATTGTTGAAATGGGTTGACGACTATCGTCTGGGGCGCGAGAACCGTGAGTTGGACAATCCTACCTACGTGACGGAGTTCAGCAAGCTCAATGAAGCCGTGGTGCGCTCGATGAAACGTAGTGAGGAGCAGTACGAGCAGCAGAAGATGTTCATAGGCAATGCCTCACATGAGATGCAGACACCATTGGCTGTGTGTCAGAACCGCATCGAGATGTTGCTTGACGACGGCAACCTTACGGAGCAGCAGATGGGTGAGTTGGTGAAGATACTCGGCACGCTCGGCTCGCTGTCGAGGCTCAACAAGTCGCTGCTGTTGCTCTGTAAGATTGAGAACGGACAGTTTACCGAAGTGGAAACGGTGGATGTTGACATGATGACCAAGCGTCTGCTCGACGATATGAAGAATGTGTCGGGTACGAGGAGCATAGAGGTAAGCATGGGAAAATCTGAGCACTGGCACGTGAAGATGAATCCTATGTTGGCGTCAACGCTAGTGGGCAATCTGCTGAAAAACGCGTTTGTACACAATGAGGATGGCGGACGTGTGGTGGTGAATATTGGTCGTCACGGCATGAGTGTGGCAAATACGGGCGGGGACGGACCACTGGACAAAACAAAGATATTCACGCGTTTCTATCACACGAGCGGCAAGAAAAGCTCTACAGGGATCGGCCTGTCGCTGGTGAGTGCCGTGTGCAACCTTTATTCTTTCAATATAGACTATCGCTATGAAGATGGTATGCACATTTTCGAGGTAACCGAGGGTAAGGTATGATAACTCTCCCGATAACCCTTCAGACGGCAGAGAAAATGCGGTCTGGAGGGTTTTATACTTAATAGATGTTAATCTTGGAGATCCTGACCGTTTTTTCAGATTCATTTCAGAATTGCATTGCAACTTTGCAATACGAAAGTCAGAGAGGTAGCAGACAGAGAAAAAATACCTGAGCGACCTGTCGGACAGCGTAAGTAAAAACAATAAGAATAATAACCATAAAAAAGAAATGAAAATGAAGAGATTTTTGAAAGCCAGCATCGCAGCATTGTTCTGCCTGTTCGTAGTGAGTGTAAACGCAGTTGCTGCAAACGACAAGCCTATAGAAGTGTCGAAGCTTCCACAAACCGCCCAGCAGATTCTGAAGAAAGATTTCTCTAAGATGAAGATTGCGTTGGCAAAGATGGAGTCGGGAATATTCGACACAAGCTATGACATCATCTTCACCAATGGTGACAAGGTGGAGTTCGACCGTAGTGGCAACTGGACCGAACTGAAGTGTAAGTATTCCCAGGTTCCTGCCCGTCTCATCCCGTCCGCTATCAGCAACTATGCTAAGAAAAATTATCCGGGAACCAAGATCCTCGAAATTGAAAGGGACCGCAGTGAGTACGATGTGAAACTGAGCAATGGAATAGAGATAACATTCAATAAGAAGTTCCAGGTTATAGATATTGACAACTAAAAGCAGGAGGCTGACAAATGAAGTGGAAAATGTATTTTATGGCTGTGCTTATGGCAGCATTTGCGATGGTAAGTTGTAGTGACGATGATGACAATTTCGGTCCGAATGATGTTCCGGCTAAAGTGATGGAGGCGTTCAATGCCCAATATCCTAACACAATGGTACATTGGGAAAAGGAACGCGGCAAGATAAAGGCAGAGTTCGTGATCAACGGACAAGAAGCTGAGGCATGGTATGAGACTGACGGTACGTGGATAGGTACTGAAACAAATTTCAGAGGATCATTCCCGGAGCCGGTGCAGAACTATATCAACACCAACTATGCAGGCTATGTTGTCGATGATGCCGACTGGATAGAGACGCCGACGCTGAACTATTTTGACATTGACCTTGAAATGCCGGCAAAGCCGGATGTGAGACTCCTTATACAGGAAGACGGGACATTGGTTAGATAAATATGAACTTCGATTGATTTGACATAATGATTAAGAGGTTGTAGCCGTGTTGGTTGCAACCTCTTTATCATTATGTTTCCGTATTTGGTTATTTCCGTATTGTGGTACGTATTTCATGCGTCATGTCTTTCCAGCTTATTTTGGGGTAATTTGTCGGTCCGTTGAGTAGTGTCGGATCTGTGTCATCGAGTTGCAAGTGGTTTTCGGCTGTCATATCCGTTCTCCGGCAAATGGTCTAAGTCTTCCCAGAACAGAGAGAAATCGCAAGAAGATGAGTGATAATATAAAAAAGCCTTTTCTCATTTCTATATAGATTTGAGAAAAGACAATCCAATAGTATTGACATGTACAAGTCAATACTATTGGAATCAAAAGTAAGTAGTATTATAATCGTAAGTAAGTACTACTGGAATTTACCGCCTCGTGGAGAGCACTTTCACGGACTCCTCGCTACCATCAGACAGTGTGACGTGGACTATCGCCACTTGTCCTGTCGGTATGTTGACCGTGCAACTGCTGCCCGTGGCTTCCGCCCGTGCGTAGAGCACTCCCGCCGTGGTGAATACCTCCACGCTGGCAATATCGCCTTGTATGGTCGTTATCGTGGCCTTGTCGCCTTGCGCCTTCACGTAGACGCTATGGCTCTCTGGGCTTTCTATGCCGGTCGTGCTGGATGGGGAGCGCAAGATGAAGCGTCCTACGCTGTTGCCCACGTTGGTAAAGGTAACGGGCGTGTCGATAGAGTAGGAACGGCCATCCGACAGGTCTACCAGTTCCCATTCACTGATATCCATGCCGCCCTCGGCTGTGGCGTGGAAGGTCAGCGTGTCGTTTTCCGCGATGATGCCAAGAGGTATTTGGGCGAGGTCCGTACTGGTGATGTCTTGCGCCTTTCCGTCTATGGCGGCGAAAATGGCAGTGGAAGGCTTCACGTCAGCGTCCAGCATGGTTTCCGTGTTTATGCCCGTTTCCGCACCGCTCACTATCATGGCGGAGCGCTTACCGCCCACCTCGGCCGTCAGCCTGATTGCCGCTTGTTCGGTAGTGGCTTCGTCTTTTTCCGCGACGGTGTTCGTCATCATCTCCGGGGTAAACTTGACATTGACATTTGTTCCGTTTTTTCCTTCCGCTAAGTCTATGAAGAAAGACTCCAATGGGTGTATCACTTTCTTGCGTTCCTTGACGGCCGCCTCTTCCATTTCGTTGTCGCTTTCATCAGCGGCCATTGTGGTGAGCAACGTGTTCCCGTCGGTGAGCGCATAGGTCTCATAGGTGTTGCCGTTATAACGGCGCAGTGCTTTCACATTCTTGTTCACCTTCAAGAAAGTCTTGATGTCGATGTCTGACATAAACATGTTACCTACCACGAAGTTGTTTGTGCCCTTTTCTGTGGTGGCCTCTATGGACAGTTCACGCGTAGTACCAAAAGGATTGTCGCCCTTCTTGGCTCCATATCTGTCTGTGCCGCCTTTCTCGGTGTCTGCATAGGTCAAGTCATTTTCGTAATCCTTCTGCTCATAGATGAAACGGGTGTTATTGCGGCGATCGAGCTTAGTGTCAGGCGTATAGTCACCATAGTCGTGTAAATCGTCGCTTCCGATTGTTCCGTCATGTTCGGGCAGTTCATCGCCGTCAGGAGTATAGTAATTATAATAGGTGTTCTGCTTGGGCAGTCGGGTGATAATGGCCTGGTCAGCGGGCAAGTCGCCATTGTCCATCCATACAGAGAAGCCTTGCGTGTAGCTGTAGGCTTGTTGCATGGCGTTGAAGTGTTTCGACCAGTCTGCCATTTGTGATTTCGTATCTTCCAGTCCAGCGTCACTCCATTTGTCTTGACGCATCTCTGTGGTTCCATCGGTTCCACCATAATAGATATGGTCGAGCAAGCGTACTTGCGGATTGCTTTTCCACATTCTTTGGAATACGCGGGGGTTGAAGCGGTTTTGCTTTGCGTTTTTATCGCCCAAGTCCTCAAATTCCAAGCCCGTGAGCTGTCCGTTCATTTCAGCGGGTACGAAGAGATCACCGGTGAGGGTGTTTCTCAGTGGAGCGGAGAACATGTAATAGCGGTTGGGCATCATTCTTACGTCTACCCAAGCCTTATGATAAGCCAGTTGGGGTACGTTGACTATTTGGGCGGGATTGTCCTCATCGCCGTCGGGCGATGCCTGGAAATAGATGCCATTACAGCAATAGTAGTTGTCGGCCAACGGGTCTTTGCTGTCTGGGTCTACGCTCTGCAATACGGGATAGAGTGTTGCGCCATCGGGTATGATGACATCGGTGCAGCAATAGGGATTCACATTTCCCTCCCAGTTGTTAGGCTCGTTCCAATCGGTGTTGATAGGAGTCTTGCGCCAAGTTGTCCTGAGGGGATGCACGACATAGGTAGTGCCGTCCAGGAAACGGCCGTTGTCTCCATAGACCATGACAGTGAGTCCGGTGCCTGGTTCTTTGGTGGGTATTTTCACGGAGAAAGTGTGGTTAGTTTTGTCTATCGTTATCGGCTCGCTTTCGAAGTTGTCCTGCTCTGGTGCCTTGACCACGACCTGGTAACCTTCTGGCGCATCTTGCACCTTACCGGTAAGCACCATATTTTCTCCCGCGCAAACGTTGGTGGTTTTCAAATCTAAGTCTTCCGCGCAGTTCTGGTCGGGATCCATGCAGTCAGGAATGCCGTTCAGGTTCTTGTCGCTACGGAAGAAGATGCCATAAAGCTTGTTGCTGTTCAGCACGTTGGCCACGCCAGCGAAAGTGATGCGTATCTCGTCAAAGTTGCGCGTGGGTGTATTGACCAGGTAACTCTTGTCGCCATAGCCAATGAGATTGAGTCCCAATACGCCCCAGTTGTCAAACTTGTCGCCCGTGGGCTGACCGTTGTAGTAGGTCTCAACGGTCATCCATGTGCCCAGCCCTACGCCCGCCAGGAAGGTCTCGGTGTCCATCACGATGCCAAACTGGTGGCGATAGTCTAGCGTCTTGCCCAATTTCACGCTCACCACCATGCCAGAGCCAGCCTGCACGGTATTTTGGTAGCGGAAGTAGGTATCCATGTCGCCATCGATAAGGTTGCCCAGATTTTGTACCACGCCAGCAATGGACGCGGTCTGGAACTTCATCTCGGGATAGGCGGAAGCTCCGTCTTTGGCCGTGATAGGTGTGGCGCACTTCAAGGGATTGCCGCAGTCAAGCGAGTTGTCTTCTATGAAGGGGTAATAGATTCTGAGCGTAGAGATGTCGAGCTTCAATACGCCTGCCGTCCATAAGGCAAATTCATTGAAGTCGATGTCTGCGGGAACCTCGATGCTGAAGCGCATCTTCTGTGATTGCGCTTCCCCTATCAGGTCTACGCCCACGGCATTGCTCTCGTCCACCAACTGGCGGTAGACCTCTTTTCCCTCCTTGTTGTAGCAACGTATCTGGAAGAACTGCAGCACATCGGCATTGAGGAACGTTGACTCACTCTCCACGATGAAACCTATACGCTTGTTCACCTTCTTGTCATCGGTCTCGGTGCTGGTGGCGAAGTCGCTGCCGTCCTTGGTTTTCACGCCTATTACGTGGATGTTGCTGGCTAGCGAAAGCCCGCCCGTGTAGGTCGCATAGTTGTTGAGATTGTCATCGAGGATGTATCCGTTGTCCTTTATGTCGCTGATGGAAATCAAGGAGCCACTGTAACCATGTTTATCTTCCGACAATGCGTATTTTTCCGCCCCCTCTTTATTGAATATAGGGTCTGAACAACCACTGTCAGAGGTGTTGATACCTCGGCGCAAAACCATCTTGGCGGTGCATTTCGGGGTGTGCGTACAACCTACCGCAGTGGCCTTGAAGGTGAATATACCATTTATTCTGTTTTCTTCCTCATTGTCGGGATCTATGATGTCGTTGAAGGTCACTTTGCCCGAGGGGGTCACGGTAACGGCTTCTGGGGGAAGAGGATTGCCATCAAGTCCGTATGCGCTTTCCAATGTCCATTCCACGCCCACGCTGGGGTTGGAAAGCAGCTGATAGGTGCCTTGCACGTCACAGATGTCGCTGTCCACGGAAGGATTGATGTCGCAACGATGGGGCACTATCGCGGGCTCGTTGACAAAGCCATAGTGAACGGATATATCTCCTACGTCGACATTCACGCCTGTATAGAAACCGATTTCGAAAGCGTAGAACTCTTTTTCCGCGATAGCCGAGGAAGTCATCTTGCCGCCTTCGGCCACACCGAGTGACAGTACGCCAGCCTCTATGTTTTCAGTTTGCGTGGTGCCGTCAGTATTATAGATTTTCAATTGCACGGCGTTGCCCAAGCTCAGGTTGAGAGCAGAGCCATTGGTGTAGACAAAACCCACTTCGCTGCCGGCGGGGAAGGTGACGGTGGGCTCTGGATTGCGGTTCTTTATTCCGCATATTGGTTCCTTAGGGTCTGTAGACACCTTGGCGGATCCCTTGTAGGCGATGGAGAGACCGCTGATGATATGCGTGCCGTTGTCGAGGTTGTCATCCGCCAGGTTATTCGCATCCACGGTGGTGGTGGGGATTAAAACAGGAACGCATGAAGCTTGGGGCGTCACGGTTGGTGTTTTTCCGGAAACGCCCCTGCCTGACGCTTCGGCGTAGTCCGCGATATCATTGTCCAACTTGTCTAATTTGTCGTTCACCATCAGGCATTGGCGGGGCTCTCCCACGAAAGCGTATTTGAACTTCAGCTGCTTGATGACGCTCACGTCCAGGCCACCACTTTGCACCACATACAACTCATCGAAGTCATGTTGCGGGGTGCAAGTGAGGTTGACGGAGAGATTGTCTGAGCCTGGTATTTTGATGAGGTCAAGAGCCACGCCGCTACCAGCCTGTCCTCCTGTAAGGTCAGAGATGGTCTCTACCAGTTCGCCGTCGTTGTACACCAAGATGGAAAACAGGGAGATGACACTGAGCGACAGCAGTCCGCCGCTTTGGCTGGACACCATGCAGATGCCCGCTTCCGTGCCTGCGGCGTAGGTGTTGTACATGTCTTTCACGCTGAAGAGCGGTTGTTCCGTCACGCCTACGCCAGCACCTGTGGTAAACGTGGCGTAGTTGTCCAGGTCTTCATCCACCAAGTTCTCCAGTCCCGTGATGCCGCTGAGCAATTGCACATTGGTGGCGAACTGATTGACAATGCAGCCTGGGCCTACCAGTGCCTTGCGCCCTCCTAAGTTGGCTTGGGTGATGGGTGTGGAGGCGTCATTGCCTTGCGCTTGCGCCATGCCAGAGAATAGTACGAGGCATAGCAGCGTCAATATAAGTTTTGTATGTTTCATCATCTCTTTCCTTTTTATTTTACACGCAATTCTTCCCAATTTGCGATGATAGAACAATCTACCTTCAAAGTGTATTGGTAGTTTCTGCGGAAATAAACAAACTCTCCACCCGCGACAGGATCAATGATACCCGTGGCTTGGTTTCCGTCTGACTTGTTGTCTACCACTAATAGGTAGTCGCCATAGTTGGTTTCTGTGTCATGGAAATTGACATTGATAATTTTACCTTCCCTTCCCCCTGCATATCTTAGATAAAGTCGTGTTTGGGTAGGTAGCAGGAATGTTTCAAATGTGTAGGAATTTTCTTCTCCTTCTCTGTAGTTATGACATTCACCCGCACCTAGATCTGAAATTTCTTTAGTATCAGTATCTCCTACCCATCCATCAATATCAATGGCCGTAAATGTGTGTATGGGTTCATCACCGCTATCGGCACCAAAACCCTTAAGATTGTGAGTGATAAGAAAATAAGGGGTTCTGAAATTTTCATAATCACTGAGTCTTACCGCTTGCCGCACTGAATCCGCCAACAAGGCGATGGCGCAAACATGGTTGGTATCTCGGAATGGCGAAGGTAAGTCGCTGATGTTTGTTACTGTTGCGGTTAGCTTTGCCACGCCACGATACAAGTAGCCCGTGATTTCATTCTCGTCGCTAAACTTGATAATCTCAGAGTCCGATCCTTTAGAACGACAACTGCCATAAAATATCTCAGGTGTGATTTGATACCACCCTGTTAGGTTCTTTTTTGTGCCATTCCATAAAGGAGTGGGGCTATTCTCTGTAGTGATGTATCCAGCTTCGTTTTTGAATGACAAGGGGACGAGTTGCAGGCTTACGTCTTCGAACCTGCTGATTCCATTTTTCAGCTCGTTGCGTGCGGGAATGGGATATTTCGCGTCTGCTTGCAACTCTACTTTGTCCACGATCTTGAATAGACTGGACTCATTGATAGTCGATTTCGGAAAACTATTCCCATTATTCCCATGAGTGGACTCGTGGTTCATTGCCTTCCGCTGGGTATTATATCCAATAGCTATGACGCGATACTCATATCCCTTTTCCTTCGTGATGTGCGCTTTGCTGACGCGTCCTTTTATAAGTGTTCCATCTTCCGCGGTGAACCATTCATCATTAGCCGTGATATCATCCCTATCATCCCTACCACTAGTGGAGTTGTCCGCGTCATAAACAAAGCTGTCGTCTGACCCCTCCACTCTGCGGAAAGTGAGTAATCTGATTTTATCTACCTGGCACGAATAGTCGATCGTGTCGACCAGCCCGCCCTCACTTCCTGGAGGTGCGACGCGGGTTCTGATGTCGCCTGGTTGATTGCCTCCACTTATATAAAACTTGATTTCTTGCGTCATGATGTCGCCAGGATTACCACCCGTGATGTTGCCAGGCATATCCTCTCCCGAACAGGACATCAAAATGCCCAACGCGGCAAACGACATCAATTTGAATGCTTTACGTATATTCATAATATTTGATATTTTAGCGATGGCGGTTATTACTGATTGTGACCATCGGGCTTTTTTATGATGGTCCCTAAATCTTTACTTCCCTCCCATCTCGGATCGACATAGAGCTTTACGTCCGACTCGCCATTACTCATGTCGATAGGTTCTTGGGGAGTGCCGATAGTATAATAGTTATTGGCCACGATGGGGTAGCGGCGCTCCGTCTCTTGCGATTCGGCGTTGCCATCCTGTCCCACGATGATGCCCGTGCCATCGTCTGTGTTGTCGGAACGGGTAGCGGCACGGGACTCATAGGAAGTGACGAAGAATACGCGGCGCTTGTCCAAGATGGTGACCTTTCCTTGGTCAGGTTCCGACACCAACACCACATAGAGCGTTGTGACATCGTCGCCCACCGCGCTAGGAGCGGGCGCGCCAGGAGCGGGCAATACATAGGAGCCTGCCGTAAGGGGTATCACCACTTCCTCGTCCGTTCCTTCTTGCCCTTTGTCTACCTCAATCTCCGCACCAGGCTGGGAAACGAATTCTCCCGTTTTGGCATCGCGTCCTATCTTGAAATAGGTACATTTATCAAGGTCGTCAGCCTGCATGGTCTCGCCTATTTTGGGAATCAAGGGAGAGGGCGCAGCATCGCCCCTATTGTCATAGTCCATGAACTTGCCCTCTTCTGGCTCCCGCTTGTAGTAGGGTACGGAAGTAGGTTGGGCGGCCCAGTATACCACACGCAGTTCTTTCACTTCTTGGTCATTCACTTCCTTCGGTATGCGGACGAAGTAACCTTTCACGCCAGCCACTCGGCGGTTTAGGATGATGACGCTGCCTGAGTAAAGTGCTGAGCCTTTTACGGTCAAGGTGCCGGCGAAAAGCTCTGAGCGGTGGATGTCGTCCAGGGTTTTGCCTTTTTGTAGGGTGGCGTAACTTTCTCCAATCGTTGCGCCAGGTGTATAGCTTGAATTGTCCAAGCCATAGGCGGCGGTGGAGTTGGAGCCCAAGAATTTACCCCCCACAGTCCCGTCATCTGTGATGTCATCAGAGCCTATGGCCAATAGAGTATAGGTGTGGTCCTCGTCAATTCCCCAAGATTCCGGCAGGGCTACCCATTGCTGTTGGGAGGAGGTGCCATCTTTTTTCATGGCTGTCTCGATGTCCTGCTGCCAATCTACATCCTCGAAACTCATGCCGCCAATGTACTTCGCGGTCAATGCGTTATTGGCACCCTCGTGTTTATAGGCGTAGAGTGACACGCGGGTAACATGTTGCGCGTTTTGTTCTCCTTGCAGTATAGTGCGGGAAGCTGGTTGCAATCCTGAGGAGACGTTCAGGTTGACATGAGGGCCGGCAGGCTGTCCGTCGCTTAGGCCTGGCTCGTCAGAGCAGGCCGTAAGCAAGGCTACGGCCAATGCCCATCCGCACGCTTTGTATATCATGTTTGTATTCATCATTGTCATGGATTTTTTCTCAATGCGGTTTTACATCTTTTGTACATAGCTGGTGCCGTCAGCCTTGGCCGCTTTCACGATGCAAATGCCTTTGGCGGCTTTCAGTTCCACTTCAGACATGCCACCACGAGTACTGTCTATGAGTTTTCCGTCTATGGAGTAAACGGAGCACTCTCCCAATGCGCTGCCGTCTGCGGTACGTATGCTGATGGTGCCATGGGATGTGCGGCTCAAGGTCAATCCACTGGCGGGCTTGATGTTTTCTATTGCCGTAACATCCCTTACCAATACGTAGCGTCCCGTAGAACTGCTGACAGTACCCAAATTGACAATATTGCCTCCCGCCATGGAATAGGTCATGCCCGTCTTGATGTCGTAGAGATTCCAGTCTGTATCTCCTGTAAGGCTTAGCTCCAGGGGAGCGGGTTCCGCCATTATGACGCCCAATGTGATATGGTCTGTCTGTGGTGTCTGTTGGATGTCTGCCGCGCGATTGTTGGCCAGGGTGAATACCTGTATTTGCGGTCTTGCCTCGTTGTCCACTAGCAGTGCGCCATCTTCGCCATTCACGAATGCCGTAGAGGCATGGTCATTGAAACGAATCAAGGCTTGGGAACTGGCTCCGTTTCCTACTTTGGCTTTTATCATCACCTGGTTGGAACGCTCCATGGCACGATTCTCGTTATCTTGATAGCTGAGCAACATTTGGTTGTTTTTCGGTTGAGTTTCCAGCATGTCTTTCGTGAACTTGATTTGACAGGTTGTGCTAGCTTTCTCTACCTTTGCGAAGAAGGCTTGCATGGGAGCGATGCTGGTCCATGTGCCATCGTTGTTGGAAACCAGTTCGCCGTCACTCAAGATGGCGGAATTCATGGCATTGCCGTCATAAACCTTGAGTTCCATGATGTTTGGGTTATCCTTCAGGAACTTCTTGATATTGATATGTGTCATGAAAGGATTGCCCACGACGAAGTAGTCACTTGGGTTATCTAATACCAGGTTGAGCGTAAGATCCCAGTCGTCACCAGAGAGGTCGTCCGTATAGAGTCGACCGGCCTTACCGCCTCGATTGATGGTTTCATAGAGGTCAGTCTCCTGCTTCTTGTCATTGAAATAGTGATAGCAGGTGTGCTCTTTCGGCATGCGGAACTTCAGCGTGGTGACGGTTAAGTCTTCCGCGTCTGCTTTCAGTGAGAAGCCTGTTACCATCTTCTCTTCATTTTCGAAACCATAGCGTTGTGTCAGGCCGTTGAAGGGAGGTGTCCAGCGAGTTTCGTCTACGTCCACCGTGGCAGTAGGATTTATCACACCCCCATTAGTGACGTTTTCTACGGCTTCCTGTATTGGCGCAGCGTGTTCCCACAGCCTTTGATAGATGCGTGGGGAGAAGCGGTTCTCGGGAGAGGATTTCTCATCGAGCTTGGTGAAGAGGTCGTTGTCTTGTGACCCGTTCATCTCGGCGGGAATGAAATAATCACCCGCATAAGTGGCTTTCAGCGGTGTGGAGAGCATGTAGTAGCGACCGGCTTGTAACTCGAAGTCTACAGAAGCGTATTCATAGTTGAGGTATTCCGTTCCTTTTACTTCTCCACCAGTCATGAAATGTATATTCTCGCAACTGTTGATATCTGTGGCGGCATCAGCTGCCTTGGGCGAAAGGACAGGATAGGACTGTGCGTTGCCTGGTATCACCACATCGGTGCAACCTATCACAGGCACGCCTTGTGTCCAGTTTTTCCATTCATTCCAGTCGCTGGAGTATTGTTTCATGTCTTCCGTCAGTTGTGGTTGCCACCTGGTTTGGGTGGCGTGGATGGTGAACTGCTTCCGTCCTGGCGTGAAAAGCGGGTTGTCTGGCAGTGTCACCTTTAACTCATAGCGACCATATTGGGGGATGCCGCTCCCGTCCGATAAGGAAGGGTCGGTAAGGTTGATGGTGTAGGTGAATTTTCCATCGTCAGAGGGCTGGCTGAGTTTTCCAGACTTAACTACCTCCTTTCGGTCAATGTCCGAGATGGTGTAGGCCACTTGGGTTGCGCTCTTTGCCGTGATGGTGGCAGTCACTTTATCTTCTGCGTTGGAAGCGCAGAGGCTGTTGATGTCTGCCCCGCTGAAAGCGATGACGATATCCTCCTCACAGAAGTCGGGATCTTCCTCGTCGGGAATGCCGTCCATGTCTTGGTCGGCGTAGGTATAGAAGCCCAAGTACTCCAACTCCGACAGTGCCTGCACCAGTTCTCCTTTCTCGAAGCGCACCTCGTCAAAAGGCTGCGTGGCGTATACCGAGACGTAGAAATAGTCTCCCCAACCTATGATGTTGGTGTTGGAGAGCAAGGAAGCTTCTGTTCCTCCCTTGTCACCTGTATCCTCGCCATTAAGCGCTGTACTGATGGTCATGCCCAGTTTGAGCACTTCCACGTCTGCCAAGCCTGGTGTGCGTTTCATCACCAGGCCCACCCAGCGGCCTCTCTGGTATTGTCTTCCAGTCTTGATGGCGAGACGTGATGCAGAGAGCACGCCTGTCACGGCATAGTTGGTCATGCCCTTCTCGTTCCCATTGCCCGTGGTCAGGTTGTTGTCCACCAAGTAGCCCAGTCCATTGCTTACGCTTGCCACGCTGGCCAAGGATGTTTGCGCACCCGTCTGGGCATAGTTGATGCGTGCGCCATTGTCTACATTGAGTGAAGTCACGTATTTGCTGCCCAGTGGCCCCACGGGCATGGTCACCAAGTTCTTGTCGGCCATGAAGGCATTGTATATCTTCATGGATTGGTTGGTGAGGTCTAGATTAAGTACGCCTGAGGTATAAAGGGCGAATTCATCAAACTCTGTTCCCTCTGGCACTTCGATGGCGTAGCGTATCATGCCGCTACCTGGTGCGCCTATCAGTGAGGCGTTGATACCGTTGTTCGTGCCCGTTGCCGAGTTGTATACTTCGTTTCCATTGTTGTAAAGTACAATCCGATAGAATGTCAGTACATCCGCTCCCAGCAACTTGCCTGGTGTCTCGGCCACGAAACCTACCACGGCTGCCTGCTCAGGGTCAAAAGGCTTGTCGTCATCCTTTTTTACGCTGACAATGCAGGTGTTGGCGGCCAGTTGTAGCCCTTTTGCGTAAGTGGCGTAGCTGTTCAAGTCGCCATCGATGATGTTTTCCGCATCTTCCAATCCATCTATCACGAGCAATCCACCGTCACTGGGCTTGGAAAGTGCCACATGGTCATTGATAGCATCAAGTGGCCTGCCAGTGAAAGCGTTGGCTGTCGCTTCTTCCATATCTGATATCTTTCCACGATAGAGGGTGACCTCGCCCGTGCATCCGTCAGCGTCTGTAGCCTCGAAGACGTATTTCCCTATGGGGCTTCCGCTATTGAACGTGACGTTTGTTTTTTCTACATAATCGTCGTCAGGGCTAATGGTGACGTTTGCGCCATCGGGCGAGGAGAACAATTTCCACTTCACTTTTACGCCACTTGACAATGTATAGGTCTTCTCATTGGCGCATAACAATGCGTCCGCAGAGAGGTTTAAGTCGTGCCGCTTTGCCGCTTCGGGGATGTCAAATTCCCTGACGTAGGCATATTTTATCTTTGTGGTTCCAAGAACTAATCCTACACCACCCGTTTCCAATTGGATCGCATTCCAGTCTTCATCAGTGTCGATAATCATGGAGTAGCGGGCTTCTGTCTCACCGTTACCGACTTTAATATCCAGGACACTTGCTTCAAGTACTTTTTCCATTACTTCACGCTCCGTGTTCTTTTCCAGTTTCTTAAGTCTTAATTTGGTGGTACCGAAAAGGTTGATCTTGGCAAGGTTGGTACTGGAAAATACGAAACCCACCTCGGCCTTTTTGGGACCATATACGGGTTTGTTGTTTTTATCGTTGTATTGTACGGTTACATTGCCATATGAGGCTACAATAGTGGGAATCTCATAATCTTCATGCCTGTCGTCGGGATTGGTAATCTTCAAGGGCTTTTTGCCAATGGTCTCGAAGCTGCTGAAACTCTTGTCGGTCTCCGATGTGTTTTGCAGTTTCTTCTCGCCATCGCCCACGAATCCATAGTATATTTGCATCTTGGAGAGCAGATCGAGGTCGACCCCCCCGCTGTTGCAGAGCATGATCTCGTCAAATTCCACGTCCTCTGGCGTATCTACCATGATGGTGCGTTGACCTTTTTTCGAGATGAGGTTGAGTGACAACACGCTGAAGTTTTTCGTGGATATGCTGATGGGCTCACCCACCTGCTCGTTGTCGTTAAATAGCATGATGGTGAGCCCTTGGAGTACTTCTACGTTGAGCAGCGGTCCGCTTCCGCCCACCACGAATCCCACTTTCTGTCCTCCCTTGTACTTATGTTTCAGGTCTCGGATGCTGATGATAGGGTTGTGCAATGCTGATACATTGGCCACAGAGGATATGACGGTGTAGTTGGTCAGACTGTCGTCCAGTACTTTGGTATAGTCAGTGTTGCCACTTCCCAGTACCTTCACTTGTTCCACGATATCATCCACCACGCAGTCGGGAGCCAGCAGCGGGCGGCATCCGTTCACGGTGATGGGCTCTTCCTCTTGTGCCATCATGGGCGTGGCTGTCATCAGCAGGGCAGCCATGGCCATCATATTGGCGAGTTTGGTTATCAAGTGTCTCATGTTCTTTTTATACATTATATATATAATAGGTATATACCTTGGTTGATTTCCTGTTGAGGTGTCATCAGTTGAAGATGATGGCATCAAACGCTTGCCATTCTGGGTTTACGTCCATCACGAGCACTTCCTCGTCAGCCAGTCGGATGGGGGAGTCTTCTCCATAAGTCTGGCTGGAGTTCTTCTCGCCTAGGGTGTAGAGGTTATTGCGCATGATGCTGTATGTCAATGAAGATTCGGGGGTTGTCAATCGCGTGATATTGACGGTCTTGCCGTCTTCGGCCAGTGTCACGACAGAGCGGGGCAATGTGAGCCGCTCCTCATCGCGCATCTCTACGGGCCAGTATTTCAATATGTGTCCATCCTTGTCCAGGAGTTGTAGTTCAAAGGTGGCTAATCCACGAGCCACGTCTTCTGCTGTCATTTCTGTGGCTATAAGGTATCTGCTGCCGTATACAGCGCCTCGTTCCACTTTGAGTCCTGTGTCTTTCAGGTAGTCGGACAGTTGCCAGTTGGTGTCTGCCCCGTCCAGATAGCCATCTCCATTTTGGTCATACGGCAGCTCCGGGTCTGTGGTGTTGCCCGGAAACCAGTTCTTCAGGTCTATCCGGTATATCATGAATGCCTCGTCGGCAGTTTGCCCATGCATAGCCGCGTCATACACGGTACGTTCATTGCTGCCATTCACCACTCTTTCCACATTGAAGTCATCGGGATCTTCTTGTGAACGGAAACCGGCCATGATGACGGTCTTGTATGCCTTGGGCGAAGCCATGCGTACGGAAGCCACAGGCACGCCATTCACTTGAGTAGGTATATGGGTGAAATAGCCAAAGGTGCCGCCTACTTGCCGGCGCAAGGTCACGGTAGCCGCTCCGGATTCATCTGGGCTTTTCGACTTGTTGACAAGTTTTCCATTCTCGTTGACCACGGTCTGCGCGCCGGCAAACAATTCCGCCGCCAGTTCACCGTCAGGTTTGGTCGCGGTCTCTGTGCGGTTGAGCCTATCGCCAGGTTCAATATCGCCAAAAGGCTCATAGCCTCCATAGGTGCCCTCATGGCATCCCACGGCATATACGATGTATTCCACGCCAGTCTTTAGCCGTTCATCTCCGCGGAGCGTGATGTCTGTCATGCGGCCACGTTTGTCTCCCTCATAGTAAGGGTGGCTGGCTTGGTTGTTTGTGTCGCTCCATCCCATGATGGTCTTCTTGGCCACCACCTGTCCGTCATGTCCGTTGACAATCACTACCACCACTTTGTTGATGGTTTGTATGGGGGTGATGCTGTTGATGAAACTCTCGTTGGCGGCCCGGCCACTTATGGGTTGCGCCTCGCCCACGCTCTCCACCTTTACGCTCAGTGTTTGCGTTTCCGCTCCATAGAGGCGCAGGTCTTCCCCTTGGCCGTTGTTTTCGCTGTCGCCGCAAGATATGGCTAGCGTGCAGAGGGCTGTCAGCGTCATTAGGTATATGGCTTTCCTTATGGTCATCGTTGTTGTTGTTCTTGTCGTTAATTATTGTTATACCATGGGGTGATAACTTGTTTCGCCTTGCTGGCGGTTTGTTGAGTTCATGACAAAAAGGGCGTGCGAAAGACACTCGGCCAGGCCGAAGTACCTGTCGGCACGCCCCGTTATCATTTATGCCAGATGAAGAGGTTCTCGTTCTTCATCGCATAGACAGGAGGTTATTCCACCTCCATCTTGTGAATCAATTCCCAGTTGTCATTTACCTGCACGAGCAAGTCTTGCTTGGTGTTCAAATCCACGGGATCCTCGGGGTCTGGACTGCCTGGGATTGGATCATCTGGGTCTGGATCACCTGGATCGCCAGTGTTAGGCAGCTCCTTGCTCTTTACACCCACACCATAGAGGTGGTTGCGGAGAACGCTGTACTTAGCAGAACTCTCATTTGCGGCAGCAGCGGGGACGGTGAATTTGTCGACATCCCAATAAGACCATGTGTCATCAGCCGTGAGGATATCAGCAGTAGGCAAGCTGATAGACCAGGTGCGGTAAGTTTTCTTTATGGTACCGTTCTCTTCTTTGCTTACCAGGCGCAGCTCGAAGGTGTAGTCGCCAGTGGCAGTGGCCTTGAAAGGAATGATGAACTCTCCACCGAATACGGAACCTTTCACGAAACCAACATTATGAAATCTTTCACCCTCGCCTCTTAAAGGAGCGTGCCAAAGAAGATGGTCATCACTTTTATCTTCAATGAGGTCGCCTTCATGGTATTTGCCTTCAGTGTCATCAGCGGAGGCAATCATGTATTCATAGCGGTCTATCACACCATCGTTGTTCTCGTCTTGGAGTCTTGTGAACCACTCATCGAGCTTGATTTCGTAAACCACGTATTCATTGTTGTCTTCGTCAGCACCATTGACAACGTTTTGAAGGATGTTTCTCTCACCGTTGTTGCCCAAAGTGGTGTTGTAGAATTGACCCAATACCAGGTTCTTGTTTTTCTTCACGGCTACCAACTGCAGGATGTTACCCTTGTCGGTGATGGTGTTGCCATTAGTGGTATACATAAAAGGCACATTCTTCACATAGGTGAATATACCCGCTACCTGACGATGGAGCGTTACACCCTGTGAGAACTTCGTGTCGCTCGTCAAATCGAGCGTCGTGCTACCAGCGAATACTTCGTCTGCATATGCATAGTAATCGTTCTGGTTGATGAGGACGAGATCTTTTGTGAACTGTTTGATGCTCTCATTGTCAGCGTTCTCGACCGTGTAGACATTATTTCCGGGCTTGGAACGCTTACCATTACCCACGCTGTTCAGGTAAGTTGGCAGAGACATCGTGTTGCCGCCAGACTTCACTCCGTACTTGGAGCTCTGGTTGTAGCCAATTGCGTAAACGGTGTAAGTGCCCTTAGTGGTGATTGCATTGCTGTTAGCCAACGTGAAGCGAATCTTTCGGCCATGACCGGAAGCGTCGTCATAATTGGTGACCGCGTTAGAGATCATCCAGTTCTCAATCAAGGTGTCGGCAACAACATTGTTAGAGGCATCTGTCACGATTACCTTTACGCAATCGATGTTTTGCTTAGCCTCCGAAGAGTTGAGAGGACGGCCGGCACGAGAACCAATGCCATTGCCTGCGTTTTCCACGGCGATTTCAATCACCTGGCCAGCTGCCGCGGTGTTTCCACCAGGGCCACTGCCTGCCATGAGATCGTCGTCACTGCTACAAGAAGCGAGCGACCCTGCCATACCGAGAGCCAGCGCACCGTAGAAGAATACGTTTTTTTTCATCATACGATAATAGTTAATAATTAAGTAATGTATTATAATTAAGTAATGTATTAGTGCAATATGCTTATCAGTTTTTATTATGCCATGTTACTCTATCTCCATTTGGTGTACTTTTTCCCAGTTGTCGTTGACGAACACATAGATTTCGAACTTGTCTTGTTTGGGCTGGTAGACGTAGCGCACCATGGTCACCTCGTTTCTCGACATAGTGATGCCTATGTCTTCCGGCTGTAGAGGCTCTTGTCCGTCTCCTTCCGCCGTGCTATAGAAATTGACATCGAGCGTGGTGGCTTCGTGTCCCGTGGAGGGACAGAGCAACATATCCGTAGAGAACTCAACGGGCTGGGACCATTCCGTCTCTGTATGAAACTCCGTCTCGCCCGCGTAGTTCAGTCCCCTTCCTATGTAACGGTAGATGCCATCCATGTCTTTGGTGGAGAAGTCGATGTCCTCTGGCATGTTCTCCGCCATGACGATGAGTTTTCCCTTGGCTCGTTCCAACTCAGCGCGGAAGTTGGCGTTGTTGATATTGTAGTCTATGTTGAGCGTTGTTACGTAGATGTCGTTCTCTGCCGCGTGGTTTTGGGTGACTTCGGTATAGTTGGCGTCTTCTGATAGAGGACGGTCGGACTGCATGTTGCCCCATACAGTGAGCGTGTATTTGCCAAAGGGAAGGCTTTCGGGCATGGTGACGCTATACACCTTGTCGTCTCCTGTCACGGCGAAGTTGGTTTGCTCCCATACCATTTCTCCAGTCTCGGCGTTGTCCAGCCGGTAATAAAGCGTAGACACGTATTCACGGAAAGGCAGATTCTCGTCCCTCACAGGCTCGATGCCATCAGTGGCGATGGCGTTGAAATAGTTCTTGTCTTTCACCACGATGTCTATCTGCATTGGCGGACAGGGGGGCAAGTCCTCGCGTATGCCGCAGGAAGTGACCGTTGTCAGTATCGTCAAGGTGAACAGCAAGGGACGTATGACGCTGTTTATCTTCATTGTTTCGTAAGTTTATGGTTTATTGTTTTTTCACTTCCGCCCATCGCTCGTCTTCATGATAGGGCGTGAAGTCATAGTTTTCCAAGGCTCGCTGGCGGAACCAAGAATCCTCCAGGGCACCCGTCAGGGCGTTGAACATCTGGTCGGCCTTTCCCTGCCTTGCGGCAACTTGCGCCCTCACATAACAAGCCAAGGGCGATAGGTCTTTGGCGGCAGAACCATTCATGATGGCTTCTGCCTCGCCGTTGCGGTTGAGGCAAAGAGCCACGATGGCCGTCGCCACGTCTTGATAAGGTGTCAGCAGTTGGTAAGCCTCCTCATATTGATGTTGGCAAGCTTTTATCAAGCCTAGATTATATCGTCCCTCGATGTCCTCGTCGCGCTCTATGCGTGAGAGCAACTTGGCGGCTTCCTCATATTTGTTTTGATAGGCGTAGGCGGCGGCCAAGGTGTTGAGTGCCTCGGGTGTATAGGCTTCCGCCTCCTTCAGTACACGCTCGGCCTCATCCGCTTTTTGCTCTCTCAGCAGGAGAATGGCCAGGTTGTTGGCGGCGGGAACCGACTGCGGGAAGTAATGGAGCGTGGTGCGATATACCTCTTGTTTCTCTTGCGGGGTGTTCTTAAGGGTAGCCACGCGCAGCAGTTCTATCTCGCTGAACGCGTCGGGCCGGGTTTCGTACATGCGCAAAAGTTCCTCATCGGTGGTAAAGTTCTTGACGCGGTAGGTATAGACGTAATCCACCTTGCGGTCTTTTTGCAGGTATTTCGCGCGTATGGTGGGCCAGCAGTCCAATCGGCGGATATATTTCTCGGCCACGTCATCATTCTGGCCCGCGTATTTGTCGAGGATGGCTCTCACCTTGACAGAGTCCTTGTCGCCCGCCACTCGCATGGCCTGCACTACCGGCTCCCAGCCTTCCGGGCGTGAACCCGTAGTGAACACTTGTCTTTGGGCCGCCGTCAGATGGAGTTGGTCACAAAGCCATTTCTTCGCGGCGTTGGCACGATTGCGTGCCAGAGGCGTGTTGAAGCTCAAAGAACCATCAGCGGAGGCCAGACCGTATATCTTTACGGAAGTCAACTCCGCCAAAGAGTCATTGACCACAGGGCGTAAACGTGCCAGCATCGTGTCCAGCTCGGCGCGGTTGTTGCCCAGTTGAGGACGTATGTCATAGCGGTTGATGACGAACTGTATGCGCGCTGTGCCTCGTCCCTCTCTTATTTTGGGTTTGATGGCAAACTCAGGTTCCATCCATTTCAGGTCATATTTCCGCTTCAGCATGTCCACGGGGTCATCAATGGCCGCCAGCAAAACGGTATCTATCGCGGAGCACTCTCCACAACCGTCCGTGGTCACTACGCCATAGACCCTACGGCCTGTCTGCGGGCCTTCAGGCAGGGTTACTCTCGCCTGGTAGGGAATGGTGAATGCCTTGCCGGTGGACTTGACCGTCTGTCGGCTGCTGGCCAGGGAATCCTGGAAACCGTAGAGTTTCTCCAGCCTGTTCAGTTTCTTACTGTATATAGGTGCGTCAAGCGCCACCGGGGCGAACTCTTCCAGCACGCCCGCGCTGTCATGCAACTGGGGCACGATGATGAGTCGGCTGCGGGAGGAGAAATAGTGTGGGGGCACGGAAATGGTGAGGTTCATGTCAATGCTGCCCGTGCTGTCCGGCAGCAGCGTAGGTACGCGGGGTGTTACGCTGATGGTTTTTTGCCCGTCTTTTCCCGCAGTGGAAGAGCAGGCCGTCATGCCCATGGCCAGCGCCACGGCGCAGAGGGGTAAGTATATCTTGTTATGTGATTTCATGTCAATCGATGTTAGTTGCTCTTAGAAGATGTAAGAGAATGTGAGTCCAAGGCGGGTGACACCCACGTAGTTGTAGGTGTCCGGTTCTTTGCATTTCACGCAAGGAGCGTTGGGCATCTCGTCATACCACAGGTGGGCGAAGCCTACACCGATGGTGGCTTCCAGGTTCCAATGGGGTGAGAGTATCCAGTCGTAGCCATAGGATATACCCGCGCCGGCGAGGTATCCATCATAGATGGTGTCGTCCCATCCGCAATAGAACTGGCCGCCATGGGCGTGGAGGCCAACGAAGTGTCCCTCGAATTTCTCGCAAAACCAGTAACGCGCTTCTGGCTGGGCAAACCAGAAACGGGCGTAATGTTCGTCATTGAGCTTGAAAGGCTTGTAGGCGGCACCGATGTCTAACGTCCATTGGTCATCCAAGCCTATCTCTACCGCAAGGTTTGGAGTGGCCGTGGCGTAATAAAGGGTATTGGTCTTGAGTGCCACGTTTTGTGCCATGGCGGGCATTGCCGTCATGCAGATCGCACAGAGTAGCGTGCGTATAGTCTTATTAATATCCATCATAAACTTCCGTTTCTTTCTAGCGCGTTCCCGGGATTGTCCCCAGGAAGGATGCCCGTGCTTTATACATATTATATATTAACGTGAGTTCGACGAAAACTTGTAGAGACGCCTTCTTGCGTCTCAGCAAGCAAGATTGCCGAATAAAATCGCCTGTCGCGAAGACTTGGCAGCTGTCTGAGACGCAAGAAGGCGTCTCTACAGTTTGGCAATAACAGGGCTGCGCACATAAAGTGGAATTCGTCGAACTCACATTATATTATATATATGACAACAGCCGAAACATCACTAGGCTTAGTGCGTATGGGCGTTACTTGTTTGTAATCTGACGCGAAGGTATGGCTTTTTTCTTGATTGATGATTATTTGGATACCACTCTTATGAACCAAATATCAACGAAAATCAACCATCCAGGGGATATGGTTTCGTATAAACGCTCGATTGATATGTCCAAAAGGGCTATAATGCCTGTGAATTAACCAGGTATGGTCAACGGAAAGCGTAGAGATGTCGTGGCAGATATGGGCTCACCCGATAAATACAGGGGAGATATGCTGCTCAGATGAAGTGCAGGGATGAAAAGCAGAGGAACGGCTCAAGGGGGCACGTATGGAATGAATGCGGGGAATGAAATCCGGATGATGGCGGCATGACTCCTGTCGGCTGCCTGTGACGGTTCTTACCGTACTTCCTGTAACGGTCATCTTGCCCTCCGTCCCTCAGAACAGATAGGATGACAGG
>ERZ857521.1743-NODE-1743-length-23897-cov-4.200235_pt1 | contig 23897 bp, 27 predicted proteins | sample MGYA00519701_ERZ857521 | MGnify/ENA primary metagenome ERZ857521 (study PRJEB31778, sample SAMEA3449346) | human gut metagenome | biome: human gut; feature: human-associated habitat; material: faeces | place: United Kingdom | collected 2010/2012 ...
GGAGCGGCCGCCTCCAGAGGAAATCCCTCCAGCTCCACAGACAGGGGACGGGAGGCATTCTCCAGCACCTTCTTCAAGCTGTGCTGCGCCCCGATATTGGCCACGTCGATTTCATTAACACATCGGCTCAGCCAGGGGAGCGCCATTGCCAGCTGCTCCGTCAGACTTACCACATCCAAGGTCGTCAGCTTGTCCAGGGAGACATAGACGGAGGACTGCCGGTGCTCAAAGCCGTGGCTCTCCATAAACCGGCGGATGTCATGGTAGGCTTGGGTTGGGTTTTGCGGATAGTATCGTTTGAGTGATTCTTGGCGCAGGTCGAAGGAGATCTGCTTCTGGCTTCCACTGTTCGCCATATCAGGTCACCTCCGGCCCTGGAGCTTTCCCGCCTGGGCCAGCAGATCCTCACGGTCGCCGTTGTCATCCTGCCAAACGCAGGAGGAGGCCATGGCGGGGAACCACTCTGTCCGCAGCAGCGCCATGATGACCGCCCACAGATTGGCGAAGTCATCCGCGCCGCCGCAGTCGGTGCAGGTAAGCACAGGGCCGTCCTGGACACAGCGCAGGCCATGAGCCGCGAAGCTCTTTTGGACCGTCTGCCGCACAGCGTCCAAGGTGTAACCCTGCTGTTCCACTTTCCGTTGGTCAAATGTCATGTCAACTCTCATCTATTTCACCTCCATCTTGTGGGATTGCCTACAGGATACCGCACCGTTGACGGCCTATCCACTCCTTTTCCCAAACAGTGCCCACAATTCACGCACACGGCTCCAGCTCCCGCGCGATCCGCTCCCTGGCCAGTCTTGCGTACTCGTCTGTGACCTCGATGCCGGTAGCGGTGTAGCCCTCCAGCACGGCTGCCAGCACGGTGGTGCCGCTGCCGGCAAACGGGTCCAGGATATGGCCTCCCGGCTCGGTGATCTTCACGATGTCCCGCATGAGCTGGAGGGGCTTCTCCGTCAGGTGGATGCGGTTCTGGGGATTGCCGTACTTGAACACACCGGGGAGGCAGGGCACCGGGCGGCTGATGGGCATATCGCCGTTGGAGCCCCAGACAATGTACTCCGCCTGCTGCCGGAACCGGCCCTTCTGGGGCCGGCTGTTGCCCTTGTCCCAGACGGCGGTGCCCCGCCAGATCCACCCCGCCCACTGGAGGGCGTCGCTGGCGGCGGGGAGTTGGCGCCAGTCGATGAACATACACACCGGAGCGCCGGGCTTGCAGAGCTTCCGGGCGTCACTGAGCCACTCTGCCGCCCAGCGGGTCCAGGACCTCTGGTCCTTGGAGTCCCCGTCAAAGGGCGGGGGCGCATGGTCCCCCATGCTGGAATACTTCTTGGCGGTGGATTTGTTCTTCTCCGCCTGCGTGCGCCCCCCGGAGGCGTAGGGCGGATCGGTGATGACAGCGTCAAAGGTTCCGGGGGCAAAATCACGGAGCAGCTGCAGGGCGTCGCCCTGGATGATTTTCCACTTGGGGTTATCGCTCATAGGCAGATCTTCCTTTCTTCTTTTGATGGGATTTTGAAGGAGGCGTATGGATGGACAGCTCGGTGTCCACATATTCGCTGATGATGTGGAGTGCCTCCTCATAGCTGCCGGAGCTGGTGACACGGCGGAACATCTCATCCGCCTGGCCCTTTTGGCCGGCGCCATTTAGCAGGCGGGAAGCCCGCCCCAGGATGTTGAAAATGTTCCCGTCCTGACCCTCCAAGCGCATGGAGGGCTTTCTCTGCTTCGGATCTTCCAGGTGATACCCGCCCAACTGATTGGGAACGTAGTCACTCAGCCAGGTGCCTCCGAATTGTCCATGGGTCTGCAGGCGCCACATGGCCAGCTTCCCCACATCCAGCTTGACGCCGTCAAAGGAGAACAGCAGGTTGGTCAGCTCCTGATGCTGAAACACAGAGACACTTTCAAACCGGCTGCCATCCAGCAGGATGCACGCCTCCGTCAGAAGGTCGTTGATCCCGTCCACCCACTCCTGGAGGTCGCCACCGCAGCCCTGGAGGATCAGGCCCTCCTGTCCATCCATGTGCCGCAGGTCCTCTGTCGTAATTCGCTTGATCTCTGCCACGGCCTCCTCCTATCTGGCCCGCCCACGCTTGGGGCGGGTCCGTGTCTTTTCCAGCTGCTTCTGGTCATACATGACCGGAATACCCAGATCATGCGCACGCTGCGCCTCAGCCTGCATTTCAGGTGTAAGAACCGGACCATACACATTGACCTGTTGGCAGAGCTCCACCAGACGCAGGCACATCTTTTGCGCCGCCTGTTCTTGAACAGGATCGCTGGGGGCGGCGACAAGCGTGAACAGGAGGTTTGGGCAGATCGGGATATCTCCGCCCTGAAACACCTCCCGCGCCGTTTCCTTTGCGAGGGCGATATTCTGCTCCGCCTCTCCCCGCAGAGGAGCACAGATGTACACCAGTTTGGGGGCACCGCAGTCATACTCCGGCGTTCTCTCCTGGAAGGCACCGAGATAATCGCTTGCCGCCTGCCGGAGCACCTGATAATCTGCCGGCGTCGGGTAATAGGCATACCAATCCGCCTTGTCGTCATTGACCCAGATGTGGGGGGTAACGCCGTTCTTCAGATAGGGATTGTTGGGGATCGTTTTCCTGCCCCACACATCCTTCAGGCGGAGCGTCAATTTGTCCACCACCCCCAGATCGTTGTCCAGCAGGGTGAGGCGGAGGGCCTCATAGTGGTCCGTGTGGCCCATGGTCACAAATTCAGCCCGCACCTGTCTGCCCATGTCAAGACCTCCCACACAGGCGCGGCCCACAAAGACCGGATCGTGAATGATCTTCCCGTCCCCAAACAGCTTCCGCAGCTCCTGCTCGAAGAAGTTGCTCACCGCTCCACCTGCCTTTCCTTGATTTTTGCCTTTGAAGTCTCTGGCTGACCCGTCTGCGGCGCCAGTTCATCCCTGGTATCATCCCGGATGACGGAGCGGCCCTGGCTGCTGATGACCAAGGTGTCCAGCGTGTCATTTTGGATCTCCTCCCCGCTGATCACCAGTGCGGTATCCGTCAGCCGTACATCGCCGGACACCCTGCCATAGACGGCACTCTGTCCGGAGAGCATGGGGACACCTCCGGTATCCTGGTCATACACGATCACTGCAAAACCGGAGGCCCTGGCATGGTCCGTGAGAACCGCGCCACGGATATAGGCGTCATCCTCCGCACGGGCATGGGCGGCCAGAAGGGTTCCCCGCGACACATAGGCATGATCGCAGGCAATGGCGTCTCCGCGCAGATAGGAACCCTTGTCCGCATAGGCGTCATTACAGACGATGTCGTTATCAAAAATCCAGGCATCATCCCCTGGTTCAAAGGACAGGTTGCTTTCACTCTCCACAAAGCCGCCCAGATCCCCGGCCTTGACCTCGCTGCCGATGTCCCGCAGGGCCCGGATGCGGTGGAGGAAGGGGTATTTCTCGTGGGCGATCTCTGTGATCTCATATTTTTGATTTGTAATTCTTATCACTCCCTTCACCCTTTGAAATGGAATTATCGCTCCCGCTTATTCTTGCTATGGACGCGTTCTTTGGGTGCTTCCGCACGGCATCCACGGGACTTCTTTCCCTTGGAGAGATCAGGATTGAAATGGGCAAGATCATTTTTCATGATGTCCTGCGCAAGCTGATGTGCCTCTTTTGAATGTGGCTTTGGGATATGGACATCCGCTATCTTTCCATTCTGAAATACGGCTTCCCCAACATCCGCCCCTAATTCGGCATCAGCCCAACGGTATGTAACCGTCTGGTCAGGATATTTTTTGGAGAGTGCCCGAACAATTTCAATGACTCTGCGCCATGCGGTTTCGAACCGCATCGTCTGATCGCCTTGACGCAGCTCTACGCAGGAATAGGCGTTGCACCGTGTCCCCCAATGTTGGATGCGCCACTCGAACCAAGTGGGAGAGCCATATTTCTGAATGTTTTCATAAGCCTGCCTGCCCAATTCCCATGCATCAGGATGCTCCTTCTTGAATGTTTCCGCATTTTTGCGGCCTGTCATAAAACTCCGATACGCTTGAAGCCCCTGGTTGGTCCAGGTACCTGACTCTATATTCAGCGGTTCCGGCATGGGAATGAGCTTGTTGAAGTTAAGACTGCCATAGACACCATCCTCCTGCCGCAGCTCCCGCAGCATCTTGTGGAATGCCGCGACCTGTTCTGGCTCATTCCCAAAGGATATGAAATTCGTTACTTGATTTGACAAAGTCTCTCCCTTCTTTTTCATCTGTCATGGCCGCGGGTCTTACGCTTTGGGAGATTTCTCGGGCACTCGTTCTTCTTGATGGGCAGGGGCTCCATACCGCAGTCCTTTATCGTACCCAGGAGCCTGCTCCGCTCATGAGCCGTCAACTGTCCACTACTATACGCCGCATCGATTTCCCCGGCGATTTTTGACAACTCCGCTTTTTGCCCATCTGTCAGAGAAAGGCCAATCAGGATTTTCGTAACATCAAAAATATCGTGGTCAAATTTTTGATAAAGATCCACTTGCGTCCTCCATTCGCATCGCTCTGTTACGCGGCTTTTCGGAACGGATCCAGCTGTACGTCCTCCTGCTGAAATGCCGCGTCAATATCAGAAAACCGCTGAGTGCGGTTGAATTTCTCTGTCGCCTTGCCTGGCAGGGCCTGCAGCTCCAGCATCCTGGCCCACAGCTCCGGGTGGTGGTCATAGAGATGGCGCAGCTCCCGGCGCTTGGCGTTGGGGCAGAACCAGCAGCCTCCCCTGTCAGTAAAGGCGTAGACCGGGGAAAGGAGCCCCGCTTTCTCGCAGAGCTCCCTGGCGTCCTGTTCTGTGCAGTTGTATTTCTCCAGAAGGGATACCTGGTTCCGCCCAAGCCGCAGGAGGCGTTCCTGCTCGTCCTTGGCAATGCCGATATACTGGATCGTGTCAGGCGGCAGGCTTTTCTGATATCGCCGGATGGGCTTCACTTTGCAGTCACGCTGGACAGCACACCGCCCGCAGATGGGGAAGGAGCGCAGCATTCCCTTTTTGGGGCCGCGGGTGATTCGCCCGGTAAACAGATCCAGATAGGTCTTTTCCCCGTGGAGTACAGTCACCTTGATCCCCATGCGCTCCAAAGACGGAATGCCTTTGGTATAAATAAAGTCCCGGTGTTCCGGGACTTCGCCTGAGATGTTCTGATCAAACATTACTTCGCAGTAAACCGCCTCGTCCAGTGGTTCCCCGTACTTCTGGGCCAGCAGGATCGTTCCAAGGCTGTCTTTTCCAAAGCTGCAGGAAGCAATGTATCTCAACGCCTGGACGCCCCCGCTTCCTTAAACCTGCAGATCTCCTCCAGAAGCTCCGCCTTATCTGTCTGCTCCCAGGGGGCGTCCGCGTGCATAAAATGTCCATAGCTGCAATACTGTGCGAAGATCGGCCTGTCCAGTCCCAATGTACGGATCATTCCATCCGGAGTCAAATCAAAAGCCATATGGACAGCCTGTTCCAGCACAGTGTCGGCATACTCGCCAGTTCCGTGGGTGTCGATGTCCACCGCCACAGGTTCCGCCTTACCGATGGCGTAGGCCAGAGAGACCGTACACCGCTCCGCCAGTCCGGCAGCCACAATGTTCTTGGCGATATACCGAGCCATGTAGGTTCCGCTGCGGTCCACCTTCGTCCCATCCTTTCCAGACAGGGCTCCACCCCCATGGGGGACAAGTCCACCGTAGGTATCCACCATGAGCTTGCGGCCAGTCAGGCCGGTGTCCGCCTCAAAGCCGCCCAGGACGAAGCGGCCGGAGGGATTGATCAGAATCTCTGTCTCCTCATCCGGGGGCAGTTCCTGCAGTGCGGGCATGACTACATACTCCATGACCTCCCGGCGAAGATCATCCAAGCTCTTGTCCGCCTCATGCTGGCAGGAGATCACCACACTGGTGATCCGGCTGGGCAGGCCGAACGCATACTCCACCGACACCTGTGCTTTGCCGTCCGGTCCCAGGCCCTGGATCGTGCCTGTCTTGCGGGCATGGGTCAGCAGGCGGGTCAGGCGGTGGGCCAGTACAACGGGCAGGGGAAGCAGCTCGTCCGTCTCCAAACAGGCGTAGCCATACATGATCCCCTGATCACCCGCCCCCTGCTGAGGGGATGCAGTCTTGTCTCCCCCCACAGCCTCCGCGATATCGATGCTCTGGTCGTGCGTGATGACCTCGATCTCATAGTCGGTCTCATAGCCGGCTTTTCGAACAGTTTGGGCGACGATGGCGGGGATATCCGGAAGCACTTTGGCCGTGATCTCGCCCGCCACCAGGATCTTCCCAGCTGTGGCCAGGGCCTCGCAGGCGACACGGGCGCTGGGATCGTGCTTCAGGCAGACGTCCAGCACGGTGTCCGCGATGGTGTCGCACAGCTTATCCGGATGCCCCTCGGTGACCGACTCCGCGGTCTGGATGTATTTATCTCTCATGTCCTTTTGTTCCTTTCGGTTTTTTTGTTTGAAAGCCCAGGTTTTCCACCTGTTGGATTGCTGCCTGCCGCCGGGATTCCTGTACACAGTTCCACAACGCCTTTTTCAATTCTGCTACAGGCAGACCATTTTGCTGATATCCTTCAAAAATCACTTTATAGCTATAGCTGGAGGGCCTCGCCAGATGCGGGAACCTATCATCTGCCATGACGTAAGACATAACGGAAAACTCCTGCCCGTTCAGATCATGCACCATGATCTGCTGTTTATCGTATAAATTTGGATATCCTTCATAGCTATCCAGGCTGTCCTCGCACTCCTGCGTGATCCTCCACAAGACGCCATGCACCTTGCCTCCTGCTTTCCGTGCAATGGTCTCCAATCCGTTTCCAGCAGTATTGCCGCGAAAAAGGAGCTCATAGTCCTCAAGAACAGCGGGACCCACCACATGGGCATCTGGGCAAAGGCCCGCCATTTTTTTCGGGTTGACATTCATGCCGTAGGCAAAGTACAGCTTCTCTTTCTGTGATTTGGCCGGAACGGTAAGAACCATTCTGCCGTCAAACAGCTCCTTATATCGCTGGATCTGGTCATCTGTCAGGGAGACAAAGGTTTCCTCCCCAAGTCCGGTCACAAAAAATGTCCCGCAGACAATGTCATACGGGACTCCATGTTCATCCAGCAGAGGCCGGTTAAAAGGCAAACCCAGCAGTTTGGCCTCCTCGTTTGCAATGATCGCCACCGGCTCCTCGTAAGGATAGATCGCTTCAATGTGCCCACCCACGATTTCCTGCATGGCCTGCAGGCCCTCGATCTCCCGCACATAGCAGGGCTTCAGTGGTTCCACGATTAATACTTTCACTCCCGCTCCCCCTTTCCGCTTTGTCTCTTTATCCGACCGCTGTATAGGTAATGATGGTCTGGTGTGGGCCGTCCCTCCCGCATCCGGTCTGCCCGATAGCAGAAAATATAGAACTTCTGCTTGTCTGGGAACAACCGGAGATGATACCTGTATTTGCTGCTGTCCATGCGGAAGGCATAGAAGGTCTGCCGGTCAGACATCCGCGCCTCTGGGTGGGTTTTGCAAAACGAAATCATGGCGGGAAGGCTGCCTAACATTTCGCCGCTCTGCAGTTCACCGATCAGCTCATACAGCTCTTTGCGAAAAGTGAGGGAGTCCAGTCTCTTGTTATTAGGCAGCCAGGTCACCATAACATCATCTCCGACTTCTTCCCCTAAGAACACGCCTCTCAGACACCCCACCTGGGCCTCCTCCTGCAGTTTGGTTGTAAACAGCAGATCGAGGCTGCCATCCACCGCATCATAAAAAGAAAACTTCTGCCCAGAAAACTCCGCGCCCTCTTTCCGGTGTATGTTATCGTTCCTGGTCACGCTTCTCCTTGGGCGGTTTCCCCCGCTTACCGACCATCTGGTTGATTCGTACCGTCGCCTGATCCACCTCTCTGGCACAGTGTTCCCAAGCCTTCTTCAGCTCCTCCACAGGCAGACCGTTCTGGCGGTAGCCGTCCTGGATGCCGCGGTAGTAGAACGCAGAGGGCATCGTGGGGGACATCCACCGCTCATCGCCCGTCATCACATAGGCCATGACCGTGAGTTGTCTGCCTCTATCGTCCCGCACTGTCACCTGCTCTTTTTCATACAGTCGGGGATAGCCCTCGTAGAAATCCAGAGACTGTTCACAGGCGGGGGTGATCCGCCATAGCAGGCCGTGTACCTTGCTTCCTTCTCTGGGTGCGATGGTTGCCACGCCGTTTCCCCTGGTGTTTCCCCGGAACAGCAGCTCATAATTCTCCAAAATGACAGGACGCACCACATGGGCATCCGGACAGCGGTACGCCATCTGCTCCAGGTTGATATTGCTGCCGTATGCAAAATACAGCTTTTCCGCCATCTCAGCCCTCCAAAATGGTCAAGGCCCCGATTTTGGAGAGCCGGTCAAAAATGAAGCGCGCCTGCTGCTCCACATCGCCCTCCGGCAGCGGGAACTCCAATCCGGTCGTCCGGATCACATTGTTCTGCAGAAACCAGATGTAACTCTCTGTGTCTGGAAACTCTGTGGGATTAAAGACACGCCCGCGCAGCTGGTCCATGATCTCTGCCGCGGTACCGGAAAGGATGTCTTTTTCAATTCGGATTTTCATCTCGTCATCTCTCCATTTCTCGGTTCTTTTTCTTCTTTTTGTTGACATCATAACTGTCCTTGTCATAGCGCCAGGCGCGGTCCCCATCCAGGTTGGCCAGTAGATGGTCTCTGGTGTCCTTGAACTCGGAGCCGTTCAGGCCCAGGCGTACCAACCACACCCGGAAGGTAAACAGCTCATTGTCGCTGTGTGTTTTCTGCATGACCGCGCTGCGCTGATTGATCGCTTGGGCGGACATCGCCAGGCACAGGTTGACATACGCCGCTGCCCGCCCCGCATGGAGGGTGGAGTTGAAACAGCGGAATTCCACAGTGCCCCTGTAAAAGACAGAGTGGAGGTTTAAGGCATAGTAGCGTGTCCAGCTATAATGCTTGCCGCTTTCGACATCCCCTTCATACCAAATGCTCTCCAGCTGCGTCAGATCCGTTGTCTCCTCAGCGGAGAGCTGGCGGGCCTTCCGCAGCATGGGTTCTCGAACCTTTTTGCAAAATACCTCGACACGACGAGGATTTACGTCCAGTGCCTTGAAGAGGAAGTCCTCCTTGGAGAACATGATGCTCAGGAGATTCTTCAGGCTCTGCCGGTTATGGTTGGCGGCGTCCACGTGGACATGGATGCCGCAGGAGTCGTTGACCTTCCCTCCGGCATGACGCATCTGCCGCACACATTCCTGAAATTTAGGAAGCTCATCATAAGTCAGCTTGGGGGAGACCAGTTCCACCCAGTAGTTCCGATCCCCAGTCCTCGCATAGCCGTCTGGTGTCTTTCGTTCCCCCTGGATACTGGCGTCGCTCACCAGTTTCCATTCTTTATTTTCTGTGTCCCGGACAACCCATGTGCCATAGGTGCCGCCTTTGTACCGGGGCGTAGTCCCGAAGTAATTTGCCAGAGCGATGGCAGCTTGTTCTCTTGTGATGCCGGTGAACTCCACCTCCACGCCGAAGCACTGGTCCTTCATATCGATCATGCCGCGTCCTCCCGGCCCAGCGCCTCATCCACCGCCCGCAGCCGGCGGCCGATGGCCTCGATCACATGGACCGTCACGCTGTTTCCGGCCTGCTTATATGCCTGTGCATCTGAATTGATGGCAAGGATCTTGTCGATCTGGTTGTCATCAAACCCCTGTAGCCGGAGGCACTCCCTTGGCATCAGGCGGCGGATGCGCCCGCCTCGCTCCACAATGCCCTGGAGCGCAGCAATATCATGGGCAACTCGTTTTCCTACCCGGCCGGCGCGCGTCTTGCTCCCAGGATACGCCAGATCTACAGAGTCGCCAATTAAGGCTTGTTGGTACCCCTTCTTTGTTCCCTCTTTGACCAGCAATACTCCAGACCGTTCCGCCCGGTGATAGGAAAGGGTTGTCTGTCCATATCTGGCGGTAAGACACCTGGCGCTGCCTGTTCGCCGTGGTTCCCCGGCGCAGAGGTCGACAAACGCCGCCTCCGGAGGTGGGATCAAATACAGCCCGGTTTTAACTCCCTGACCTCCGCCGCCCGCCGTCTGGGTGCAGGCTACTCCTTTCGGGTCATAGACCCGGTATCCTTGGGAGCCGCCGAGGAGCTGTATAAGAGCTTCTCCATGGCTGCCGGGGACAGGAAGTATTTTTCCGGCGCATCTGGGATCAAGATAGCAGATAAGGAACACCCGTTTCCGGGATTGGGGGACTCCAAAATGTTTTGAGTTAAGCACAGCCCATTCGACATGATACCCCAGGTCCCCCAATGTGGAGAGGATGACCGCAAAGGTTTTCCCATGGTCGTGCGATAAAAGGCCGGGAACATTCTCAGCAAGCAGATACCGAGGTCTTTTGGCTTCAGCCAGCCGGGCAATTTCAAAGAAGAGAGTGCCTCTGGCGTCGGCAAATCCCCGGCGGCGGCCAGCATTAGAAAATGCCTGGCAGGGGAATCCTCCGCACAGCAGTTCGAAGTCCGGCAGGTCGTCTGGGTCGATGGCTCTGGCGTCTGGATAGTATCGCTCCTCCTCTCGGATGTCATGGATGGTGCGGTAACTGGCGTCGGCATACTTGTCGATCTCACAGTGTCCGACACACTGAAATCCACCCGCACGGGTCAGACCGGCCCGAAAACCGCCAATTCCCGCGAACATATCAAAATAGCGTATCAGGCTGTATCATCTCCCTCCTGCAGCGCACGCAGAAAGCCGAGGATGCTCTCGTCCACATCCCCGGCCTGCGGTTTTTCTGTTTTTTCTCTTGTAGGGTAAAGTTCCAACCTCCCCAATTCCTCCCGGAACATCTTTCGGATGGCGTCCAGCAGGCGGTCCTGCTCCTGGGCCCGGCACACCATCCGGCACACCGCGTCCGTCCGCTGCCCCGGCGGGATGGCCCGCAGGACCTTCCACGCCTCCCGCTGCTGGGGTGACTGCATGGAGAGGGAGAGATTCAGCCGGCGCCGGTCACTGCCCATGGGCTGCACTCCCCGTCATCCGCTCCACGAGCCGCTCATATCCTTTGGCGTTCAGACATACGTCATCCAGGATCAAAGGCCGGCACGGGCCCTCTGTGGCCGAAACATGGCGCTTCAGGAGCGCCGCCCCGCCTCCCAGAAAGATGGAGGGCATGGCGCGCACGTCCAGGCCGCTCTCCATGATAGCCGAGAGCAGGTCCTGGACATACTGTCCCGCCTGGGTGTGGATGACTGCCCGGATGCGGTCGTCCACGCTGACAGCGCCGCCCCGCAGAATACCCTCGATCTGCGCGTCCGTCATGGACACGCCGAACATCTGACGCACCTTCTCGCCGATCTCATCCAGGCAGCGGATCATGCCCAGCTCCAGGCTCCGGCAGGTGGCGGCGTTGGGGATGCGGTTGTCCAGCCGCATCAGGTCCACTGTCCAGCCGCCAATGTCCGCCACGATGACAGAGGGCTCGTCCAACAGCTCCGTCTGGGTCAGCACGGCGGCGTAGCCCTGGGGGAACAGCATCACATCTGTGAGGTGAACGGTATAGTCCCTGCCCTCATAGCGGAAGCACACGGGCTTGCCATCCCGGAGCAGGTAGTCCCGGAACTTCTTCTTGTCCCGTCCGAAGCTGGTCAGGGGCAGCCCGGCGGCCAGCAGCACCTCCGCTGTCCGCTCCATGCCCCGATAGTCCAGCTCCTTGGCGATAGCCGCCAGAGTCAGGAGGTAATAATCCTCCGTTCGGGTCTTATCCCGCTGGAGGGGCTGGCGGGCGCTGCCCACCACATAATACTTTCCGCCGTACTCCAGGACGTTTTTCTGGGTGTACGGCTCATGCTCGTACTCCACGAGCCCGGTGGAGAAGGAAATATGGGCGGTTTTCATGGCCGCATAGCCGTGATCCACCCCAATGATGATCAAGTCACTCATCTCGCCTCACCGTCTTTCTTCCGCGATAGTTTCTTCTTTAAGTCATACTGTTTCCCCTGCTCCAGCATCGACCGCACGTGCTCCAATCCGATGTTCCAGCCGATATTGTCGGTGTCAAATCGTTCTGCACCCCCATATTTGGCGCACAGCCGGGGATAGGCGGCAGGCAGAGCCCGTCTCGGTCTGGGAAATCGGATATCTTCCCGATAAATGATGTCTGCCTCCTGAATGGCTTTCCGCTTCTCTTTGGCAGCTGGGTCTGCGTTTTCGTTGATGTTCTCTCCTGTGAGTTGCCTATATGCGGCATCACCCACATAGGTCAGAGACTCAAAGCAGCAGTTTCCATACGGCTCCACATCTGCCAGTGAGTCTGGTTCTTTCAGTGCGGCCAGATAGACCTCCCTGCCTTGGGCGATCAGCCAGGCCCGGAAATCGATAAATCCATCGTCAGAACACCATTCCATCATGATGTTGGCTGCGTCCCAGAGGCCGTATTGGTCAGCCAGTTCCTCGTAGATATGCAGAATATCATGGAATGCCTGGGCCTGCTCCGGCCCCATGGACATCAGTCGATCCTGCAGCTCATGAGCCATGGCCTCCATATCCTGTCCGCACTTCTCTTTTGCTTCATGAATCAGAGTCCAAAAGGTATCCTTGTTGATTTCCGTGATCGGAGAATCTATCGTGCATCACCTCGCTTGCAGTTGTCTCTTCCAGTTGCATGGTCCACCTGTGCTCTGCCTGGCAGCTGAGGCAGATGTTCCCGGAAACCCATGCGCTCCAGGACAGTCTCATAGAGCCGTTTTTCGAAGGCAATGTACTCCGGGGTGGATGTGTCTACTTTGCCAAGAATGGCCTTTTCATAGGTCGTGCCGGGCACGATCTCCCAGGCGACTGCCTTAAAATAGGCGGCGGTCAGGTACCTCAGCAGTTCATGGCCGTCTGCTGCCTCGAAGCGGCCGCAGGCGTCCTCGTAGGGATATTCCTCCCACAGCCGCTTGATCCCCGTGATCTCCTTGGCGGCAAAGTAAAGCCGGAAGCCGTCTGGATCGTACTGTGAGGCGACGCGCTCATATCGCTCTTTCAGCTTTTCCGCTGTGTCCAGCCCCTTCATCCAGCTTTTCTCCTCTTTCCCGGCATGAGAACGGCTTTCAGGCGCTCCAATATGCGGATGCGTGCCCGCACCTTGCCCGCCGTGGCGTCCAGTCCCCGCATCTGGTTCTGGATACGGCGCTGGACGCTCTGGAGCTGCCGCTGATCCCGGCAGCACTCCAGCACGAAATACCGTCCCTTGCCGTTGGACATGACCTCACGCCTGCCGTCGTCATCCCGCAGACTGGCCATAAGACGCTGCCCCAGCTTCCGGCGGTAGCGGTCCTGTAGAACGCCCGTATCCTCCGCCACATGGTGCCGTTTCAGAATGGCCACGATCTCGTCGCTGCTGATCTCCATATTGGCGCACAGCGTTTCCAGGATTTCGGCCCTGGCATTGGGAGGAAGGCCCGAATTGGTTCTCGTTCGTTCCCTCATCGTTCCCGCTCCTTCTTCTGAACAGACTCCTCTTTACCAGGCAGTGCCACAGGAATCGGCTGCTCTGTACCAAATACATACAAGGTGCCATGCTGCTCCGCCTGCTCTGCCGTACAGCCGGCGGGCAGATATTCCAGACTCCAAGTAACCGTCACTTTCCGCAGTTGACGGTCTTTTCTGGAGATATAGCTGAATTTATGCTCCCCATCCCGATAGATGGGGATGTTTCGCTTCCACTCATGGCGAAAGATGTAATCGCTGACTGCCTGCTTTTCCAGGAGGAAATCTGGCTGGGCATTATGCTCTAGTTCGGCAGCCATGCTGTTGATATACCGCACCACATCCCGCACATTGCCACTGCCAAATTCAGGCGCGTCGTATCCATACCGCTCCGTGTACAGCACCCACTTGGTCTGTTCATGGGGGCTGTCCAGGGAGACCACAAAATACTTTCCGTCGCGCTCACCAGACAGCGGCTCGAACCGCACATCGTCATACAGCGGTCCTGCCATGGGGCAGTTATTCTTGAACCACACATAGTAGTTGTCCAGGATAAATGGGGCCCTGATCCCCAGCACCACGCTGGAGAGTTTCTTCAGTCTGCCAGCCAAGGCGTCGTCCCGGCAAAACCAGTCGTACCAGCCAGCCTCACACTGCACAGACAGGTCCCGGCTGTTAAAGTCACCGGCGCGGAACCGCTCCTGCCACTGTCGCACAGACATCTCCGCCACTATACCACCTCCTCTTTTTGATCTTGGCTGGGCAGAATTTTCTGTTCCATGATGTCTGCAATAGAGGAGAAGGTCTCCGCCAGCTCACGGGCCTCCTTTACGGTGTCCTTCATCTCCTCCTGGTTCATCCGGGTGCATTCCACCCAGATCCGTACATTCTCCTCTGTGGGCTCCAGCAGAACAGCCTTTTCAAACGCTTTGCAGAACAGGCCCGCAATCCGGCTCCGCTGGTCGATCTCCGCGTCCTTCTGCCGGATCTCCTTTTTGGCCTTTTCAATCTCCACAGCGGCGATGGCCGCCTGTTCCCGCTGCTCCTCCGGCACCTCCTGGAGCTGCCGGGTCAGGTTGTACCCCTGATTGATGGACAGTTCCTTCTTATCCAGCGCCACTTTCACCGGGGCGGGGGCGTACTCGTCGATCTGCATGACCTTGCCCATGGTACGTTCCCCAAGTCCAACAGAGTCAGCCAACTCTTTGCGGGTATCCACAGCGGAAATCGGGTTCGGCAATATTGCCGAACCCGATTTTGCATCCTCGCTTTTTTGGTCGCCACCGCCTGCGGACATATTCGCTTTTGCCTTGGCCTCGATCTCCGGCTTCAGCTTCAAGGCGATCTTACCCAGTTCCCACTTGTCCAGATTGCGGCGGCCTTTCTGTGTATCCAGAGCCCATTGCTTTGCCTCCAGCAAATCCTCAAAGGCGAACACCGCCATCTGATAGGGCAGGCCGTGTTCCTCGCACAGCCGCTGGCGGTTGTGGCCATCCACGATGGCCAAGTCCTCATTGACAATGATAGGCGAGTAGCAGCCATTGCGAAGCAGATCCGCTTCCAGGGCTGCCAACTGCTCCCCACTCAGCGGGGGGAGCAGTTCGGCCAGCTCCGGCAGCACCACCGGCTTGCGCTCGGTGCTGCTGTACAGGATGCCTGTGTTCCGCATGGTCAGGCGGCCTCACAGACGTCCGGCTGATCCAGTGCCTGGGGTTCTTCCTCTGCCTTGCGGGGGGATAGGAATTCCACCTCGGTGGCTTTGATCAGGAAGCCGGGCTGCCGGGTGGGATCATCCTCGAAGGTGATCGTCTCAAAGTCGCCCACAGCAGCCAGCTTACATCCCTTCCAGGCAAAGGCGGCGCACCGCTCTGCCAGGGGGCCGCGCACCTTGATGGAGATAAAGTCAGTGAGCCGGTTACCCGCCTGGTCCCGGTAGCGGCGGTCCGAGGCGATCCGCAGGATGGCATAGGGCTTGCCGGTGCTCTCGTTCATTTTCAGTTCCACATCGTTGGTCAGATTCCCGATTGCAGTGATCTTCAGCATGGTTTTGTTCTCCTTTTCAAACAGATTTATTTGTGATAGTCTTTGCTAAAAGAGGGGGAGGCCCTCTGCGGGCCTCCCTTGGCTAAATCAATATCCAGTTCTGGGCAGGGGTGTGGGCTTGCCATACACCGTTGTCACCCAGCGGCAGATGGCCTGCACCCACTGATCGTTGTACACGCCGCCCACATCGGCCACATTGACGAAGGAGCTGCCCGCAGTCAGGCCGCTGATGGCGGTGCATTTCAGCACGGGCTTCTCCACCTGGGCAAAACCGCCTGGTGCCTGGCCGAACACGAACATGATCTCCGTTACCCGCTCATTGGCGGCGAGGCCCAGCGCCGTGGGAGACGCGGCCAGCGTGTAGTTCTGCGCCGTAGACAGGTTGTCCGCCAATGTCCGGTATTCTCCGCCGTTCACCCGGTATGTGATCTTATAGGTGCCGGGGAAGTTGTAGGTGCCGGTCACCACGGTATTCAGCCGCACCTGGGCGGGCAGGGTATCGCGCCAATAAAAACTGTCCAGCCGGACATTGGAGGTATTGGCGATCCCAGAGAAGGTGTAGTTGACCGGCTGGCCGCTGACCACCTCTTTGGGGCCGGTTTTCGTAATGGAAACACCCGTGGACAGGCTCTTGTCGGTCACCTCAAAGCGCAGAATCTGTCCCTCGTACTCCAGATAGGCGGTCAGAACCTCCTCGTTGATGCCATAATTTGCAGGGGCCTTGACCTCACGGACGGAATAGCGCGACAAGGGGAGCTGTTTGGAAACCGCAAGCCCCCGGCTATCGCTCTTGATGGTGTCAACCAGATTGCCCGCCTTGTCGTAGATCTCAAAGACCGCACCCTCCAGGAGCGTCCCAGCAGGCAGGCCGTTGGTGGGATTGTAATCGGCAGACTTCTTGACAATTTGGATTTGGCCAGTGATGGGTGTATTCTCCCACTCCACCAGGGTGGTCTCTCCCGCCTTGACATAGACCGTGCGCAGCTGGGTGTCCGGGATGTAGCCCTCATTTTCCAGTTCACGCAGGTAGTAGCGGCCGCCTCCTTCTAAATCCTCAAACCAGGCGTAGCCCCGGTCGTCAGTGGTCTGCTGGTCGATGGGGTTATGGCCGCTGTCATAGAGAATGAAAGAAACGCCCGGAATGCCCTTGCCGTCCGCTGTGGAGATTTTGTGTACCAGGATGCCGGAGATGGCCTCGTTTTCAATGACCTTCTGGGTGACTTCGCCATCCTTGACGGAAAAATAGTGCCGGGTGGAGTCCAGCTTGAATCCGGAGGGGCTTTCCTGTTCAAGGGCATAATAATCGCCCTCGGTGAGCGGGGCGAACACAGTGCCGGTGTCCCCGGTGGTGACGGTGTCCACCAGGGCGTCATCTGATGCCTTACGGATCTCAAAAACAGCGTCAGAGAGGCGCTCCGTCTTGTCCGCGGCGTTGACCTTGACGATCTCCACGCCGCCCTCTCTGGCGTTCCAAAAGGTCAGAGTCTGAACTTCACCTTCTTTGATGAGAATACTCTGGGGGCTGCCGTCCAGAACGAATCCGCCCACGGTCCGGGTCTCTCGGGCGGTGATGGTGGTGCCGGGGGTGAGGCCGGTGATGACCGCCCGACCGTCCGCCCCGGTGGTGTAGACGCCGTTGTTGGGGCCGACAACAGCCCCGCTGGAGTCGGTGACCAGGAACTCCACACCGGCCAGCGGTTCCCGGTCTGTGCCAGCGATGAACTTTTCCAGAACGAGGGTCGTCTCTGGAGTATTATAAAAATAGAGGGTCTGCGTATCATTGGGGTGGACCACCACTGTCTGGGTCCGGGTAGCCTCGTCGATGGTATAGCCTGGGATTGAGGCCGTTTCAGTTGCTACGATGGTGCCAACCACCCCGGAAATAGTGATCTTCCCCTCCCGGTCGGTGTAATAGAGGCCGTTTGAGGAGAGCTGGCCATTTTCGTCCGGCACGAAGCTGCCGTCGGCGTAAGTGATCTTGAACTCCACGCCCTCCAGCGGCTCATGGGTGCCGGAGCTGCTCCGCTTGACGATGACCAGATTGCCGGCAGGGGCATTGCGGAACTCCAGTCCCACCGTTTCGCCGCTGCGGATCAGAGCATACTGGGGACTGTCGTCCAGCAGGTAGCCGGGCTTGGCCCGGACCTCCCGTGCCACCACTGTGGTGCCGGGGGTGAGACCCTCCACCAGGATCTCGCCCGCGCTGTTGGTCACATAGCGGCCGTTGTTGGTGCCAATGAAGTTGCCGCTGCTGTCTGTCAGCAGGAACTCTACATCGGAGAGCGGTGTGTGCTTCTCATCATCCGAGACCTTCGTGATGAGCAGGGACCCCAGCGGGGCATTGCCGAACCGGAGGGTGACCACGTCCTGCTCCTTGCCGGAGATGTAGACGGTCTGGGGTTCCGAGTCAATGAGGTGGCCGTCCGGGCTTTCCAGTTCCTGGCAGATATAGGTGCCCTCTTTTAGCCCCGTGACTGTGAAGGACCCATTTTTCGAGGTCACATATTCGCCAATGACCGTCCCCTCTGTGCCGGAGGTCTCGCCGCTGAGGTAACGCAGCTCAAAGCGCGCGCCCTCCAGCGGCAGCTTCGTGACGGAGTCGTATTTGTAGACAACAAGAGCACTGAGAGGCGTGTTGTCCACGACCAACTCGCGGCTGGCGCCGGCCTCCAGGTAGAACTCATGGACACCGTCATCCTGGATGGAGAATCCTGTCGGGCTTTCCTCCTCCACGACCCGGTACCAGCCTCTGTTGACATCGGTGAGAACGATGCGGCCTGATGCGTCCGTATAGTACGTCCCCAGGTCATTGATCTCGCCAGTTTCCGTGTTATCGCTGGCATAATAGATATGGAACTTTGCGTTTTCAAGCGGGTCCTTTGTAACGGAATTCCGCTTTAGGATGGTCAAGGAGGGCTTGACCGCGTTGAAAAAGCGCACCGTCCGGGTGACGCCCGGCTCCAGGGAGATAGTCTGGGGGATCTCGCTGATGATGACATGGGACGGTACGTTGACCTCCGAAATTTCGTAGCTGCCGGGGTCCACCTCCAGGAAGGCCCTGCCATCGGCGTCAGTTTCCACGGTGTCCAGGAAATCCCCGTCGATCTGTCGGACCTGGTAGGTGACCCCCTCGATGGGAGATCTGTCGGCAATATTCCGCTTGACGATCTCCAATCCGGGCCGGGTGTAATCCTCAAACCGTGCCTCGGAAATTTTACCGGGCCGCAGGGCGATGGTCTGCTCACTGGCAGTCCGCACAAACGGCTCCGGAACGGACTCCTCACGGACGATATAAACGCCGGCGGGGAGGTCCTCTACCAGGGCGCTCCCATCCGGCCCGGTGGAGACAGAGGTGCTGAAGGCGCAAGTGACACCCTCGATGGAATAGACGGCGTTTTCCACGGGAGAGCCATCGGCAGCCGAGGTCTTGATGACCTTGATGCCGGGCAGCTCCTCGTCCTCGGCGGTGACGGTGTACTGCTTATCGCCGTCAGTAACGCTGACATAGACGCTGTGGGGCGTCGGGTCCAGGGCGTAGCCCGCCGGGGCCTCCTGCTCCACAAAGGACCAAAGCCCTTCGGTGACGTCGTTGACCTCAATGTAGCCCCCGCCGGAGGTCACATCGCTGCCGACGATCTGGCCGTCCAGGTAGATGTTATAGACGGCCCCATCCAGGCCCCGGTCCGTGCCGGCAATGACCTTCTGGAAGGTGATGTCGGCATCGCCGGCAGGGGGAGACGGTTCCTCCGGGTCCTCTCCAGGCTCTCCGGACGTTACTACCTTGCGGTCCGAGTGATAGGCAAAAAACGTCTGCCGCCCGGACACACTGGAGGTTGCCAGCACCGCCCACTTGGAGCTCTCATCCTCCACGATGGAGGCGCGGATGCCCTGGGCGGCGTATTCCTCGATCTGCCGCTGGAATTCGGCGTCTTCGTTGGCCTTCTGGCCCAGCAGCCAGTTGTAATACTCTACATATTGGTCGTAGGTGTCCGCATTGGCAAAGCCGCCAGCGTCGATGTCGCCGCTGGGATCGCCGCCCGCCGATTTATCGCTCTGATTGTCCCAGATGTAGGTCTGGAGCGCCATGAACAGGCTGCCGGGGATTTCGCCGGTGTAGTCGGCGATGTAGCTCATCATCCACTTGACATTTTCGCGGGTGATGGCGTCCATCTCCCCCAGGCCGGTCTCGGCAACAGCGTCATCCCACAGGGCGTCCGCGTCTGCTCCGGTGGCGGAGCGGTAGGTGTAGGACTGCAAAAAGCTCTCCGTGCCGTAACGGTAGGAGTAGCCCAGATCCATGCAGTAGAGCTGCCGCCCCGCCGCCGTGGGCGGGCGGTAGGAGTAGGACTGACCGTTGGAGTTGAGCCGTGTGGTCCAGAGGTTGGGGTCCGTCACCGGCGTGATCCCCACGCCGGTGGACTCCGCTGCCATCGCCGCTGTGGGCAGCAGCGACAGGATGGTCAGCAGGGTAAGCAGCAACGTGACAATTCTTTTTTTCATAGAGCCTCCTTCATAAAAATAGCTTGCATTCCAGAAACGAGAAAAAGAGCCCCCGGCGCCGAGAAATTCTCGGAGCCGGGGGCTAAATGAGCTGTATATAAATATGGTATCTGTCCATGTCACTTCTCCACAGCCTGCACCATCCAGCGGTATTCCCGCTGGTCGCGCACACACGTATATAATGTCAGCCGGTTATCTGACGTGGCTGCTGTCCCGCTGGTATCTGTCTCCAGGACCTTTTCCACAGACACGACTTCGTAGGTGCGGGTGCCCAGCTTCGTGGTCCAGGTGATCGTATCCCCAGATTCCAAGGTATGGATTTTACCAAAGTAATTGTTTGTTCCTCGATTGTGCGCCGCAAGGCAGCAATTCCCATCCCACAGGCTGGTATTGGAGAAGTGACCTGCTCCTTTGGCCAGTGTGGCGCTGCCGGTCCCCTCATAGACCTTGACGCTCAGGCCGATGGCCGGAATTTTCAGAGTACCCAGGCTGCCGTTGGCATAATAAAGGTCTGAGGTCACTTCGGTATAGCCTGAGCTGGCAGATCCAGTCGAGGACACCCCGCCGCTGATGGTAGGATAGTTCACAGGCCCCGTCTGCGTAACCAGACCTCTGTCCAGAGCGCCCGGCACCAGATTTGGCGTCAATGGCGTCCCCGATCCGGGAAGATAGCTGGTCGGGGAACCGAATACAGGCGGAATCAGAGCGGTGTTCTTGCTCCGGTCCACATTGGGATTCTCCCATTCGTAGATCGTTTCGTCACTTGTGGGCCGTGCGAACAGATAATCATCCGGTGCCTCCATTGTGTACTCTAGTGCGCTGGCCTGGCCGGCGCAAAGCGCGCACAGCATGGCCGCCAGAAATAGGACCCGAATTTTCAAGCGTGATCATCTCCTCTTTTTGATCTTTTGGAACACAAACACACCTCCGGCAGTCAAAGCAATTGCCGCGCCGCCTGCCAGCAGGGGAATCTTCACCGCAGAGAGACTCACAGAGGACTTGGCAGTTCCCTCTGATGCCTGTGTGCTGCCGAAAATCGCTGTATAGGTCACAACATCGCAGTCGGGCTTGGCCACCTCGCCGGTATAATCCGCGGTCACTGTGTAGCCTGTGGCATAGCGGGAGCTGCTGGTGCCGGTGTAGCTGGCAGTAGCGGTATAACGGGTGACGATCCCACCCACGCCGTCTGTCTGCTCCGTGCTGTCCCATTGGACATCCACCAGGGTCAAGGTCTTTCCGTTGTCCTCGATGCTTTTCGGAATGAGGGAGACGTCCGCCTCCGACAAGTTCGGATAGCTTCGGCTAGCGGAGAGAGCCTGGGTCTTGGTGGCGTAGCCATCCACCGTCACCTTGACCGTCGTGTGATCCAGCTGCAGGGTTCCGGTGTAGCCGTCCTCCGTGGTGACCTCCAGCTCCGCACTCAGCTGTTGCAGAATGGTTTCCATATCGTCGGTGCTGCTGGCTTGGGTGACCGTCTCAATGTGGGGTTTGGTGTCCACGCCAACCTCATTTTTCCGGGTCATGTCCAGCAGATAGTACCGGCGGCCATTGCGCACGAAGTCCTCTGTAGGGATGCCGGAGGGGTCATCTGACAGGGACAGCTGATACACCTTGTTGATGCGGGGTTCCTCTGCCTCGCCATAGGTGTACTCCTCCACGGAGATGGGGTAGAAGCTGACGCTCTGGCCGGTAGAGGTTTCTTCTCCGGCAGCCAGAGCAGGTACACTCCCAGCCATGATGATGGCCAGGGCAAAAAGGGTTGTCAGGATTCGTTTCATGGTCATTCCTCCGTGTTTTGATTATAAATGTCCTGGATTTTGTTTATCTGCTCTGTCCTTGGCAGGCATCCCCCCTTTCCTTCCGCTGGCTGCGCTGCCGCAGGTATTCGTTCCAATCCTTCCCTCTGGGGGGCTTCTTGATTTTTACGATGCACCCCAGCTTTTCGTACTTGGTCTGGAACTGTTCCGCCGCCGTCTGTCCGGGGGCGTCCGCATCCAGGCACAGGACAATCTGTTGGATGGCGGGGTTGTCTCGCAGATAAGTGTCCAGGGCTCCTTCATACAGGCCGCACAGGGCGATGGCGTTGCTGGTAACCTGCCGGCGCAGGGTGAGGTAGCTCATCAGGTCGATGGGCGCCTCAAACACCAGCACCCAATCCAGGTCCGGTCTGCTGGGGAGGCGGAATCCAATGCGCTTATCGCTGCCGGCCACGTCCCCCTTAAAGCCGGGTCCATTCAGATCATACGTCCCTCGCTGATTGGCGAATCTGGGTACTCCGCTGGCGTCTCTGCCTACAAATACACAGTTGTGGTGCAGGGCATCCTCATACAGCAGGCCAGCACGCAGAAAAGCACGGATCACCTGCGGCGCAATCCCTCTCTTTTGAAGATAGGCAAATACATGGCGGTGATCCGCGCTTGCGGGGGGAAGCATGAACAGAGAGCGTTCTCCCTTTGGCCGGGCTTGTGGCGATGGTCTTGCTGGCGCATCCCTGGACCGTCCATGGTAGGCCAGCAGGCACTCCACCGCCTCTTGGAAGCTCTTGTTGCAGAATCTCTGGAGGAATGTAATAGCATCCCCTCCGGTCTTGTCAGAGTAGCGAAACCACGTACGGCGATTCCTGATGCGGAGGCTGTCCATCTCCTTGGTGGTATGATAGTTTCCGATCCGATGGACATGATAGCCGAGGGACTCCAATAATCCTGGCAGATCTGTCTCCCTGGCGATCTCTATCTCCGCATCTGAAAAACGATGGTCTGTTTTTGTCTCCATATACTTCACCTCCCAAAAGCAAAAACAGCCCGGAGAGAGCTTTTGACTCAAAAACTCTCTCCGGGCTGTTCTGGGCATTTGTAGTTGATTCTGTTTCCGGGACTGCTGTTCGTCAAACTCAGGCAAATTTTCCCCCCTTCAAGGCCCTCAAAAAGCGAAAAGCTTCTCAGGACATCCGATCTGAGCGGATGCCCTGAGAAGCTTTTCCTGCCTGGTTCATCATCCGACGGCGGCTCACCAGCCGGCATCATACCCTGGCTTTTCCGGCTCGAATTCCGCCTCTACAGGGGGATTCCCTGCCGCTGCCGCCTCCAGGTCCTCTCCCTCCTCTTGGCGGGCTTCAGGGGCCTCCTCGGCCGCTTCAGCCGCGTCCAGCGCCTCGGTGATCAGATCCAGGACGAATTCCCGCTGCGTATATTTGCGCCCCAGATGCTTGCTCTCCCGCTCCAGGTGCCGCTTGATCCGCTGGAAGAGTTCCTCTGAGATCTGGAATGCCATCGTTCTGTTTCCACTGTTTGCCATGTCGCTTTTCCCTCCATTTTCTTTCATCTCGTAGTACTCCATAAGCAGTTGGGTGATGTACTGGCTGGTGGTCTGGCCTGCTTTTTCTCGCTCCTCACATACCTTCGTATGGAGGGCCAGGTCAATCTGAGCGCATAGGTTTTTCGTCTCTGCCATTCTGTGCCGGCCTCCTTCCTTGATGGTAACGCAAGTATACCCGGAAAGACTTGAGAAAGCTATTACCAACACCACCAAGGATTGGCGAACAAACGCAGCATAAGCACCAAGCCCTGCGGAAAGGAAAAAGCCCCCAAAGTCTACCATCGAGGCTGGCAAACTATGGAGGTCTGGGAGAGCCGGAGAGTTCGAAACACTTCTGTGCGGAAATTACCGTATTTGCATCTCTCTGTAGCGTGATTTTTGGAAAACGGGGTCCTGCTTCCGATTGTTTGACTTTTTTCTCTTATTTAGCTCGTTTTCTTTTCGAAAACGCAGAAATGCCGCACTTTCGTGCGGCATTTCTGCTGTGTATCTTTTTCATCAACACAATTTGGTCCGAGTGGGGAGACTCGAACTCCCGGCATCTTGCTCCCAAAGCAAGCGC
>ERZ857521.1744-NODE-1744-length-23878-cov-5.372665_pt1 | contig 23878 bp, 19 predicted proteins | sample MGYA00519701_ERZ857521 | MGnify/ENA primary metagenome ERZ857521 (study PRJEB31778, sample SAMEA3449346) | human gut metagenome | biome: human gut; feature: human-associated habitat; material: faeces | place: United Kingdom | collected 2010/2012 ...
GTTTTAAAACTTTTGCGTAACTTTGCTGAACAACTTTTCAAAGCATCGGTTACGATTTCCTCATATTGGTCAAGTGCTGTTCTGTTCATTGCTTTAATGTGTGGTGAGATACCATTAAAGATAATGAAAATCAGCTACTTGACCTATTTTATTCTGCTAAACTTTATTAATTAACTTATTTGTTATCAACGGATTAGCTATTAATTTAACGAAGTATTAACAGTTATTAGGAACTACTCTGCTGATAATGGCCAATTCATTTCTTTGACAACTCCATCTAAAGGAATGACCCTTACAAAATCCCCATCTAAAAGAAATAATGTATTGCCTACTTTACCTATCAACTTACCTTCTACCGTTTCATCATCCATATAACGCACCTGGATTGGCTCTTGTCTTTCGATAATCTTTTTAGTTATCCAACCATAAGAAAAAGCAGCAAAAAAGATATAATAAATGAACACACACCAGAATACAATCCTTTGATATGTCCGAAACCAAGGTTTCTCACTAATACCGAAAGAGAGTTTTTTATAAGACTTTGGAAAATGTTTTTCCCAATATTCATCTCCATATTTGGCCAACAAAGGAAAGCAAGGAGTAACAAGAATAAACCATAGAATATTCAAATCTTCAAATGGAGAAATCAGAAAGTCGAATACTGAAGCATATTGAAATATGTTTATGCTGAATAAATTGAATTTGCAGTAATTGAAAAGCATCCCCAATCCAACGGCGATTAGGTAAAGTATGGGTAGATTTTTCTTCAGCGTATCAAAGAATTCATCTACAGCAAATTTATTCATATAATTACTCATGGGTAACTGGTAAAAGTACAATAAAAAGAATTAGTTACTTAGAAGCTGTTTTGAATTTCTTCGGAAAATAGTTATGCAGCTTTTTCTAAATTTGTTTCCGGTCTTTTTCCCCGTTCTTATTCGTCACATAGCCCGCTATGCTCCTCATAAGAACAACTGAAAATCCTCGAAAACATTCTTTACAAAAAGCTGGAATAAGTTCCAAACAGCTTCTTACAAAAATAAAAGATGCTCCTGCGAACTGGCCATTCCGTAAATGGAAGTCCGAGAAAAAGCCAATTTCACAGGAGCTTGCCGCTACCCCACCAGCCCTGTCAGATACAAAGGGCCGGGGAGTCAGACGAAGATTTATAATCCCTGAATCAGATAAGGCATCCGCGTCTGAATTCCGGTATTCCCTTTCATTTGCTGAAGCGTAGAATAAATTGAAAAATCTTCGCCCAAGACCGATTTAACGACCGACACTTTCGCTTCTCCTAACGCTTTTTCCATATACTCGGTAAAGAAATCCTTCTTCGTGTTCGCCTTAGTAACAGAATAATCGGTAATGCCCGCTAAACTTGCAGCCTCTTCGATAGCGACATCCAATCCGCCAAGCTTATCGACCAGCCCACGTTCCAAGGCCTGTTCACCAGTCCAGACACGTCCCTGCCCGATATGATCAATGGAATCCTTACTCATGCCACGTCCATCAGAACAACGGGTCAAGAACAAATCGTATGTCCGTTCCACGCCATGTTGAATCAAAGCCTTCTCATCCTCACGCATAGGACGAGTCATATCACCTAAATCCGCATAAGTATTTGTCTTGACAATATCTGTCTTTACCCCCAACTTCTGTGCTGTTCCGGCCATATTCCGTACAACACCAAACACACCAATAGACCCGGTCAAGGTAGTTTTCTCCGCAACAATCTTATTGGCTGCACACGAGATGTAATATCCGCCCGAAGCCGCATAATCCCCCATAGAAACGACAATCGGCTTTTCCTCTTTCAACTCAGTAACCGCTTTCCATATCTGTTCAGAGATATAAGCACTTCCGCCCGGTGAATTTACCCGGAATACCACAGCCTTCACGTCCTCATCATCAGCCAGCTTGCGCAATTCATCAGCCATCTTTTCAGATATAATAGAAGCTCCGGCACTCATAAAAGAGTTGTCGTCATCCTGAATAGAGCCTTCGGCATACAGTACCGCTATTTTATTCTCTTTTTCCTTTTTATCCTGCTTTACGGATAATAGATTCTTGACACTGGAAGTAACCATCTTTTCCTTGAGATCCTGGCCGGCCATGCGTTTTACACAATCTTCTGCCTCTTTACGGTAACGCAGTCCGTCAACCAACTTATAATCCACCAAAACCTGGGCATCTTCCATAGCCAGTCCTTCATTCAGGAAGCGGTTCATCTCATCCGGCTGGATATGACGGGACTCGCAGATAGCACTCGTCATGTTTCCCCAAATACTTCCTAAGAAAGAGGTCAATTGCTCACGATTGGCGTCACTGAACTTATCCATAAAATAAGGCTCCACAGCGCTCTTATAGGTACCCACCTTGAAAATGTAATATTCAATTCCTAACTTAGCGGCCAAATCTTTAATAAACAAGCCCTGTGAGGCCAATCCCACCAATCCTGCACCACCTTGCGGATTGACAAATACCGAATCCGCCACGCTGGCCAGATAATAACATCCCTGCGTGTACATATCTGAGTAAGCTACAATAAACTTTCCGCTTTCCTTAAAATCAGCCAATTCTCGACGGATAGCTTCAAATCCGGCAAATCCACCACTTACTCCAACAGCATCCAGATAGATACCTTTGATTTTTTCATTTACTTTTGCGGTACGAATAGCCTTTACCACATCTTGAACCGCCAAAGACTCATCTTCCTCTCCCATCAGACTTCCGAAAGGATTCTCTGTAGCTGTATCCGACAGACTTCCTTTCAAAGATAATTTCAATACCGAATTATCTTTAGGAACATACGTAGAACTGGATCCGCTTGAAGCAGCGATCCCCATCAATAATGCAAGGCCGCCTAAGATAATCACGCCCATTGCAATAAGTACGCCCAGCACAGAGGCGAACATCGACTTAAAAAACTGTTTCATCTTTATCTAATTAATTTGATTATTATTCCTGTCAATTTGTTTTCTTATCAACTTCATACATTATCCACCGTATAATTCAAGAAACGGTTGAAAGGTTGCAGCAAACGAAAATCGGCTATCACTTTGTCCATCCAATCCTCTTGAAAAAAGAACTCATCCGGTTTAGGCGTATACACACAGAAATCTTTATGCCGGAGAATATCCCCATGCTCCATATCTGCCGGAAACCCAGCCGGCATCCGCTTCAGCATCTCGCCATCCAACGAAGGATAAACAGCTTTAAATTCCGGATTCTCCAAAATACCCACGAACTCATCCAGGTTATCATAAATATCCTTACGGAGACTTTTTAACAACTGAGGCGAAGGACACCAGATTCCACCCGAAAGCAGACTATTATCCGGTTCTAAATGGAGGTAATAACCACCTCGCTCACTATTCTTTCCGCCTTTGGCAATATAAGCCGCAAAGTGCTGCTTATAAGGAAGTTTATTGGGCGAGAAACGAATATCCCGATAAATACGGAACAAGCAACTTTTAGCTTCTGTACCGGCTATTTCCGGGTCAAACAAAGCGATACGGTCTATCAACTGCTGCACCTCTTCTATAAATGCCTGACGCAACACATCAAAACGTGTTTTGTTCTCCTGAAACCAATTCCGGTTATTGTTCATCCTCAACTCACGCAAGAACTGAAATATTTGTTCATTCATAACTTTTCAATTTTACCTTTAGTCTATGCAAACTTACGAAAAAATATGTTTATTACTTTCGACAAGACAAAAGTAGTTGCTCTTTTCCTGCCAGAAGGTTATCTGAATGTTATTTTTAGGTTAATAAACGCATCTGCTCAAAAATATAAAGCCCCCTCGTAGAAACCACATTTCCACGAGCAGGGCTTTTTTTACATCTGATGCTCATCCTTGCTATATGTCATCGATTCCTCATCCAGACTATACGCTGATGCATTGTCTGTCTCTCCTAAAGAGATAGGAGGATATCCTCATAGCCATTTACAATCCAAGCATTGCTATGCTTAAATCAAATAATCTGTTCCAATTCAGAAAGGTTATGCTTCACCTCCTCATCGGTTACTTCATAATTACGCAGATCACCAGCCAAATACAGGTCATAGGCCGCCATATCAATCAATCCATGTCCGGAAAGGTTGAACAGGATCGTCTTAGGCTTTCCTTCCAGCTTGGCCTGCTTAGCCTCACGGATAGCAGTGGCAATCGCATGAGCCGATTCCGGAGCCGGAATAATGCCCTCACATTGAGCAAACAAAGTCGCGGCTTCGAACGTTTCCAATTGTTGTACATCTACGGCCTCCATCATGCCATCCTTCATCAATTGGCTGACAATAGAGCCGGCACCATGATAACGCAATCCGCCTGCATGGATATTTGCCGGCGCGAAATTGTGCCCCAGTGTGAACATCGGAATCAAAGGCGTATAACCTGCCTCATCTCCAAAATCATATTGGAATTGTCCACGTGTCAATTTCGGGCAAGAAGCCGGTTCTGCGGCCACAATACGCAAATTTTTTCCTTCCAGCAATTTATGACGCATGAAAGGGAAAGCAATTCCAGAGAAATTCGAACCTCCGCCAAAGCAGGCTATCACCACATCCGGATATTCACCTGCCATTTCCATTTGCTTCTCGGCTTCCAGACCAATTACCGTCTGATGCAACATCACGTGATTCAACACGCTACCCAATGTATATTTGCAGTTCGGGGTACTCATAGCCAACTCGACCGCCTCAGAAATTGCCGTACCCAAGCTTCCTTGATAATTCGGATGATCAGTCAGGATCTTACGTCCCGCCTTCGTACTCATACTCGGAGAGGCAATCACCTGTGCTCCGAAAGTTTGCATAATCGAACGGCGGTAAGGTTTCTGATGATAGCTGACCTTTACCATATAAACCGCCAGTTCCAAACCGAAGGCCTTAGCCGCATAAGATAAAGCTGCCCCCCATTGTCCGGCACCGGTTTCGGTCGTAATATTCGTTACCCCCTCCTGCTTACAATAATAGGCTTGAGCTAAAGCTGAGTTCAACTTGTGCGAGCCGATAGGGCTCACACTCTCATTTTTGAAATAGATATGCGCCGGCGTATCCAATGCTTTTTCCAGCCCTGCGGCACGGACCAGCGGAGTAGGACGCCATACTTTATACAATTCGCGCACCTCTTCCGGGATTTCTATCCAGGCATCGGTCGTATTCATTTCCTGATGAGAAACAGCTTTAGAAAAGAGCGGATACAAATCCTCCTCTTTCATGGGTTGTTTAGTCTTTGGATTCAGGATAGGCATCGGTTTGTTCTTCATATCGGCTACAATATTATACCAAGCCGTTGGGATGTCCTTTTCCTGCAATAAAAACTTCTTTGTTGTCATGATTTTCCGCTTATGTTAACAATTTTGTCAGCAAAGAAACAAATAATATTTCATTCTGCAAACAAAAATCCCCTATTTTATTACTTCAAATCTCCAATTGTAAATTTCCCATCATGATCTACCCTATAATATTGTCCTTTTTCGGGCAAGGCAATCTCAATGATAAATTGCGAAGAGGTAGCTTCCACACGAATCTGACTCTCTTTGCCGATGCTTGTCAATTCCGTGTCGGTCAAGGCAAAAGCGTCTACCGTACGGAGAAATTCCCCTTTCTCTTTCTGATTATCCAATTGAGCATAAAACATGGCCCAAAGCAATTTATAGGCATTCATATCCAAAGTCGGCCCGGCACTTTTCATCCGTGCTCCCACCGGAGCATTCAGGAAATGCAAGAATCCCCAACGATCAGGCATGTGCATATCCACACGTCCGGTTGGCGACCATACCCAATTCTCTTCCGGTTCGCCTTTCACCAAGTGCTGAACACGGGAGAAATTGATCCGCCAAGTGGAATATTTTTTCGGATTATCGAAATTATACGTCAATGCGTCAAACGGGATAGCCATCTCTACCGTCCACGAATTATCCACATCGTCCTCCTTATTTAAAGTCCCGTTCAAGCCAACCGCCAATTGCCATCCTTTACAATCCCACGGAATAAAGAAAGAGCCATTGCTCCGATAGGGCTTCTCCAACATCAAATCGAAAAGAACGCCTCGCGCGTTATTTTCAAACTCAAAATAACGGATTCCATCTCCGTCCGGGTCAATGAACACTTCGAAATCATTGTCATAATATATAATGGTATCACGCTGGGTCAAATTAGCCACGATATTGTTCTCTATCAAGGTAGCAGCAATATATAGGTAATCATCGTCCCACAACATCTTGACCGTAGTCGATTTAGAAGGAACCGGATATCCCTCCCCCCGAATATCCACAAAAGCCTCTGACGATTGAGCTCTCGCCCATGACTTCTCATCCAGATTTCCGTCAATCGTGATCTTGTCTACAGCACGAAAGCAATCGTAGCTCCGGGGTTCGGTAAGCACAGCCTTATAACGGTCAAACAAAGATTGTTGGCCAAAAGCAGCTGATGTAATACACATCAAAGCGGTAAATAGAAATAATCTTTTCATGAAATAAAATCGTTTAATGGTCATAATCATTGAAACTAATCACTTGTCCTGAACCCCGGTAAAGCTGGATAGGTTCTTCCAGGTCTACGGCCAGCACGGTTATATGTTCGTCCAAGACATTTTCCGGAACCTCCACATAGCAGACACCCGGTACTTCGCTCCACGAAATATCATTATAGCGTATCCATTTCAACTTCGTATCATCCCCTACGACACGCACATCCTTGATACGACTCTTCAGGCCCTTTATCTCAACATTTTCGTTCGGCCGATAAGGCAAATAAAGGTATAAAGTCTTTCCATCCAGGCTCAACGAAGTATAGGCCTGCACGTGCCCGGCCGGAATACCCGGTTTCGTATCATAAATAGCCTCTTTATGCTTGGAGGTCCAACGCCCCAGTTCTTTGAGAATAGCAATCTGTTCTTCCGGTATGGCACCATCCGCTTTGGGGCCGATGTCCAACAACAAATTTCCGCCTAAGCTGATGCAGTCCACCAGCATACGCAAGATAACCATCTGGCTCTTATAATTGGTATCACCGATCCGATACCCCCACGAATCATTGATTGTCATACAGGTCTCCCACCATTTGGATGCAGGACGGGTAACAGGTACTCCCAGTTCAGGTGTATCATAATCCCCATATCCTTGAATGCGTGAATTGACGATCACACCCGGATTGGTTTCCCGGAGCATCTCTACGATTTCTTTAGCCTTCCAGTCCTCGGCTTTCTGCTCCCAATCCCCATCGAACCAATACAAATCCGGTTTCCAGGTTGTATTCAACTCTCTCAGTTGTGCGAAATTAAAATCCACGAAATGCTTCCAGCGTTCCGGTTCTTTGTAAATATCATAGCGCGCCGGCCCTTCCCGGTAGATATTCGGATAATCCTCTCTCGGCCAATCTATCAAAGAATAATAGAATCCCAGTTTTATGCCTTGCTTTCTCACTTCTTCAGCAAAAGGAGCAAGGACGTCACGCCCCGCCGGTGAAGATTTCACCGCACTAAAGTCTCCCGCCTGGGTATCCCAAAGTGCAAATCCATCATGATGTTTTGTGGTAATAACCGTATATTGCGCCCCACTTTCTTTAATAAGTTTAGCCCAATAGGCCGGATCATAGTTCGAAGCGGTAAAAGCCTCTTTCTGCTTCATATAATCATCCAGCGTAACCGTCTTGTTATGGAACGCCCAGCTTTCAGAAGTTTCCCCCTTGGAATAGATACCCCAATGAATAAAGATTCCAAGCTTGGCCCGTGAGAACCATTCCATACGTTCAGCTTTTTGTTCAGGTGTTTCCGCGCGTAGCGGGATGCCTACAGTCGTCAGGAACGAAAGAGCAATCAAGAGAGTGTTTTTTAATTTCATACTTGTAGTTTTTTGTTTGTTATTATTCAGTTGGGACAAATTTAATAAAAATCTATAAAGCAACATCCCGTCTACACCATTAAAAACAAAGATTTGTTTCTTTTTATTCCAATATTGATTTAGAAATGACTATTTTTTTTGACGAAAATGTTTGGTTCAGTAATTTTTTCTTCCGTACTTTGTCATATAACAATAATACAATATTATTACATACAAATATTTGACTTATGATAAAATTTCTATTGGATTATTCGAGCGGTATCCCCATATACCGCCAGATTATCGACCAGATTCGGTTCGGTATCGCATCCGGGCAATTGAAGTTGGGTGAACAATTACCCACAGTTCGTGCACTTGCCGTGGAACTGAAAGTGAACTTGAACACGGTCTCCAAGGCTTATAAGGAATTGGAGATAAGAAACATCTTGGAAACCCAGCAGGGTTCTGGAACGTTCATCAGTCAGGTTGGTACAGAGGTATCTGTAAAGGAAAGACATGACAAGTTGAAAGAGATCTGCACGCAATTTTCTTCTGCGGCACTGAGCTATGGATTCAGAATAGACGAAGTCATAGCTGAGTTAGAGAAGCAAGCAGGTAAAGTTTCAGAAGACAAAGAACATTCATAAAACAAACTAAAAAATTAATACTATGACAACAAATGTAATCAAAAAGGATTGGTTCAATCCTATCACCGCTTCCGTATTAGTCATCTTAGTAGCTATTTCGTTCGCTTTGTGGGGGACACAGATTGTAAATGACGCTTTGTTTGGTATTCTGATTATTCTTTCGGTATTGATCGCGGCATCCATCCGAGTTGCCGACCAATGGGAAAAGGCCGTTGTGCTCCGAATGGGAAAATTCAAAGGGCTGAAAGGTCCCGGTCCGTTCATGATTATTCCGATTATTGATTCGGTTTCCAACTATATAGACCAACGCGTCCGAGTAAGCGCATTCAAAGCAGAACAGACTTTGACCAAAGATACTGTTCCAGTCAATGTGGATGCCGTAGTCTATTGGACGGTCTGGGATGTAGAAAAAGCCGCACTTGAAGTACAGGAATACCAGAAAGCCATCGAGCATATTGCCCAGACCGGCCTGCGCGATACAATAGGCAAGCATGAGCTTTCGGCTCTACTTCAGGAACGGGACAAAATAGCCGAGGACTTGCAACAGGTGCTGGACCGCAACACGAATCCTTGGGGAATAACCTGCCAAACGGTCGGTATAAAGGACATCGCCATTCCACAAGATTTGGCCGAGGCGATGAGTAAAGAGGCGCAAGCCGAGCGTGAACGCCGGGCACGTGTCATCTTGGGAACAGCCGAGACGGAGATAGCCGAGAAGTTCGAACAGGCCAGCAAGAAATATACCGATAATCCGGTAGCTTTGCACCTCCGTGGCATGAATATGCTCTTCGAAGGACTGAAAGAAAAAGGGTCAATGGTGATTGTGCCCAGCTCTGCCTTAGATACCATGAATTTAGGTGCCATCGGAGGCTTGGTTTCGTTGGCTAAGGAAGAGAAGATTGAATAATAAGAGCGATAAATTCCGTTTTTACCGGATATATAGGAATAATATCCAACCAAAAAATCGTCTAACGGCTGTGTACGGTTCGTCTAACAGCTGTTAGACGAAACGTACACAGCCGTTAGACGATTTTTTGGTAATAACCGAATGAATTTCCGAACGGACAATTTCTATTTCCCGGTCAGTCCATCAAACCTGTTTCTTTGTCGTACTCAATACATATGCGAATCATGCTCCAGATCGTTCCGGTTTATTCCGCGCAGGTCGATAGCACGCCATGCATAAAAGATATACGCAAGAACAAACGGAATCAGGATTGAGACAAAACTCATCACCTTCAATGTAAAAGGACTGGAACAACTATTGGCGATCGTTAACGAACTCTGCAAATCGACATTGGATGGATAATAAGGCGTATTATTCCATCCGACACACAAGAGCAGGGCAAGAACGGTCAGGATAGTACCGATTCCGGCAAACCATATTCCCCGCCGATATCCCTCCTTAAGAATCGTCTTACCTATTCCGAAAAGAACCAATACAACCCCGGCAAGGAATACCAGCAGGACTCCCGGCATTGCCAAGAAATTATGCAGGTATTTCCCCGTTTCCTTATACACCTCCTGAGTGTCCGGATTAACGGCAAATCCGTCTGCGACAAAGAGATAAAATACAAATATCAAAAAGAAAATAAGAAATCCGCTACTCTCCTTTTTCATCCGGCGATGACAAGTCGCATAAATCTCCGCATCATCAATATTATTGATATAATAAAGTAGTCCAAGCACACGTGAGAGATAAACCAAAGCAAGCCCTAAGAAAAGATTCCAGATGTTGAGTGCGGCCTCCAATCCGTGCAACGGATTCATCCACGTAGAGATAATCGGCATGGAAAGATCGGTCAGATGTTCCTTATTCACCTGAAAGTCCGCACCGGTAAAGAAGGTACCTACCGCCGTGCCAATCAGCAATGGGGCCACAATCCCATTGATAATCAAAAATACCTGATAGGTCTTTTTCCCCAACAAGTTTCCTTTCTTAGCCTGATATTCGTATGAAACCGCCTGAAGAACAAAGCAAAGCAGGATAAGCATCCAAACCCAATAGGCTCCGCCAAAGCTCGTAGAATAAAATAGCGGGAAAGAGGCAAAAAAGGCCCCACCAAAGGTGACCAGGGTCGTAAAGGTAAATTCCCATTTCCGGCCGGTCGAATTCAATAACATTTTTTGCTGGTTCTCCGTCTTTCCGACTTGAAACAAAAGCGATTGTCCACCTTGAACAAAGAGCAGGAAAACCAATAGTCCGCCCAATAACGAAACCAAAAACCACCAATAGTGTTGCAAGAATATATATGTTGAAGTTTCCATATTATGTTTTTATTTTAAAGATGAAGTATTTGTTTCCGGTCCTTTCTGGATAGCCTTGACCATAATACGCAATTCCGCTATCAAAAGCACGGTAAAGAGCACCAGGAATATAAAGAACGTAGTCTGTACCGAAGCCGTTGAAAGACGGGAAACCCCCGCCACGGTAGGCAAAATGTCCTGAATGGCCCAAGGTTGACGCCCCACTTCAGCCACAATCCATCCCGCTTGTCCGGCTATATAAGCCAGCGGAATACTCCAAAGCGCGGTATGGTGCAACCAATTCATGTGTTGGATCTTCCCGTTACGTGCCACAAGCAGGACAACAATAAAGAGGAGAATCAGATATCCACCCAGGATAACCATGATATGAAACGAATAAAAGCTCAGCCCTACCGGTGGAATCAAGTCGCTCGGTTCATTCAGATAGCCATATCCAAAATACTGGAAATTTGCATCCAAGGTAGCCCGATGCTCCTTCATAGCCGCCTCATCATTCGCCTTCAGTGCCGTACGGTAATCCGCCAAAGCCTGGATGGCCACTCTTCCTCGGGCAATTTTCTCGGAAGCCGATAGTGCCGTCTCACCGTTAGACAAAGCATATCCTCCATCTATCAGATCTTTAATACCCGGAACGAAAGCATCCGACTCACGTTCGGCCAAAAGAGAAAGCATATTCGGAATCTCAATCTTGAAAAGGAATGGATTTTCTGCATCGTTATACGCTTTCTTGTCCGGATTCAAAACTCCGATAGCCACCAGGCCGGCTCCCTCCTGCCCTTCATAAAGGCCCTCCATCGCAGCCAGCTTCATGGGTTGCTTCTGGGCTACCTGATAAGCCGAGCCATCACCGGTCCAAAGCAGAATAACCGAAGCGAACAGGCCGAATATAGCCGCTACACGGATGCTCCGCAGGGCAAAATCCGTATTTCTCTTTTTCAGCAGATACCAGCAACTGACCCCTATAACAAATATGGCACCTGTAACCCACCCGGAAAGCACGGTGTGGAAAAACTTATTGATAGCTACAGGAGACAAAGCTACAGCCCAGAAATCAAGCATCTCATTGCGTACAGAATCCGGATTAAAATACATTCCCGCCGGATATTGCATCCAGGAATTGGCTATCAAAATCCAAAGAGCAGAAAGTGTAGCCCCTGCGATAGTCAACCAAGTAGAAGCCAAATGGAATCGTTTGCTGACCTTTTCCCAACCAAAGAACATCACCGCAATGAAAGTTGCTTCCATAAAAAAGGCGACTATTCCCTCTATCGCGAGTGGAGCGCCAAAGATATCTCCCACAAACCAGCTATAGTTAGACCAGTTGGTTCCGAACTCAAACTCCAGAATCAGTCCGGTAGCCACACCAATGGCAAAATTAATTCCGAAGAGCTTCATCCAGAATTGTGCGGTACTCTTCCAATACTCTTTGCCGGTCTTGACATAGAGTGTTTCCATGATAGCTTGGATAATTCCCAAGCCCAAAGTCAAAGGCACAAATAGCCAATGATACATAGCCGTTAGCGCGAATTGCGCCCTTGACCAATCAATCAATGAAGTATCAATACTTGCAATCATAGCGTATGAGTTTTTAATTAGAATTAGCCCGTTGTATAAGCTCGGAGGAGACATACTCCTGCTTTTCCTCTTCTTCTCCGTACTGATTCAAATAATCCGGAAAGAAAAACAGCTTCAACACAAAGAAGATAATAAACAATTTCAACAAGATAATGCACCAAAGCAGCTTCCCCAACTTCATGTTACGGAATCCCTCAGCATAAAAGTCATATATCTTATAAATGTATCCCATCATAAAACACTTTTTTAGAGACGAATCAACAAAGAAACATATCGGCACGAGATTTCCCCATGATATATGTGCTATTAACCCCGTCTCTTGTCAACTCATTTTCTTATTAATTCGTTACTTGTTTTCCTGCAATTCTATCTACCACAACAGCTATAGCACCATCCCCCGTTACGTTACAAGCCGTTCCGAAGCTATCCATAGCTATATAGAGTGCAATCATCAAGGCCTGCAAAGTCTCATCAAACCCCAACATGGTCTGAAGCAATCCCAATGCCGCCATGATGGCTCCCCCCGGAACGCCAGGAGCCGCAACCATCGCAATGCCCAACATGAAAATAAATCCACCCAACTGGACCAAGGTGATGGGAGCTGCGGTCATAAACAGTATCGCCATAGCACAGGCTACAATCTTCATCGTACTTCCTGCAAGGTGAATCGTAGCACAAAGCGGTACGACAAATATAGCAATATTTTTCCGTACTCCATTACGAATGGTCTGTGCAAGCGTTACCGGGATTGTAGCAGCTGAGGATTGCGTCCCCAATGCCGTAGCATAAGCCGGAAGCATATTTTGCAAAAGTTTGAGAGGGTTACGCCGACTTATAGCTCCTGCAACGGCAAATTGGATTAGTAATAGTAAGATATGAAGGACAAAGATGACTACAATCACCTTTACGAACATAGAAATCACATTAAACACTTGCCCGGTAGCGGTCATATTCAGGAAAATGCCGAGAATATGCCAAGGTAAAAGCGGTATAATCACGGCCTCAATCATTAAGGATACAATATCCTTAAAATCATTAAACCCATCTTTCAATACATTTCCCTCAATATAAGAAAGTCCCAATCCGACAGTAAACGAAAGAAGTAATGCCGTCATAACATCCATAATCGGAGGCATCGCTACTTCAAAATAAGGCTTTAAAGCGACATTTCCAGATGTATCTACCGGAAAAAGTGTCGTGTTGGCCGGTAAAATATTGGGGAAAATCCAATCGCAACTGAAATAAGTGAAAAATCCGGAAAAAATAGTAGACCCATAAGCCAGCAATGCCGTTATTCCCAATAACCGTCCGGCTCCCCTGCCCAAGTCTCCAATAGCTGGTGTTACCAGTCCGACAATAATCAATGGAATGGCAAAAGAAAGGAAATTACCGAACAACGAATTAAATGTTACAAACAACCGGATAATGCTTTCCGGCAAGAATTGTCCGAACAAAATACCCGCTACAATAGCAATCAGGACTTTTACTAACAGATTAATCTTTATCTTCTTCATGGTGTTTTTTAATTTTGAAGCCCAAGATAGCAATAAAAATGCTCATAAGTGGACTAATCAAATTAAAAAAACAATAGGGAAGGTAAGTTAATGTCGAAACGTTCAGAATTGTGGCCTGTGTCATACCGCATGTATTCCAGGGAATAAGGACAGATGTAACGGTTACGGCATCTTCGGTCGTACGGCTCAGCAATCTGCTCTCATATCCTTTTTTACGATAAATATCCTTAAACATATTTCCCGTAAGGATAATCGAAATATATTGGTCGGCCGTACAGATATTCAAGGTAATTCCGGAAAGAACCGTTGAAGCCACCATTCCGGCACGACGTTTCATAAAACGAAGGAATACGGAGGTCAGAGATTCCAACATACCACTGGCGGTCATAGCCCCACCGAAACACATCGCACAAATAATCAGCCATATCGTATCCATCATACCGGCCATTCCCCGCGTTGCAACCAGCGAATTCAGGGCTTCGTTCCCAGTCTCTATCTGAGTCGTTCCATACAGCATCATCCATAATCCCTTGAATTGGGAGGTTGCGCTTTGTGTTTCCAATCCGGAGATCTCACGCAATAAATCGGGTTGGAAAAAAAGTGCAAAAAGAGCCGCCAGCCCACCCGATATAAACAAGGTAATCAACGAAGGCACACGCTTGGCAATCAATATTCCGGTAACGATGGGCACAATCATCAGCCACCCGGAAATGAAGAAGGTCTCTTTCAATGATTCGGCGTAGCTCATCATCTCAGCTGTATCGGTTGCTTCATGCGCAAATCCGGCGATAGTAAATATCAGTAACGCAATCAGTATGGAAGGGATAGTAGTGAACATCATATAACGCACATGGTCAAAAAGCGGGGTACCTGTGGTAGAAGAAGCCAATACCGTTGTATCTGACAAAGGCGATATTTTATCCCCAAAATAGGCTCCCGAGATAATGGCCCCTGCCGTCCATCCGATATCGAACCCTTGGGCATTACCAATTCCCATCAGTGCAATACCTATTGTAGCAATAGTGGTCCACGAACTTCCGGTCATCACCGAGATGATAGCACATATCACACAACAAGAGGCCAAGAAGAAAGTCGGACTCAGAATCTGCATTCCATAATAAATTAAGGTAGGAACCACTCCACTGATCATCCAACTTCCCGATAATGCTCCGATCAGTAACAAAATCAGCAATGCGGTAGCTACCCCCAAGATATTAGAACAGATCGCCTCCTCGATAGTCTTCCACTTCACCTTGCAGAACAACATGGCAAGCGCAGAGCTACAAGCGGTTGTAACCAACAGAACTACCTGGCTACCACCTGATAATGCATCACTTCCGAACACCTTGATCGTAAAAAACAAAAGAACGACCATTATCACCAATGGCACCAACGATAGCCCGACAGACGGACGCTTAACAGATTGATTTACTTCCATGCTGTTGCGTTTAAAATTTTCAGGGCGCAAAGGTAATAAAGTTTGACGAGTTTTTAACGAAGAGCCATCAATTTTTCCGTGAGCTTACGGACTCCTTCCGATGCACCATATTGCAGATGCTCGATATCCGTACGGTAAGTATGTACTTCTTTAGGATCTATCAGATAGATAGGTTGTCCTCTTCGTACATAATTCAACAAACCGGCGGCCGGATAGACATTCAAGGAGGTACCGATAATCACGAAGATATCCGAATCTTCTACCTCACGAATGGCCGGATCGATCATCGGGACCGGTTCTCCAAACCAGACGATGAACGGACGGAGTTGGCGGCCATCAGGCGCAAGATCCCCCAAATGCAAATCCGGATGTTCCGGGTCAATCGCATAAGGCGTATTCAAATCGCGCACTGAGCAGGACTTCATCAACTCGCCATGCAGATGAATCACATGCGTGCTTCCGGCACGTTCATGCAGGTTGTCCACATTCTGGGTGATAATACGCACATCAAAATCCTTCTCCAGCTCCGCCAGGCCAATATGACCGGCATTGGGGTGAGTGGAGAGTAACTCCCGGCGCCGTTGATTATAGAAATTCAGCACCAATTCAGGGTTCCGAGCAAAACCTTCGGGTGTCGCGACATCTTCCACCCGATAGTTTTCCCATAATCCGCCGGAATCACGAAAGGTAGAGATTCCGCTCTCCGCGCTCATACCGGCTCCCGTCAAAACGACCAATTTCTTTTTCATACGTATTCAGTTTTTGAGTTTGTGAGTTCCTAAACCTGCCATACAGATCCCTACTCCGTAATCACCGACAATTCCCCGATTCCGGTTTGCGGCATATCATCAACATTCCGGACAGAGACCAGCTTGAACGAAGAGCCCTTTACCGGAGCAAAACGGATCTCCTGCTCGATAGGGTTCGCCTTGATATTCGAGAACTCTCCGCTTGCCACCAATTTGCCATCCACATAAAAGCGATATGAAGAGATATACCCCTGCGAACTATTCAGTGAACGGTTCTGATCCGGAGTGTAACGGAATCCGGAGATAGTTTGTGGCGTATTAAGCCGGACATTCACCTCACGTTTCCCTTTCGGAAGGTAATAGGCGGTATACCCATTCCCGTCAAAAAGGGATGCACCTTTTTCCGCATCCCCCTCCAACCGGTAATTGGAGGCCGGGATATCAAACACCTGTGTGGTTATCGGGCTATACTTGTCTGCACGGGCATCATAAACCACCGCTTTCAGAGTTCCTTTCCGGTCAAAAACAAAAGGCTTCTCATACCGGGGCGACTCCTTGGTCGGATCTGAGCCATCTATTGTATAATGTATATCTGCATGAGCCTCCCCGGCCTGGAGCGTCACTTCAGATTGCGCATTCCGACTGATGACCGGCTCGGTCAATAATGCCGGAGCACAAAATGCTTCTACATTATTTATACATAACGGCCCCCGTGCATCGGTAAAGTTGATACGCAATTTATTGGCATGTACCGTCGGGAAACGAACTATACGTTTATAACCAACGGTCGTCGTGGAGTCTACCGACTCGATAGGTTGCCATTTCCCGTCAAATTCATACTCCAGATTAAAGCTCCGCACCCGTTGCCCCAAAGGAATATACTCCTGAATCAAGATACGGTTCACATCCGAAACGGTAGTCAATGTAAAGGTCAGGGAACCACTATTCACCCCATCTTCAGTAGCCCAATAGGTATCCCAATTGCCATCTGTCACATTAGAAGCCGAGAACGTCCGGCCCCTCCGGCTGGAAGATTCCACGTATGCGCCTTTCAGCAGATTGGTTTTCAAATCGTTCTGTATAGTCTGATACCATTCTACGGCACGAAGCGAGTCACGCGGGTCGATTTTCCCGTCCAAAGCCACCGGAAAATTCAAAAGGAAATTGGCATTATGCCCTACACTCCGGTAATACAAGTCAACCAACTTGGCAAGCGATTTCAACTGATGATCTTCCCGCTTATGGTAGAACCAGCCCGGACGAATGGAAACATCACATTCTCCGCCCAGCCATTTTGGCCCGTTTTCATCCCCATAGGCACTATTGGCATAAGGCCCCACATTCAATTCCGTATCATACATACTCCATTGAGTAGCTCCGGCCCAGCCCTCTTCATTACCTATCCACCGGATATCGGGAACGGTTCCCCCGAAAATCATAGCCGTCGGATGCTTTGCCTTAATCTTCTCACGGGCTTCTTCATATTTATAATAGACCTTCGCATCAATAGAGCGGGTCTCGTTAGTACCTCCATACCAGCCATTTCCTCCATTGGCTCCGTCAAACCAATACTCAAAGAGCGGGCCATAATTGCTGATCAGCTCATCCATCTGCGCATGAAACTTCTCCACGTAGGCCGGAGTACCATAATTATCACTATTTCTATCCCAAGGGGAGAGATAAATACCGAACTTCAATCCGTATTTGCGGCAAGCATCCGAGAGCTCGCGCACCATATCTCCTTTTCCCTCTTTCCAAGGAGAATTTTTAACCGAATATTCGGTTGTAGCGGTTGGCCAAAGGCAAAACCCATCATGATGCTTGGCGGTAAGGATAACCCCTTTCAGCCCTGCGGCCTTGATGGTCCGTACCCATTGCTCGCAATCCAAGTCGGTCGGATTAAACGTTGAAGCCGGCGTATCGCCATAGCCCCATTCCAAGTCATTGAAGGTATTCAATCCGAAATGAACGAAAGCATAGGTTTCCAACTTGTGCCACTCCACCTGTTCCGGTGTCGGCACCGGCATAATAGGTGCAGGAGCTTCCGCCTCTTCACACGAAGTCAGGCAAAGAGAAGCGGCACACGCGCCCGACAAGAGCAAATACGGTATTAGTTTCATCTTGATTTAGTTTTTATGGTTTATATGTTTTTTCAGAAAGGCAAATCATCGGCCGGATTCGAAGCATTGAAGTCGGGAGTAATAGTCGGTGCCCCCGAAGGCATCACATCATTAGGCGTGATACTTCCCGATGCATTTGCCGGAGCTTCAGCTATAGGGCGTTCTACCTTCCACGCATTGATACTGGTAAACCAGCGTCCTTGCCACTCGCGGCTATCAATATCAAACGATACCGTCAGTTCTTCTCCCGCCTGAATAGCGGCTTGTGCGATGCGGTCAGCTCCAAAGATCTGGAAACAGACTTTTTTCGGATACTGATCGTGTGTCTCAAGCACATATTCTTGCTTTTTCCACTCGTTCCCGGCTTTACTTACCCCGCTTTGTTCCGGTAAGACAGCAATAATTTTTCCTGTAATTTCCATTTTTGTATTTTATCTGTTTATAATTCGATCATAAGATTTAAGTGGCAAAGTTACATTTTTTCTTTTGGAATTCCCAATCATCCCTTAAAACAAAAACAAACATAGGCATAATCGGAAACGAACATAGGCATAAACGAAAACGAAGTTAGGCATGAATTTTCAACCGGATAATGGTTAATTTATCCTTTTCGGCTTCCCATTCTCAATTATTTACTACATTTGCACTTGTTTTTGCTAAAAGTATCAAAATTCAATAAGATAATATGGGAAAGTATAAACTAATCAACAATGTAACGGGATGGATTGTCTGTATCATCGCATCCATCGTTTACTTGATGACTATCGAGCCCACCGGAAGCTTTTGGGATTGCGGTGAGTTCATCTCTTCGGCCTATAAACTTGAAGTCGGTCATCCGCCCGGAGCACCTTTCTTTATGTTGACCGCCAATTTGTTTACACAATTAGCCTCCGACCCGTCTACCGTGGCCAAGATGGTCAATTCGATGTCGGCTTTGTTCAGTGGCCTGACGATTCTCTTCCTGTTCTGGAGCATCACTCATCTGGCACGCAAGATCATAGTAGAAGAGGGTAAGGAAATAACTACCGGGCAACTGATTACAATCATGGGCTCAGGCGTTGTAGGTGCATTGGCTTATACTTTTAGCGACACGTTCTGGTTCAGTGCGGTAGAGGGTGAAGTGTACGCCTACTCTTCCTTGTTTACAGCCGTTGTATTCTGGCTTATTTTGAAATGGGAAGAAACGGCCGATCAGCCTCATGCTGACCGATGGATTGTCCTGATCGCCTACCTGATGGGATTAAGTATCGGTGTCCACCTGTTGAACCTGTTGTGTATTCCGGCCTGTGTGTTGGTTTACTATTATAAGAAATTCCCGAACCCTACCCTGAAAGGCACACTAACCGCATTGTTCGTCTCGTTTGCAATCATCGCATTGATGATGTATGGTGTCGTACAAGGGCTGGTCGAGATTTGCGGCTATTTCGAACTTTTGTTCGTCAATGTTCTCGGAATGCCTTACAACTCGGGTGTCTATGCGTATGTAATCGTGTTGGCCGGCGTATTGGTATGGGCTATCTGGGAAACCATGCGCGAAGAGGTTCATCCCCTGCGCATGAAGTTATCTTTCCTTTTAGCGGTAACCCTGATTGGTGTTCCGTTTATCGGGAGCGGGTATGTGATTGCAATTATCCTGATTGCGGCATTAGGAGCGTATCTGTTTATGGCCAAGACGTTAAACATCAAATTGCTGAATACGGTATTAATCAGCCTTATGGTCGTGGTTATCGGCTATTCTTCGTATGCCTTGACCCTGATTCGCGCTACGGCTGATACCCCGATGAACCAAAATGCGCCAAGCGATATCTTCACCTTGCGTACCTATTTGGCCCGCGAACAATATGGCCAGACTCCGCTTCTTTACGGACAGACCTATGTCTCAGAGGTAAAACGCAAGAGCGAAGGGGGAATGTGTGTGGCGGAATCCAAAGAGGGCTCACCGGTATGGACCCGTATCACGAAAAAGGATCCGAACGAAAAAGACCGTTATTACATTTCGCGCCATAATATGGATTATGAATACGTGGATGAGCTGAACATGCTCTTCCCGCGTATGTATAGTACGATGCCGAATCATATAGAGGCTTACAAGGATTGGGCGCAAGTCAAAGGCCAGCCTGTGAAGTTTGACCGGTGTGGGGAAACGGTATCGGTCATGAAGCCGACCTTTGGCGAGAACCTGCGTTTCTTTATCTCTTACCAATTGAATTTCATGTATTGGAGATATTTCATGTGGAACTTCTCCGGCCGGCAGAACGATATCCAAGGACATGGCGAGGTGTCGCACGGGAATTGGATTACCGGCATCAAGTTTATTGATGAGCAATTGGTAGGCCCGCAAGAGGACATGCCTAATGATATCGCCAACAATAAAGGGCATAATGTCTATTATATGTTACCTTTGTTATTAGGTATCTTAGGACTGGTTTATCAAGTCTATGCCGGAAAGAAGGGCATACAGGGATTTTGGGTTACGTTCATGCTCTTCTTCATGACCGGTATCGCGATCGTGCTTTATTTGAATCAGACCCCGTTCCAGCCCCGTGAACGAGATTATGCTTACGCCGGATCGTTCTACGCTTTCTGTATCTGGATAGGGTTTGGTGTAGCTGCTCTGGTTAAATTATTGGAGAAGTACGCGAAACTTCCTTCGCCCGTTGCGGCAAGTATCGCATCGATAGCCGCTCTGTTCGTTCCTATCCAGATGGCAGCCCAGAACTGGGATGACCATGACCGGTCGAGCCGGTATGTGGCACGTGATTTCGGAGCGAATTATTTGAATTCATGCGATCCGAACGCGATTATCTTCACCAATGGGGATAACGATACTTTCCCGTTGTGGTACGCCCAGGAAGTGGAAGGCATCCGCACGGATGTCCGTGTCTGCAACACCAGCTATCTGCAAACCGATTGGTATATCGACCAGATGAAAAAGCAGGCTTACGAATCTGACCCGTTGCCTATCTCATGGAACCACTCGGATTACGTGCAGGGTACACGTGACTTTGCTTATATCGTTCCGATGACCGAGCAATCTATCGACCTGAACACGGCTTTGGAGTTTGTCCGGAGCAATGATCCGAAATACAAGAAGATTCCGGGATTCAGCCAGCAGATGGATTATATCCCATCACAGACGTTAACGTATAAGGTAGACTCTACAGAGCTGGCCAATAGCGGGATTTTGAATACGGTCCAAGTGCCTTCCATCCTGAACGAGATGACTATCGACCTGAAAGGCAAAGATGCGTTGGGCAAACAGGAACTGATTATCCTCAATATGCTTCAAGAGAACAAATGGAAGCGCCCGATGTATTATGCGGTAACGGTCAGTCCGGACCAGTTCGTCAAACTTGATCCGTACTTCCAACAGACCGGTATGGCTTATCAGATTGTTCCGGCTAAGGTACAAGGTACCCTGCAGAGCGTAAATACAGAAAAAATGTACGATAACATCATGAACAAGTTCAAATGGGGAGGCGTGGACAAACCGGGTATCTATTTGGATGAGAACGTGATGCGTATGTGCAAGAGTTATCGGTACGTCCTGTTCGGCAAATTGGCGGTTGCGCTTTACCACGAAGGCAAGAACGACAAAGCCCTGAAGCTCTTGGATAAATGCATGGAAGTATTGCCCTCCGAGAATGTACCGCTGGATTATAGTGCGCTATCGGTCGGTGAGGTATATTACCTGTTGGGCGAGAAAGAAAAAGGCGCGAAGGTTTATGATGAACTTGCCGAGAATATGGTGCGTAACCTCAACTGGTATTTCCGTCTGAAACCGAACCAATTCGCTTCGGTGGCCGAAGATGTGAACACCGACCTCTACACTTTGCAAGAAGTCATTCGCGTATTCAAGGCACATGATCCGGAATTGCTGAAGAAGTATCAGGAGGAATTCGATACCTTCCGCATCGCCTATGAGTCGTTGAGAAAAGGAGAAAAATAAAAAAAGAAGTTAGAAGCTGGAAGTTGGAATTAAAAATGGGAATATAACGTCTATTTGAAATTTCCAAACTCCAACTTCTAACTTCTAAATTCCAACTACAAAAAGCAATGTTTATTGAACAACCTCCTTGGTTCTATCGCATATTATTTCCGCAAGCCCTATGGCGCTTGCCCGATGAAAAAGAAAAGTGTGTTTATCTTACTTTTGATGATGGTCCGATACCCGAGGTTACACCTTGGGTGTTAGATGTATTAGACCGTTACGATGTAAAAGCCACTTTCTTTATGGTAGGGGATAACGTCCGGAAACATCCGGATGTGTTTGAAGAAGTATTGCGGAGAGGGCATGATATAGGGAATCATACTTTTAATCACATTCAAGGAATCCGCTTTTGGACTCACAATTACTTAGCGAATGTAAAAAAAGCGGCCGACTTGATTCCGAGCAGGCTCTTCCGCCCCCCACACGGACATATGCGTATTCCGCAACTTTGGGCGCTCCGGAAAGAATACCGAGTGGTGATGTGGGATGTCGTAACACGCGATTATAGTCCGCATGTCACTCCTCAAGATGTTCTTCAGAATGTCCGGCATTATACTCGAAACGGGTCAATCATTGTTTTCCATGATTCGCTCAAGGCGGAAAAAAACATGCGTTGGGCTATGCCCCGCGCAGTAGAATGGCTTATGGATGAAGGATATAATTTTCGTCTGCTACGGGAAATAGAATGAAAATAGAGGCTAAGAAGATAAAAGAATGGGCACAACGATTAGGATTTGATGCTTGTGGTATGGCTCCGGCCCGCCCGGTGGATGCCATTCATATCCACTGGCTGGACGAATGGTTAAAGGCCGGATGCGAGGCCGGCATGTCTTACATGGCCAACCATCGTGATTTACGGATTGATCCTTCCACGCTGGTCGAAGATGCCCGGACGGTTATTTCCGTTGCCTTGAATTACTACCCACCCCAATGCCGTGACACCTCCGAACCCCATATTGCCTATTATGCATACGGGAAAGATTATCACGATGTGATGAAAAGGAAACTCCGGGAACTCTGGCAAATGATCCGCGCATACTGCCCGGAAGAGTCCGGGGCCGAAGCCCGGGTATTCGTGGATAGCGCCCCGTTACTTGAACGGTATTGGGCTTGGCGGTGCGGTTTAGGTTGGATAGGGAAAAACACCTCCCTGATTTTACCTCATCGTGGTTCGTTTTTCTTTTTAGGCGAAATTGTCATGAATAGAGAAGTAGACCAATACGATGAACCTATAAAATCACATTGCGGGACCTGCGAACGATGCCTTCAGGCCTGCCCTACCCATGCGTTGGAATATCCCCACCGTCTGAATGCACGCAGATGTATCTCCTACCTGACCATTGAGAACCGGGAAGAGATCCCGGCCGGAATCCGTAGGCAAATCAAAAATCATCTTTTCGGTTGTGATGCGTGCCAACTGGCCTGTCCCCACAACCGTTTTTCCCGGCCTACCCGTGTGGAAGAGTTTCATCCTTCCGAGGAATTGCTCCAATTAAAACGAGCCTCCTTATATACCCTGACTGAAGAGGACTATCGCCGCATATTTAAAGGCTCAGCCGTCAAACGGGCCAAATTCACCGGTCTCCAACGTACCATACAAGGATGGAAAAAGGATTGACTATTGTCTGAAATAAGATGCCGTTTTGGAATTTATTCCAGATTTTTCTATAAATACAAAAAGAGCAATCCATAAAAAATTCGCTATTCACTTGTCTGTTCAAAAAGAATGCTTACCTTTGAGCACTCTGCT
>ERZ857521.1749-NODE-1749-length-23844-cov-23.519946_pt1 | contig 23844 bp, 19 predicted proteins | sample MGYA00519701_ERZ857521 | MGnify/ENA primary metagenome ERZ857521 (study PRJEB31778, sample SAMEA3449346) | human gut metagenome | biome: human gut; feature: human-associated habitat; material: faeces | place: United Kingdom | collected 2010/2012 ...
CCGGCAGGAGTCATACCACATGATTCAGGTTTCATTCCCCGCATTCATTCCATACGCGCCCCCTTGAGCCATTCCTCTGATTTTCATCCCTGTACTTCATTTGAGCAACATATCTCCCCTATATTTATCGGGCGAGCCCCTTTTTTTCGCTTTCAGATAGGTTCTTCTGCTAAAAAGGCCTGTTTCATTAGTCAGGAAACAGAGTCTTGTCGCAGGTTATGTTGGGGAGTAGCCGGTCAAAGGCCCTGTGTTCCATGGCGACACTGCCCAGCAGTGTCAGCACCGATTCTTCATTGGGCATGGCCGTGCGCATTCTCGTCACCTTCATAGATCCAATGGTAACTTTTCCTAGATCCAATGGAAACTTCTCTTAAATCCAATGGTAACTTTTCCTAGATCCAATGGTAACAATAGCCATTGACCTTATTGCTTGACTTTTCCTGATTTTACCGTTCTTCGGTAGTGTTTCACAGAGTGTGTCTGAGGCCAGTTTGCCTTAGAAGTGATGATGCAAAGTTAATATAACGTGAATTCGACGAATTCACGTTAAATTACAAACTTCAGGGCTGACAAGCAAGGGTCGGCCCTTTTTTCGATTTATCAGACACACTTTGGGGGACAGTATCTTTGAAGAACACATAACTGCCATTGGAACTCTACATAAAAAATTAAAAATCATTAAATCTGAACTAGCATCATCTTACAAATTATTCCTATCCTTTTTCTACAATAGACTGCATCTGCCGTTCTGACACACCTCTATCCTATCATAAACGAATGCAAAAAACAAGGGGCTAAGCGTTTAAAGGCCGTTAAGTGTTAAAAACGAACTGTTAAAGTGGAATAAAGTAAACCGACAAAATGGCAGAATAACATTTTTTGCGTCTATATTTGCAAACCGAAAAACAGACGGTTATTTATGCAAACAAAGATACAGAAGCCAAAAGACGATTAAGCCATTGAATGCTTTTGTGAATAATATACAAACGATTAAACTATCGCATAAATGTGACGTCTGATCTAAAAAAAGAAAGTAGAACAAAAAAAAATAAAGAGTATGAACAAGATTTCAAATTATGTACTCGGAGGCCTCTGCGTTGTAGCGTTGGCCTTCTCTGCCGGTTCATTTGTCAAAGTGAATGCAGCGACAGAAGGAACTGAAGTTGCCGGCCAGCCCGTTGATCTCACATACGCGGCAGACAAAGCACTGCCTGCCGTAGTTCATATCAAGTATGTGCAGAACTCAAAAGTGAAAACCATTGAGGTTCAGAGCAATCCATTTGATGACTTCTTTAGCGATCCCTTTGGCTTCTTCGGCAATCCTTATGGAGGACAGGGTGGTACACGCAAACAGAAAGTGCAGACACCTAAGAGAGAGGCTACCGGTTCGGGTGTGATCATCAGTTCCGACGGATATATTGTCACAAACAATCATGTTGTTTCCGGAGCAGACGAACTGACTGTCACTCTTGAGGACAACCGTGAGTTCAATGCCAAGATTATCGGTACGGACCCCTCTACCGACCTGGCTCTTATCAAAGTAGATGGCAAGAACCTTCCCACCCTGCCTATCGGCAACTCCGATGACATCAAGGTCGGCGAGTGGGTTATAGCCGTAGGTAACCCTTATGGTCTGAACAATACCGTAACCGCCGGTATCATCAGTGCCAAGGCACGCTCTATCGGTGCTAATGGTATTGAAAGTTTCATCCAGACCGATGCTGCCATCAACCCCGGTAACTCAGGCGGTGCACTGGTAAACACTAAGGGTGAACTGATCGGTATCAATGCCATGCTCTATTCTCAGACCGGTTCTTATTCCGGCTACGGCTTTGCTATCCCTACAACCATCATGAACAAAGTTGTTGCTGACTTGAAGCAATATGGTACCGTACAGCGTGCCATACTCGGCATCAAAGGTGGAGACGTACTCAACTACATCAACTCCCTGAAAGAAGATGGCAAGGAAGTACCTGATTTGGGTACTAACGATGGCGTCTATGTCGACAGCGTATCTGATAACAGCGCAGCCATGGCTGCAGGCCTGCAGCAAGGCGATGTCATCATCAGCATCGACGGCAAGCACATCGGAAAGATGGCCGAGTTGCAGGAAATGGTCAACAACAAGCGTCCCGGTGACAAGATCACTATTACTTACCTGCACAAAAAGAACAAAGTGACCAAGACAGTAACAATCAAGAACCAGCAGGGCACAACTAAGGTTGTGAAGACCGCTGATCTCGACGTACTCGGTGCTAACGTCATTCCTGTCGATAAGGATCTGAAGACACAACTGGGCATCAGTAATGGCCTGCAGGTGAAGAATGTGAAAGCCGGTGCCTTTAAAGATGCCGGTATTAGCGAGGGATTCATCATCATCACTGTGAACGAGAGACCGATGAAGACTATCTCCGACTTGCAGGATGCCGTGAAGACCGCTTCTACCAGCAAGAATCCCGTTCTCTTCATCACTGGCATGTGGCCTTCTGGAAAGACCGACTATAAAGCTGTACGTATTGGAGAATAAAAACAAAGTGTATTGTACCTAAACAGATCATCAAGATACAAGATTCATATCTTTATTTCTCACCGAGAGCCCGCAACGCATCGCGTTGTGGGCTTATTTTATAATCTACAACTATAAAACCGGCAAAAAATATAAATTGAAATTTCAAGAGCCAGTATTCCTGTCTATCCTGTTATCTGCTATGTCATGGTTAATAACTATCAAAAGTCACAGATTTTTTTTAATTATTTACACGGAAAAGTTGCAGGGTCAAAAAGGAATGCTTACTTTTGCAAATACTAATCCGATTGAACTGAATGAGACAGCTAAGAATTAATAAATCTATAACAAATAGAGAGAGTGCATCCCTGGAGAGATATCTTCAGGAAATAGGACATGAGAAGCTCATCTCCGCCGAGGAGGAAGTAGCATTAGCACAACGCATCAAGCAAGGTGACACACAAGCACAGGAACAGCTTATCAAAGCTAACCTCCGTTTTGTTGTTTCCGTTGCCAAGCAGTACCAAAATCAAGGCTTGTCTCTTTCAGACTTAATCAACGAGGGCAACTTGGGATTGATCAAAGCCGCCATCAAATATGATGAGACACGTGGCTTTAAATTTATCTCTTATGCCGTATGGTGGATTCGTCAAAGCATACTACAGGCATTGGCCGAGCAAAGCCGGATTGTCAGACTACCTCTCAATCAGGTAGGATCTGCCACTAAGGTGCGCCGCATCCTCAATATGTTTGAGCAAGAACATCAACGTAAACCTAACCTCAACGAAATAGCCGACAAGATAGATTTGCCGGAAGACAAAATCATTGAGGCACTTCAGGTAAACGGGCATCATCTCTCCATGGACGCACCTCTTGCCGAGGATGAAGACAACTCTCTGATCGATGTCCTACCCAACAACAACGTACCAAATACTGATAACGAGTTGTTGCAGGAGTCGCTACGCAAAGAAGTCAGCGAAGCATTACAATGCCTGACAGAACGGGAACGCACCGTCATAGAGGCATTCTTCGGCATCGGCCAAACTGAAATGACCCTTGAAGAGATCGGAGACAAATATGGCCTAACCCGCGAACGCGTCAGACAAATTAAGGAAAAAGCTATCCGCAAACTCCGCCATGCCCAAGGCAACTCTAGGCTCAAAAGCTATTTAGGATAAGGTGTGAACAATAATTGAAGACAGAGAAAGACTGCTAGACTCAATACCGAAACAGTATTATCTCTTTTTCATAACACGACATAACGGGGAAATGCAGATTGACAGACCGGCCAAATGGATGATTAACAGAAAAAACAATATAAACAAATGAAATTAAGGTATCTCTTCATGGTATTTGCCATGACACTATCGACAATGACGGTCGGCGCAAAAGTGAAACTGTCAAGTGTATATCTGTATGGCTTTGCAGCTACTTTCAACGACTCAACTGTATATTTTACAGAGATTCAGCACCTTGACTCTGTAGGGATTGACAGCAAAACAAAATTTCTGTATCATCGCGAAGATTACTCAGCCCAGCTACAAGATTATCTGGAAAGTCAAGGAACTCCCAATGCCACCTGCATCACAAGCTTCAGCACGAACAAGAAAGAAGCTGAAAAAAAATTCATGAAGTTGCGCCAACGTTATCTGAAAGGCAACCACTATAACATCAAGTCAATTAATGTGGCCGATTTCCATTACAACAAGATCACTCCCGATGAATCAGAACTGAATACTGAGGATGTAAAGCCTGCCAAGAAGAGTAAAAAGACGAAGAAGGCTAAAGAATAACTTTCATCTATCCCCCAATGGCTTAATGACTTAGGCCATACTTGCCGCAGGCAAATCGGGGCAAATAATCGGACAGGCCAGCTACCAGCGTGTAGACTGGCCTATTGTTATATTATAATCACAAGATTGCCCCATCTTTATGAATGATACCAATATTTTCTACTTTCGAATAGCAGATTTCGCCATCAGACTCCAATTTTCTCAAAGCCCCTACAATAGTATTGAACTTCTGCCTTCATTCCAGCCCTTCCGCATAGATGGCCTTTTAGAGGCCCCTTTACTTTTTTCTCTCACCATTGACGATCAGTTACGGCCTGTTTCAAAAGAGTGTCGCAAGAAGATCCGCAACATTGAAACAGGCAATGGTAAGACTACAGTCGATCGTCTGACTGATGGCGGATATCAATTCATCCTTCACGACATTCAACAACGGGCCTGCTGCCTGCTCATCACTAACAAGGACTTTTCCAATTGTCATTGTGCCCTCACCAGTAATCAAGATATGCGTTCTTTTGGTCTGAGCAATGCCCTGATGCTGGTCTTTGCCTTCGCGTCCTGCCACTTCCATACACTATTGATTCATGCCTCTCTCGTACGTCAGCAGGATTGGGGATATGCTTTCATTGCTCAGAGTGGAACGGGAAAGTCAACACATGTCAGCTTATGGCTCCGGTATCTTCCAAATTGCGACTTGATGAATGATGACAACCCTATTGTCCGCATCATCGACAATAAGGCTTTTATCTACGGTAGTCCTTGGAGCGGAAAGACTCCCTTTTATCGTAACATAAGGGCACGACTCGGAGCCATCACACACATCCATAGGGCATCAGAAAACCATGTGGAATCCATCAATGGTATTGCTGGATTTGCCGCTTTGCTTCCGGCCTGTTCCTCCATGAAATGGGATCACGATATCTACAGCAGCATCTGCGACACCATAACACGAGTAGTTGAGACCGTCGGAATGTATAATCTTTATTGCCGTCCCGACCGCGAGGCGGCAATGGTATGCCATGCCCGAATACACAAAAAAGAGAATGCAGAAACATGATCATGACTGTTTATAAAACAACAAAATATGAATAACCCGAAAGAAAATAAACAGACCGCAACAGACCACGTCTACTTCTCCAACCAGACACTTCTTCCTGAGGTTATCCGTCTGCTCAATGAAGGACATACTGTGACCCTCCGTCTGCGAGGCTACTCCATGCGTCCCTTTCTTGAGGACAATCGCGATAAGGCCCTACTACGTAAGACCAGCAATCCACACATCGGCGATCCTGTATTGGCAGAGATTGCCCCAGGGAGATATGTGCTCCACCGCATTATTGCAATGGTAGGAGACACTGTGACCCTATTGGGCGATGGCAACATCTACCCTGAACACTGCAGCCAAAAAGACATCAAAGCACAAGTTGTCGGCTTCTACCGCAAAGGAAGCGACCGACTTAACCGTATTGACGACCGCAAATGGCATATTTATTCTTATTGGTGGATGCGACTGCGGCCTGTCCGCAGATATCTACTTGCCGCCTATCGGCGAATATGGATTCCACTCTTCGGAGCTATATAAGAATAAGACATCGCAACAGAATAGAGAAGAACTATTTATGCCCATTTAATTCAACAATGATAAACAAAAACAGACAATAGTATATGAAAGCAAAACCAGGATTTTATGTTAGAGAAATCTGCGGACAATACATGATTGTTGCAGAAGGTTAGGAAAATATTGACTTCAGCGATATTATCAGTTTAAATGAGACTGCGGCCTATCTTTGGAGACAGATCGAGCATGATGACCGCAGCGAAAAAGAATTGGCGAAAATGCTTATAAGACAATACTCTCTCGATGAGAATACGCCTCTTAACTTACCAACAGGCTATAGAAGACGTGAAAAAGCTACACAGCCAATGGCATGAGCTGGGAATCATCCTAGACTGACAGGAGATAGGGAATCTCAACCGTAACAAGGAAATATCCTACATCTGGTATATCCTTGTTACAGTGGGATTACGCATTCGCTAACAGATAAAAAATCGAGCTCCTGTTCAGGCTGTAGCCCACAACCTTTTCTCTTAACATCATCGGATCTAAACCGACAATCGGCTATATAAAAAACGACGCTTGAGCCGACAACACACAAAGATGCTGTCAGCACAAGCGTTAAAATAAAAATATCCTATCAAATGGTAGGACACAGGAGAAATCCCATCTTCTACCGCATTCCTAATCTGCCTATTTCAGATAAAGCTGGAACCATTCGGAAATCTGACGCAGGAGGTGATTACGCGTATTGCCTCCGAAAATGCTGTGATTGCGATTTGTATAATAGTTCTCCTTGAAATCCTTATCGGCTTGAACGAGTGCCTCTGCATACTCAAACGTATTCTGCGGATGTACATTATCATCGGCCGTGCCATGACAAATCAACAATGCTCCATTGAGCTCACTGGCACGATGGATAGGATTATCATTATAACCGTTCGGATTCTCATTTGGCGTACGCATATAACGTTCTGTATAGACACTATCGTAGTAGCGCCAATCTGTCGGTGGAGCTACGGCCACACCGGCTTTGAAGACTGCACGACCTTCGCTCATACTCATCAGCGTGTTGAAGCCTCCGTATGACCATCCCCAAATACCTATTCTGTCTTTATCCACATAAGGCTGCTGTGCCAGATACAAAGCTGTCTCTACCTGGTCCTTGGCCTCGAGCTTACCTAACTGCAGATAAGTACACTTTTCCCAATCAGCACCACGGCCTCCAGTACCACGTCCGTCAACGCATACTACTATAAAGCCCTGTTGAGCCAGATATTCGTCAAAGGCACCACCTTGTCCCATGGAACCGATATTCCAGGAGTTGATGACCTGCTGAGAACCTGGTCCACTATATTGGAAAAGAATAACGGGATATTTCTTGGAAGCATTGAAGTTTGCCGGCTTCACCATCCATCCATCAAGCTTCACACCCTCGGAAGTTGTAAAAGAGAAAGTCTCCTTCGGTGACCATCCGTATTTCTTTGTTTTCTCCTTCAGTTCTGCATTGTCGACATTCGTAGCGATAACTTTACCACCATTATTTCGTGTCGTATAGACATATGGTGTATTGCGATCGCTCCAATTATTAACGAAGTATGCATAATCACCCGAGAAAGTGGCGACATTCCAACCTGCTCCCTCTGTGAGACATTCTGTCTTACCATTACGGTGGCTCACAAAGATCTGACGATCTTGCGGCGTAGGCAATGCTGCCTGATAATAAACATCGCCTGTCTTTTCGTCATAGCCGTACACATCAGTGATATCATACTCTCCGTCACCAATCTTCCGCTTCAGTTGTCCGTTCTGGTCATAAAGATACAAGTGCATATAACCATCCCGATCACTGGGCATCAGAATATAATTTGCACCCGTCTTGATCTGCTCCATCACCTCTTCCTTCACATACTTACTATTTTTCTCGCTGATGACAAGCTGGCTAAGCGTCGTACGGGGATTCACGGAATAGATGTTCAACTGATCCTGATGACGAGGCATCGTATAGACCAGCACACTATTGGCATTGTCCGTGGGAAGGATGCGTGGCATATAGCCATCGGTCGGCAAAGTCACCTGTAACTGCTGTGTGCGATGGCTCTTAATATCATAGCTCCATGCTGTGACCGTGGAATTTACCTGTCCAGCCTTTGGATATTTGTAAGTATAGCTACCAGGATACTCTGCATATTCCTTGAGCTCGGGATCAGCACCCTTGAACATCTGAAGACTATACTGCTTCACAGCCGACTCATTGAACTTGATCCAGCAAAGCATTGTACCATCAGCATTGAATGTGAGAGCACTATTGAATGCGAATTCCTCCTCATACACCCAATCGGGAATACCATTGATGATCTCGTTCACTTTTCCGTCCTTCGTCACCTGACTTTCTGCATTGTCGTAAAGCAACTTAACGAGGAAGATATTGTTATCGCGTACAAAAGCCACCTGCTGTCCGTTAGGCGACCATACGGGGGCCTGCTGAGGACCTCCTTCGGAGAGTTTTTCCAACTTACGGCTCTGAATGGTATAGATATACCAGTCAGCCTTATAGGAACGACGATACACGGCCTGACGATTCGTAGCAATGAGCATACGCTGACCGTCCGGAGACATCAGGTATCCATCCAGTTTCTTAATCGTTTCGCCTTGAGTATTGTTCACATCAAACAACACGGCCGTCTGTTTGCCGGTCTTGAAAGAATATTGTACAATCTGCTTGCCATCGGCAGAGATTCTGGCATACTGGTCAGTACCTCGGATAGGTGTGATGCCGCTGACCGTTTTGGCGGAAAACTCACCATTCGCAAGCGCCTTCAAGCTAATGCGCTCCTGAGCAGGAACTACCGAAGTAGCCAGTAACATGGCAGCGCACATAATAATAGTTTTAATCATTGAAATGCTAAACTTATATATTCTATCTTGCAAAGATAGTGCTTTTTCTGTAAACAAATTACGCAAGACATGAAAATAAAGTATAAAGAAAAAAAGATTATGAATAGAAATCCTTAATTTTGCAACATGTATTATCGAGACTTTGGTTCATGGATGCGTGAGATATTCCCTTTCAAGGTACAAAAAATCTCCATTAACGCTGGCTTTACCTGCCCCAATCGGGACGGAAGAATCTCCAGTGGCGGCTGTACCTTCTGCGACAACCGCACTTTCAATCCTTCGTATTGCCATCCCCAACAGAGTATAACCCGACAACTCGAGGATGGTAAACTATTTTTCGGCCGTAAATATCCCGAAATGCGCTATCTGGCCTATTTTCAGGCTTACACCAACACGTATGCGTCTCTCCCCCGCCTTCAGGCACTCTATGAAGAGGCACTAGCCGTCAGCGATGTTGTAGGAATAGTCATCGGCACACGTCCCGACTGTGTCAGCGATACCCTACTCGACTATCTGCAATCACTTGCCCGCCACACCTTTGTGATGGTGGAATACGGAGTGGAGTCGGCCAACGACACTACTCTCAAGCGCATCAACCGCGGACACACCTTCGCATGTAGTCAGGATGCTATCCGTCGTACGCATGAACGGAACATCTTCACTGGTGCTCATGTCATCCTTGGCTTGCCTGGAGAAGATGCAGAAGAAAGTCTACGTCAGGCTCCCCTGATCTCCGACTTACCAATCGACGTGCTCAAGCTTCACCAATTGCAGATCGTAAAAGGCACCAGACTAGCTGAGGATTATATTGCACATCCCTTCCCACTCTACGACATAGACGACTATCTTGACCTAATCGTCAAATATATCCGGATCGTACGAACAGACATGGTGTATGACCGCTTCGTCAGCCAATGTCCTCCCGAGTTATTGATCGCTCCTCGGTGGGGAGTGAAAAACTACCAATTCACAGAAAAACTCAATAAACGGTTGAGCCGATAGAATTACCTTAACCGGCCAATCCGAATAAAGTAAACCTTAGCAAAGATCAGCCATCAACCTTTCGACAGAAAGTGGGATATCCATTGGATCATCCATAAGCCAGTCAAGTACAGACTTGACTATAGATAGTAATTAAAAACTAAAGAACCATGATAAAAAAGGGCGGAAATTCTCATCAATTCCGCCCTTTTTCTATTTCAATTTCTTAATATCTTCCGTTTCCAACAATTGCTGGATCGTAACTTTAGGATGTGTTTTCATAAACCGATCTACATAGTTAATAGCATCAGACTCGAAATAAGGATGCTTCATAACCTTATTGACTATCCACATCACCTTACCCACATGAATATCTTTATCAAACTGTGAGTGCTGATCATAATTCTCAAGCGGATGAAGACTCAACAGATAAAAACTCACAGCATCGGGCACAATATAAGACCGGCTCATCGTTTGCAACTGCTCTTGTGAAAAGCCGAAGCGAGCATAAAGCGGGTATTTTGCACCCATATATTTATCTAATGAGATACCGATTGAGTTCTCTCCGATCACGATACTCTGATCAAGTGCACCGATCTGAGCATATATTCTAGGAATAGGAAGATCAGGTATCCATTCGCGAAGCTGCTTAAAAGCTTTATTAAATTGTCGGTTAATATCATCCATATTCGCATATTCCGACTCTGCATCAACCACGAGCGTCTGCAATAATGAATCCTGATAGAAGCGAAGGAAACGTTCTGCGATGTCATGATCACTTACATCGCCGATCTGCAACATCTTTTCTACCAACGTACGTGTTTCTATCGGATATTCGGTGTTCATCTGTTGCAAGGCAGAAAAATCACCTGTAGTAAGATAACGGCTTTCCAAACGGTCATATCGTTGAATGGTGATATGACCGCTTTCATCTGCGTCTTCATTAGGACGGAGCTTCCACTCACATCCCGAGCAAAGAACGACGATGCCTAGTAATATGTATATCAGCTTTTGCTTCAATGCTATCTTTTCTACTTACAAAACATTATATCACTGGCGTTCTGTATCCTTACAAGCTCTTCTGCCTGTATCAACAAAATGTGTGAACTTATAGGACTTCTCAACTACCTATACGATGCAAAAATAATGAAAAATCCTATTATCTCCAAACAAAAAGGTAAAAAAGTGAAAAGAAAATAAAAATTTAGTGCAAAAGAAAGATGTATTAAGAAAACTAAAGCTTCTTATTTGCTCATTTCTGCCCATGTGAGCACAAATTCTTCCTTCACTTCATAAGTGACACTGATTTGCGTACCTGTCATCAGATCCTCAACGAGAACGATACCATGCCCTGCAGGCACAAACGACTTCATACGCATCTGAGCATATTGAAGATCTTCTTCGGAAAGCAATTTATAGACCGTTTCCTTGGCACACCAGCAAATTAATCGTCCGATCAAGCTCTCCTGTCTCTCATCAGAACGCATAAAACGACTGACTATACGGTTGACACGATCTGATTGATACTCGATATCTACACCTACTTTCTTGTTTTTTGCTAGCAACACTGCAACCCATCCTCGTGTATGAGAAATGCTTATTTCCCATCCCTCTGTCACCGGCCGACCACTAGGAAGAGTGTGTATTATAAGATCGCGACCCGTCATCGCACGTAACAATGCATGAGTACACAATTTTTCCAACCGGCGTGTCGCATTTTTCAAAGCCGACAAATCCAGTCCTACGGGATGAGGCAACTCCTCCTCACATTCTGTCATCTGCCAGATACCAAGAATGCTGCCATCTGCCATACGATCAATTCTTCTCAGCGCCATTGTCCGTTTTCTTCTCGTGTACTGTTACTTTCACACGACTAATACGTCGCTCCTCTACATCTGTCACCTCAAAAGTATAGTTCTTATAGTCAATCTTCTCATGCCTACCTAAGAAATCGCCTTTTAGTTCAAGCAACAAACCGGCCAGTGTATCGGCATCTCCAGCTACATCATCAAACTCTTCTCCGTCAATCTGCAATATCTTGCAGAAATCACTTAGCAATGTCTTTCCCTCAAAAAGATAAGTATTATAGTTGAGCTTGGAGTAAGTCTTCTCATCCTCATCATACTCATCGTTGATCTCACCAACTATTTCCTCCAAAATATCCTCTAAGGTCACCAGTCCGCTTGTACCACCAAACTCATCCACGACAATAGCGATGTGAATCTTATTTTCCTGAAACTCACGTAACAGATCATCTATCTTTTTTGTCTCCGGTACAAAATAAGGAGGCCGAATAAGACTTTGCCAACGGAAAGAGGCAGGCTTGGAAAGATGGGGCAACAGGTCCTTGATGTAGAGCACACCACGGATATGATCCTCATCACCCTGGTAAATGGGTATGCGGCTATAATTATTCTCTACAATACACTTCAACACATCTCCGAAACTACTATGAATCTCCATATCGACAATATCCTGACGAGAGGTCATTACTTCCTTGGCCGTCTCATCGCCAAAACGGATAATGCCACGAAGCATTGACTGCTCATCTTTGATCTCATCCTTATTTGTCAATTCGAGAGCCTGTTCCAAATCGTCCATGCTCAATTGTCTATTCTCCTTGGGAACAGCTTTCTCTGCCCACGTGCCACTCTTCATCAGCACTGTCTCCAACGGCCAGAAAAGCTTACGGAAGAAGCGAATGCCATTCACAGCACGACGACAGAACTTCAAAGGATTGTCACGACTGTACACCTTCGGCATAATTTCACCGAAAAGTAACAAAAGAAATGTTAGGAGAACTGTAATAACCAGAAATTCAAGCCATGCCGCACGAAACGTTACCAAAGAGGAAAATATGTAGTTGCATAGCATGATCACAGTCACATTCACCAGATTATTAAGGATGAGAATCGTGGCCAATGTGCGTTCCGAATCCTCTCGCAACTCACCAATGCCTACATCGGCAGCGTTTTTTTCTGGCTGGAGCTCGTCCAAGTCCTGAGGAGAAAGCGAGAAAAAGGCTATTTCCGACCCACTGGCAAAGCCGGAGAGTAACAGTAGGCCCACCGTCAAGACCATAGCGATGACAACGTCTACTGAAAGAGGATGAAAGGTGAGCAAGTCACCTGTAGATAACAAATCTGTCACAATAATAAATTATATAATTCCGTATCTTCCCTCTTATTTCTCTTGTTGGGGATTAACGGCAGAAGCAGAGACAGCTGTCTTTGGCTTCGGTGTAAGCAATTCCATGTTCTCCACCACAATTTCAACGACATTATGGCGACGTCCCTGCCGATCGTCATAACTGTTGTAGTGAAGGCGACCATCCACATAGATCTTGTCGCCCTTATGCACATATTGCTCTACGATCTTGGCCATCTGACGATAGAATAGAAGGGTATGCCAATCTGTTCGATCAGGTACTTTCGTACCATTCTTCATCGTATAACCTCGTTCGGTAGTAGCTAGAGAAACTTTAGCGACGCACTGATCCGTATCATAGTACTTCACCTCCGGCTCCATACCTACATTGCCTATCAGCATTACCTTATTCATTGATTACGTCTCCCTTCTGAAAAACAATCGGATTACTTAGTCAACGGCCTGTCTTATTTCCACATTCCCAAATATCTGAACCGAAAATTTTTTCCTTTTGCAGACGAGAACTGGCTACGATCGTCCACACGCGTACGCAAATGGTCGACTATGCGGTTGTAGCAGTCCATTCCCGACAATGCCTTGCAACGTGCCACAAAGCGAGTATCACGATATTCATGTTTATTTGAGCCAGGAACAAGGACCACACGCTTAAAAGTCAAATCACCTTCGTACCAACCTGACCGCTCAGCCATCAGACGCGAAAGAATCGAATCTTGCTGACTACGTTTGTTCTCACCATTATTACTCCGCAAAGCCTTCTTCTGCTTGAACTCTGTCATATTCTTCGCCAATGTCTTGATAACGATAAAATAGACATGTGCGCGTACTTTGTAACGTTTAGGAAAAGCAACATCACTTGCCGCATAAGCATGGATATCCTCCACAAGTTCCGGTGTTACCTTTATTTCTTGAAGTGAACGCAAGAAATCAACTGCTTCGTCAGCATTGGATACTAAAGTCTCGTGGTCAAAATATCTGAGATATAAATTCATGGTGGTTGTTTCTCAAAAAAATATATGGAAAATAAAAAGAGCGGCAAACGGGACTCGGACCCGCGACCTCAACCTTGGCAAGGTTGCGCTCTACCAACTGAGCTATTGCCGCGACAAAACAGATTTACAAGTGAAGAGGAGGAGACTCGAACTCCCACGATACAATTATCACTACCCCCTCAAAGTAGCGCGTCTACCAATTCCGCCACCTCTCCAGCTTGCAATCAGAAAAATATTTCTGAAACAGATAGTGCCCAGAACAGGACTCGAACCTGCACGTCGTGAAACACACGCACCTGAAACGTGCGCGTCTACCAATTCCGCCACCTGGGCAATTGAGGTTCCCGACCTCTTATCACCTCATCTAAGGTAAAACCTATATAGAGGATCATCTGTTTCAAAAAAGAGCGGCAAACGGGACTCGGACCCGCGACCTCGACCTTGGCAAGGTCGCGCTCTACCAACTGAGCTATTGCCGCATTTTAAATTCTTCAACTTTTGTTTTGTTGTTGTAAGAAGCATTTCTCTTAATGCGGTTGCAAAGGTACGGACTATTGGGCATTCCTGCAAACATTTCCACGACTTTTTTGAAAAAAAGTTCACTTTTCATTTTTCCACCTTATTATATATAGAAGCCTCCCCTATTTTCCGAACTCAATTATATGCAGAATTGCCCCAAATCATCTAATATTCTCAAAGATGGAAAAACACTGAAAGATAAAAAATGACCTATCTCCATCAAGAGCTTCTCGACAATATTACATACACAACCATACTTCACATCTACGCGATCTTCGCAGTCTAACGATTTTTCCACAATCTTCATAAAATCCGATAATCTGTACTTTCACACTACAAATTTAGTTTTTATACCCGACTCATTTATCCAACTATATCCCCTTTCATTCCCAGGACTCACATTTCCATCCAATTATTCATTATACACAACAAAATATAACATACTGCAATCTATCGTCTAATGACAGCAATTGACCTTTGACAACTTATAAAGGAAGAACATACCCATAATCCATGAGCTACTTCACTACTTATTAGGTCATAAGTTCGACAAAACCTGAATAATGTAACAATTCCCATCAATTACTCCTGCAAGTACTTACACTTTATATAACAACCTTAATATCCGATGAAGTGAAGTAATTGTCTCTTTAGTATTATCCCGTAAATACACCGATATGTGCCTTCCTCCTTATCTGCCAGCCTTATCTCTCAGTCTCTCACATCAATATATTGTGACAGCACTTATCTATTCCCGTAGGCATTTACCCGACAAAGCGATTATAATTATGTAAACAGAAATAGCAATTGCTTATCTGTGGTTTCTATTCTGAGACCACTTCCATCCAGATCCATACAACCCTTCCTGGATATATCAAAAGCAGATAGCTGGAATCACTTCAAGGCAAGCACATTTAAGGGCAAGACAACACGTCCGGACTCTTGCCTGTCAGAAGCGTATCCTATAAAGAAAAATAGTATAAATCTCGCATAACTGTTGATTTCTTTTAATGATTTTTCTGCAAGATGTCTACTTTTTTTCCAGTTCATAAAAAGGAAAAACATATAGTTAAATCAAGAAAAATCACCGGATATGTGTCCCAAAAGTAATATATGCTCAACACAAACGATAGGCATCACTTTTGGCGGTGAAAGCAGATTGTTGCGCCAAGAAATCTACTGCATTGGGCCTTGACTGATTCTTGACTATTCGTTATAAACCAATAAGAGAGACCAGATCGTCCCCGATAATATCAAAAATAATTCATACATTTATATAATATTCCTACCATCAGAATGTGTAAGATGACTCTGCAACACAACAGTGCACAACCTTTCAGAAAGAATTTCATTCAAGACGTAAAATACAGTATCCTTTTTACCAAGCCATATCCGGGAATCGATTCATCTTGCCCATAAGATAATTTCATAATTTTTACCTTAAATAATCCCCGAAATAGCTACCTCTTGTTGCACAATCTTTCCCTACTCTTTGTTGAATGCATAGCGACTACATTGAGATAAAATGCCACAATGACAAAACACCTACAGCCAGCCTGCACCAAACGAAAAATGCCGTACAGCATCAGACATGTATCATGCATGAAACTGTACGGCAGTATATAGCTGTTTTAGACCGCAAAGGTATTACTCATCGCACACTTTCTCAAGTCGCTTAAGAATAGCAAACATAAAGATAGCAGCAACAAGGCAAAGAGCTATAAGTACGCCCCAAACAACATAGAGAGGTACATTTCCCCACAACATTGCAGGAATAGAGGTCAGATAGTTGCCGATAGCGGTGGCAACGAACCATCCTCCCATCATAGCACCCTTATACTTAGGAGGAGCCACTTTTGATACGAAAGAGATGCCGATAGGCGAAAGAAGGAGTTCACCGAAGGTAAGAATCAGATAAGTCAGTACCAGCCAATAGGGCGATACAAAACTAGCTGTATTATTAGCCACAGCAGCCTCCTGAGCCTCAGGCGTAGCCAGACCCATAGAACCAATCGTCATCAAACAGTAAGCCACAGCAGCCACAAGCATACCCATGGCGATCTTACGTGGAGCAGACGGCTCGCAATGACGCTTAGCCATCGCAGAGAAGATAGCCACACTGACAGGTGTCAGAAGCACTACGAAGCAAGGATTGAACTGCTGGAAGATCGGTGCATCGATCATTGTAGAGCCAGGCAGAGAGGTGTACTGATAACCTAACAGAGCCGCAAAAACCACAATAACTACCAATGAGATCAACCGCCCACGTCCTGTATTAGACTGGAACAATCCGAAGAGACCATAAACAATAATGATAAAAAACACAAGATTAATCACATCGAAAGGCATGGAAGCAACACCGGAAATGCTCTTGGCCGTAAACTCATCAGCAAAAAGAGTCAGTGTCAGACCATTCTGATGGAAGGCCATCCAGAAGAAGATTACAACCGCAAAGACCAATATCAGAGCCACGACACGATCTTTTGTCTGCTTCGGAGTAAGTTCCTCCACAGATTTCTGCTTACTCTCTTTCCCATCCTTGGCAGCTGTAGTCGTTTCAGCAACCGCTGGTTTCATGTACCAGGAACGGAAGCCATAATAAATGGCCATTGATACGATCAGTGAGAGACATGCCACTCCAAAAGCATAATGATAAGAATCATTGACCGAGACATTCCAACGTGTCTGCACATAGTGCATCACACCGACAGCTGCGGCCGGAGCAAACATTGCCCCGATATTGATAGCCATGTAAAAAATAGAGAAGCCTGAGTCACGGCGGTCGGCATAACGGGGATCATCATAAAGATTGCCCACCATCACCTGCAGATTACCTTTAAAAAGTCCCGTACCAAACGAGACGAGCAACAATGCGGCAGCCATTCCCACAATAGCAACGGTGTTGCTGCCTAAAGGCAAAGCAAGGAAAATGTAACCGAAGAACATAATCACAATGCCTAGCGTCACCATCTTATTAAAGCCAAATTTATCGGCAAGCATACCACCGATAAGAGGCAGGAAATACACCAGGGCTAGGAAAGCACCATAAATACTACCCGCCACACCGGGAGTAAAGCCAAAATTGGCTTTCAGGAAAAGCACGAAGATGGCGAGCATTGTATAATAGCCAAAGCGCTCGCCCGTGTTGGCCAATGCTAATGCATACAGGCCTTTAGGTTGGTTTTCAAACATAATATTGGAATCTTAAATGATTTGTGATTTATTTTTAAAAGAAGTTGGAAACGACCGGCGACTAATGCGTGATGTCAAATAAATACGCCAGTTTAATAGTGATCGTACCAAAGTTGCTAGAGCCGAAATAATCGCGTTTTGAATCGCCATAGATATTACCCAGACCATAATAGTAGCGGCCTTCCAAAAGGAAACGGCCCACACGTGGATGTGTATATTCTATACCAAGACCAACCGCGATACCATAGTCTAACTTGTTCTCCACAGCCATTGTATCCTGTGCACAGGTCTGACTGGCACGATCTGCCGTATTACGCGAGTCAAAGTCGAAATTAGTCTTGGTTGACTCACTCAGATAATAGCCAAACTGTGGACCCAGATTGACAAAGAAGTTACAACCTTTATTTTCTCTGCCCCATGCCAAATGGGCGAAGATAGGCAACTGAATGTAATTGATCGTACGCTCGTAAGCCTCTGCCAAGCCTGTCGATGCATTGATGACCGGTTGGTCATTGACATCAAGGATACTTTCTTTCCAGCCTAACTGACCATAGTTGAGCTCAGCGGCAATAGACGCTATGGTGCTGAAATATTTCTCTACGGTGTAGCGCACGGAAAGACCACCCGTAATACCACCTTTCATATTCTGCTCCACCTTTGGTGTGAAGCGGACTGTCGTAAGATTGTAACCTCCATTGACACCAATGGACAACGTGTTGCGATGCTCACCGATCTGCGCGGAGGCTACTGTTGACAGAGCAAGAACGAAGAAAAGAATTAAAAATTTCTTCATAATGATTTTAGTACGCCAAAGCCTCTATCGACTGGCCGTGAGTATAATGGATTAAATGGAAGTACATATTCTGCATGCCACCCTTATTGCCCACCTGTCGGAAGATAAGAGGCGACTGCAGCGGCTTATAATCACTCTGACCGGCTAACCCTCGGAAATTCTTTCCCTGAGCATGAAGACCACGAAGGAAATACTGTCCATGATCATATCCCGTCAAAGCAAAACGCGGGAAGGCGTAAAGCATGTCCTTATGGAACCACTGCCGGTAAGCCTTCTCCAACTGTTGTGTGCGAGGATCGAGCGAATTATAATAGAAGTTGGCTGGTATATACGTATCAAGAGCGAAAAAGTCATCAAGACGCTGGCGTATATAGAGGAACCATTCTGTATATCCGAAAAGGGCCACTTTCGTCGTAGGATGTAAGGCAATGAGCGAACGGAGCTTCTGCACGGCCACTGCCAACTCAGGAGCACGGCCGGTATTCAGTACGACAACATTCGGTTGCGTAGTAGAGAAAGCTTTCTGAAACTGTTCCTCACTGTTTTGAAGATTCGTTATGGAATATTTCCGGCCTACATTGGTCAACCGGTTGCGCAATGCAAAAGTGAAAATGCCCTTCTTCGAAGTGGCATCATTACAATCGATAAGCACAGTGTGATAGCCCTCAAAACGTTTCAGGAACGCGTCAATGGCATCATTATTAAGTTGGTCAGGAGACTCGTATACCTGGAATATCTGCTGATAGCGCGACACATCATCACCATTGATAGAAAAAGGAATGACAAGCTTAATGTCACGGGCCTTGCAAAACTCTGCCAAAGCCCTGACCTGCGTACTATAGAGCGGACCAAAGATTATCTGACACTTGGCTGCAGCAGGATCACGCAACGTCACTGAGATATCGGCATCAGCATCTACATTCCATGCATGGATGTCTGTAGAGATGCCTGCCCGGCGCAAACTGTCACAAGCCAACAGCAGGCCACGATAATATTCCGTCATACGCCGGCCATCTCCATCGACATTATGGAGGGGAAGCATGACACCGATCCGAATCACGGAAGACTGCGTACTACCGGCTTTTTGACTTGTCGAAGCCCCAGTCTTGACATGAGTCTCCTTTCCTTTGACCGGAATGAATATCGTATCACCCTTTTTAAGCTCATACCCCTCTTGCTTCATAACGGGATTGGCATCCATCAGTTCGACCACAGTCAATCCGTTTTTCTTAGCAATGCTGAAGATTGTATCCTTCTTCTTCACTTTATAAGCGACCCCTTTCGGAGTCTGTGCATAACAGCCCATAGAGAAGAAAAGAATCACGATAAGAAACAGATATCTTAATTTTCCATTCATATTTCTTCGTATTGATGTTTATATTTTGCAAAATTACAAAATAATTCCCTACAAAGTATATTATAATCGTTTAAAAACCATTACCTTTTTATCTTTTTACTCCTTCCTCTTTCGATTTTGTATAAAAATACGTAACTTTGCATGATAGGTCCTACTAACAGACCGGCAAATAAACGAACGATGAAAAAGATCATTTCCTTTTTGATGACTCTGTTGCCGTCACTGGCATTTGCCCAAACCATTTCACCCACTGCGACATACACCGATACAGAAGGATCTGAAATGGAAGAGACCTCCATCTCCGAATCAGCACCGCTCACCGTCACCTTCAAGCCAAATGCTGAGGACACAGAAGGATGGACGACCTATTATGAGTGGCGCTTCTATAAAGACGAGCAACGTCAATCCCCTTATCTTGTACGCTACGAGGAAGAGACCACATATACTTTCACGGAAGCGGGTACACATCATGTTGAGCTATGGGCCACTTTTACACAAGGCAATGACACAGTAGCTTATACCAATGACTACTATACATCAGAAGGAACCCCTATCACCATATCCATCTCGGAAAGCAAACTGGAGATGCCCAATGCGTTCTCTCCTAACGGTGACGGAATCAACGATATTTATAAAGCTAAAGAAGGCTATCAGAGCATTGTCGAATTTGAAGCGACTATTTTTAACCGTTGGGGACAAAAGCTCTATAGCTGGACAGATCCAGCCGGAGGATGGGATGGCAAGTTTCATGGAAAGGATGTCAAACAAGGCGTCTATTTTGTGCTGGTAAAAGCAAAAGGCGCCGATGGTAAGACATACCACATCCGACGCGATGTCAACCTTCTGCGCGGCTATACCGAATCAACCGGCGCCACCACAGGTGAATGACAATTACTGTCAGAGAAATATCCTTCAGTTCTCATGATTATATCCCACCTACTGAACGGAGACAACAAGAATCCCCAAAAGGATCCACGTATCAAAACAATAACATGCAACGCGAAGACGAAAAAATAAATGTTTGGGGTGCACGTGTGCACAATCTCAAGAATATCGATGTGATGATTCCGCGCGGATCACTCACTGTTATTACCGGTCTATCAGGATCAGGAAAGTCATCGCTGGCTTTTGACACGATCTTTGCTGAGGGGCAGCGACGCTATATTGAGACTTTTTCAGCCTATGCCCGCAACTTTCTCGGCAACATGGAGCGTCCCGATGTCGACAAGATTACCGGATTGAGTCCTGTTATCAGCATCGAACAAAAAACGACCAACAACAATCCCCGTTCCACGGTCGGCACGACAACAGAGATATATGACTATCTGCGTCTTCTCTATGCACGTGCCGGAACGGCCTATAGCTACATTTCCGGCGAAAAGATGGTGAAATACACCGAAGAGCAGGTGATCGACATGATTCTTCACGACTATGATGGCAAAGCTATCTATCTGCTTGCTCCACTGGTACGTCAGCGAAAAGGTCATTATCGGGAGCTCTTCGAAAGTATGCGACGCAAAGGCTATCTATATATCCGTATAGACGGAGAGATCAAGGAGATCACGCGTGGCATGAAGACCGACCGCTATAAAAACCACAATATAGAAGTAGTAATCGACAAACTGAAAGTTGAACAGAAAGACTACGACCGTCTGCGTCACAGCGTTGCTACAGCCATGCGGCAAGGCGACGGTGCTGTCATGATTATGGAACGTGGAAGTGACGAGGTGCGTAACTTCTCCAAACGGCTGATGGATCCCGTTAGTGGCCTTTCCTACGGCGAACCGGCACCCAATATTTTCTCATTCAATTCACCCGAAGGTGCCTGTCCCCATTGCAAGGGACTGGGTACAATACAGGAAATTGACATGAAAAAGGTAATACCCGATGTAAACATTAGCATACACGCCGGTGCTATTGCTCCTCTAGGAAAATATAAGAATCAGATGATCTTCTGGCAGATCAGCAGTATCCTCGAACGCTATGGCCTGGACATCAAGACACCCTTCAAAGATATACCCGACGAAGCGGTGAGCGAGATCCTTTACGGGACACCTTCCCCTGTACGTATCGACAAGGACATCGTGCATACCAGCTCAGACTATTTTACCGATTTCGATGGTGTGGTAAAATACCTGCAGCAAATCATGGAGGATGACGACACTACCGCCTCACGCAAATGGGCAGCACAATTCCTTGCCGAGACAGAATGTCCTGTATGCCATGGTAAACGACTGAAACGTGAATCACTTTCCTATCGTATCGCTGGAAAAAACATTGCGGAAGTGGCCGACATGGATATCGACGAGCTGTGTGACTGGTTGGAGCACGTAGAGACACAATTAGCTCCCCGTCAGCAGAAGATTGCTCATGAGATCGTGAAAGAATTACTCTCGCGCGTTCACTTTCTGCTCGATGTTGGCCTCGACTACCTTTCTCTCAATCGCCAGTCACGGACACTCTCCGGCGGCGAGAGCCAGCGTATCCGTCTGGCGACACAAATCGGCAGTCAACTGGTAAACGTGCTCTATATCCTTGATGAGCCTTCGATCGGTCTGCATCAGCGCGACAACGAACGACTTATCCACTCCCTCAAGACACTACGGGACCTTGGCAATACGGTGCTCGTAGTTGAGCATGACGAAGACATGATGCGGTCCGCCGACTGGATCGTCGACATCGGTCCCGGTGCAGGACGCAAGGGCGGCCAAGTGATGTTTCAAGGCACTCCGGAAGAGATGTTGCAGACACATACCCTGACAGCTCAATACCTTAATGGGGAACGGAGACTGGCCATACCCAGCCGACGTGTCGGAAACGGAAAGTTTCTCGTTCTACATGGCTGCCGGGGCAACAACCTCAAGAACATCGATGTCACGTTCCCCTTAGGCAAGCTGATCGTTGTGACCGGTGTATCAGGATCGGGAAAATCGACTCTTATCAACGCAACGCTGCAACCGATACTTGCTCATCATTTTTATCGGTCACTGCAGAAGCCCATGCCCTACACATCCATTGAAGGACTGGAATATATAGATAAGGTAGTCAGCGTCGACCAAAGTCCTATCGGACGCACTCCTCGCTCCAATCCTGCTACATACACAGGTGTATTCTCAGATATACGCCAGCTCTTCGTTGGCCTGCCGGAGGCTAAGATCCGCGGATATAAGCCCGGTCGTTTCTCCTTCAACGTGAAAGGTGGCCGCTGTGAGGCCTGTAGCGGCAACGGCTACCGTACCATCGAGATGAATTTCCTGCCAGACGTGATGGTGCCCTGCGAGGTCTGCCATGGCAAACGCTACAACCGGGAAACACTCGAGGTGAGATTCAAAGGCAAGTCGATTGCTGATGTACTTGACATGACGATCAACCAAGCGGTAGAGTTCTTCGAGAATGTACCTACCATCCTGCCTAAACTCAAAGCTCTGCAAGACGTAGGATTAGGGTATATAAAGGTAGGTCAAAGCTCAACGACGCTCTCCGGCGGTGAAAGTCAGCGTGTGAAGCTCGCCACCGAACTAAGCAAGAAAGATACAGGTAAGACCCTCTATATCCTCGATGAACCGACAACCGGCCTTCACTTCGAAGATATCCGCATTCTCATGAACGTTTTGGAAAAGCTCGTTGATCGTGGCAATACAGTCATCATCATTGAGCATAACCTTGATGTGATCAAAATGGCAGATTGGATTATTGATGTCGGACCGGAAGGGGGGCGTAACGGTGGACGTATCTTGACGACAGGAACTCCTGAGGATGTGGCAAAAAGCACACAAGGATTTACCCCACGCTTTATCAAGGAAATACTGGAGAAAGAGCATGACCATAAAGGTCTTTAGGACTAACTTCTTACTAAGAATGTCAGCCTAAGGCTCAAAAAGTCTTTCAAATACAGGCTTGTCTATTCCGGTGGCAAACAGGCTGCCCGACAATGGTATGAACTCCCGTGAACCTCTAATAATCAATTGGGGGCAATAGCAGTCTGTTGTCCTAAACAAATAATATTGATCCTCGGCTCACCCGATAAACCTAGGGGATTGTTTAGCTTGGCCCGAGAAAGACATCATATCCTTGAAAGACCGAACGACAAGTCTGG
>ERZ857521.1765-NODE-1765-length-23668-cov-18.998602_pt1 | contig 23668 bp, 20 predicted proteins | sample MGYA00519701_ERZ857521 | MGnify/ENA primary metagenome ERZ857521 (study PRJEB31778, sample SAMEA3449346) | human gut metagenome | biome: human gut; feature: human-associated habitat; material: faeces | place: United Kingdom | collected 2010/2012 ...
CGCACCTCGCTCGCCGTATCGGCACTTAGAATTATGCGGTATTGCCTTTACTTTTTGTTCCATTATACCCGGCGGTAAGCAAGGAAGCGGAAGCCGATTTCGGTCGTCAGGCTCTGCTTTGCCGCAAGGCGGAGTGCCCCGACGTGCGGGGTTTTCCAGAAATAGGGGGTCATGGCAAACAGGTTGCGGATCTGGTCGCCCTCCACCGTGATGGTATCCGTCACGGTGCGCTCTCCGATCAGGGTAAAGCCGGAGTATTCTGTCTGCTGTTCTGCGTTTTCATACGGCTCATCGTACAGAACTTCTTTCAACCCGTACAAATGCCGTGCCGTTGGCACTGCGTACAGCAGCACACCGCCGCTGCGCAGCACCCGGCAGAACTCCTGCCCGGCAAAGGGTGAAAAGATGTTCAGCAGAACATCCGCCCAGCCATCCCGCACCGGGGCGCTGAAGCTGCCGCCCACCGCAAAAGCGGCTTCCGGCAGTAGCTTTGCCGCAAGGCGGATGGCATCCCTGGAAAGGTCGAACCCGGCCAGTACGCAGGGACGGCCCTGGGCGGCAAAGGCATCATACACCACGCGGTCATAACTGCCTTCGCCGCAGCCGGCATCCAACAGGTGGGTCTCACCGCATTCGGGTGCGTATTCCAGGCAGAGCTCGGCCAGCGCTTTCTGGAACGGGGCATAATACCCCGCCTGCAAAAAGGCACGGCGGGCGCGCACCATGGCTTTGCCGTCACCGGGGTCCGCCGCATGGCGCCTCTGGATGGCCAGCAGGTTGACATACCCTTCCTTGGCCATATCATAGCTGTGGCCCTGGGGGCAGCGCAGCGAGGTTCCCAGCGGCATCAATGCGCCGCCGCACACCGGGCAGCGCAGGGCCGCTGCCGCCTGCGGGGTCATTCGTCATCCTCCGCCGGAACCAGATTTTCCGCCGGAACGGACAGCAAGTGGAACTCTGGCACCAGCTCCGGCAGCGGACCTTCGCCCGCAATGGGGGCAGTAGCTCCGCCGTGGGCGGCCATATACTCTTCAAAGTTGGCAAACTTCTGTTTGGGCGGGCGGCGGGAAATCATCTCCAGGCCCGGATCTTCCTCTCGCGGTTCACGGTTCACCCGGCTGCGGGGGGCTGGCTGCGGGGCGCGCCGCGGCGGGCGCGGCGGTTCCGGTGCAGGGGCTGCGGGGGCACGGCGGGCAGCATTGCGCTGCGGGGGCTGCGCGACAGGTTCTTGCGGCGGGCGGCGGCGCGGCGGCTGGGGGGTGGGCTGGGGCTTTTGCTGCCCGCGCGGGGGTTGGCCGTTCAGCTGCGGAGCCACAGGGCGGGCCTGATTGGCATTATTGGGGCGTGCAGGGCGCTGGGCCGGTTTGAGGGCAGCGGGCTTTGCCGCATTGCTGCGGTTGTTCGGGGCTGCCTGCCGGGGCGGGCAGGGGCGGGATGCATCTTTGGGCTGTGGGGCCCGCGGGGCGGGGTTCTGGGCCGGGGCATCCCCATGGGGGGTGTGGCGGCGGCGACGGCGACGCGCTGCTGTGGACTGAGCATCGCGCACGGCGGGCTCAGCGTTTTTTTCGTTGTTCGGCATAATTGGCTCCCTGTATCGTCAGTCCGGCATGGTCAGACTGCGGCATTCATTATAGTAACGTTTTTCCTCGGCATGGCCCATGCTGAAAGTCTTGCGCGGCAGCACGCCGCCCAGCACAACACCTTTGAACAGGTCCGCTTTGGCAAAGTCCGGCATCAGCAGGGCTGTGGCTGGTTTGGCGGGGTCTGCAGCCATGGCGCGGGCAGCCGCGGCACCGTGGATGTAATCCACCGTCACGCCGGGGTTCTGGGCCAGGTAATCCCCAATAAAATGTTCCGTGGTGCCCACGGCCAGCGGGTCCGGGGTGTTGGCGGCGTCAAAGGTGATCTCTGCACCGGCACCGGCCAGCACGATATGCTGGTCGCCGCCCTGGAGGGCTGCGCCGTGCTGTTCCAACCAGCTGCCAAAGTCTGCGGCAACGGTGTTGGCGTCCACGCCAAACAGCACACGGTGGATGGGCTCAATCTCAATCGCCGGGGAATGCACGTTGCACACTTCCGCCAGGCACCAGCGTGCCGGGTGGGTCTGCTGCTGTTCCGGCGGCAGGGTGGGTTTCAGTTCTTCCCAATAGGCTTTTGCTGTGGCAAGGGAATGGTTGCCATCACCAACCGCCAGCGTCATGGGGGGCTGGCCGGCTGCGGCAGGCCAGCGTGCGGCAAAAGCAGCGGCATCGCCAAGGTTTGCCAGCGCAGTGTTGATCTGCTCCACCAGCGCGGGGTCCTCCACGGCCCAACCGGCCAGGTGGCCGCCGTTCAGCATCAGCGCGCCATCATACAGCAGCGGCAGCTCCGCCTTATGGGCGGCAATGGGTTCAATCAGAGTACAGGCTTCATCGTCGGCCAACATCATCACATGCGGGGTTTCCAGCTGGGCCCCGCGGCGGATCTTGAGCCGGGGCGGGATGCGCGCCACCACTGTGCTCTCGCTGGGGCGGATGGCAGGCTTGCTGCCTTTTTTAAAGCTGTACTGTTCCAGGTCCACAGCACCAACCAGACCCTGGCGGATGGTACCGTCCATCTGGGTGCGCTCCACATACACATAGCCATGTACACAGCGGGTCAGCAGGTTATCGCGGTAATCCTGCATGGCCGCACGGATCGCCGCAAGGCGCGATTCTTCCTGCGGGGTTCCAAGGTAAGCTTCCGGCAGAACAATGTGCAGGGTGCTGGGTTTACCCTTTGCCAGTTCCTCCGCTTTCTGCCAGTATTCCGGCTGGGAGGTAAACTGATCCACCGCAATGCAGGCCCACGGGTCCAGCGGGGTCGCTGCACCGGGCAGCAGGATATCAGCAGGGACAAAACAATTCTGCATGGTAATCACTCCTCTTTCACGGATGCCGTTTTTTACGTCCGGGCGCAGCTCAATCCACAGTGCCAACCAGCCCGTAAATTGCCAGCGAGAGAATGCCGATATAAATCAGCACACTGGGCAGGCCGCGGAATATATGTGGGATATCTTTGCTGCGCAGCCGGCGGCGGCCTTCATCCACCACCAGCACGGCGACCAGGTAGCCCACGCCGCTGCCAAAGCCGAAGCCGATGGACTGCAGCAGGTTATAGTTCTGGCTGGCTGCAACCAGCAGGGTGCCCAGCACGCAACAGTTGAAGGTTGCGCCGGGCAGCTGTTCGCGGCAGGCATCGCGGCTTTTGGGGAACAGGCCCAACAGCAGCCACACAATGCCCATAGCGATCAGTGAGCAGTTTAAAAATACCAGCGGGCGCAGGGCGTTGACCGGCAGCCAGCCGGGCAGCACCTTTGCCAAAGCGGGCAGCGCTAAGCTTTGGGCAGCCCAACCCATGGGGGCGCTGATGGTCTGTACCAGAATGATGGGAATGCAGTACTGCCATGTGCTGATTTTGGGGTCGTTGACCAGCTTGTTCAGTCGGGAAACGCCCAGCGCGCGGAAGAACACTGCATTCTCCGCAAACACAGCCATGACGGCGTAGGTCAGGAACTGCGCCACAGCCTGCAAGACGGAAAGCTCAGCGCTTGCGTTTATTGCCATACAGATGACGCACCTCCTCGATCTTATAATGCACATAGGCACCGCCGATGGCGGTCCACACGGCGGCAATCAGGCCAATGATGATAAATCCGGTGCCCGGCTGGTCGGCCAGCGGCAGCGGCGCCACGGGAAATACCACGTTGCCGAACACGGTGCCTTCCGCCAGCAGTTCACGCACAACCCCCACCAGCAGCACCGAAAAGCAGATACCAATGGTATTGTTGATGCCGCGGCGGAACGCCTCGCCCACCGTTTCCAGGTCGTTGGATTCCATACGTTTGATCACGGCGGGCTCCACTACCAGCATGGGCAGATAGATCCCCAGCAGCGAAAGATCCGCCCCAAACAGGTTGTACAAAATGATATAAGCCGGGATATACACAATAGCGGCAGCGTAAGAGTATACCACACCGCGGAAGCGGTTGCCGGTCAGGTGGCAGATTGCCACAGCCAACATACGGGTTGCCGTTACAAGCAGAATGGTGGCAGCGCACAGCATCCAGGCATTCTGGCCGCTTACAGCAGCCGCCACAATGGGTGCCAGCCCCAGACCGCGCACCATAACGGGGTTATTCAGCCACAGGTGGTCATCATGGATATTCTGGGCCAGCTCTTCCTCGGCCTCTTTGCGGGTCTTGGGCTTATTGGCGGGCTGGACCGTTTTGGGCTTTTCGGCCGTAGGTGCTTCCTGCTTGCTTTCTACCGCTTTCTGCTCCGCCTGGGCGGCGGCCAGGGCTTCCTGCTCGATCTGCTCGGCGGTTTTGCCCTGCTCTGCGGCGCGGCGCGCCTGTTCCAGCATTTCGGGGGTCAGCTGGGGGATGATAACGGTTTGGGAATGTTCCTGCAGGGTCGGCTTTTTGTTGCTGTTCTTACGGTTCTCTGTGTTGGGCAAGGCGCTTTTCCTCCTTCCGCATGAATCTGATCCTTTCTGCGCGCTGGGCCAGGCGGTCCAGCCATTCGGGGAAAGCACCAGCCAATACAATGGCAAAGCATACGCCGGTTTCGTATACGCTGTAATAGCGGAACGCCGTTGCCATTGCGCCCAGGAACAGGCCGTAAATCAAACGGCTGCTCCAACGGTTGGGCTGCACCACCGGCTCGCACGCCAGGAATATCCCGCCAAACAGCATGCTGCCGGAAAGCAGGATATACTTTTCCAGGTAGATGCGCTGGCGCACATATTCCCATGGGGCACTCAGGGCTGGAAGTTCGTTCAGGTTGGGCAGCAGCCAGGGCACCAGTACGCATACCGCAAGGTACGGCACAAAGGTAGAAAGCTGCATGTGGCCGCGCACCAGCAGGTACAGCCCACAGGCCACAATGACCAGAATAGCGCAGCAGCCCAGCGGCCCAGCCACATTACCGGTCAACAGGTTGATGGTACTGTCAGACGGCAGGCCGCCGGCAGACAGGGTGGTGTTGCTGCCTTGGGTCAGCACCACTCCGGTGCTGCTGAAAAGTGCCAGCACTGTACCCGGTGCCGGGTAGGACGACATGTCTCGCGGCCATGCCAGCGTTGCCGCCACCAATCCCACCGCCGCCGGGTGGAAGGGATAGTGCCCCTCTCCGCCGAACGCTTCTTTGACAAGCACGGCAATGATCGTTGCCGTGACCACCATATAATACGGGGCCGAAGCCGGCATCATCAGCACAATCAGCGCAGCAAAAGCTTCGCTGGAAGGCTCATGTGCGCGGTACCCCGCCGCATGCAGCGGGGTAACAACACAGTCCGCCACATACGCAGTCAGCAGCCCGGCCGCCATCATCAGCAGCGGGCGCGCTCCGTAATAAAAACAACTGACCGCCAAAAGCGGGACAGTGCAAAACAAAATGTCCCAATAATAATCATAGTTTACACTTTTGGTGATCTTATCATGACGTTTTGGCATGGATACTCCTTTGGGGGTTACAGCGCCCGAACCTGTTTGGCCAGCGCGGTACGGTCCTGCGCCTTAAAGAACGCGCTGCCCATGACCAGCACACTGGCTCCGGCCTGGGCGCACAGGGAGGCGGTTTCGGTGTTAATGCCGCCGTCCACCTCAATGCGGGGGGAAACACCGCGCCGGTTGCACTCTGCCTTGATGGCTGCCACACGGCTGACGGTTGTGGGGATGAACTTCTGCCCGCCAAAGCCGGGCTCCACCCCCATGACCAGCACCAGGTCCAGTTCATCCAGGTAGGGGAACACTGCCTGCGGCGGGGTAGACGGGCTGATGGTCAGGCCCACCAGGCACCCAGTCTCCCGCACAGCGGCAATGGTCTGCCCCACATGGTTGGGCACAGCTTCAATGTGGAAATTAATCAGGTTTGCCCCTGCTGCCGCAAAATCCTGTGCATAGCGTGCAGGGTCGGAGATCATCAGGTGAACATCATAAAATGCTTCCGGCACGGCCTTTTTCAGGCATTTCAGCACCGGCGCGCCATAGGTGATGTTGGGTACAAAGTGGCCGTCCATCACATCAAAATGCACCATGTCTGCACCGCACACCATAGAATCGGCCGTTTCGGCGGCAAGGTTGGCCAGGTCGGCAGACAGGATGGAAACACTCAATTCCGTCATTGCTTTGTCCTTTATCTCAAATTGCACCGCATCATTCCCGCCGCAGCGGTATTTGGAATCATGCGGTTTTGCTATAAATCCTGGTTTACGCCTGCCTTATGCTTTGTACTGGTTGATCTTATCCATCTGCACAGCAACGCAGGCCAGCGCGCTTTCAATTACCTTGTCCATATCATAGTACTTATACTCGCCCAGGCGGCCGCCGAACACAACGTGCGGCTCGGCATCGGCCAGTGCCTTATACTTGGCGTACAGGGCGCTGTTCTTGTCATCGTTGACCGGGTAGTACGGCTCGTCGCCCGGCTTCCACTCAGCGGAGTATTCGCGGCTGATGACCGTCTTGGTGCCCGGCTCAGTGGAGCCGAACTCAAAGTGCTTGTGCTCAATGATGCGGGTGTACGGGGTTTCGGCATCGGTGTAGTTGATGACAGCGTTGCCCTGATAGTTGGGGCAGGCCAGCGTTTCGGTTTCAAAGCGAACGCTGCGGTACTGCAAGGTGCCCAGGGAGTAATCAAAATAAGCGTCAATGGGGCCGGTGTAGATCACACGGTCAGCCAGAGCATCCAGTTCAGCCTTGTTAGCCAGGTAGTTCACACCCAGGCGAACTTCCACACCCTGCAGCATGTTGGCCACCATCTGGGTGTAGCCGCCGTTGGGAATACCCTGATACAGCGCATTGAAGTAGTTGTTATCAAAAATCAGGCGCACCGGCAGGCGCTTGATGATGAACGCCGGCAGCTCAGTGCAGGGGCGGCCCCACTGCTTTTCGGTATAGTGCTTAACCAGCTTTTCGTAAATATCGGTGCCGACCAGGTTGATGGCCTGCTCCTCCAGGTTTTTGGGCTCGGCGGTAAAGTGGGCAGCGCGCTGCTCCTCGATCTTTGCCTCGGCCTCGGCGGGGGTCACAACGCCCCACATCTTGTTGAAGGTGTTCATGTTGAACGGCAGGTTGTACAGTTCGCCCTTATAGTTTGCCACCGGAGAGTTGGTATAGCGGTTGAACACAGCGAACTGGTTCACATAGTCCCACACTTCTTTATTGTTGGTATGGAAGATATGTGCGCCATAGCGGTGGACATTGATGCCCTCAACATTTTCGGTGTAGATATTGCCGGCAATGTGGTCGCGCTTATCGATCACCAGGCAGCTTTTGCCTGCCTTGGTAGCCTGCTGTGCAAACACTGCGCCAAACAGACCAGCGCCGACGATCAGGTAATCATACTGTTTCATGGGGAACCTCCTTGTTATTTGGCAGAATGGCTGAACGGATCAGCGGAACGGTTTTTCCACTGCTGCACCTGCTGCAGGTGGAATTCAAAATCGCGGTCATCCTTTGTCAGCTGGCTGGAAAGGATCACGCCGGAAATAAACAGCAAAAGCGCCGCCACCAGTACGCAGGCACACACGATCAGCGTAGGGAAGCGCGGCACAAGGCCGGTGGCAAAATATTCGCCCAGAACAGGGGCCAAAAAGCACAGGCTGATAATGCCAAGCACCGCAGCCAGGGTGCTGAAAAAGCCGAACGGGCGGTAGTTTTTATACAGCCGTGCAATGGTGCGCAGCACGCGGAAGCCGTCCGAATAGGTATTCAGCTTACTTTCGCTGCCTGCGGGGCGGTCACGATAGTCAATGATCACATTCTCCACCTGCATGTTGCGGTGCAGGGCGTGGATGGTCATTTCGGTCTCGATTTCAAAGCCGCGGCTCAGCACCGGGTAGGTTTTGACAAACTGGTAGCTGAACGCACGGTAGCCCGTCATGATATCCTTGATTTGGCCGCCGAAGAGGTTGTTGGTAAAAAACCGCACCAGGTCGTTTCCAAAATTGTGGAACGGGCGTTTGTTCTGGGTGTAATAGGTGGAGGAAAGCCGATCCCCCACCACCATATCAGCCTGGTGTTCGGTGACGGCTTTGACCATTTCCGGGGCCGCTTCCGCCGGGTAGGTATCGTCGCCGTCCACCATGATATAGGCTTCGGCGTCAATTTCACGGAACATGCGGCGGATGACGTTGCCTTTGCCCTGCTGGTATTCGTGGCGCACCACGGCACCGGCTGTGCGGGCCAGCTCTGCCGTGCCATCGGTAGAGTTGTTATCGTACACATAGATCGTAGCTTCCGGCAGAACGCGGCGGAAATCCATCACAACCTTTTGTACTGTCTGAGATTCGTTATAACAGGGGATAAGAACTGCTATTTTATCCAATGATATTCACTTCCCTTTTGCGGGTAGATTTTTGTGTTTCAGGTGCGTGATTTTGGGGTATGCAGCGGGCGCACAATGTGCGCCCCTACGGGGTGGGTTATACAGCTTGATGCACGTAACATCTGTGCACAGCGTAGGCGCACCGCATGTTCCCCTGCGTAAGAGGTATTTCCCTATCCTGCAGGGCGAGGCAGCCCCACCCTGCCGAACCGTTATGTGCTTCTATTTTTCGGGGGCTGTCCCAACTGCTCTTACGCTTCCGCGCACTTTTTGATCTCGTCCAGCCAGAACCGTGCGGTTTTCTCCCAGCTGTACTTGGCCAGCACCTTGTCCGGCGGGGCCGCAGGCTTGGCAAACAGCGCGTCAAGGTCCACATCATAGTCATAGGGGTCAAAGTAGCGGGCGGTATCGCCATACAGCTCCGGCAGGCAGCTGGCACGGGCCAGGGCGATGGGTGCCCCCAGGCTGAGCGCTTCCAGCGGCGGAATGCCGAACCCTTCAAACACGGCGGGGTGCAAAAATCCCTTGCAGTTCTGCATCAGCGCTTTGTTCTGGCCGTCCGTCACATAGCCGGGGTAAAAGATATTGCTGGTGTTTTGGGCAGCATCTGCTTCGGCGCTGCCAAAGGCAGCAAGGTCCTTGCCGCCGGCCACAACAAAGGTTTTATCCGAGTTGCGGGCGGCAACCTCGCGCACCCACTTAAAGTTTTTGTGCCCGGCCAGGCTTCCCAGTGCGTAATAGTATTCTTTTTTCTTCACGCCAGGCAGCTTGTCAAACACCGTCATGTCCGGCTGGACGTTCTGCAGATGCTCCCAGCCGTTATAGGTCACACCGATCTTATCCAGTGGGATGCCCAACCGCTCGCTGATCAGGTGGCGCTGGTTATCACTGACGGTGAACACCCGCCGGGCAAACCATTTGGTGGAAAGGCAGTGGAACCAGAACTTGAAGCGGAAAAACGCACGGTCGGTTTTCATTACCAGGGGGCGGATATCATGCAGCACCACCACGCTGCGGCGGGTCATGAGCATATCGCTGGCAAGGCCAACGTAAAAGGCGTGGTGTTTGCGCAGGTAGCGCGGCAGCACCACCAGATTGTAACTATACTTAATGGCCTTGAGCGGAACAATTTTGATGTTTTTCAGTTCGGGCAGGTGCAGCGGGCGGCCATCGTCCCGGTAGCACAGCCGCACATCCAGGCCGGTGCCCTCCAGCAGGGGGTCCAGCCGGGTCACAACTTCATACACAAAGCGCGGAATGCCCGTGATGGGGTCACACAGCACTGTGCCATTGATCACAATGGGGTTCACTCTTCGGCCTCCTTGGCGGTTTCGTGGTGAGAGCAGGCTTCCAGCTCACGCTGCCAGTCCGCATAGCGGCGGGTGCAGTAATCCCGCAGCTCGTCCTCAAAGCGCTGCTCGCTGAAGCTGCGGCTGTGTTCCCGGATCTGCTGTGGGGGATAAGCCACGCCTTCGATCTCAAACTTCTGGATGCAGGCTTCCAGGCTTTCGGGTGTCTGCTCGTCAAACAGCAGGCCGGTTTTGCCGTCCAGCACAGTCTCACAGGCGCCGCCGCGGCCAAAGGCCAGCACCGGGGTGCCTGCGCTCTGGGCTTCCACAGGGGTAATGCCAAAATCCTCCTCGCCGGGGAACAGGAACGCCTTGGCGCGCAGATAATAGCCGCGTACCTCTTCGTCGCTCAGGCTGCCGCCCAAAAAGCGGATGGTCGGGCCAGCCATGGCGCGCAGCTTGTCGCCCTCGCCGCCGCCGCCGATCACGATCAGCGGCTTGTTCAGCTTGGTGCAGGCTGCCACAGCCAGGTCAATCCGCTTGTACCAGGTAAAGCGGCCCACCACAAGGTAAAAATCCTCTTTGGGCACAAAGGGTTCTTCGTTGATATGCACGCAGGGGTAGATCACATCACTGTCACGCCGGTAATATTTTTTGATGCGCTTGGCAATATAATGCGAGTTGGCGATAAAATAGTCCACCCGGTCCGCGGCGCACTTATCCCACTGGCGCAGCTTGAGCATCTGGCCGGGCATGACCGCCCGCACCAGCGCGTTGGCATTGTTGCGGTAGGTATAATAAAAATCCCAGACATAGCGGGTGGGCGTATGGCAGTAGCAGATATGCACGGCGTCCGGCCGGGTGATCACGCCCTTGCTGCAGGAAGAGCAGGACGAAATGACCATATCGTATTCCGAAAGATCCAGTGCTTCAAACGCGCGGGGCATCCACGGCAGCATGGCACGGTACAGCTTGGTGGCAAAAGGCAGCTTTTGGAGATAGGTGGTGCGGATATCATAATCCTTGAACCACGCAGGCATGTTGTTTTCGTCATAGACGAGGGTATAGATGGGTGCATCAGGGAAAACATGGTGCATACAGTCCACCACACGGTCTGCACCGGCGTATGCCACCAGCCAGTCATGCACAATGGCTACCTTCGGCTTGCCGTTTTTCATCCTCAGCCCTCCTTTGGTTGGTTACTGGATCTTTTCATCGTTGACCATTTTGCCGCCAAACACGGTGCGGAACAAAATTTTGATATCCAGTGCAACGGTCCAGTTTTCGATGTACCAGATATCATAACGGATACGCTCCGCAATATCAGTGTCACCGCGCAGGCCGTTGATCTGCGCCCAGCCGGTCAGGCCGGGGCGCACCTGCTGGCGCACCAGGTAACGGGGAATTTCTTCCTTAAAATGCTCTACATGGAACGGGATCTCTGGCCGCGGGCCAACCAGGCTCATATCCCCTTTTAATACATTGAAAAACTGCGGCAGTTCATCCAGGCTGAATTTGCGGATAATGCTGCCGAACCGCGTTTTGCGCGGGTCGCTGTTGGTGCTCCAGGCCGAATCCTCGGCGGCGTTCACCCGCATGGAGCGGAACTTATACATCATAAAGGGGCGTTTGTTCAGCCCCACGCGCTCCTGCTTAAAGATGATCGGCCCAGGGCTGGACAGCTTGACGCCGATGGCTACCCCCAGCATGATGGGGCTGGTGAGCACGATCAGCACCAGGCTGCCCACCACATCCATGGCGCGCTTGATAAAGGCGTTCAGGATATTATCAAACGGCGTCTGCCGGATGTTGATGAGCTTACAATCGCCCAGCGCATCAATGGTTGGGCGGGCGGGCAGGTAATCGTTATAAAACGGCACCATGGTAATGCGGGTGCCGTGCTTATCGCAGGCGGCAAAGGCGCGGGTCAGCATGTGCATCTCGGCGGCATCCAGGGCCACCACCACCTCGTCAATGCCGGGTTCATCCAGCGTGACTTCCATTTTGTCATATCCGCCCAGGTAGCGCACATCCAGGTCCGGGTTGGCATAAGGCGCCAGGTAGCCATCCACATGGAAGCCATAATACGGGTTATGTTCGAGTGCCAGCAGGTACTTGGCAGCCATATCGCCGCCGCCGACCAGCAAGATATGGCGCAGGTCCTCCCCTTTCCGGTTGCGGGCACGGTCATACCAGCGCTTGATCATCCGCTTGAAGATCAAAAAGCCGGTGCTGAACCCGTACAGCAGCAGCATGACCCCGCGGGAGAAGTTTTGCAGGCGGAAAACGAAGAGCAGCGCCATAAAGCCCACCACGCCCAGCGCGTTGCCGAACGCAATGGTGGTGCTGCGCTGCCACAGCCCCCGCAGGCGGGAGGGGTTATACAGCCCGCGGCTCCAATAGAGCAGCACCATCACCACAGCGTAGCCCGCCCACCCCAGGGCAACCATAGGGCTGCGGGCAATATCCAGTGCCGGGCCGGCGCCGCCCTCCTCAAAAAAAGGCAGCCAGTTAAAGCGCAGGAAATTGGCCAGCAGGTATGCGGCAATCAGCAGCACAATATCAATCACACTGCTGATCAAGCCCCTGATACGCTGATTTTCACTGAGCAATCCTGCTGCCCCCTCTCTGTACGCCATATTTCAATCGTTTTAGTATATCATAAAATCCATCCGGTTTCAACCAACGGCGGTTTTGCTGCGGCGCTGAAGCAGATTTTACAACTTTCCACTCCCGCTGCCGGACCTGCAGTTTTTTCCGCGTTACTCGAAGAAGTACTCCCAATCCTGATACGTCGCATTCACTTCAACTGCGTTTACCTGCGGGTACACGGTGCCGCTGCCGGATTTTGCCGTCAGCAGAATTTGCCCCACACCGTTGGAAATGGTGATAGGCACCTCGTAACTGTCGCGGTCGGTGGGCAGGTAGAAATCGCCCTGGTTGGTGTCGCGTTCCGCGGCGGCACAGAGTTCGTTTTCCGTCACACAGGTCACATGCAGGAACTGCCGGTCAAACGGGTGGTCCATGCTGTCAGAGCTGACCAGCCCATAGTGCAGCGTTACATCCGCCACACCGCAAAAATCCGCGTCCGCCGCCGTTACGGTCACCAGCACAGTGCCATCTCCCTGCAGGGTGGCAGCGGTCGTGGTTTCCACGTTCAGATTGTTATCGGTTCCGGTGCGCTCCCAGAAAAGGTGCATGCCGCCGGACTGGAAGGTGTTTGCCACCGGCTGCCAGTAACGGTACAGCTCCCGGTAGAACCACCAGTTGGCGTTGCGGCTCCACCGCTCCGGCGGGGCCACCTTGGGGCTGGGGGTCACGACAATGTCAAAATTCCCCTGCTGGAAGGTTTGCAGGTACGCCAGGCGTTGGCGATCCCCCAGGGCATGGATGATGTAATCCGTGCCGGTAGGCTGCAGCTGGCCAGTCATGGCTTCCAGCGCGCTGGAATAGGTGCCAAACAGCCGCTTGCCCGCCGTCAGTTCCTTTTCGGTTGCCAGCTTTTCGGCCTGGTCGCCGATCCAGCCGCCCAGCTCCGGCACAAAGGTATAGCCCTCGTGCCCGCCAATGCGGGTCTGCACCTGCCCAGCCATGCCGACGGCCAGCACAGCGGCCCCCAGCACCGCACAGCCTGCGGGCACAATGCGCGCTGCAACCTGCGGAAAGCTTACCTTTTGGCAAACCAGCAGCACCGCTTTGATGATACACGCCGGGGCCAGTACGGCAGCCAGTGCCGCCGCGCCGCCCGTGGGCCCATTGTTGGAGGCACTGACCATGCCGTACAGCAGATTCCACAGCACCATGCCCAGTGTCAGGGCAAAGCCCCCGGCCGCCAACGCAGCAGAACGTTTGCTGCGGCAGACAAAAATACCGATGGCAAACGCCAGTGCCGCCGCAAGGCAGAACACTGCCGCGCCCGGCCAGTGCAGGTCTGCCACGCTGCACACCCGGTCGCTGAGGGTATTGCCGTAATACCAAGTCTGGTAAGCGCTGGTTCCGCGGGTCTGGCGCAGCCAGGCCAGCGGGTGCCCCCAGCTGATGAGCAGCACCGAAACGCCAAGCCCCACCACACTGGTAACGATGTAGCGCAGTGTCTGCACCACAATTTTACCGATGGAACTGCGATACAGCCGGATGAGATACAGCCCATACCCCAGCGCAATGGAAATATAGGCAGCGCCGCCCATATCATTGCTCCAAGGCACAAAAAAGCCTGCAGCAAAGGGCACCAGCACCGCCGGGGCCAACAGCCGCCTGCTTGTATCCTGCTGCCAGAAATGCAGTCCCAGCAGGATGACCAGTACCGCCAGTGTTAAAGCGGCGGAGCGCATCATGCGGGCGCTGTTGCCGTTGGCGGCGGCATAGCTCAGCAGGGTGTTCACCTGACCGGCAAACGGCAGGTTTGCCCCCTGCACATAGGCAAAAAACACGCTGCACAGCGCCAGCGCTGCCGCGCGGGCCGCACGGGCAGTGCCGATGACCACCAGGCAGACTGCCAGCACCAGCAGCTCAAAATAGAACCAGGTGCAAAAGTTTGTGGCAAACATGCTGCGGCCAAAGCTGTTGCCCAGCACCAGCAGCAAACCGCCCACGCTGTACAGCTCGCCCGCACCAAGGTAGACGGTAAAATCACGATAAGGTACCTGCCCGGCCAGCAGGTGGCGCACCGGGTTATAATTCTGGAAGTCGCCGTTCATGATCTCGTACCCGATCTCATAATTGGCGGCAAGACCGCGCACTGCGGCAAGCCCGGCCAGCACCAGCAGCAAAAACAGCCACGGTGCTGCGCGTTTGAGCTTTTGTTTTGCTGTCTGCATCAGCGGTAAAGGCCCTCCAGCTCATCCAGCTTTTTCTTCATTTCTGCACGCACGCTGGGTGGGTCCAGAATTTCGATCCCTGTGCCAAAGCCGGCCACCCAGCCGTAAAACCGGGGGCTGACCTGCACATTTACCACCACATTAAAGTGGTCGCCATCCGGGTTGCGCACCAAGGTAACCCCCGTGCCAAACCGGTCGATCATCGCCCCGGCCAGGCGGTTTTCGCACCGCATGGTCACTTTGCGCACCGGGCCGTTGAACATATCAAACATCTGCTGCATATACTGGTTTACGTCAAATTCGGCGTATTCCTCAGCGCCTTCACGTTCGGTATCCGGCAGCAGCTCCACCTTGCGCATTTTATCCACGCGGTAATGCTTCAGACGGCCTTCGGTATAGGCGATCATATAATAGTTTCCGTTTTCCCACACCATCACCCAGGGGCTGACGGTGTACAGCTGGCCTTCATGACGGGGCACCATCTGCTTTTGCAGGTCCCAGTCACAGTATTTGAACCGCACCTGGTTGCCCGCGGTGATGGCGCTGTGCAGGGTATCCACGCTGTAAAGGATCTTTTCCTCCTGGCTTTTCACCCGGCCGGAAACCAGCACCTTGCGGTCCAGCTCCTCCTGGCGGTAGCGGGAGGTGAACCGTCCCAGCTTTTCGATCAGCACCTTGCTTTTGCGCGCGGTGATGAACTTGCTGGCATACACAGCGTCCACCAGCAGTTTCAGCTCCGCCAGTTCAAACGGGGTATCCACCATATAATACCCGCCCCCGCGGCCGCGCTGCTGCACGATCTCAAAGGGGGTATCCGGCATTTCGTTCAGGGTCTGGATATCGTCATACACGCTTTTGCGCTCTGCCACAATGCCGCGCTCTTTCAGTAGTTCTACCATGCGCGGCACACTGATGGGGTGCTTTTCGTCGGTTTCCCGCACAAAAATTTCCAACAACGTAAGCAGCTTTAATTTCTGTCCTTCTTTACGGGGCATAAAGGCCGCCTCCCTTCCGGCAAAACAGACCGGCTTCCCGGTTATTTTTTATCAAATGCCTTGCGGCGCTCGGTGGAAAGGCGGAACATTTTTTCCAGCCCTTCGCGGTCGTCATCCACCAGTTTCTGGCGCATGGTGGCAAGTGCATCACTGAACATATCGATCTCACTAATCAGGTTATCCTTGTTCCACAAGAACAGCTCCGCCCACATTTTATCGTTGATGCGCGCAATGCGGGTCAGGTCGCGGAAAGAGTCCCCGGTATACTTGGCAAGCTCGGTGTTATCGCTGGCGCACATCAGGCTGACGGCAATGGCATGGCACAGCTGGCTGACATAGCCGATCATGTGGTCATGCTCTGCCGGGCTGAGCACGCTAATGCGGGCAAACCCCAGTGTGCGGGCCAGGGTACGGCACCATTCAATGGCTTCCGGGGTGTTTTTTTCGGTGGGGGTAATGATAAAGTTTGCCGGGGCAAAGTTTACCTCGGCACTGTGGGCCACGCCGCTGGTCTCACGGCCGGCCATGGGGTGGCTGGCAATGAACTCCACGCCCTCCGGCAGCATCTGCTGCACCGGCTCCACCACGCCGCGCTTTACGCCGGAAACATCGGTTATCAGCGTGCCGGGGCGGACCAGGTGGCCGTACTGCTTGACCCATTCCAGCAGCACAGCGGGGTACAGGCCAAAGATGATGTAATCCGCGTTCTGCACCAGGTCGTCAAAGTTTTCGTTGCGGCCCTCGCAGATATAGGCGTGTTCCAGTGCATAATCCAGCGTGCTCTGGCTGTGGGTAATGCCGGTCACGCGGTAGCCTTTCTGGCTGAGCACCTGGGCATATTTGCCGCCCAGCAGGCCCAGGCCCACAATTAAAAACGTTTTGTTTTTATCCATCCCGTCCATTTTGCTTTCACCCCTGATTTGTTACATGGGCCCCCAGGCCCTTGATGACCTCAAAGAAATCCGGCCAGCTTTTGTTGACCGCGTTGGCCCCCTCGATAACCGCCGGCTGGCCTGCGGCCAGGGCAGCAACAGCCATTGCCATTACAATGCGGTGGTCGTTATGGCCGTTCAGCGGCACCGTGGGCTTGTGCAGGGCGCAGCCCTCAATTGTCAGGGCATCGCCGTCCGCTTTTACCGTGCCGCCCATCTTGGCAAGCTCTTCCTGCATAGCGGCAATGCGGTCACACTCTTTAATGCGCAGCCGCCCGGCGTTGCGGATGATGGTGGTGCCGCTGCAGAAGCACCCCAGTGCGATGAGCACCGGGCCAAGGTCTGGGCAATCGGCCAGGTCGATCTCCACCGCCTTCAGCAGGCTGCGATGGAAGGTCACATGGCTGCCGCTGCGCTCAAACTTTGCGCCGCACTGCTTTAAGATATCCAGGATCACCCGGTCTCCCTGGTGGGAACCGGAGGGCAGACCCGTTATCGTAATGCCGCCCACAATGCTGCCCAGCACGGCCAAAAACGCCGCCTGGCTGTAATCGCCTTCAACATCCATGTCTGCTGCCGCATAATGCTGCGGCGCTGCCACTTTGTAGGTGGCGGAGCCATCCTTGCGGGCGCGGACCGAAACTTTAACGCCAAATTTTTGCATCGCGTCTGTGGTCAGGTCCACATAGCTGCGGCTTTCAAAGGGAGCGCGCACCTCAATGGTGCTGGGGGCTTCCATCAACGGGGTGGCAAACAGCAGCCCGCTGATGAACTGGCTGGACACATTGCCCGGCAGCGTAAAGGTACCGGGGCACAGGCGACCAAAAATCGTAATGCCCTGTTCGTTCTGTTCAAAACGCAGCCCCTGGCGCTCAAACAGCTGGGCATAAATTTCCTGCGGGCGCTGCATCAGGCGGCCTGCGCCGGTAAAGCGCACTTTTTGGGCCGTCAGGCTGAACAGCGGCAGGATAAACCGCAGTGTGCTGCCGCTTTCGTTGCAGAACACCGGGCGGGTAATGGTGGCAAAACCGTCCGCATTGCCGCGGCCGGTAATGGTCAGCTCATGCTCGCCCCGCTCCACCTTGGCCCCCAGCTGCTGGGCAGCCCCCAACGTGGCCAGAATATCCTGCGAAAATTCCACATTGCCAATGTGGCTGGTACCGGCGGCCAGGGCCGCGCACACCACAGCGCGGTGTGCCGCGCTTTTGCTGGGCGGCACGGCAGCGGTTCCGGCCAGGCGGCCCGGTTCAATGGCTGCAACGGTTGCTTCCACGGTGTTCCCCTCTTTCGTGCCGTTCAGGCATCAAATGTTGTTTCAAACGCCTGCACGGCGGTTTCTACTGTGTTTTCCAGGCGGCCGGTGTTATCCACCGCGGCATCGGACGCTGCGCGGTAAAGCGGCATCCGCTCGGCTTCCATCTTGCGCAGGGCGTCCAGCCCGGTGGAAAGCGGCCGCCCGCCGGTTGCCAGCCGTTCGACCGGGCGCTGCACCCACAGCACAGGGCCGTTCTGGCGCAGGGCGCGGGCGTTGCCCGGTGTTTTGATCACCCCGCCGCCGCAGGCGATGACCTGCCGTGTCTGCTTGCTGATCTCCGCCACAGCCTGAGATTCGTACTTGCGGAACGATGCCTCGCCTTCACGCGCAAAGATATCCGGGATGGGTATTCCGGTGTTTTTCTCGATCACTTCATCCAGATCCACATAGGTTTTGCCCAGCGTTTTGGCCAGGGCACGCCCGATGGTGGACTTGCCGCAGCCCGGCATTCCGATAATGGCCACGTTGGAAAGATCTCGCTTGAGCTTGCGGTGGGTGTCAGCGATCACAGCTTCCGGCAGCTTTTGGCCGGTAAAGTGCTCCGCCGCGTACACTGCCTGCGCCACCAGCATCTCGAACCCACAGTAGGCGGGCACGCCAAGTTCCTCCGCACGGAGCAAAAGTTCGGTGCGGAACGGGTTATAAACGCAGTCCAGCACGGCTTCCAGCTTGGGGAAGGCATGCAGGTCCAGCAGGCAGCTGCCGTTGTTGGGGTACATGCCCGCCGGGGTGGTGTTGATAATGATATTGATTTCCGGGTGCTGCTGGGCTTCCTCATAGGTCAGGGCACCGTCCTTGCCGGTGCGGCTGGCGGTCAGCACCTGTTTGGCTCCGGCGTCCTGGCAGACAGCCGTGACGGTGTTGTGGGTGCCGCCGGTGCCCAGCACCAGCACCACAGCCCCGGCAAACTTCACGCCGTGGCAGCGGGCCAGGTAGGCAAAGCCGGTATAATCCGTATTATAGCCATACAGCTTGCCATCCCGGTTGACCACGGTGTTCACTGCGCCGATGGCCGCCGCACGTGGTTCCACCTCATCGCAATATGGGATGACCAGCTTTTTGTACGGGATGGTAACATTGATGGCTTTGAACGCCTTTGCCTGCATAAAGGCATGGGCTTCTTTCTCCGTGGGCAGCGGATGCAGCTCATAGGAATAGCCGCACACGGCCTCATGGATGATTTTGGAATAGCTGTGGCCCAGTTTGGCTCCGATCAGACCGTATTCCATATTGCGCTTCCTTTCTGTTTGCTTCAGCTGTATTACTTTTGCCCCAGCGTACCGTAACGCACGGTCAGCAGGTCCAGCACGGCAAATGCTGCCAGGGTGTTCTGCACCACAGCAGCACGGGGCACAATGCAGGGGTCGTGCCGGCCCTTGATCTGCAGTTTTGCATCTGCCTTAGCGATATAATCCACGGTATCCTGTTCTTTATAAATGCTGGGGGTGGGCTTTACCGCCGTGCGGAACACAATGGGCATGCCGTTGGCAATGCCGCCGTTGATGCCGCCGTTTTTGTTGGTGGCCGTTACCACTTTGCCGTCCCGCATGGTAAACGGGTCGTTTGCCTGGGAGCCGCGCAGGTCCGCAAAGGCAAAGCCCGCACCAAACTCAATGCCTTTGACAGCGGGGATGGCAAACGCCAGGTGGGCGATCTCACTTTCCACACTGTCAAAGAACGGTTCACCGATGCCCGCGGGCACCCCGGTGATGACAGTTTCCAGAATACCGCCCACGCTGTCGCCCTCGGCCCCGGCTGCGCGGATGGCTGCCTGCATGGGGGCTTCTTTTTCGGGGTCCAACAGGGCAAAATGGCCCGGCTGCGGTTCCGCCATAATCAAACCGGCAGAGCTGGAAAGCGGAGCATCCTTCACCCCGGCACAACGGGCAATGTGGGTATACACCTTAATACCGCGCTGTGCCAGAATGTGCTCACAGATCGAACCCGCAGCCACGCTGGCTGCGGTGATGCGGCCGGAAAAGTGGCCGCCGCCGCGGGCATCCTGCCAGCCTTCATATTTGGCATATGCCGTGTAATCCGCGTGGCCGGGGCGCAGCAGATCCGCCGTTTTTGCATAATCTCCGCTGCGGGTGTTGGTGTTGCGGATCATCATGGTGATGGGGGTGCCGGTGGTATGGCCGTTGACCACACCGCTCAAAAACTCCACCACATCCGGCTCGGTGCGGGCGGTGGAAAGCCCATCTCCGCGGGCGCGGCGGCGGTCCATCCGCTCGGCGATGTACGCTTCATTCACCGGCAACCCCGCGGCCAGACCGTCCAGCACAGCGCCGACGGCGGCACCGTGGCTTTCGCCAAAAATGGTCAGGCCCAATGCATTGCCAAAGGTATTTTTCATCGGCTCAGTCCTCGTTTTCCTTGATGCCAAGCAGGGCGGGCAGTTCGGTCATGGGAATCTTATCGGCGCGCCAGCAGCCCAGGCCGGGCACCTTGATGACGGTAATGGTGCTGCCCGCGCTCTTTTTGTCGTGCTGCATATAGCTCAGCACCTTATTTTTGTCCACACCCGTGCGGGTGGGCAGGCCCAAAGTGCGGTAGATGGCGCGGGTGCGGCGCACAAGGGATTTATCCTCGATCATAGGCAGCATGCCAAGCGCCACGCACTCGCCATGGAACAGGCCGTTGGTGCGGCGGCCGCGCACCCCCTTGACAGCCTCAATGCCATGGCCGATGGTATGGCCAAAGTTCAGGCAGGCGCGCTGGCCCTGCTCGTGCTCATCGTTTTCCACCACGTTCTTCTTCACGCGCAGGGAACGGTAGATGATGCGCTCAATGTTTTCTTCGGGGTGTTCACACTCAAACAGGGCAAACAGCTCCGGGTCAGCAATCAGACCCGCCTTGATGGCCTCCGCCAGGCCGTTGACAAAGTGGCGGCGGGGCAGCGTTGCCAGGGCATCAAAATCCACCAGCACCACCTTGGGCTGCCAGAAAGCGCCAACAATGTTTTTGGTTTCGCCCAGGTCAATGGCGGTTTTGCCGCCAATGGAGGAATCGATCTGGGAAAGGGTGGTGGTGGGGCAGTTGACAAAATCAATGCCGCGCATATAAGATGCCGCGCAGAACCCGCCCAAATCCCCCACAACGCCGCCGCCGACGGCCACCAGCAGGTCCTTGCGGGTCATGTTGAACTCCAGCATGGCCTGCAGCACCTGGCCATACACTTTCAGGCTTTTGCTGGCTTCGCCCTGGGGCACAGTGTACACCATTCCATTGGGGCACTGGGCCAGCACGGTCTGGGCATACTGCTCCGGTACGCCGGAATCCGTCAGGATAAACACCTTGCGGTTGGCAACATTGGCAAACTGGTACAGGTTGGCCAGGCACCCGCTTTTCAGGATGATATCATAGCTGCGGCTGCCAAGCTGCATGGTCAATTTCATAACAATTCCTCCCGTGTTTTTCCGTCATTTACAGGTCAAATACACCCAGTATCCGCACCGTGCGGCACACGTTTTCCAGCTCATGCACCAGCTTGGCGCAGTCGTCCGTTGCGGCATTGGCCGGGCAGACAAGCTGAACATAAAAATAATATTCAAACTGAACATGGGGCAGCGGACGGCTTTTGATGGTTTCCATGTTAAAGCCGCGCTCGCCGATGATCTGAATCACCCGCGCCAGCCGCCCCGGCTTGTGGTCCACCGTAAACAACATCGAAAGCCGCTGCCCCGGTGCGGCGGCAATCGGCTGCCGCTGGGCGCCCTCTTTTTCAATCACGATAAAGCGGGTGGTGTTGTCGCCGTCCTCGTTCACGCCCTCGGCCAAAATCTGCAGCCCGTACAGCTTGGCTGTTTCGGCGGAAGCGATAGCTGCCAGGGTTTGGTCGCCCTGTTCCGCCACATAGCGGGCGGCATCCGCTGTGTTGCCCCAGGCTTTGGTGGCAAAGTGGTGCAGTTTCAAGAATGGTCCACTCTGCGCCAGCGCCTGCTGGTGGCTGATGACCGTTTTGATCTCGCTCAGCTGCGCGCCCGGCAGCGCCAGCAGGTCCTGCCGGATGGGCAGGTCGCACATGCGGGCTACTTTCAGGCCGGGGTGGGCATACAGCAGGTCCAGCACAGCGGAAACATCGCCCGCGTTGGAATTTTCAAACGGCAGAACGCCGCAGTAAGCATCGCCCCGCTCCACGGCTTCCACCACCTCGTTCCAGGTGGAGTACGCCTGTGCCTTGGCAAAGGGGAACAGCTGACGCAGCGCAATGTGGGACCACGCGCCCTCCACCCCCTGGTAGGCGGCAACATCCTGCCCAATCAGAACATGCTGGTACGCGCGGGAAACCTCCAGCGCTTTTTTCAAAAATTCGCGGTAATAGGGCTGAAGTTCCGGGTTCTGCACGCGGGCGGTATTCTTTTCCAGCACAAGGGCTTCGCGTGCCGGGTCAAACACCTGTTTGCCGGTGCGCGCCTTGTACTGTGCCACCTGGCCCACTGCCTGCATACGCTGTTCAAACAATGCGGCCATCTTTGCGTCGATCTCGTCAATCTGCGCACGGGCCTGCTGCAACTGATCCATAGACAGGTTCCTCACATTCCATGGTTATTCATATTTTACTATACTATAAAACGGTCTGTATCGCAATAGGGCACCATCAAAAAAAGCAAAAAAGCAGGGCCGAAGCCCTGCTTTTTGATTGAAAGAATAGTGAATAAAGAATAATGAATAATTTTGGTGGACCGCGGCGTGCAGCGCCGCTCAGAAAACATAAACTTCCTGCCATTCTTTTATGCGTGCCCGCAGCCTGATATCTCAATCCGTGCCGCAGGCACACCTTCATTTTTCTTTATTCTTTATTACTTTTTAATTTCTTTTCCTCTTCCCTCGCCTTCCGTACCAGATCCTCAAAGCTTGGCATGGGGGTAAAGATGCGGTGGTAGGGGTTTTCCGGCATGGGGGCCGGCTTTTTTACCGGGCGGTAGCGCATCACTGCTGCCCCACGGTGGAAACGGCACCCGCGGTCAAGATGTTCCACAGGGCATCATAGGTTTCGCTTTCCAGCGCGGTTTTGTCGGTATAATACGCGCGGCGGCCTATGTAGGTGTTTTTCATGATGTCCTGGTTTTCGCCCTGGAGGTCATCCACCATCGTCAGGCCGGTGTAGGTGCCCAAATCCAGACCGGTCAGAGCCGGGCAGTCCGTCCAGCGGTAAACCATCTTGGTCCAGTCCACGATCACATTATCATTTTCATCCACATTCTCCGTGTCGGGCATGGTGCCGTCCAGGTACTGCAAATCGCCGGTGGTTTCCGCAAACTGCTGCGCGTAATCGGTATCCTGCATGATAAAGATGTAAGGCCCGTCCTCACTGGATAAATCCGCCGAAAGCCGGGTCACATCAGCCATCTGGGTGTATGCATCGGTGTTTTCGCTCTCGGAATCAAAATCTAGGTTATACTGCACCAGCTCCACTACCACCTTGCCGTCGCCATTGCGGTCATCACAGTAGGCGGCCAGCGTGTTTTCCAGGGCCGTTACCGTATCTGTCGGCAAGTTGCTGCTGCCCACATAGCCAACGCGGTAGTCCGGCCGCACCCGGGTAACAACATCGTGCACCATCCACACCACCAGCACCACGGCGATGACCGCAATGCCAACGTACAGCTTGTGGTAATACCACCAGTTGGCAGCTTTTTCCTGTTTGGTATATTCTTTTTTCGATTCGGGCGTTTCATACTGTTCAACGCTGTCTTTTGTGACCCATGCCATCTTAAAAACTCTCCTAATCTTTTTAACGTAAGTGATATTATACCATAAATTCATGTTGGAATTGTAAAATTATTTTGACCATCCCGTGCCCGCTGCCTTGCATAACCCGCTAAAAAACGCTATGATAAACTTGTAATATTGTAAGCAGGGCTGCAAAAGCTGCGGCAGCGCACTGCCGCCCAGTCCGCTTACCCTCAATTAAGGCAGCACCGCACAATTCCCGCCTTGCGGCTTAAGCACCGCTCCGGCAGCTGCGG
>ERZ857521.1770-NODE-1770-length-23633-cov-3.240521_pt1 | contig 23633 bp, 23 predicted proteins | sample MGYA00519701_ERZ857521 | MGnify/ENA primary metagenome ERZ857521 (study PRJEB31778, sample SAMEA3449346) | human gut metagenome | biome: human gut; feature: human-associated habitat; material: faeces | place: United Kingdom | collected 2010/2012 ...
ACGCCGTCCGATCACCTCCTGCATGGAAGCGTAGTCATCGGTGCCCTCCACCGTCTTGATGGTGAACTTCTTGTAGGCGGACCGCAGCGGCTTGCCGTTTTCAAACACGACCATGCCCGCTACCTTGGTCGCCGCTCCGAAGTTGGAAATATCGTATGCCTCAATATAGGAGGGCGGCGTCTCCATGCCCAGGGTCTTTGCCAGCTCATCCAGCGCCGCAATCTCCCGCCCGGTCTTGTCTGTTTCGTGGGAGAGAGTCTGGGCACAGTTCTTCAGTGCCATCTCCACCAGCCGGGCCTGTTCGCCGCGCTGTGGAATGTGAATGGTCACCTTGCGGCCCAGACGGTCACTGAGCAGTCCTGCCAGCAGCTCCTGGTCCGCCACTTCCCCATCCACTGTCACCAGCGGCGGAATGCGGTCCGGCGTGGTGTAGTACTGGGCAATGAACTCCCGGCGCATCTCGTCCAGCGCACCCGGCTCGCCAAGCAGATAGTCCTGCTTGTCCACCAGCCGTCCGCCCCGGAAAATCAGCATCGAGCAGACCGAGTTGTTATCGGTGGCCACAAAGCCCAGCACATCCTGGTTTTCCACCTTGGAGAAGATCACCTTCTGCTTGTCGCCGATCTTGCGGATGGCCATGATCCGGTCCCGGTACCGGGCTGCCTTCTCAAATTCCAGCTTTTCGGCGCACTCCTCCATTTTGCGGGTCAGCTCTTCGGTGAGGTCGCCGCCGTTGTGGATGTAGTTCTTGGCCTGGGCGATGATCTCCGCATACTCATTCTGGGTGACCTTCCCCTGACAGAGCCCCATACAGAGCTTCATGTGGTAATTCAGACAGGGGCGTCCCTTGCCGAACTCCGCCGGGAACTTCCGGCTGCAGGTGGGCAGCTGGAACACCTTGTTCACCTCGTCCACTGTCTGGTTCACCACAAAACCGGACATATACGGCCCGATGTACTCACTGCCGTCGTCCAGGTGGTTCTTGTCCGACACAATACGCGGGAAAGGCTCATTGGTGATCTTGATATAGCTGTATCCCTTATCGTCCTTGAGCAGGATATTGTACTTGGGGTTGTGCAGCTTGATCAGGCTGCACTCCAGCACCAGCGCTTCAAATTCGCTGTCGGTGACGATGTAGTCAAAATCCACTACATTCTGCACCATCTTGTAGACCTTGGGCAGATGATGATCGATGGCCCGGAAGTAGCTGGATACCCGGTTCTTGAGCTTCTTGGCCTTGCCCACATAGATGACGGTATTGTTTTTATCCTTCATGATATAAACTCCCGGCTGCATGGGGAGCTTATGAACTTTTTCCTTGAGTGATTTCAGAATCTGTGCGTCCAATGGGATCAACACCCCCTGATTTCAGATTTGTCTTTACATATTATAATGTAAAAGCTCCGGGTTGAAAAGGGCTGATCAGTCCTTTCCGGTAAAATGCCGGACCATCGCCTGGATCAGATCGTTCTCCTGATACTGCCGGTGCACCAGAAAACTGATGCCATACAGGTCAAACAGCGCCATGGGCACGATCTCGCAGTTCCGGTACTGCTCCGGGACATGCCCGCCCTCCAGCACAAAGGCCACGCTGCGGTCGTCCATGGGGTCCTCCCCCTCCTGGGGCAGATACAGCTCCACCTGCATATCCACCTGGCTGATGAGATGCACAACAGTGGAAAACGCCTGTTTATCCGTGCCGGTGAGCAGCAGCCGCTGACCGGAAAGATCCCGCAGACCCAGAGTGGAACGCTGATTGAGCGGATTCTCCGGGGAAATCAATGCATAAATCCGATACGGAAGATCCCACCGCTCAAATCCGGCGATGCCTTCAGTGTGCCCGGGAAGCAAAAAAGCGCCGTCCAGTTCCCCGGACAGAAGCATCTGACGGAGCTCCACACTATCCTGATAGGACAGTGATAAGGCGATTTTCGGGAACTGGGACTGGAGTACAGAAATATCGTGGATCATATAGCGATACTGGACACTGCGCATCAGACCGATACGCAGATGCTCCTTCCCGGCATATCGAAAACATTCCATGTCCGATTTAATTTGTTCAAAACTCAAAATTGCCTGTTTAGCATCTTTGATAAAATTTTCGCCTGCTTTTGTTAAAATTACCGTATTGCCATTCCGTTCAAACAACCGCACTCCCAGCTCTTTTTCCAGCTTGATAATCTGCTGAGAAAGCGATGGCTGCGTGATAAACAGCTCTTTTGCCGCCTGGGAAAAGCTATGGGTCTCGCTGATTTTCACCGCATAACGCAGTTGATTATATTGCATAAATCCACCCTCCGGTTTATCATCACTTTCACGATTATAGGCAAAACCTATAACTTTATTATAATAAGATACTGGACATATTTCAAGAAGAATTCTATAATAAACACAACAGATTCCACTATTGGGGAAAGATTCTGTATTATTTCTACAAATTATTCTCCCAGTGTGTGGTTCGAATTTTTCGGAGTATGTCTACTACTCAGGAAAACCAAAATTTTCATCTAAGGAGGATCACGCGTATGTCTGCACAAACCCCTACCAAGAAGGACTATGGTTCTTCGACTAAGGACCTTAACCGCGTCCTTGGTGTCAAGGAACTTATGGGCATCGCAATCGGCCAGATTATCGGCGCCGGTATCATGTCCATGATGGGTATTGCCATTAACTACACCGGACGCTCGGCTAACCTGGCGTTCATGCTCTCGGCAGTATTCACAATGTGTACATTCTTCCCTTCGATCTTCATCTCCAGCTGTATCCGAATGAGAGGCGGCCTGTATACTCAGTTCGGTATCTTCGTTGGTGAACGCTGGTCCGGTTACTACGGCATCATCTACATCGTCACCAAGATGACCCTGGCTATGTACTCGCTCTCCTTCGCACAGTACTTCATCGCACTGGTTCCCGGTGCTCCTGAAAAGGCTGTCGCCCTGGGCGTTGCAACCTTCTTCATCGGCCTGGCCTTCTTCGGCGTTGACCTGGCTGCCAAGGTTCAGAACCTGCTGGTTATCGCCCTGATCGCTGCTCTGGTAGTATTCGCTGTATTCGGCTTCCCCTATGTGGACCTCGGCAACTACTTCAGCAATGCGGACGGCATGTTCCTGTCCGATGGTATCGGCGGCTTCCTGACCGCAGTTGCTTACCTGGGCTTCGCTACCGGCGGTGCAACTGTTATTCTGGACTCCTCGGCTGAGTGTAAGAACCCCACAAAGGATATTCCCTTTGTTATCGTAGTTTCCACCTGTGGCGTTGCTCTTCTGTACGGCCTGGTTGCTACCGTAGCTTCCGGTGTTCTGCCTGTTCCTGAAGTTGCTAACCAGCCTCTGACCCTGGTTGCCAACATCGTTCTGCCCGGCCCTGTATACATCTTCTTCATCGTCTGCGGCGCGATGTTCGCTCTGGCCACTACCCTGAACTCCCAGATGCTCTCGGCTCCCAAGCCGCTGATGCAGATCTGCGAGGACGGCTGGCTGCCCAAGAGCTTCGCTCAGCTCTCCAAGTACAAGACCCCTTACAAGATCCTGATCGCTCTGTACTTCGTTGCAATTATCCCGATCCTGCTCGACCTGGAAATCAGCCAGATTTCGTCGATGGTTCAGATCCTTGGTTATGTCAACAACTTCATCCTGGCTACCGCCGCCTGCAAGCTGCCTGACATGTTCCCCGAACAGTGGGCCAAGTCGAACTTCCGCGTTCCCACTGGCGTTCTGAAGGCCCTCATGTGGGTAACCAGAATCGTTATCCTGATCCAGGCTTCGTTCATGATCAACTCGATCCGATCGAATCCGATGCTGCTCGTCTTCAACGCTCTGTTCCTTGTTATCGCGGTTGTTTACTCCGGTATCCGCTACAAGCAGGGTGTTCGCCCGACCGTTTCCTACGAGTTCACCTGATATTCGATCGATTATGGTTTCCTGAAAAGGTGCGCATGTACCTCATGTAGACGCAAAAAGGACACACTTCGGTGTGTCCTTTTTGTTTGCCTTTCTATCCCCTGTCCCGGCGGACGCTCCTGCCGTCCAGGCTAAAGCACCCCCTTCGGAACTGACCCCGGCCTGCTCTTCCTCCCTCCCGGACTGCAGTGCCACAACCGTGATTGCCCCTGGGCTGTCCTCCCTGCCGCCGGTGCCCGCTGCGGTCTGTCCTCTTCCCCATGCAATCACCGTCTGCTGTGTCCCAAAACCGGAGCTTCCCACAGGCGGCAGTCCATCGCAGCAATCAAAGTCCAAGCAGACTGTCCCTCAGGGAGCAGGCGGAAAAACCAGGCAATCAAAAAGGCACCCGCTGTCCGGCGGATGCCTTGTTTTGTTTCTTGGGAATTTCTTCTCACCTGCGGATTTATTCCAGGTTCAGGCGGTTTTCCAGAATGTAGCGCACAGCATAGAACAGTCCGACGCAGAGCAGCAGCGAAGTCAGCAGCTGAGGGAGCAGCTCATCACCGGAGTAAGTGGCGGTGCCCAGACCAGGCAGGAATGCCGTCTGTGCGGTGGCAATGGCTGTGCGGAGCAGGGCATTGACAAACGCGGTGACCTCGCCGAGCACAGCTGTCATCACAACATAGGAGAACACAGCAATCACAGCTCTTCCCCGGTAGAACAGGTGTCCGATGCAGGCCGCGGTGTAGACCATCAGGATTCCGCATGCAGACTGGGACAGGGACAGCAGAATCAGCTCCAGTCCCACGATCAGACCATTCTGTCCGAACAGATCATAGAGGAAAAGAATGAACTCCTCCCAGAACGAGCGGAGCAGCAGGAAGAAAGAGGAGTCCGCTGCGATGATCAGCATGGAAATGGTACCCACCAGGAAGCCTGCCACCACAATCACCATGGCGGTGATCAGCTTGGAGAAGATATGTACAGTTGTGGATACCGGCAGGGTATGCATCAGGTAACCTTCCGGGCCCAGCATGGTCTTGGAAAAGCGCTGGATAATGGTAATGCAGGACATGACCATTACAGCGACGATCAGCGCGGCATAGACAAAGACGGTGATCCCTGTCAGTGAGCCGGAGAGATTGTAGAGATAGAATGGGCGCAGCAGAGAGGCAATGCCCAGCAGCGCGATATACAGGGTAACCAGTTCCCGGAACGCCGCCCGGAACTCGTATTTCAGCAGTTTGATCAGCATCGGAACACCTCCCGGAACAATGCGTCCACGCTCTTGCCCTTCTCTTCCCGGATGTAATCCACCGAAGCGGTCAGGGCAATATGACCCCGGTCGATGAAAATAACATCATCCAGCACCGGTTCCACATCAGCGATCAGATGGGTGGAGATCAGCACAGCGGCATCGGGATTGTAGTTGCCGATGATGGTGCGCAGGATATATTCCCGTGCTGCCGGGTCCACCCCTCCGATGGGCTCATCCAGCAGATACAGCTTTGCCTCCCGGCTCATTACCAGGATCAGCTGTACCTTTTCCTTGTTGCCCTTGGAGAGGTTTTTCAGCTTGTCGCCTGTGGAGATATTCAGATGGGTAAGCATTTCCAGCGCACGCTGCTCCCGGAAATCGCTGTAAAACTCGCTGAAGAACTCCACCAGATCCCCGACCCGCATCCAGTTGTTGAGATACTCCTTATCCGGCAGATAGGATACAATCCGTTTGGTCTCGATCCCTGGACGGTACCCGTTGATCCGGATCTCGCCGGAAGTGGGCGCCAGCAGTCCATTTGCCAGTTTGATGAGGGTGGTCTTGCCGCTGCCATTGGGTCCCAGAAGTCCTACGATCCGCCCGGAAAATACCTCCAGGTTCACATGGTCCAGCGCCATTTTGCCGCCGTAACTCTTACTGAGATCCCTGCACTGCAGGATGATATTCTGCATAATCCTCACTCCTTTCCGCTTGCCGGCAGACTGTATTCCTCTGCCAGCCGGAGGCTTTCTTCCCTTGTGTAGCCCAGCCGGCCCATCTCCCGATAGAAGGCTTCCAGTGTCTGCCGGGCCAGATCCTGCCGGATACTTTCGATCCGGGCTGTATCCTCGGTGATTGTCTTGCCTTCGGTACCTCTGGATACAATCAGTCCGCTGCGTTCCATCTCATACATGGCCCGCTGCACTGTATTGGGGCTGATCCCCAGTTTTCCCGCCAGTTCCCGCACCGGCGGCACCCAGCTGCCCGGGGCCAGTGTCCCCGAGGCGATCTCACGCTCGAGCCGCTCGGTCAGCTGAAGATATATCGGCCGGTCATTGGTAAAAGTCCAGTTCACAGCCTCCCTCCTTTCGGTTTCACTTGTATCAATCGTTCAATACAATAATACAGCCCATTGATTTCCATGTCAAGGAAAAAACGGTAATTCTCCCCTTTGGGTCACTGACGCTTCTGGAACGCAAGGATAAACGGACAATCCGGGATATTGACCAGGCGGTAATAGGTGGCGTCGTATTTCCGGTCACTGAGCGACGATGCGAATTCCAGCAGCAGTTCACCCTCCCGCTTGCCCTCGGGATGTCCGGGGTAGACGACAACCACAACCGTTCCGCCGACCTTGACCCGATCCAGCGCCTTGGATACCGCTGCCATGGTGGTTTCCGCCTTGGTGGTGACCACATGGTCGGAAGTGGGCAGGTAGCCCAGATTGAACATGCCTGCATCAAACTCCCCCGGGACATACCGGTCAAAGTTCTCATGGCTGTCCAGGATCAGCTGGACATTGGGGCGTCCGCCTGCCTCCTCCAGACGCTTCCGGGTACGTTCCAGCGCCAGAGGCTGGATGTCGAAGGCATAGACCTTCCCCTCCGGCACCAGATCCGAAAGATACAGGGTGTCGTGACCGCCGCCCATGGTAAAATCACAGATGATCCCATCCTTCGGGATCTCCTCATTCAGAAAGCTCTTGGCAACCTCGGTAATCGAACGTGTTTTCATTTGGTTTCCCTCCCTTTGCCCTGCCAGCTGTTCCGGCGGGCCATCTCCTTATCAATGGCATTCATCACCCGGCGCTTTTTCAGGCTCCAGAGCGGCGCCAGCATTGTTGCCTCCTCGCCGTCCCCAGTGATCCGTTCGATCACCACTTCCGGCGGCAGCAGTTCCAGCTGATCGCAGACAATGCCCACATATTCCTCCATCGAGAGCTCCCGCACCTTGCCTTCCAGGTACTCCTGTCCCATGACCGTCCCTTTTATAATATAGAGCAGGTGCAGTTTGACGGCGTCCACCGGCAGCTCCGCCACCCGGCGCACTGTTTCCAGCATCATAGCACGATCCTCCCCGGGTAGGCCATCGATGAGATGGACGCACACCCGGATGCCCCGCTTCTTCAGCTCGGTGACCGCTGCGGTAAATTCCGCATAGCTGTGGCAGCGGTTGATCCGCTCCCCGGTGCTGTCAAAGGCGGACTGGAGCCCCAGCTCCACCGTGAGGTCGGTGCGGCGGGCGATCTCCTCCAGATAGTCCAGCACCTCCGGCGGCAGACAGTCCGCACGGGTGGCGATGCTCAGTCCCACTGTGCCGGGCAGTCCGATAAACGGCTCGAACTTCTCCCGGAGTACCTCCACCGGCGCATAGGTGTTGGTGTGCGCCTGGAAATACGGGATATACCGTGCCTCAGGCCACTTGCTCCGGCTGGCTTCGATCCCCGCCCGGAACTGCTCCATCAGGGGTGTGCCGGGCAGACCGGCATGCTCGCCGCTGCCCCGGGAGGAACAGTAGGTGCATCCGCCCCGTCCCCGGCATCCATCGATATTCGGGCAGGTGAACCCCGCATCCAGCGGAACTTTCACCACCCGTCCCCCGTACCGGCGGCGGTTCTCATATTCCAGCGTGTGGTAACGCTTGTTTGTATCACTGTATTCAAACGGATTCTGCATCGCTTCGTCCCCTTTCCCATTCGGATAAAATGATACACGGTTCACGAAAAAATTACAATCCCTCCAGGGCCAGACAGTTGATTTTCCGGCAGCGAAAGGATATGATAAAAGTGACCGAATCTGTCCTGGGAGGGAGAAAACCGTTGAACATCAGTCTGGAATACTACAAGGTATTTTACAATGTAGCAAAGCTGGGGAGTATTTCAGCCGCAGCCAACAGTTTGTTTATCTCCCAGCCGGCGGTAAGCCAGGCCATCAAGCATCTGGAAACGGAGCTGGATGCCCGGCTGTTCAACCGCACTTCCAAGGGAGTCCGGCTGACCCCCGAGGGGGAAGCGCTCTATAACCTGATCAGCCAGGGCTATGATTATTTCCTGCGGGCTGAGAATATGTTCCGGGATATTCATGCGCTGCAGGCCGGTGAGATCCGCATCGGCGCCAGTGATATGACCCTGCAGTACTATCTGCTCCCCTATCTGGAGAGCTTCCATTCCAAGTATCCCAATGTGAAGATCCGGGTCACCAACGGCCCGACCCCTGAAACAGTCAAGGCACTGCGTGCCGGGGAAATCGACTTTGGAATCGTCACCACGCCGGTCATCAGCGACAAATGGATGACCGTCACACCGGTGCGGAAGATCCAGGACTGCTTTGTTGCCGGAATCAAGTTCATTGGGCTCAAGGGCAAGACCCTCTCCCTGGCGGAGCTTGCCAAATACCCGCTGACCATGCTGGAGAAGAAAACCAGCAGCCGCCGCTATATCGACAATCTGTTCGTCCAGGAGGGGTGTGTGGTGCAGCCGGAATTTGAGCTCGCCACCAGTGACCTCATCGTGCAGTTTGCCCTGCGCGGACTGGGAATCGGCTATGTGACCCAGGATTTCGCCCAGCCCTATCTGGACCGGGGACAGCTCTTCAAACTGCAGCTGGCTGATCCCATTACACGCCGCAGCATGTGCCTGATCACGCCCACTCAGTTTCCCATGCCGCTGGCAGCCAAACGCCTCATCGAAGAGGAGCTCCGGGACGAGAAGGATTCGCCCATCCATTTATAACAGGACCCATTAACCAACAGAAAGGCTGGTATTTATTATGAAACAGAACCATTGTCCGCTTTCCCAGAACCTGCGTATGGCTGCGGCAGCCCTGACCGCAACCTCCATCATGGCCAGCAAGGTATTCCGTCCGGTAATCCGGGCCGGTGTTGCCGCTGCGGTGATCCTGGCTGCGCTCATCGCCGCCGTTGTGACCGGCAAGAAGATCGCCGACCGCAGACGCACCCCCTGGGAGAAGTTCACCGGAAATCTGCGCCGGATGCGTCCGGTTCGGAAAACCAAGTGGAGCATCCGCTTTTAACATTCCTGTTTCGTCAGTTTAACAAACCCTTTCACCCTCTGAACCGGTACAAAAATCCTTTGTACCGGTTTTTCATATCTATTTACCACAAAAAATATCATTTTCTTTTATCTAATACGACAACATAAAATTGCCTGTTTTCAAAATCCTTCCTTTCAGCTGTCAGTTTTTTGAATAGTTTGCACCAAAATTTTATTTCTAATTGCATTCAATCCATAGAAGGTGTATAATAAAGCCAAAGGTAAGGGTTAAGCGGAACCGCGCAATCCCGCTTATATGTTTCCCCTTGTCCAAAGATATACCGGTGTATCACAAGATATAAGAAAGGTTGGTTTTCCACTATGAAATTCGATTTTGAGTCGATCATTGACCGTACTGGTAAGGACTCCTCCGCGGCCAACGTTATCCCGATCCCCGGTGCAACAGTTAAGGAAGGCTTCTCTAAGATCCCGATGTGGGTTGCTGATATGAACTTCGCTACTGCTCCTACCATTCCGGAAGCAATGATCAAGCGTGCTGAGCATCCTCTGTACGGCTACTTCCCGATTTCTGATGAGTACTATGATGCAATCATCAAGTGGCATGCCGACAGACATCATGCTACTGTAACCAAGGAAGCTATTGGTTACGAGAACGGCGTTCTGGGCGGCGTTGCTACCGCTCTGCAGGCTTTCACCGCTCCTGGTGAGCCCATCCTGATCCACTCTCCTACTTACATCGGCTTCACCGGTACCATTACCAACAACGGCCGTAAGATCGTTCACTCTGAGCTCTACAGAGACGAAGAGGGCGTTTGGAGAATGGACTACGAGGATATGGATAAGAAGATCAAGGAAAATCATATCCATGTCTGCATCTTCTGTAACCCCCACAACCCCTGCGGCCGTGTATGGACCCGCGAGGAAATTGAGAAGGCTATGGAAGTTTACAAGAACAACAACTGCATCGTTATCTCCGATGAGATCTGGGCTGACCTGGTTATGAACGGCAACGTTCAGACTCCTACCCAGGAAGTTTCTGAGGATGCTAAGATGCGTACCATCGCTATGTACGCTCCTTCCAAGACCTTCAACCTGGCTGGTCTGGTAGGTTCTTACCATGTAATCTTCAACAAGTACCTGCGTGAGCGTATGGACAAGGTTGCTTCCCTGTCTCACTACAACTCCATCAACGTTATGTCGATGCATGCTCTGGTTGGCGCTTACAGCGAGACCGGCCGTGAGTGGGTTGACGAACTGCTGGAAGTTCTGAGCAGCAACGTTAACTACGCTTATGACTACATCTGCAAGAACTTCAAGGGCGTTAAGCTTGCTAAGCCCGAGGGTACTTACATGCTGTACCTGGATTGCGAAGAGTGGTGCAAGGAGCACAACATGTCTATGGACGACCTGCTGAAGGCCGGTGTAGCTGTTGGTGTTATCTGGCAGGATGGTCGTCCCTTCAACCGTCCCTTCGCCATTCGTGTTAACCTGGCAGTTCCGCACTCCCGTGTTATCGACGCTATGGATCGTCTGGACAAGTATGTATTCAACGCCAAGTAATTGTCGCTGATTACCTGCTAACTTCTCTCATAGCTTAAAAGGCTTCGGCTTCTTGCCGAAGCCTTTTTCTTTTCCTCTCTCCCCTCTCCCGCACCGTGCATGGGAGAATAAAAAGCCACAGCCTCTGGTTGATTCCAAAGGCTGTGGCTTTTATTCTGTATTTCTGCTTTTACCGGATGATCATTGTAACTGCATCATACCGGGATTTATCAATCTGGGTGAAGAAGTCGGTTTCCGATGTCAGCAATTCCTTGCCGGACTTGCGCAGGTTATCGGTAACGAACCGGGCGGTGCGCAGACCTCTTTCCTGCAGGGTGGCATAGGCGTCCTCGTAGGCTTTGTTCCGGTCCGCATCCACATACGCCAGAGCGTAAGCCGAAGCCTCCTGCATAGCTGCCTGCAGCTCCTCACCTGCTGACTGGTAGAAGTCCTCAGACACATACAGCCAGTCCATTTCAATGCGGTGTGCTGTATTGATGAGGTAGGCATGCTCCATATCCTCATCCAGGAGCTGCGCCAGCTGGGCACTGTTGACCTCCATTGCCGTGACTGTTTCGTCCTGCCAGGTTTCGGTCAGGGTAGCGCTGGCTGCGGTTGTATCGCCGAACAGGCTCTCAAAAGCCGCCGCCGTGTAGTAATCAGAGGGCTCTGCCAGTGTGAACTCCTGCATATCCTTCACCGCACGGATGGGGCTCTCCTTGGTCATCACCATCATGGTACCGCCGTAGAACACACCCAGCTGACGTGCCTTGAGAGTCTCGGCATAGTCCAGCTCGGTCAGCTGGATAAAGGTCGGCGAATTGAGGGTCATGGTCATGTGCTCGTAATCCCGGAAATAGAACGGCGAAGCATAGATGGCAAAATCGCTGTCATAAGGGATCAGGCCAGCCGAATCCACATAGATCAGGTCTGCTTCCCCTGCCAGCAGGCTGGCTTCCGGGTCCTCCTCATAGAACAGACTGATGTCTAGCGGAACTTCGCTGTACTCCACCAGCTTATCGACGAACAGGCGCATTCCATCCCGTTCAGTCTCATCTGCGGTATTGGATACAGAAATCCGGACCTCCAGGCTCTCATTCTGCCGGAACGGGGAATCCAGTTCCCCGGACGAACAGCCGGTCGCCAGTAATGCCAGCGCCAGCGTCATTCCAAGCAGACGCCGGTGTGTATTTCCCATTGGCTCTCCCCTCACTCCTCATCTTCGTCATTCTGATCCTTTTTCCGGCGGTCCTCATCTTCCTCGTCCTCCGAGGAATCCTTGTCCCGATCCGCATCCTCTTCGCCGTCCTCCGGCTCCTGACTGCTCTCGGTCTCCTCTTCGGACTCCTCAGTTTCCTCCTGGACCGGCGGAGCCCACTGCTGGGTCATCAGCCCCTGAATCCACTGGATCTGTACCGCCGTATTGGCAGCAAAGACATTGTTGATGAAGATCAGGTCCGTTACGCCGTTCTGCTTAATGAAGTCCAACAGATTCAGCTCAAAATAGCGCTGATCCACAATATATACGGTTTCGTAGTGTGCCACCAGGAACGGCGAGAAGGCATTGCCGAAGGATTCCTTCACTACCACTGCCTTGCGTCCGTTCTTGTTTTCCGTCTGGATCTCGGTAAGGGGCTGGTCGCCATGCAGAAAGACTGAGTACATATTCACGCCCGAAGCATAGTCCGCCATGATGGTGCTGGCATAGGGTGTGAACGGCTCGCCCCGCTTGTACATATATGCCTGGTGAGGCGTGGAAATGGTGGGGTAATCCACATAATCCGGATTCTCCCGCAGGGTGGAATCCTGGGTCTGGGAGTAGAGCGTCCCATAGAATGGCTCCTTCCGGTTCCACTCAAAGCTGTCATAGGGCGTGGGCGTGAAGCCCGCTTCCTTACAGAACGCCACATACGCGTAGTAAGCACCGGTTACCGTCCAGTGATGGTCGGTGCGGAAGTAGATATATTCATCCGTATGCTGGGCAATCTCGCCATAGGCATCCACTGTCTTGACCGCATCGCTCATCTGGGAGTAGATATAGTCGATATTCGGCTTTTCCGGAGCGGAAATATCCTGATACTTTTCCGGAAGATAGAACTCGATGGAGGTGGGCACCACAATGTCATATCCCTGGACATCCGGCAGTGCCGCCGCATAGGAATTGATGACATCGGCATACCACTTGCCCATGGACTGGCTGCCGCCGAACATGGACATCGCCATCCCCTTATAGATGAATACCGAGCCATTCTGTTCGCCCACAGCAGTTTCCTCTGCCTTGCTGGACGAGGAGTTCTCGGTTTCTGTGCCGCTGCCCGGCTCTGTGGGAACTTCCGGTTCCGAAGTGGACGGGGCTGTTTCATGGATCTTGGCGTCATCCAGGCGCAGCCCACGCATTTCCTCCAGGGTACTGCCCAGGGAAATCAGTGCATCCCGGAACGGGAAGGTATCACTGTAAAAGGCATCGATTCCCGAAGCCAGTGATCCATCCCAGTATCCCTTGAGGGTCAGCTCGGGCATTTTTGCCAGGTCACGCTTTTCCTGCTCTGAATAGGTGGGCTTCTCCATGGCAATGGACAGTCCGCCCACAGCAAACAGTGCTGTACAGAATGCCGCAATATTGAGCATGGAAGCAGCGGTAGGCCGCTTGTTGTTGTGTTCGTTTGCCATTTCAGTCCCTCCTCTCAGAACCGGTAATACAGGAACGGGTTATAGCTCTGCCCGCTGAGCATGGCAGTACAGATCAGCAGAATCCCCAGATTCATCACCGGCACCAGAATGCCCAGGATGATCTGCCGGGGACGGCTCACAGCCGCTGCCGCGGTGATCTGCTGCGATGCGATCCGGGCCAGCGGCAGACAGAATACCACCGCCAGGATCAGCCAGAACAGGTTACCCTCCAGGGCCAGCAGGGTCTGGGAGTTGGCGAGCGGCTGACCCGACAGGCCAAACATGATCCCCAGATACTGTGCGGCCCGGGAGAGATCGGTGAAGTAGAAGATCACCCAGCTGATCAGCACCACGAACAGCAGGTAGAAATGACTGATGAAGCCCGGCAGCTTTTCCAGCAGATTGCGCAGGCCCAGGCGCTCCAGGGCGATCAGCACGCCGAAGAACAGGCCCCAGAGGATAAAGTTCCAGCTGGCGCCATGCCACAGGCCGGTGGCAAACCATACCACAAACAGGTTGCGCCAGGCATGGCTGCGGTTGCCGCCCAGCGGGATATACAGATAATCCCGCAGGAAGCTGCTCAGGGAAATGTGCCAGCGCCGCCAGAATTCTGTGGCAGTTTTGGCGATATAGGGATAGTTGAAGTTCTCTACGAAGTGGAAGCCGAACATCAGGCCCAAGCCGATGGCCATATCCGAATAGCCGGAGAAGTCATAGTAGATCTGCAGCATGAACAGCACCGCACCGAACCAGCTTCCCAGCACAGTCACCTTGGTGAGGTCGCCGTCCATATATTGCACCAGCAGCGAACCGGCGACATTTGCCACCGCAACCTTCTTGAGCAGGCCGATGCAGAACCGGGTAATGCCATGGCTGATGTCATTGGCATTGGCGGTGCGGTGATCGATTTCCCAGGCCACATCGGAATAGCGGACGATGGGACCGGCTACCAGCTGGAAATACATGGACACATACATGATGAATCGCAGGAAGGAAGGCTGGGCCTTGACATCGCCGCGATAGACATCCACGATATAGGAGATCATCTGGAAGGTGTAGAAACTGATGCCGATGGGCAGCGAGAACTGCGGAACCGGCAGGGAGAGCGGCAGGACCGCATTGATATTCTCGATGAGGAAGCCGCTGTACTTGAAGATGCCGAGCAGCGACAGGCTGATGGTCACGGCGAGGATCAGCGCGGCCTTTCCCCTGCGGGTTCCGGCGAACCGTTCCACCAGCAGACTGCAGAGCCACACCATGAATCCCGAAGCGAGCAGCAGCAGAACCCAGACCGGTTCACCCCAGGCATAGAACAGGAACGACATCGCCACCAATACAAAATTCCGTACCGCATAGCTGCGGGTGGCATAGTAGAGGATCAGGTTGACCGGCAGGAATATATAGAGGAAAAACAGATTGGCAAATACCATATAAGAAACGCTCCGTTAACAGACTTGTGCAGAAAAAGCCACGGACTCTCCCGCGGCAAATACCGTTTCTATTTTATCACAAACCCCAGGGAAATAAAAGCATTCTGTCCGCAGTTGCAGAGAAAAATCCCGTTTTACCGCAGTCTTCTGCCCCAATAAAAACTCCCGGCTCCTCTCCCCTCGCTTTCCTCGCTGCCATGCAAAAAAGCCTCTGTCAGATGACAGAGGCTTTTTGAGGGGTCTATCCTGTGATTACTTGCAGAGCTCTGCAATGAAGTCCTTCATGAACTGATATACCCGGGCATAGGAATCAATATCCATCCACTCGGTTACAGTGTGCTCATTGCCGGAGGTGCAGCCCAGAGTAACAATGTCCATACCGGGCATCTTCTCGCTGAATACGCCCAGCTCCAGACCGCCGTGTACCGCAAGTTCACGCATATCCTCACCGGTGCGCTCCTTGTACATCTTCTTAGCCAGCTCACGCATCTTGGAACCAGCCATGTACGGCCAGGCGGGCATCCAGTCGCCTACCCATACTTCCGGCATGCCTGCCAGCTTACCAACGGTGCAGATGTTGTCCACATAGTCATCGTTGAGGCTCTTGCTGGAAGAACGCAGCATGGTGTCGACTGTAATCTTGTTCTCCAGAGTCTTGACCACACCCATGTTGGTGGAGGTCACCGGCAGACCGGGAACCTGCTTGTTCATCATGCGAACGCCATTGGGCACGTTGTACAGGCACTCTACTACGGCCTTGGTCACAGCAGCAGAGAGCATCTTGTCAGCCTTGGCGTCAGTCACAGTTACAGTCAGGCCGGGATCACTGGCTGCCAGCTCGTCCTGCAGCTCAGCAGTTACCTTGGCGATCTTGTCGATCACAGCCTGCTTCTTGCCCGGCTCTACGGCGATGATGGCATCTGCCTCACGGGGAATGGCATTGAACATGGCGCCGCCGGTGATATGGCACAGACGGAAGTCCGCAACCTTGGCTGCGTTGTGCAGCAGACGACCCATGATCTTGTTGGAGTTGCCCTTCTCATCGGTGATGTTCATGGCAGAGTGACCGCCCAGCAGGCCGCGAACCGAAACAGCCAGCACATCGCCCTTGACCGGCTCATACTCGGTGGGAATGGAGAAGATCACTTCCTGTGCGCCAGCGGAAGTGGTGGCTACAACACCTTCGGGGCCGGCATCCAGACCGATCATGCGACGGGCAGTGATGTCCGAGCAATCCAGTGCCATAGCGCCCCAGAAGCCTACTTCCTCACCGGTGGTGAACAGGAATTCCAGCGGAGGATGCGGGAAGGTATCCGAATCGGAATCCATCAGAGCCAGCATGTAAGCAACGCCCTTGCCGTCATCTGCGCCCAGGGTGGTGCCGTCTGCCCGGAGGATATTGCCTTCCAGGATCAGCTTCAGGCCGTCCTTGGTAAAGTCATGGTCCGAGTCACTGTTCTTCTCGTTTACCATATCCACATGAGCCTGCAGCAGCAGTGCCGGCAGATGTTCATAGCCTGGTGTGGCAGGCTTCTTGACTACCACGTTGTTGCGCTCGTCGACGCGGGCATACAGACCCAGCTTGGCAGCGGTGTCTGCGATGAATGCAGAGATTGCCTTTTCATTATAAGAACCATGCGGGATCGCAGAAATATCCTCGAAATACTTCAGCGGCAGCTTCGGCTCCTTGTCTGTGAGAATGTAGTTCATGTTGTTTTCTCCCCTTTGTGAAAAATTCCCCGGGTTCTCACCGGTTTACTTTTCAACCATACCACGCTAAAGCGCTTTCGTCAACGAAAATCTGTGATTTTTTCCCATTCTCATCAAAGAACGGCGATTTACATAAAATTCCTTTGGATTTTCCCGCTTTACATTGTGAAAATTGGAACAGATTCTGATCCTAACCAAAGATTCTGGAAAGGGGTTCCATGATCTTTGCCAGGCTTTCAATGGAGCGGTTCAGGCTGTCCATGTCCAGCTTCTGGATCTGTTCCAGGGCGGCGTACAGCTCCTGGAGGCCCTCGTTATTCAGGGACTGGAGTGCCTGGCTGAGCTGCCGGCTGGCCTCTTCCAGCTCCACCGATGCCGAGTTGAGATGGCTGAGGATCTCCCCCAGCTGGCTGAGGTTGAGCAGCAGCATCACAGCAGCGGCTCCCGCCAGCACTGCCAGCAGGATCGCGCAGATGCCGGTCACCCGCATCCAGAACAGCATCTTCTCCTCATGGGTTTCCGGGCGCTTCCAGCGGGAGGCCTTCTCCCCTGCCGGTGCGGCGATGTCGGCAGGCTCAGGGATTGCCGGTTTGTCCTCCGGACGCAGTACGGGCAGCTTGTTTTCGGTATTCATAAAATCCCTCCGTTTCATTCACTGCGGTTTCTCTCTGCCGTCATTATAGCAGGATTTTGGCAAACAGACAAGAAATGACAAAAAAACAGACCCCGGCAGGAAACTCCCACCGGGGTCTGTATAAAGATTCAGCAGTAAATTACTTTACCATGCTGGCAACTTCAGAAGCGAAGTCATCAGCCTTCTTCTCAATGCCCTCGCCCTTCTCGAAACGAACGAAGGACTCGATCTCGATCTTGCCGCCGAGATCCTTGGCAACCTTGGCTACGTACTGAGCCACGTTCATGTTGCCATCCTTTACGAAGGCCTGATCTACCAGGCAGTTCTCCTTGTAGAACTTCTCTACACGGCCGGTAACCATCTTCTCGATTACCTGAGCAGGCTTGTTCTTCAGCTTCTCATCGTTCTGGATCTGAGCCTCGAGAATCTTCTTCTCCTCCTCAACTACGGCAGCGGGAACTTCTTCACGCTTCAGGTAGCCGGGGTTGATTGCAGCGATCTGCATAGCAACATCATGACCGCACTCAACGAACTCAGCCTTGTCAGCAATGCCGTCCGAAACATCAAACTTAACCATAACGCCGATCTTGCCGCCAGCGTGGATGTAGGTAGCCAGAGTGCCTTCCTCACGTACGAAACGACGGATCTTCAGGTTCTCACCGATTACCAGGATCTTCTCACGCAGCAGTTCCTCAACGGTCATGCCGTTCTCAGTCTTGCAGGCCAGCAGAGCATCAACATCAGCAGGATTCTGCTCCATGATGATCTGAGCGCACTGTGCAACGAAGGCATTGAAGTCAGCATTCTTGGCTACGAAGTCGGTCTCAGAGTTTACTTCGATGATAGCGCCTACCTTCTTGGCAGCATCAGCAACAGCGTATACAACGCCTTCAGCAGCTACACGATCAGCCTTCTTGGCAGCAGCGGACAGACCCTTTTCACGCAGGTACTCCACAGCCTTGTCCATATCACCGTTCGACTCGGTCAGTGCCTTCTTGCAGTCCATCATACCGCAGCCGGTCATCTGGCGCAGGGTCTGGACATCCTTAGCAGTAAAAGCCATTTTCATTTCCTCCTCAGCGATCAAGTCTTTCGACTTTTCTATCGGTTGCATTTTTGTAAAAAGAGGCCCGGATAATATGACCCGAGCCTCTAAATTCTGAACCTGATTACTCGGCAGCTTCTTCAGCCTCAGCAGCTTCAGCAGCCTCGGCGGTTTCAGCACCCTGACGGCCCTCGATAATCGCATCAGCCATAGCGCTGGCGATCAGACGAACCGCACGGATGGCATCATCGTTGCCAGGGATTACATAGTCGATCTCATCGGGATCGCAGTTGGTATCAACGATTGCAACAATCGGAATACCCAGCTTGTGAGCCTCAGCTACTGCGATGCGCTCCTTGCGGGGGTCAACGATGAACAGAGCACCAGGGAGCTTGTTCATCTCCTTGATACCGCCCAGGAACTTCTCCAGCTTCTCGATCTCGAGTTCCAGCTTTACAACTTCCTTCTTGGGCAGACGGTCAAAGGTACCGTCCTCTTCCATCTTGCGCAGCTGAGCCAGACGGTCAATTCTGCGGCGGATGGTCTTGAAGTTGGTGAGCATACCGCCCAGCCATCTAGCGTTTACATAGTAAGCGCCGGCTCTCTCAGCCTCTTCCTTGATGCTGTCGCCAGCCTGCTTCTTGGTGCCGACAAACAGAACATTCTCACCGTTTGCAGACAGCTCACGAACGAACATGTAAGCCTCGTCCAGCTTCTTAACGGTCTTCTGCAGGTCGATGATGTAGATGCCGTTTCTCTCGGTGAAGATGTACTCAGCCATCTTGGGGTTCCAGCGACGGGTCTGGTGACCGAAGTGCACACCAGCCTCGAGCAGCTGCTTCATAGATACTACGCTCATTGATAAAATCCTCCTTTGGTTGTTCCTCCGCTCCGGCTCCGTTCCAGCCGACCTGAAACTGCTTCAGGCACCGGGCTGTTCTTGACCGGGGCGTGCGTTTTGCCCTAATATAATACCACAGCTTATCCAGGATTGCAAGTCCTGTTTTGCATTTTCTTCCGGAAAACATGCGATTTTTCCTAAAATCAGCGACCAGGTGTCCTTCGCTTGATTGATCCGGGTAAAGCGTGGTAAAATGGCTTTACTGTCAATACATCTGTATCGGAATGGAGATGGGATGGATGAAATCAATCTGTGGACTGGACTGCTGTGAACAATGCAGCCGGCTTGAAGAATGCGGCGGCTGCCGGAAAACAGACGGTCACCCGTTCGGCGGAAACTGCATGGCAGCGGAATGCATCAAACGCGGCGGCGAAACGGAATTCCAGTGTGTTAAGAAGGAGCTGATCTCTGAATTCAACGCATTGGGGATCAGGAACCTCACAGTTCAGGACCTCAATCTGCTCAATGGCTTCTTTGTCAATCTGGAATATACCCTCCCCAACGGACAGCGGGTAAAGCTGCTGAAGGATTATGACATCTACCTGGGGAACCAGATCGAGATCCCCGGCAGCGACCGGTGCTACGGGCTGGCGGCGGATGACCGGATGCTTCTGGTGTGCGAGTACGGCTGCGGCGGAGAAAACCCGGAGATTATTCTCTATAAAAAGAGAAACTCCGCCATGTGACACCGATGAAAAAAGGAGGAACTGTCATGGAGCGATAAGAAGATCTATGAGCAGGGCTTTGTGGAAGTGATGGAGATCTGGGTTGATACCGAAACCGGGATCAACTATCTGTTCCACCGCAGCGGCAACGCAGCCGGCTTTACGCCGCTGCTGGACCAGGACGGCAAGCCCGTTGTGACACCGGACCGCTAAAATCAAAGGCAGCTGGGAAAACCGGCTGCCTTTTCTTCTGTCTGCGACTGAGCGTCAGGGAAACCGTCCTCTGACAGTGTAACAGATTGCTGTCCCCCTGAAAAGTCCCTGCCGGAAAAATCCGGGTAAAATCCGTTATAACCGCATCTTTTCAGAATCCCAGGAAGGAGAACAGACCTTTCCTGGGCTCTGCCTGGGGCGGACAGTACCGCACCAGAACGGTATCCTCGCCGATGAGCTGAATGTCCTGCCAGCAGATCACCGTATCTTCCTCCCGGCCCAGCAGCCCGAACAGCCGACTGCGCCCATAGATGACAATGGCGGTGAGCTGCGCCGTGCAGACATCCACCTCCACATCGTCCACCCGGCCCAGACAGACCCCGCTGTCCACGCAGACCACATCCTTTTTCCAGAGCTCTCCGATCCGGCAGCTTGCCATACGCGCTTCCCCCTCTCCCCCTATCTTACGCCCGGGAAAGCCGGGTTATGCCTGTCCCGCCTCTGTCAGTGCCGCCCGAGCAAAGGCCTCCATCGCCGGCGTCAGCCACTTGTCCGAATGGGCATAGATCCGGCTGTAAAGCCGGGGCTCGAAGCCCTCGATCTCGAAGGCCTCCACCGCATGAGTCGCCTGCTTTTCCCGGGAAATGAACTCCGGCATGAAACCGATTCCCAGTCCGGCCTCCACAAACCGCAGCACCACATCGGCGCTGCCCGTCTCCAGGAATACTTCGGGCGACAGCTCCTGCTCCTCCAGGAAGCGTTCCAGCAGCCTCCGGTAGGGGCAGCCCGGTTCGGTGTAGATAATCTTCTGCCCCAGCAGCTCTGCCGGGGCGATCTGCCGGCCTGCAAGGGGCGAACCAGCGGCACACAGCGGCTGTGTGGGGTGGGAAAACTCCGCCAGCGTCCGGGTATGCTTCGGCGCGTCGTGCCCATAGACCCAGATGAGATCCACCTGGTCTGCCAGCAGGCGGCGCTCCAGCTCGGTCCGGGGTGCTGTTACCACCGAAAGCACTGCCCCGGGCTGGCTCTCCGAAAAACGCCGGATGGTCCCCGGCAGGAATCCGCCGCAGAGCGACTCATAGACCCCCACCCGCACCAGGGCGTTCTCCTCACTCTGCACACTGCGCAGCAGCCGCTCCGATTCCGCCAGCATCACCCGGGCCGACTGTACCGCCTGGCGTCCGCTGTCGGTGAGCCGTACCCGCCGCCCGATGCGGTCAAAGAGCGGTACGCCCAACTCCTCCTCCAGCGCCTTGATCTGCATGGTCACGGTGGATTGGGTATAGCCCAGATCCTCTGCCGCCGCCGAAAAGCTCCCCAGTTCCGCAATCCGCACCAGAGTACGGAGATTCCGCAGCTCCATGGCCTCTGCCTCCTTATATTCAATAATCCTGATACTATCTATATAATAATTCAATTATACAAATAAGTAAATCCCTGTTATACTGAAACCATCGAAAACAATCCACCCAGACATCAAGGAGGTCACACACATGAAAGTAACTGTTTATGGAAGCCATCTCTGCCCCGATACCCTGTATGCCATCAATCAGCTCATGTCCAAGGGCGTTGATATGTCCTTCAAGAACATCTCCGCTGCCCTCTCCGATCTCAAGGAGTTCCTGGCAATCCGGGAAAATGACGCCATCTTTGACAACGCCAAGAAGAACGGCGGTCTGGGCATTCCCTGCTTCGTCCTCGAGGACGGCACCCGCACCCTGGACATCACCAAGGTAATCGGCTGATTGCAGCACAGCATAACAAAAACCGGAAGGAACTGATCCTTCCGGTTTTTCTGTTTTTTACGGGAATATCAGAGCTCCACACCTTTGTAAGGAGCGGTTTTGTCCGGGAGGCCTGCGCCGATCTTCGGCTTCTGCAGCGCCCGGGTCGGACAGACTGCCACGCACTCCCCACAGCGGATGCACTCCGGCGAGTTGGGGTCCCGGGTGGGATCGCAGTCCATCGGGCAAATCGTAACGCACTTGCCGCAGTGGACACACTCCTCCGGCAGAAAACGCAGCCGGTACAGTGAGAACTTATTGAAGAGCGCATAGATGGCGCCCAGCGGACAGAGGTATTTGCAGAAGGGACGGCTGACCATCACCGACAGCAGCACCACAGCCAGCAGCAGGGCAAACTTCCACTGGAACAGCGCACCCAGCGCCGCCCGGGTGTTTTCGCTCACCGCAGCCAGCGGGAGCGCCCCCTCCAGGATTCCCTGGGGGCAGAGATACTTGCAGAAGGTGGGGTCACCCATGCCCAGCACATTGACCATCAGGTTGGGCAACAGGAACACAAACACCACCAGCACCCCATATTTGAGCCAGGTGAGCGGCCGCAGTCGCCGGGTGGAGAACTTTTTCGGGAAGGGAATGCAGTGCAGCAGGTCCTGGAACCAGCCGAACGGACAGAGGAATCCGCAGACCAGCCGTCCGCCCAGGCCGCCCACTACCATCAGGAAGCCCAGCACCAGCAGGGACAGGGCATAATCCGGGGACCCAGCCAGTGCCTGCATGGCACCGATGGGACAGCTCCCCAGCGCTCCGGGACAGGAATAGCAGTTGAGCCCCGGCACACAGAACTGTTTGAGCGGGCCCTTGTAGAGTTTCCCGTCCAGGAAGCCGGTGAAGTTGGCGTTGGTCACCAGGGTCCAGAGCGCCTGGATGCCAAACCGCTTCCGGCGCTGTGTTTTCAGTTTATCCAATGCCCACACACTCCAGACACAGATTGATGGATTTCACAAAATAGACCCCCAGTTCTCCCCGGGTAAGTCCCAGTGCCATCAGACCTGCTCCGGTGAGCAGGATCACCGCCGTCACAATCCGGCTGTTCTTCATAGGCTGCCTCCTATCGGATGGAATCAAGCAGGTCCCGCTTGGCCTGCCACAGGTTCTGGGAGAGATCCACATAGTACCGGTGCGGGAATTCAAACCGCTTCATCTCGTCCCAGAGGGTATCCACCTGAGCCAGACAGTACTTCTGGATCTCGGGCAGCGACGGGGACTGATAAACCAGCTTTCCCTTTTCAAATACCGGGCAGAGCAGTTTCCGAGCGGTATAGTTCCGCAGTTCCTGACGCTTCCAGGTGGCAATGGGATCAAAGATGGTCAGCGGCTGGCTCTCATCGATCTCCTCATCATGGAACGCGATGTAATCGGCAATGGCCTTGCCGGTGTCGTTGGCATACAGGCGGTACAGGGTCTTGAAACCGGGGTTGGTGATCTTGTCGATGCTCTCGCTCACCTTGATCTTGTTTGTATAGACTCCATTATGCTCCACTGCCGCCAGCTTATACACGCCGCCGAATACCGGCGACGACCGGCTGGTGATAAGGTTCTCGCCCACACCGAAGGAGTCCACCTGTGCGCCCTGCGACCACAGTTCCCCGATGATGTACTCATCCAGCGAGTTGCTCGCGACAATCGCCACATCGGGATAACCGGCATCGTCCAGCATCTTGCGCATCTTCTTGGAGAGGTAGGCAATATCGCCGCTGTCGATCCGCACGCCCTTGGGACGGAAGCCCTTGGGCACAACAACTTCATCGAACACCTTGATAGCGTTGGGCATGCCGCTCTTGAGGACATTATAGGTATCCACCAGCAGGGTGCAGTTATCGGGATAGATCTCTGCATAGGTCTTGAAGGCCTCGTATTCGCTGGGGAACATCTG